>Ga0137410_10000254_pt1 | contig 38049 bp, 36 predicted proteins | sample CZODoug1_16funga_FD_108878 | JGI IMG/M metagenome (GOLD analysis project Ga0137410, IMG submission 108878) | Vadose zone soil fungal communities from Angelo Coast Range Reserve, California, USA - CZODoug1_16fungal (Illumina Assembly) | ecosystem: Environmental > Terrestrial > Soil > Vadose zone... | reverse complement strand
TGCGGGCGTTTTGCAGCGTGGCCGAATCCGGCAGCTTCAGCCGCGCGGCAGCGGCACTCGGTGTGGCGCAGTCGGTGTTGAGCCGGCAGGTTTCTGCGCTCGAAATCGAGTTGGGGGCACGGCTCTTCTACCGCTCCGGGCGCGGGGTGACTCTGACCGACCTAGGCGATGCCGTTCGTCAGCGTGCGAAATCCTTGCTGATGGACTCGGAGCAGCTGCTGCTGGAGGCGCGCGGCGTCCGGGACAATCCCGCTGGGACGGTGGACTTCGGCGTCGTGCCCGCGATCACGCACCCGTTGGTGGGTCGCCTGTTCGAGCGGCTGAAGCACGACTACCCCCTGATACGGTTGCGTGTGTACGAAGCCTACAGTGGACAGATCGAGGACTGGTTGGCGAACGGTCGGATCGAGATCGGCCTGTTCCATCGCTTTCGTGCCGGCAGGGTGCGCGGCGCGGAGAAAGTGCTCCAGTCCGAGCTGATGCTGGTGAGCCCGCGAGGCCACCCGGCGACGCGGCACAAGGAAGTCCCGTTCCGCGCCCTCGGCGGCCTGCCGCTCGCGATACCCCTGCGCCCGACCGCGCTTGTCTCCGCGCTGGCCGATCTAGCGGCGCGACAGCGCATTCAGTTGAACATCGCGCTGGAAGGAAGCACAGCGACGATCATCATGGAGGCAGTTGCGCGCTCTGGCCTATGCGCGGTATTTGCGCGGCACTACGCGGAAAGGCAAATGAAATCCGCGGAAATCTCGGCCTCGCGGATCGTCAAGCCGACGATCGTGCAGACGACATGGCTCGCGCTGGGTACGCAGCGCTCTGCCACGGTCGCCGCGCGCGTCGTCGTAAGGCTGGTGCGCGAAATCATGCTCGAGAAACGCACTTAGGATTCGGAACCACGAGGACGGATTTCAAAGGGACGATGGCATTTGCTGCCGCGTGGCGTCCAACTTCAGTGTTCTTGCGAGCCACGACGAGACGATGGCCTGGACCGCTTCCTCGCGGCCGTTGTAGAAGTGATCGCAGCCGGAGACGATTTCCACGTCGCTCGGACCGCCCGAGCGCGCCTTGAATTCCTCGGCGGGGTAGTTCTCCCGCGGTTCCCGGTCGCCGCGGACGTAGAGCACCGGGCATTTCACCCGGGGCGCGAGGGCTAGACCGTCGGGCGTATCGTTCAGGCGGTCGAGGTAGCTCTCGGCGCTGATCGCATACCACCAACCCGGCATGAGCATCAGCTCGCGTCCGCGGCCCGCTGCGACGAGTTCCCTTGCTCTTGCGTTGAATTCCTCGATGCGGTCCTGCGCCATGAGGCCCGCGCGGCTGGTGCGCTGCAAGATGTCCTTGCCGCCGAGATGCGCGGACAGCAGGACGAGCGCGGGCGTCCGCGGATGGTCGGCGACGTGGCGCACCCCGAGCATGCCGCCGTTGCTGTGGCCGACGATCACCGGGTGCGCAAAGCCGCGCCCGGCCAACCAGCGCGCCGCGCTGCGGTTGTCCTCGATGTCCTCGCTCGCACGCTGGAACGCGCCCCCTTCGGGGGTGCGGCTCGCACGCGTGGAAAGGATGTCGTGACTGCGGCGGTTGAACGCGACGCAGGCGAGGCCGAGCTTCACCAGCACGGGCGGCAGGAAGCGCATCGCGCCCACGTAGAAATTCATGGTGTTGCCGTGGAACAGGAGCGCCGCGCCGCTCGCCTTGCCCTCGGGCTCGTAGTACAGCCCGTCGAGGGCAACCGTGTCGGTGGGGATGGAGACCAGCTCCGCGCGCATGCGACTACGCGGGTATGACCGGAAGGAGCAGGTGAGCCTGCCGTTTCGCGCCGAAGTGCAGCGTGACGTTCCCGCCGAAGACCGAGGGCGGCCGGTCGGTGGGGTCGTCGTGGATGAAGGGCCCGCAGCCGCGCATCGGGTTCTTCATGTTCGAAAGCGACGCCGCCTCACCGCCGTGCTCGTAATCCTTGCCGCGTATCGTCAGCGCGACGCGGTAGCCCGCCGGCACGACGATGCAGGTCGGCCAGATCTCGACGTCGAGCTCGTAGACTTCCCGGGGAGCGAGCGGCTGCTTCTCGTCGTGGGTATGGAGGGGGCGATAAGGCAGCGAGCGTTTCGGATCGAGTTTCCTGTGCGAGGCGCGCAACCAGCCCTGGCCGATCGGCGTCTTCGGGTCGAGCGCGCCCTGGAACGAGACTTCCTTCCCCTGCGGGTCGAACACGCGCAGCACCGCGAAGATGTCGGCGTCCGCGGTCGAGGAGGAGACGAAGAGCTTGAGCGCCGAGGGCCCGGTAATCTCGAGGGGCTCCTCGAGCGGCGGGGTCGAGAACGTCACGCCCTCTCCCGTCGCGGGATAAGTGACGTAGCCTTCGTTCGAAGGGTGACGCGACAGGCTCAGGCCGTCCATGCCCAGGTAGAAGCGCGTCCATTTCGTGCGCGCGAGCGGCCATTCGTTCTCGTGGCGCAGCACGAATTTCTCTCCCGGGTGACGCACCTGCAGCTGCACCCGCGGTTGCTTGTCCCAGCCGTTGTCCGCGCCTTTGAGGAAATGATCGAAGAAGCGCTTCTGCAGCTCGACGCCGTAGTCGGTGTAGAACGGCGCCCAGTGCGAGCCCCCGTGCGCCTCCAGCCATTTCTGCTTCGACCCCGCGCCGACGAAGCCCTCGAAGTTGCCGCGCGTGTGCAGTCCCTGCCCGCCCCAGTTCGCGGCCGAGAGCAGCGGCACCTTCACCCTGGAGAGATCGGGGCTGCGCTCGGCGTAGTACGCGTCCCAGAGCTCGCGCGACAGGAACGAGTGCCACATGTTCTCGCGGTTCTTCTCCAGCTGCTCGGAAGGAAGGGTCTCCGGGCCGCACACCGTCTCGCCGGTGACCGCGCTCCTCGCGCCGCGCTCACCCTGGCCGTGCTGCACCGTCTTCACCTGCATGTCCTGCCAGTTCTTGCGGAAGGTGCAGATGATGCCGCCGTGGCGCGCGCTCTCGCGGTAGGCGTCGTTCCAGCCCTCCCATACGCAGATCGCGGCAAGGTGCGGCGGCTGCGAGGCCGCGGCGCGCCACTGGTTGCTCGCGTAGTAGGAAATGCCGTTCATGCCCACCTTGGCGTTCGACCAGGGTTGCTTCGCCGCCCACTCGATGCACAGGTGAAGGTCGCGCGTCTCGCGCGCGTTGTTGTGGCACAGGTATCCTGGCGAGCGGCCCGCGCCGCGCGAATCGATGCGCACGCACGCGTACCCGTCGGGCACCCATTTCTCCGGGTCGACGACCTCCCAGTTGGCGTAGCGGTTGCTGCTGCCCGCGACCGCGTCGGGATAGTCGCGCGCCATCAGCTCCCACGCGGTCTTGTAGCCTTCCTGGAAAGCGAGCCCCTTGCCGTAGGGGCCGTAGCTGAGGATCACCGGATAGCGGCCTTCGGGTTCGGGCCTGAACACGTCGGCGCGCAGAGTGAGGCCGTCGTCCATGACGACCGGAACGTCCCAATCGATTCTCATGCAGTCAGCGGGTAAGGCGGCTGTTGGCGAGCTCCAGCCTGTCGGCGAGGTTGCGGACCAGGGCGCGCGTCAGGTAGAGCTGCGCCCCCAGGCTCATCTTGCTGACGGCGTCGGGCCGATATTTTGCGAGGAGCAGCTCGGTAGCCGAGTCGACCGTCGCGTTGCGCGGTACTTCTCCGCCGCGGATGTACGCCATCTCGCCGAAGCACTCCCCTTCGTTGATCATGTTGAGCAGGCGCCCCTGCCGCGTCACCTTGGCCTGCCCCTTGCCGACGAAGTAGAAGCTCTTGCCCTTCTGGTTCTCGCTCACGATGGTCTGCTTGGCCGGAATGCGCGCCCAGTCGCCAGCGCGCGCGAGCTCCCAGTATTCGGTGTCGGAGAGGCCGGCGAGCATCTCGACCTTCTTAAGCACCATGTACTTCTCGGTGTCCGGGATCGCTCCGGGCGGGAGCACCTCCTGCACCGCGTTCGACAGCGCCAGCGCGAAATCGGCCCACGTCGGAAAGCGGTTCTCGGCCTTCTTTGCCATCGCCTTCGCGATGATGCGATCGAGCGACTTGGGCAGCCCCTTCTTCGCCTGGCTCGGCGGAACGGGATCGTCGCCGCGGATCTTGAGCCCGAGCGCCTCGAGCGTGTCGGCGGTATAGGGCTTCTTCCCGGTGAGCAGCTCGTAGAGCACCACGCCCAGGGAGTACATGTCGCTATGGAAGCCGACCTCCCGGCCGGTAATCTGCTCGGGCGACATGTAGAAGGGCGAGCCCATCGCTGCGGTCTGCACCGCCTGGGCCTTGCGCAGGTAGGCCGCGCCGAAATCCGAGATCTTGACGTCGCTTCCCTCGGAGATCATCAGGTTCGCCGGCTTGATGTCGCGGTGGACGATGCCTTCCTTGGCCGCGTATTCGAGCGCGCCGCAGCACTTGAAGCCGATCTGCAGCACGTCGGCGACCGGAAGCAGCTTGTCGGGCTTGACGTGCGCGGAGAGATCGCCGCCCTTCACGTACTCCATCGCGATGTGCCCGGATTCCTCGGCAACGACGGCGTCGAGGATCGCGACGATGTACGGGTGCCGCAGTTTGCCGGCGAGCGAAGCCTCGTTCTGGAATTGAGTGCGGTAGACCGAGCCGAACTCGGGGTCGCGGAACACCTCGGGCTCGATCGTCTTGAGGGCGACCTCGCGCCCGGTGAACGAGTCCCGGGCGAGGTAGACCATGCCGGTGGCGCCCTTGCCGAGCGCGCGCTGGATCTCGTACTTGCCGATCTGTAGGCTCAGGTCCAGCGTTGCTGCGGGCTCCGTCACGCGCTCTCCCGTTCGCACAGCGACGTCTGTCAGGGCGCTGATTGTGTCATATCCACGTGCCAGCCGATAGAATTGCGGACGTGAGATCCTCGCGCATCGCAACTTTTCTGCTGGCGGCGCTGCTCTCCTGCACGGCATGGGGACAGTATCCAGCTCGGCCGATCCACTTGCTCGTTCCCAATCCGCCCGGCGGCGCGAGCGACACCATCGCGCGCATCGTCGCGCCCGCCTTGAGCGCGGCGCTCGGCCAGCCGATCGTCGTCGAGAATCGCCCGGGCTCGAACGGCAATCTCTCGAGCGAGCTCGCCGCGCGCGCCGCCCCGGACGGCTACACGTTGCTCCTCGGCCAGGACAGCCAGATCGTCATCAGTCCCCACCTCTACCCCAACCTCGGCGTCGACACGCTGAAGGATCTCACCCCGGTAGCGACGCTGATCACCACTCAGATGGTATTGGCGGCCAACCCTTCGCTGCCCGCGAAAGACCTGCGCGAGTTCGTCGAGCTCGCGAAGCGCGCCAAGCCGCCGCTCGCCTACGCCTCGATCGGCAACGGCAGCCAGCATCACCTCACCATGGAGATGCTCAAGCTGCGCGCGGGCATCGAGCTGGTGCACGTTCCCTACAAGGGAGGCGGACCGGCGACGGTGGCCTTGCTCGCCGGAGAGGTCCCCGTGATGTTCGGCGGAAACTCGGTGACCGCGCACATCAGGGCGGGCAGGCTGCGCGGTCTCGCCGTCGCGGGGAAGAAGCGTTCGGCGGCGTTTCCCGACCTTCCGACCCTGAGCGAGTTCTACCCGGGGCTCGAGGTCACCGCGTGGCTGGGAATCTTCGCGCCCGCCGGCGTGCCGCAGCCGGTGCTGATGCGGCTCCACGACGACATCACCCGCCTGCTCGCGGGCAGCGAGCTGCGCGACAAGGTGCTCGGCGTGGGCGGACTCGAGCCTTTCGTCTCCACGCGCGAGGAATTCGCCGCTCTCATCCGCGCGGAGTACGCGAAGTACGGCGAGGTGGTGAAGGCGACCGGGGTCAGGATCGACTAGCTTTCCAGGCGTGCGACTTGCCGTCGGCCTTGACTGTTCCCTCGATCGCGTTGCCGTTCACCCGGCCGTGGTACTCGGCGCCGCCGGCGCTGAAGCTGATCTGGTCGCCGTTCAGCCTGCCGCGGGAGATCGGCGCAGACACGTTGCCCGACTTGAGCGTTCCGGAGATCTTCTGGAAGTCCTGCTTGAGGACGAGCTCGCCCGGCCCGTTCTTCCAGCCGCCCTCGACGTGCGCCGGCACGATCCACAAGTAAGCCGTGCAGTAGGTATCGCAGCCCAGCTCGACGGTCTGGTCGGGCTCCCACTCGCCCATCCTGAAGGTATTGGAGACGATGCGCGTGCCAGGCTTGAGCGTGAGTATCGTGGGCCGCAGCTTGAGGTTCAGGTCGGTCAGCAGGAATAGCGTGATGACGCTGGCCTTGCTCAAGTCCGTCTTGAAGATGTCGGCTTCCTGGAAGCTCGCCTTGCCGGCGACGCCCGCTTTCTCTGCGTTGCGCTTGGAGAGCGTGACCATGTCGGGGTTGTACTCGATGCCGAGCGCCGTCGCGCCGCGCTTGGCCGCGGTGATCACGGTGCGGCCGTCGCCCGAGCCGAGATCCATGACGACATCCTTGGGCGTGACCTTGGCCATGTCGAGCATCTTGTCGACCAGCTCCTGCGGCGAGGGCACCCACACGACGTCCTTGCCTTGCTGCCCGACCTCGGGCTGGAATTCGGGCTTGGTCTGCGCGAGCGCGCACGCGGCGACCGCGGAAAAAATGAGCGTCGACAACAGCCTCGCAGAACGCGATACGGACATGTTTCTCTCCATTAGGGGAAAAAGCGACTTGCTTGATTCGACCAGGCCAGATGATGGCCCCGCCGGGACGCCCGCGTCAACCTCTGCAGGTCGAGGGCAGGTATTGCGCCGGTATTTCCGTGTCGTCGAGTGCCGAGCCGCAGCGCCATCGGGTCACCGGCGCGCCGTTTCCGTTCGGTACGGCGCCGGTGTTGTCCAAGGGTTGCATGGTGAGGTCCTTGGTGTCGATCTGCCCCATGCCGAAGTTGCGCACCGAAATCGTGATCTTACCAATCGGGTCGACTTTCACGGTGCCGACGTACTGGGTCGGGTTGGTGACCTCGCACCCCCAGATGCTGTCGGCGGGAGGATCGCCCCCGCCCTGGTAGATCTCGCTGACGGCGTTTCGGCATGGGGCGAATGCGAGTATCACCTCCGACATCTTCACGCGAACGGTATTGAGGCGAATGTTCGGCACGATGAGCGCAGCCAGGACGCCTATGATCACCACGACGAGCATGATCTCGATGATGGTGAATCCCCGCTGCGTGACATGTCTGCGCATAGCCCCTCTTTGCCGCAAGCGCCGTGCCATTGCGACGGCGCTCAGTTAAGTCTCTGATATGCATTATCAAACAGGTCAAGTCGCGAAAGCAAGGGCGGACCCGGACCCGGGGCGCCTGGCCGGATTTGGGCAGAAACTGACGCGCCGGGGCTTGAACCTAGCGGTCTTCCGATGCGCGCAAGCCGGCTTGCGTGATGACGCGCGCCCACGTCGCAGCGTCGGCGCGGATCACCGCCGCGTACTCCTCGGGCGAGCTGCCTGCGGCCTCGGCGCCTTGGGCGGCGAGCTTTTCCCTGATCTCCGCGCTGCGCACGACCCTCACGGTTTCCGAGCTCAGGCGAGTGACGACAGCGCGAGGCGTGCCGGCGGGGGCGAGCAGCCCATACCACGGGCTCACCTCGTAGCCGGGCACGCCGGATTCGTCGACGGTGGGTATGCCGGGCAGCTCGGGCGAGCGCTGCCGCCCCGTCACGGCGAGCACCCTCAGCTTGCCGGACCTCGCGTGCGGCAGCACCGCCGGGATGCCGAGAAAGGCGATCTGCACTTGGCCGCCGATCAAGTCTGCGGTCGCGGGTGCCGTTCCTTTGTATGGAACGTGCGTGAGCGTCACGCCCGCCATCGCCGCGAACAGCGCCGCAGCGAGGTGCGGCGTGCTGCCGCTCCCGCCCGAGCCGTAGTTGATCTCGCCCGGGCGCGAGCGGGCGAGCGCGATCAGTTCCTTGACCGAATGCGCCGGGAGCGAGGGGTGCGCGACGAGCGCGTTGGGCGCCCTCGCCATCAGCGTGATCGGCGCGAAATCCCGCTCGGTGTCGTAGGGAACCTTGCCCATCAGGGGATTGATGATCAGGCTGCCCGGCCCGACCGAAAGCAGGGTGTAGCCGTCGGGCGCGCTCTTCGCGACGTAGTCGGTGCCGATATTGCCGCCCGCGCCGGCGCGATTCTCGACCAGGAACGGCTGCCCCAGCGAGTCGGCCAGCTTCTGCGCCACCAGGCGCACGATGAGGTCGTTGGGACCACCCGGCGCGAAGGGCACGACCACGCGCACCGGCCTGACGGGATAGTCGTCGGCTTGCGCGGCGAGAGCGAGCAGAGCGAGCGCGCAGGCGCTGACAGCCGCCCGGATTTTTGTCATAGTCTGCGTGGGAGGAGGAGGTCGCAATGGGACAACGAATCTCGACGCTGCTGATTCTACTCGCCGCGGCTGCGCCCGCCGCCCAAGCGCAGGGAGATCTGAGCGAAACGCAGCTGCGCGGCCGCCAGGTCTTCGCGCAGTCCTGTGGCGTATGCCACCTGCAGCCCTCGCTCGGGGTGAAGACCTATGGTCCGGCGCTCAACAAGGCCGCGAGCGCCGGCAACGACGAGGTGATGCGCGCCTTCATCGTCAACGGCACCGACCGCATGCCCGCGTTCAAGTACTACCTCAAGCCGGCGGAAATCGACGCCATCATCGCTTACGTCAGAACCGTGCCGGCCCCCGACGCACCTAAGCAAGGAGAAGCGCGATGAACATTCGATCCGTACTGCTCGCATCCGCCGTCTCGCTGCTCGCGACGAGCCCCGCCCACGCAGCCGATGCGGCGCTCTCCGGCGCGATCGCGTCCGCGGCGGGTCAGAAGCTCGAGGGCGTCACCGTATCGGCCAAGCGCGAGGGCTCGACCATCACCACCAGCGTGTACACCGATGCGGCGGGCAACTACTACTTCCCACCCCTGCCCGCGGGCAAGTACCAGGTGTGGGCTCAGGCGATCGGTTTCGAGCGGAACATGGGCTCGGCCGACCTGTCCGCGGCGCGGCGCGCCGATTTCACGCTGCAGGAGATCACCGACCCCGAGCGGCGCTTCCGCCAGCTGCCCGGCGAGATGATGGTCGCCGCGTTGCCCGAGGCGAGCGCCGACGACGCCCGCATGAAGAAGATCTTAATGAACAACTGCACTGGCTGCCACTCGACGAGCTATACGCTGCAGTTCCGCTTCGACGAGGCCGGCTGGAGCAAGATCATCGACCTGATGAAGATCGTTCCGGTTACCGGCGTGTATCCGGGCCCGAACGCGAAGCCCAACCAGATCCTCGAGCGGCACCAGAAGCAGCTCGCGGCCTACCTCGCCCGGGCGCGCGGCCCGGGCGAATCGTCGCTGAAGGTCGCGGCTCGCCCGCGCCCCACGGGCGAAGCGGCGCGCGCGGTGTGGACGCTCTACGACGTGCCGCTCAACCCCGACGCCGGCATCGGCACCCGCTACAACGCCAACGACGGCACCGACTGGGCGATGGGCACGACTTCCAAGCTCGGCCAGCTGCCGCACGACGGCGCGCTCGGGCTGGACGGCACCATCTACTTCACCAGCAACAACCCCAACCGCGGCGTGACCATCGGCAAGGTCGATGCGGCGACGGGCGCGGTCAAGTACCTGAAGGCCGAGGCGACGAACGGCCTCGCCGCCACCGCTCACGGGCTGGTGCGCGACCGCGCAGGCAACCTGTGGTTCGACGTGAATCCCGGCCGGCGCGCGCTCGGCAAGCTCGACGTTGCCACGGAGAAGTTCTCGATCTACCAGACACCCGAGGGCATGGCGCCGCTCGGCGGCGCTGTCACCATCGACGTCGACGGCAAGGGTATGGTATGGGCGTCGACCCCGAGGGGCGCGGTGCGCTTCGATCCCGCGACCGAGAAGTTCACCGAGTTCAAGTCGATCATTCCGGAGGGCAACCCGAAGGGCCTCGCCGCGACCTACGGCGCTGCGGGCGACCGCGACGGCAACGGCTGGTGGTCGCAGATGGCGATGGACACCGTCTACAAGGGCGACATCGCCAGCGGCAAGGCGATCGAGGTCAGGATGCCCGACGTCAAGGACGATCGCCTGTTCGGCGAGGATCGCGCCTTCTACGACAAGGTGAGCGACCTGGGCTTCAACGCGCCCCTGCCCTGGTCACAGGGTCCGCGCCGCATGGGCACCGACAAGAACGCCGACGTGCTGTGGGTGTGCAACTCCTTCGGGTCGTCGTTCGCGAGGATCAACACCAAGACCCTGGAGACCACCATCGTCCCGCTGCCCGATCCGACGATGCAGGCGTACCACATCGCGGTCGACAGCAGGCACAACGTGTGGGGCAATCTGTGGACCTCGGACCGCATCGTGCGCTACGACCCGGCCGCGATCGCCTGGACCGTGTTCGACCTCCCGGTGCGGGGCACCGAGATCAGGCACATCGCGCTGCTCGAGCGCGGCGACAGGATCACGGTGGTCGTGCCCGTATACCGCACCAGCCAGATGGGCGTCCTCACCCTGCGCAGCGAGGCCGAGCTCGCGGCGCTCAAGGCGAAGGAGCAGTGAGGGCCTAGCGGGCGGCGAGATCGTTTTTGACGACGAGGCCGCCCTTCATCACGAACTTGACCTTCTCCATTTCGGCGACGTCGTCGAGCGGATTTCCGGAGACTGCGATGATGTCGGCGAACTTGCCCTTCTCGATCGACCCGATCTCCCTCTCCCAGCCGTAGTTCAGCATGCGCGCGGCCGGAAGGTACGCGGTCTGCAGCGCCTGCGCCGGCGTCATTCCCCATTTCACGAAATAGGCGAACTGGTCGGCCTGTCTGCCGTGCGGGATCGTGGGCGAGGTCGCGCCGCTGCCGAACACGATCGTGACGCCTGCGGCGAGCGCCTTCTTGAAGGCCTGCTCCATCAGCTTGATGCGCGAGTTCCTGCCGCCGGTCTCCCGCAGATCGGCCTTCTCGAGCGAAATCAGGTCGTCGATCGTGGGCACGAAGTACAGCTTTTTCTGCAGCAGGACCTTCACCCCGGCGTCGTCCAGCTCGAGCAGGTGGTTGGGCGAATCGACTCCGGCCTTGAGGCAGCTGTTCATGCCTTCGCCGCCGTAGGTATGGCAGGCCACCTTCAAGCCCAGCCGGTGCGCCTCGTCGACGATCGCCTCGACCTCCTCGAGCGTCAGCGACGGGCTCGCGACGAGCGTCGCGTCCGCCTTCCACATGTGCACCGGGCCGACGAAGTCCTGGGTCGTGTAGATCTTGATCCAGTCGACGCCGTGAAGCTTCGCCTCGCGCACCGCGGCGCGCGCGAGCCACGGCGAGTTGGTGTTCTTGTTCTCGGTGAAGCCGTCGTAGTAGCGCAGCGACTGCAGGTCGGGGTAGTAGTTGGTGGCCCGCTGGTTGATCGACTGTCCGACGACCTGCATGCGCGGCCCGAGGAACATGCCGGAATTGATCGCGTCGCGGATGTCGACGGTGTTGAAGCCGCCGCGCGAGTCCATGTCGAGGACGGTGGTGAAGCCCGCCTCGAGGTCGACCTGCGCGTTGGCGAGCGCGATCAGCGCGCGCTTGGCGGGCGGGTTGGCCGCCTGCAGGTTCAGATGGACGTGCCCGTCGATCATGCCCGGAAGCACGGTCGCCGCGCCAAGGTCGAGCAGCATCGCCCCCGGAGGCGCCTGCACTCCCGCGCCGACCTCGGCGATGCGATCGCCTTTGACGATGATCACCTGGTTCGGGAGCATCTTGCCCGACTTCGAATCGAACATCCAACCGACACGGATCGCGACGACCTGGTTCGGCGAGGCAAGAAATTTCTTCGCCTCGGGAGAAGCCGAGGGAGTTCGCGCTGATCCCGATCCTCCTCCCTCGCCCTCCTGGGACCACGCGGCGCTGCTGACAAGACCGGCGAGCCAGGCGACAAGCACGGCGACGACCTTCCCTCGAGTACGCATGTCCTCTCCTTTGTCCGGGCGCTGACAACCGCGCCAAATTTTGTCATAGTCTGCGCAGGAGGTCCCGTGCCTACGAAAAAAATGCCTGCCTTCATTCCCGCTCTGGCCGCTGCGCTTTTCGGCACCGGCGCACTTGCGCAGGGCTATCCGGCAAAGCCGATCCACATCATCGCGCCCTTCCCCGCAGGCGGCGGCTACGATTTCCTCTCGCGCCTGCTCTCGGCGGAGATGGGCAAGACCTTCGGCCAGCCCGTGATCGTCGAGAACAAGGCGGGCGCGAACGGCAACATCGGCACCGACGCGGTCGCGAAGAGCGCGCCCGACGGCTACACGCTGCTCATGGGCGGCAACAGCCCGCTTTCGCTGAACGTCGGCCTGTACCCGAAGCTGCCCTACGACCCGCTGCGCGACTTCGAGCCGATCTCGCGCGTTGCCTCCCAGCCGAACCTGTTCGCGGCGAACCCGAAGGTGCCGGTGAAATCGGTGGCTGAGCTGGTGGAATACGCTAAGGCGAACCCCGGCAAGCTCACCTACGCCTCGAACGGCAACGGCAGCCCGCAGCACCTCGCCGCGGAGCAGCTGAAGCGCATGGCGGGAATCGACATGGTGCACGTGCCTTACAAGGGCGCGGCGCCGACCGCTGCGGCGCTGCTCGCTGGCGAGGTGTCGGTCGCCTTCAACATCATCCTCCTGCCTCTGCCCCACGTGCAGTCGGGCAAGCTCACCGGGCTCGCCGTGGCGAGCTCGAAGCGTTCGCCGCTCGCGGCGCACCTGCCTACGATGGCGGAGGTCGGCTACCCGATCGACATCGACACCTGGTACGGCCTGGTCGCGCCGGCGGGGACGCCCAAGGAAGTCATCGCAAAAGTGAACACCGAGACGGTGCGCATCCTGAGCCTGCCGGACCTGAAGGAAAAGACGCGCAGCCAGGGCATCGAGCTGGGCGGGAGCACCCCGGAGGAATTCGGCGCGTTCCTCAGGGCCGACATCGCCAAGTGGACCAAGGCGATCCGCGAGATGAACATCACAATAGACTGACCGCCATGATCATCGACGTCTTCAACCACTTCATGCCGAAGAGCATCTTCGACCGGCTCGCCACGCTCGTGCCCGGCCACGTCGCGCTGTCGGCCTTTCCCGAGCTGCCGACGCTGTGGGACGTGGACGCGCGCCTGAAGATGATGGACGAGTTCGGCGACCTCCAGCACGTGCTCTCGCTCGCCAACCCGCCCATCGAGATGCTCGGAACCCCGGACAGGACGCCCGAGCTCGCGCGGATCGCCAACGACGGACTTGCTGAGCTGTGCCGCAAGCACCCCGACCGCTTCCCGGCGTTCATCGCCTCGATGCCGATGAACAATGTCGAGGCAGCTGTGGCGGAGGCCGACCGCGCGATCCGGGACCTCGGCGCGAAAGGCATCCAGGTGTTCACCAACGTGCTGGGCAAGCCGCTGTCAGCTCCGGAATTCCGCCCGCTGTTCCAGGCGATGACGAAGCACGACCTGCCGGTGTGGATCCACCCGATCCGCGGGCCGCAGTTCGCCGACTACGCGACCGAGAAGGCCTCCGAGCACGAGATCTGGTTCACCTTCGGCTGGCCCTACGAGACCTCTGCCTGCGTGACCCGGCTCATCTTCTCCGGGATCTACGACGAGCTCCCGAATCTCAAGATCATCACCCACCACATGGGCGGCATGGTGCCGTTCTACGCGGGCAAGATCGACCTGGGCTTCGACCAGATCTTCCACGGCAAGACCGACGAGAACCCCGTGGCGAGAAAGGCGGGCCTGAAGAAGCGCCCGGCGGAGTACTACCGCATGCTCTACGCCGACACGTCGGTCAACGGCTCCGCCGCCGCCGCGCGCTGTGGCCACGCTTTCTTCGGCACCTCGCACTGCCTATTCGCCACCGACGCGCCCTTCGACGCGGAGCAGGGGCGCATGCTGATCCGCGAGACGATCAACGCCGTGAACGCGCTCGAGATCCCCGCCGCGGAGAGGCAGAGGATCTTTTCGGGCAACGCCCGCGCCCTGCTGCGGCTCAACTGATGCGCACGCAGGACATCCGCGTCCGCCTGCGCGACGGCGAGATGGGCGCGCACGTCGCGTATCCCGAACGCACACCTGCCCCCGCGATCATCGCCATCATGGAGATCTGGGGCGTGAACGACACCATGCGGCGCCACGCGCAGGAGTTCGCCGAGGCCGGATTCGTGTGCCTGGTTCCGGACCTGTTCTGGCGCCAGGAGCCCGGCGTCGAACTCTACGACCGCAACCCCGAGGACGTGAAGAAGGCCTTCGACCTCTATTACGACTTCGACTACGGCCTGGGCGTGCGCGACATGCAGGACATCGAGGCGCAGCTGAAGAAGATGCCGGAATGCAGCGGGAAGGTCGGCGCGGTCGGCTACTGCCTCGGCGGCAAGCTGTGCTACCTGCTGTGCTGCCGCACGAATATCGATTGCGCGGTAGCGTACTACGGCACTTACATCGAGCACCGCATCCGCGAAGCGAAGAACCTGCACCGGCCCTTCATGCTGCACATGGCGATGAAGGACCGCTGGGTGCAGGCCGAGGTCAACGAGCTGATCGAGCGGCGCCTGTCGCCCAACCCGCTGGTGACGATCCACAAGTACGCGGGCGCCGATCACGCGTTCGCGCGCCACGGCGGCAAGACGTGGAGCAAGCCCGAGGCCGACCGGGCGCTAGCGCTGTCGATCGACTTCTTCAGCACGCATCTCGGGCGGTGAGCGAGGTCGGCAGGCCGGTGCTGCGCAAGGAGGACCTGCGCCTGCTCACCGGAGCCGGGCGTTTCACCGACGACCTCAGCCTGCCCCGGCAGGCGCATGCCGCCATGGTGCGTTCGCCCCATCCGCACGCGCGCATCGTGCGCGTCGACACGGCGCGCGCGCTCGCGATGCCGGGCGTGCTCGGCGTCTACACCGGCGCCGACTGCGCCGCCGACGGACTCGCCCCGATCCCCCACCATCCCCTGCCCGCGACGCGCGAGGACATGAAGCTCGCGGGCCCCGGCGGAGGCGCGATCTTCGAAGGGCCGCACGCCCTGCTGCCCGCCGACCGTGCGCGCCACGTCGGCGAGGCCGTGGCGATGGTGGTCGCGGAGTCGCGAGACCTGGCGCTCGACGCGGCCGAAGCCGTCGCAGTGGAGTATCAGGAGCTGCCCTGGGTGACGCATTCGGAGGATGCCGTCGCGGGGGCGCCTTCGGTGTGGGACGAGGCGCCCGACAACGTGCTCGTCGACACGCTCTTCGGCGATCGCGAAGGCACCGCGCGCGCCTTCGCGCGCGCCGACCGCGTCGTCGCTGTGAAATTCGATGTGGGGCGCTGCACGGCGGTCGCGATCGAGCCGCGCGCGGCGCTCGGCTGCTGGGACGCAGGCAGCGGCCGCTACACGCTCTACGCGGGCACCGGCGGCGCCGTACGCCAGAAGCGCGACCTTGTCGCGGTGCTCGGCGTCGAGCCCCACAAGCTCCGCGTCATCACCGCGGACGTCGGCGGCAACTTCGGCTCGAAGAACCGCGTCTACGTCGAGTACGGGCTCGCGCTCTGGGCTTCGCGCAAGCTCGGCCGGCCGGTGAAGTTCACCGCATCGCGCTCGGAGGCCTTCGTTTCCGACTACCAGGGGCGCGACCTGGTCACCGGGGTCGAGCTCGCGCTGCGTTCGGACGGGAAATTCCTCGCGCTGCGCGCCTCCAACCTCTCCAACGTGGGCGCGCGCTGCGTGTCGCTCTCGCCCCTCTCGAAGGGCTCGGGCCTGGTCACGGGCGCCTACGACATCCCGGTCGCAACGCTGCGCAGCCGCGCGGCGTTCACCAACACCGCGCCGACCAATCCCTACCGCAGCTCGGGGCGGCCCGAGGTGAACTTCGCGATCGAGAGGCTGATCGACGTCGCCGCGGCCGAGCTGGGCATCGACCGTGTCGCGCTGCGCCGCATGAACCTGGTGCGGCCGGAGGCCATGCCCTACCGCAACGCCGTGGGCATGACCTACGACAGCGGCACCTACGAGGCGAACATGGACGCCGCGATGCGGATCGCGGACTGGGATGGATTCGAGCGCCGTCGCGAGGCCGCGCGCGCGCGCGGCCGCCTCCTCGGGCGGGGCCTCGCGACCTACGTCGAGTCCTCGATCGGCTCGCCGCGCGAGCGCGCCGAGATCGCGGTCACGCCCGCGGGGCGCGTGCGCGTCGTGATCGGCACCCAGCCCTCGGGCCAGGGCCACGAGACGAGCTTCGCTCAGGTGGTGTCGATGTTGCTTTGCGTTCCGGTGGACGCGGTCGACGTCGTCCTCGGCGACACCGACGTGGTGAGCGTCGGGGGCGGCTCGCATTCGGGCCGCTCGATGCGCCACGCGGCCACGGTGTTCTCGATTGCGGCGGAGAAGCTGATCGAGGGAGGGAAGAGGATTGCCGGCTTCCTGCTGGAGGCGGATCCGGCGCACGTGGAATTCGACCGTGGCCGATTCCGCGCGCCGGGCGCGGGGAGATCGTTCGACTTCCTCGAGCTCGCGCGCGATGCCGACGCGGGTCTGCTGCCCAAAGAGCTGAAGAGCGGCCTCGCCGTCGCCGCCGACAACGAGATGCACGACCCGGTGTTTCCGAACGGCTGCGCGGTCTGCGAATGCGAGGTCGACCCCGAGACGGGCGCCGTCGCAATCACCCGCTACACTGCGGTCGACGACGTCGGTCGCTGCGTCAACCCGATGATCGTGCACGGGCAGACTCACGGCGGCGCGGCCCAGGGGATCGGCCAGGCGCTGTCGGAGATCTTCCTCGTGGACCGGGAGACGGGACAGCCGCACACCGGCTCGCTGCTGGACTACGCCATCCCGAGATCGGATACGCTACCGTTTTTCGACACCGAGATCGTGGAGATCCTCTCGCCCACCAATCCGCTCGGCATCAAGGCCGGGGGCGAAGGCGCCACCACGCCCGCCCCCGCTGCGGTCGTGAACGCGATCGTCGACGCGCTCTCCGTGCTGGGCGTGCGCGACGTCGCCATGCCGGCCACGCCCGAGCGCATCTGGCGGGCGATCCGCGAGGCCGCGAGATGAGTCCGGCGCGCCTGGTCGCCGCGCTCGCCCTGTTCCTCGCTCCGCCGTGTACCCTCGCGCAGGGCTATCCCAAGGGCCCGGTGCACGTGATCCTTCCTTTCCCCGCAGGGGGAGGCGTCGACGCCGCCGGCCGCATCCTCGCGCAGAAGCTCTCGGAGAGCCTCGGCAAGGCTTTCGTCGTCGAGAACCGCGGCGGCGCGAACGGCAACATCGGCACCGAGGCCGCCGCGAAGTCGGCGAGCGACGGCTCGACGCTGCTGTTCACCGGCGCCGGGTTCGTCACCAACCCCAGCCTGTACAAGAGCGTCGCCTACGATCCCCTGAAGGACTTCGACCCGATCAGCCTGATGGCGCTCGGGCCCAACATCCTTGTCGTGCACTCCTCCCTGCCGGTGAAGTCAGTCGCGGAGCTGATCGCCCTCGCCAAGTCGCAGCCCGGAAAGATCGGCTTCGCCGGATCGGGCTCGGGCAGCACGCCGCATCTCGCCGGCGAGCTGTTCAACGTCATGGCCGAGGTGCAGATGGTCCACATCCCCTATCGCGGCTCGGGCCCGGCGATGATCGGGCTGCTCGCGGGCGAGGCGCCGGTGATGTTCCTGCCCGCGATCAACGCGGGCCCGCACGTCGCGAGCGGGCGCTTGCGCGCGCTCGCGGTGACGAGCCGGGAGCGGCTCGCCGCGATGCCCGGGCTGCCCACCGTCTCCGAGTCGGGCCTGCCGGGCTACGAATCGAGCCAGTGGTACGGGCTGCTCGCGCCCGCCGGGACGCCGCCCGAGGTGCTCGACCTGCTGAACGCCCGCGTTGCGAATATCATGCAATCCTCGGACATGAAAGCGCGCATGACGAGCGACGGCTTGGTGCCGATCGGCGGCAGCCGCGAGCAGTTTGCCGCCCACATCCGGAGCGAGATCGGCAAGTGGGCGAAGGTGATCAGCGCGTCGGGCGCCAGGGTGGATTGAGGGGGCAGATGAGCGAACTGGATTTCACGAAGCCGAAGGAGCCCCCGAAGCCGGCCGCGGCGGTGAAGCCTGCGCCGATCTACGACGCGGCCATGGCGATGGAGTTCTTCAGCTCGACCGGCAAGGCGGAAGCGGTCGCTCAGGGGGCCACGCTGTTCGCCGAGAACGACAAGGGCAGCCGGCTGCTCCTGCAAAGCGACAAGATGTACCTGCTGGTGGAAGGCGAGATCGGGTTGATCGCCAAAGGCAAGACGATGGCCACGGTGCGCAAGGGTGAGATCTTCGGCGAGATGGCGTCGATCGCCCAGATGCCGCGCAGCGCCACCGCGGTCGCAAAGACGCCCTGCCGGGTCATCGGCCTCGACAACGGCCAGTTCCAGAACGCGCTGCGGATGAAGCCCGAGTTCGCCCTGATACTGATGAGCGTCATGATCGGGCGTATCCGGGGCGCGCTGGGCCGTGCCGGAACGGCCGCCGGCGGCAAGGTCAAGGAATCCGCGGTGTTCGACAAATCCTCGCTCGCCATCCTAGAGCGGGCGCTGGCCCAGACCATGGTGCGCTACGAGCGCAACAAGACCATCGTCACCGAGGGCCAGCCGGGCGTGATGATGTACGTGGTGGTGGACGGCAAAGTCGCCGTCTCCATCCAGGGCAAGCTCGTGGAGAAGATCGGCCCTGGGGGCGTGTTCGGCGAGATGGCGCTCGTCGACCGCGCGCCGCGCCTCGCGACCGTCGTCTCGGAGACCAACTGCGGGCTGCTCGCGATCGGCCGCAACACCTTCCTCGACCTGATCAAGGCGAGCCCCGATTTCGCCGTGTCGCTGCTCAGCGCGGTCGGCGAGCGCGCGAGGTTCATCGCATCCCGCTAGGGGTTGGCGAGGTAGTCGCGCTTCCCGACCTCCACGCCGTTGTGCCGCAGGATGTCGTAGGCGGTGACGACGTGGAAGTAGAAGTTTGGCAGGGCGTGGCCGAGCAGGTTCTGCATCCCCTTATAGTCGATCTCGCGCTGCCCCAGCTTGAGGTGGATGGTCTTCTCCTCGCTGCCGTCGATCTGCGCGGGCTTGAAGGTCTGGATGAACTCGAGCGTCTTCGCGATTCGCGCCTTGAGCTCCACCAGCGTCTCCTCGACGTCATCGTGCTTGGGCACCTCGACCCCGGCGAGGCGCGCGACCGCGCCCTTGGCGGAGTCGCAGGCGATCTGCACCTGGCGCTTCATGGGCAGCATGTCCGGGTAGAGGCGAGCGTTGGTGAGCACCGTCGGGTCGATCTTCTTCGCCTCGGCGTGCGTCTGGGCCTTGTCGAGGATCGCGGAAAGGTTCTTGAGCATGTTGGCGAGGCGCGGCACGCTCACCTGGTACATTGAGATCGACATGACGGTCTCGGCGAAAAGCGCTATCTGACGATCTGCAGGAAGATCAGCAGCAATCCGATCACCGATCCGACCCAAGAGAGGGTCCGCAGCCACGGCAGGCCGGCGAGATAGATGACGGCGTAGGCGACGCGGCACCAGAAGAACAGCTGCGCCCCGAGAAGCGTCGTCGGGTTCGACTTGCCCAGCACCACCATGGCCAGCAGCAGCGCCGCGAACAGCACCAGATTCACCACCATGTTGATGTGCGCGCGCTCGGCGCGGCCCACCCAACCGGTGAGCTTGGGCATGTCCTCGCGGTTGCCGACGAGCTTCATCAGCCCCACCTGGGTGAACGCGCCGGTCACCGCCACGAGCACCTGCACGATGGCCAGCGCAACCGACCAGACCAGCAGCATCATTTCCGGTTTCATCGTTCCTCCTTGTCGTTGAACGCCGTGCAACTAGGCGTGCAGGCTGCTCACGCCGAAGGCTATATCCTCGCCCGCGAGCGAGGCAAAGTCCAGATCGACGCACAGCACCTGCTGCGATCCGTCCGACGCCTCGAAGGCGAACGACAGCGTCACGCACAGCTTGGGCCCGATCACCGACAGGTACGGCCGGGTGATCTGCACCTTGCCCGGGCTCTCGATGGCGCGGCGGAAATACGGCTTGGTCTGCCAGTCGGTCCCCTCCGTCGGCTGCACGATCTCGAAGCGCCGATCCTGCGAATGGACCTTGCTGTGCGCTTCCACGTTCGCGCCGATCTGCAGTCCGTCGCTGCCGATCAGGTAGCAGCGCTGCGCGCTGGGGAGCTTGAGCAGCCCCTGCGCGGCCGGCTGCAGCTTGGCACCGAGCGCCAAGTCCTGGACTGCGTTCTTGATCGCGGCCAGGTACGGTACGAGCCGCATGTGCTGGCGCTTCTGGAAATCGGCGAAGTCGGCGCGATGGCCCGTGATGAGCCGCTCGAACACCTCGCTGCGTGCGTTCTCCGGGAGCAGGTCCGCGCTCCCCGGAGCGAAGAAGTCTCCCTGGATGAGGTCGGCGTTGGCGTCGATCGCGCACAGCGCTTCCGCCTCGGTCTCGATACCCTCGACGCAGACCAGCGCCCCCGCCTCGTGCAGCACCGAGATGATCCCGGTGAACATGCGCCGCGCCAGTGGCTCGACAGTCACGCGCCGCGTCATCTCGCGGTCGATCTTGACGATGTCGGGCCGAAGCCTCCAGATGCGGTCGAAGTTCGAGTAGCCCGCGCCAAAATCGTCGATCACGGTGAGGCAGCCGAGGCCGCGATAGTACTCGACCGCAGCCGCAAGCCGCGCTTCGTCCTCGAATGGGCTCTCGATCAGCTCCACCGCCACGCGGTGGGGCGGAAATCCGTTCGACTCGAGCATCTCGGCGAAGAACGCGCCGAACCTGGGCCCTTCGGTCGCGACCTGCGGATCGACGTTGAGGAACAGCCACGCGCGCGGGTTTCCCAGTTCATTGAAGTTGCGCACGTGCAGCGCTCGGCACTGGCGGTCGAGCATGATCCTCGCTTCGCCTTGCGGCGCCGTGCTGAACAGCTCGTATGGCCGCACGGTGCGCCCGCGGGCGTCCGTCGCTCTGATCAGCCCCTCATAGCCCACCGGACGCCGGTGCGCGAGGCTGAAGATCGGCTGGAAGTGGCTCGACAGGCGAAATTCTTCTCGCACCCCGTGCTCGCCGCGCGCGGTGTACTTTTCGAGAGGCACAGCAAGATCCACCATTTTCAGGCGGCCGGAGAGCGTGGAAGTCTTGATTGCGGACGAAGCGGCGAGTATGCCACAGGCGGCCTAGGACGAAGGGATATCGCCCACCTCTACTCCTCCATCCTCGCGGGGCCAAAGGTGAGATCGTCGCCGGCGAGCGCCGCGAAGTCGAGGTCCACGCACAGCACATGGTACGAGCCGTTGAGCGTGAGCGCGTACGATAGCGTGACGCATAGCCGCGGACCCGTCGCGGAGAGGTAGGGCCGCGTGATCTGCACCTTTCCGGGCGAATCGATCGCGCGACGGAAGAAGGGCTTCGTCTGCCAGTTGGTCCCGGTCACGGGCCGTATCGGAGTCAAACGCCGGTCGCGCGAGGCGGCGCTGCGCTCGCTCTCCGCGCTCGCCCCGATCTGCGAGCCGTCCGCGGCGACTAGATAGCAGCGCTCCGTGCACTCGAGCTCGAGCAGCGCGCGCACGGCGCTCGTCCGGTCCGCCCCCGCCGAGAGCGCGAACACCGCGTCCGACAGTGCGGCGATGTAGGGCTGCAGGCGGATGCGGCGCCGGTTCCGGAATTCGACGGTTTCCTCGCGGAACTCGCTGAACAGGTGCGTGAACAGCCCGTCGCTGGCGCGCTCCGCCGGAGGGCGCAGCAAGGGCTCGGCGAAGTAGTTCCCCTGAAGCAGGTCGGCGTTCGCCTCGGTGGCGCACAGCGCTTCGCCCTCGTTCTCGATGCCCTCGACGCACACCAGTGCCCCCGCCTCGTGCAGCACCGAAACGATCCCAGCGAACATGCGCCGCGCCAGCGGCTCGACGGTCACGCGCCGCGTCATCTCGCGGTCGATCTTGACGATGTCGGGCTTGAGCTGCCAGATGCGGTCGAAGTTCGAGTAGCCCGCGCCGAAATCGTCGATCACGACTAGGCAGCCGAGCTCGTGGTAGTGCTCCACCGCTGTCACGAGGCGCTTCTCGTCGTCGAACGGGGTCTCGATCAATTCGACCGCGACCCGATGCGGCGACAAGCCGCTTTCCTCCAGCATCTGCGCGAAGGACCCGAAGCGGTGGCCCTGCACGGCGATGTGCGGGTCGACGTTGAGGAACAGCCAGCTGACGTCGTCGCGCAGTCGCCGGAAGCTGCGCACGTGCAGCGCCCTGCACTGGCGGTCGAGCTGCATGCGCGCGACGCCCGCCGGGGCCTGCGCGAGCAGCTCCGCCGGAAGGTAGATCTTTCCTTGGCGGTCGGTGCCGCGTATCAGGGCCTCGTAGGCGACCGGCCGTCGATGCGCCAGGCTGAAGATCGGCTGGAAATACGTCGCCAGCCGGTACTCACGGCACAAGCCGTCGTCGGCGTCGACCCGGAACACGTCGACGTCCGACGCATCGGCATCGGTGGTCTTGAGGTCGGCGTCGCGCACGCTCACGCGTGCCTATTCATCACAGCGCACCGGCGCGGGATCGGCCGGGACGCCCCCGAGCGAGGCCGGTTGCAGGCCGGGCGCGCCCCGCTTGCGGGTCTCGCTCGACAGGAACAGCGCCGGATCGACGCGCGCGTTGTTGAGGCTGACCGACCAGTGCAGGTGCGGGCCGGTGACGCGGCCGGTCTTGCCGACCGCGCCTATCCTCTCGCCGCGGGCGACGCGCATGCCCCTGATCACGTCGATGCGGCTCAGGTGGTTGTACATGGTGATGACGCCCTGCCCATGGTCGAGCACCACTGAGAGGCCGTTGAAGAAGAAATCGCCGGTCTCGATCACCCTGCCCGCCGCAGGCGCGGCGATCGGCGTTCCTTCGGGAGCGGCGATGTCGAGCCCGCTGTGCGGCAGCCTCGGCTCATTGTTGAAGAAGCGCCGCAACCCGAACCCGCCCGAGACGCGACCCTCCGAGGGCAGGTCGAAGGCGAGTCCATCGGACTCGAAATCGCTGTAGGTCGCAAACGCCCGCGACAGCCGCTCCTGCTCGCGCGCGATACGCCGCAGATCGTCGGGCTCGGGATCGACCTGGCGGCGGTTGGCGAGCGTCACGTACTGCTTGTCGTAGTCGCGCCTGCCGACGCGGAAAACCACGCTGCGCTCGGCCTTGTCGGCCTGCGAAACGGCGAGCTCGTGGGCGCCGAGTTTGATGCCGAGGGGCAGGCCGACGACGGCCTGCCAGGCGCCGCCCACGCGCGCGACCAGCACGCGCTGGCCCTCGAACATCACTTCGGGGGCGGGCGCGGGCGAGCGTCCCACGCACACGATCGCGATCCCGCCGGGCACGGCCGCGGTCAGTGGCAGATCCGCCTGCTGCGCCCGCGCGAGGGGAGCGAGCGCCGCACCCAGAGCGAGCACGACGAGAATGCGAAGGCCATGCATGGTCGCTATTGTCCCCCGATTCGCGATCCTCGGCCAAAATCGGCCGGCGTGCGGCCACCTGTGCAATACGGCCTACACCGTCCCGTATGTGGAAGGCATAATTGAGCCCCCGATCGGAAGGAAAAAATCAGATGGCGGGCAGCAGCATTGCGAGCAACAACTACAACGTTTCGGTCGCAATGGAGTTCTTCAGGTTCGCCGGCAAGCAGAAGGCCTTCGCCAAAGGGAAAAAGATCTTCACCGAGAACCAGCGCGGCATCCCGTTTCTGCTGATGCCCAATCGTATGTACCTTCTGCTCGACGGCGAGGTCGGCATCTTTGCGCGCGACAAGCCCGTCGGGACGATACGCCCGGGGCAGATCTTCGGCGAGATGGCGTCCATCGACCAGGGCCCGCGCACGGGGACCGCACTGGCGCGGACCACCTGCCGCGTGATCGCGCTCGACGACCGGCAGCTGCGCGCAGCGCTGGGAAGGTATCCCGAGTTCGCCCTGATGCTCATGTCGGTGATGATCGGACGGCTGCGCGAGTCGATCGGCCGGATAAGCTCCGATTCGCTCGGCGCGAGGACCAAGTGGATGCAGCCCGCGCCGCTGCGCAAGGACCTCATCGAAGATCTTGGGCGCGTCCTGGGTCCCGAAGCGCACCTGAGCTTCGACTCGGGCGACACCATTCTGCGCGAGGGGCAGGTCGGGGTGCTGATGTACGTGGTGCTCAAGGGCAAGGTGGAGATCCGCGCGGCGGGGAACCTCCTGGAGACCGTGACCCCGGGGGGCATCTTCGGTGAAATGGCGCTGGTCGACCGCACGCCGCGCCTCGCGAGCGCGATCGCCGCGGGCAACGTCAAGCTGCTCGCGATCAACCGCGCTGCGTTCCTGAACCTGGTGAAGCACAGCAGGCGCTTCGCCGCCTCGCTCCTGGCCGCCGTGAGTGCCCGCGCCCGCTACGCCGCTTCGCGCTAGGCGAAAAAAAAGGACCGGATGATCCTCCGGTCCCGGGACAGCCAAGATTGCCTAGCGCTTGAGGGCCAGCGTAGTCGCGTGCTCGACGGCCGCTACACGACCGTCCCACACGGCTTCAACCTTCACGTACTCGCCCGTGGCGGTGCGCTGGTACACGAAATCGCCCCGCTGGAGCAACTCAGCCTCCTTCGCGGGCGCAAAACCGTCCCAGATCGCTCCGACGCGCACGGCGCCTCCCGTCTCCAGGTCCCAGGTGTACATCGAGTCTCCGTATTGAAAGATCTCACTGCTCGGGCTCAAGTCCAGCCCGGGCGCAGCGAGTGCGGCCGAAGACACTAGAACCGCGGCCAACACAATGGTGCGCTTCATAACATTCTCCCTTTCTCTGCCATCAGTCGTGTCGGGGCGGCGACAAGAGCGATGAAAAACGCCCTTTTTTCGCCGCAATGTCGGACTTCGACGTCGACCAGTTCACTACTAGCAAGATGGGTGCCGTGCGCCAGCGGACCGTGCATTATTCACAAATAAAAACGGCGGCCGAAGCCGCCGTTTCCTGTGGCAGTCCTCTGCTCTCAATAGCCGAGCCACTTGGTGATCGTAGCCAGCTGCTGCGGGTCGCCGCTCTCGTAGCCCTTGTAGCCGAGCTTCGCGAGTATCTTCTGGCCGTGCTCCGACTTTTCCAGGCCGAGCATCACGGCGCGCACCTTCTCGATGTCCGCGTCGCTCATCTTGGTCGAGGCGATCATGTGCTTGATCGGCACGGGCTTGGACTCGAACACGACCGACCCGCCCTTCTCCTGCCATTGCTTGACCACGGCGCCCGAAGCGGTCACGCCGACGTCGCTGAAACCGTTCTCGACGAAGAAGGGCACCGCGTCCTGGTAGCGCGTGGTGCGGATCTCGGCGGTGGACGCGTCGATCCCGAGGTCGCGCAGCGTGGCGCGGGTGATCACGGCGGTGATCGAGTCGGGGTCGGGCATGCCGAAGCGCTTGCCCTTCATGTCACCGGGCTGCTTCAGGTGGGCGTCCTTCCCCACGAAAAAGCGCGCTTTGTACTCGGTGAAGCCCTTGGTGAGCACGACCAGCCGGTACTTGCCGTCTCGGATCGACACGAGCGAGTGATGCGCAGGGTGGACGAAGGCGAGGTCGTACTGCTGCTCGTCCAGGCCCTTGCGCAGGACCGGGTACTGGTCGACCGGAACGACCTTGACGGTGGTCTTGAGCTGCTTGCCGAGAAGCTCGGAGAGCTCCTTGTACTTCTCGCGGATCTCGCTGGGGGTGACGTAGTAGGTCACGCCCTCGTTGACGGCGAGAACGATGTCGGCACGCGCCGGGCCCACAGTGATCAGGGCGGCGACGAAGGCCGTAAGTCCAGAGGCGAGCCATTTCATATCTCTTCTCCTGAGAGTTCTTCGGGCTGCACCCTATTGAGCAAGTTATGTGCCGAACACCTTATCCTGTAAGCTCAATGTAAGGATTAGGACGTATCAATTGTTAAAACATATACTTACATATGTAGCCGACATGGCATTGTCATGTCAGTGACTACTGACATTTCGCCAGGAATCCAGTCGACCCTTCGTCAAGCCTTGTACTTGTCCCTCGACCCGCGCGCAAGCGCCATGCCGTGGCCCGGCCGCGCCGGGATCGCGAAGTGCCCGTCGCGGCACGCGGGCAGCTCCTCGAACAGATCGGACGGAGCCCAGTCGATGAATTCCACCAGAAACCCGTTCGAGAGCGCCCCCACCACCTGCAGGGAAAGCTCGTGCACCACGTGGGGCGCCACGGCGGTCTGGTGGGCGGCAGCGAGGTGGCCGATGCGCAACGTCTCGGAGAAGCCCAGCGCACGACACACGTCAGGCATCAGAACCTTCGCGGCGCGGCGCTCGATCAGCTCGCGGAATTCGAAGCGGGTGTAGTTGTTTTCCCCGGTGGCGACCGGGATCCCGATCGCGCGCGCTACCTCGGCGCAGCCGGCGAAGTCGTCGGCGAGCACCGGTTCCTCGTACCAGACCAGGTCGAGGTCCTCGAGCGCCCGGGCCTGGCGGATGCTCGCCTGCGGGTCGAGGCGCTGGTTCACGTCCACCATCATGCGCACGCCGCCTCCGAGGGCGCGCTGCACCGCCGCTACCCGCTTGCGGTTCTCGAGCGGGTCCGGGTGGTGGATCTTCATCTTGTAGTACTTGCAGCCCTGCGCCGCGTAGCGCTCCGCCTCCGCGATCAGCTCGGCTTCGCTGTATTTCGACCAGCCCCCGCTGCCGTAGGCGGGAATGCGGTCGGCGACCGCGCCCCACATCTTGTACAGCGGCAGCCCCGCGACCTTGCCGGCGATGTCCCACAGGCCGATGTCGAGCGCCGACAGCGCGTACGCCGCGATCCCCTGCTTCTTGATGCCCATGTCGAGGCGGAACATCTTCTCCCACAGGCGCTCGACCATGAGCGGATCCTCGCCGAGGAGCGCGGGCGCGAGCCGCGTCTGCAGGTACGCGAGCACCGCCTCGGCTCCTCCGCCGCCGAATACCAGGCTGTAGCCCAGGCCTTTCACGCCGGCGTCGGTCGCGATGTCGGCGACGACGAGCTTCTGGTGCGGGTAGCTCCGCGCCATGGGCGGCGGCGTCGGGACGGTAAGAATGTAGCTGTCTATCGCGGTGATTTTCATTATTGCCTCGCGACACTGAACCAGTCGACGATGAAGTACACCCCGTACGCCGCGGCCAGCGCGAGCACGAACACGAGCATGCCTCGCACCATGGTCTTGGGGACGCCGATCTCGTCGAGGTAGCGCTTGATGAAAAAGCTCGCCACGAAGAAAGCGACTGTGGAGAGGGCGATGCTCAGCATGCGCGCATTGTAAGGGGAGCGCTTGCCCGCGCGAGCGGAAAGGTGCATTCTCGCGGGGGCAGCGCAAGCCGGCGGACGATCGGCGGCGCGGACACGCGAGGAGGAGCGGCCCCATGCTTACGGTTTTTCTGATCGTTCACGGCCTGCTGGCGGTCGCGCTTCTGGGCGCGATCACCCACCAGGCGCTCAGCGTGTGGTGGCCGGCGCGCAAGCCCGCGGGCTCCTTTGTAGGACGCTTTCGCTCTGTGCCCGCAACGTCCTACACGAACGCGATCGTGGTCCTTTTCCTCTGCACCGCCTTCCTGGGCGGTGTCCTGATCTATCCCGACTTCCGGGTGAGCGTCCGACCTCCACTTGAGCAGCTGGGGCTGTGGCCGGCTCTCGGTGTCTTCGATCTCAAGGAGCATTTCACGGTGGTCGGCATGGCGACGCTGCCGGCCTACTGGTATTTCTGGCGCCAGCCGTTGACCGGGCAGCATGCCCGCACCCGCGCCATGCTCACGGCGCTGCTCGCCTTCATCGTGTGGTGGAATTTTCTAGTCGGACACATACTCAACGACATACGGGGGTTCGGGTCATGACGGTGCCGCGTTCCTTTCCTGTTTTTGCGATCGTGTTTGCGGTCGCGTACTCGGTCGTGTACGTGATCTCGGTCTGGAAAAACTACGCCCTGTTCACCTACCATCTTGCGACCAACGAGTTCGCCTTGGGCGTCGAAAAACCGAAGGAAGGCGTTCCTGCGATGTACTGGTACGGCTGGCTGGCGACGTCGACCATCGCCGCTTCGGCGGCGGGACTCATCGCCTGCTGGCTTCCCCGGCGCCTGATGGAACGACTGTGGTCCGGCTGGTCGTGGGTCGTGCCGGTGTGCGCGATTCCGGTGTTCTGTTACATGCTCAGGAACTACTTTCTGCGCTGATGTAGAGTAAACGGCCTCAGACCGCGAACAGTAATTGAGGAATGACCATGTCGAAACTTCTCGTTCGTGGCGCGTACTTTCTGACTTTCTTCCTGGCCGGAACGCCGGGCGCGCTGGCCGGCGGCGAGATGCTGGGAGACGACGATCATCACGACGAGGGGCCCTCGTATTTCGGCTTCGTCAAGGACGGCAGGGGCGCACCGGTTCCCGACGCGAAGGTCACTGCGAACGTCAAGAACGGCGTAGCGTTCATCACACGCACCACCGCCGCCGGACTGTACAAGTTCGCCGGCTTCAGCAAGCAGATCAGTCCGAGCGACGTCGCCATCTCCTGCGCGAAGGACGGTTACAAGCAGACGCGCGTCATCCGGCGGCCCGTGCCGAAAGGCGAGGTCAAGGCCGTCGAGACCGAGTGCAGGCTCGAGCGCGGCTGAAACGGTGAAACCGGGATTCGCGCGGGCCGCGCTCTGCGCCCTGCTGCTCGCGTTCTTGAGTGTGGCCAACGCTCAAGCCCTGGGCGGACGCGTCACCTCAGCCGAGGAAGGCACGATGGAGGGGGTGCTGGTCAGCGCGCGCGCGGCCGGGTCGGCCGTTACCTTCACCGTGGTCAGCGATCGCGACGGGCGCTTCGATTTTCCCAAGGGTGCGCTCGCGCCCGGGCGCTACGACCTGTCGATCCGCGCGGTCGGCTTCGATCTGCAGTCTCCCGCGGCGGTCGAGGTCAACGCGAAGAAGAACACGGCGATCGAGGTCCAACTGCGCCGCACGAAGGATCTCGCCGCGCAGCTCACCAACACCGAGTGGCTGATGAGCATGCCCGGGACCGGCGAGCAGAAGCGGCCCCTCATCGAATGCATGAGCTGCCACACCTACGAACGCGTCGTGCGCTCGAAGTACGGCGCGGACGAGCTCCTCGCGGCGTTGAAACGCATGGCGACGTACGCGAACAACAGCACCATGGCGCGCCCGCAGAAGCGGGCCGTCGAGCGCAAGTTCGAGGAGGACGCGCTGCGACGGCTCGCCGAGTATCTCGCCGGCGTGAATCTCGGCAAGGGCGCGGGCTGGTCCTATCCCTTGAAGACGCTGTCGCGGCCCACGGGCAGGGCGACGCGGGTGCTGATCACCGAATACGATCTGCCGCGGAAGACGATCGCGCCACACGACGTGCGCACCGATGCGCAGGGCATGGTGTGGTATTCGAATTTCTCCGAGAACACGCTCGGCAGATTTGATCCCTCGACCGGCGCGCACAAGGAGTTCGCGTACCCGGCCGTGAAGCCCGATGCTCCTACGGGAGCCCTGTGCCTCGAGCCCGACGCCGACGGCAACTGGTGGCTGTCCGGAATGTTCCAGACGGGCGTGGTGAAGTTCGACGTCGCCAAGGAAACGTTCAGGCATTTCCCGCTTTCCCCCGGAATGAACACCGACGCGGCGCAGCAGTCGATGGTCATGCCGCGCGGATCGAAGGTCGACGGCAAGGTGTGGTCGAACGAGGTGAGCAAGCAGTCCATCCTCAGGCTCGATCTCGCGAGCGGGAAGTACGAGCAATTCGACGTGTTCAAGTCCCTGCCCGGGAGCCATGCTCCCTACGGGCTCGCGGCCGACGCGGCGAACAATCTCTTTTTCATGGATTTCGGCGGCGAGGCGATCGGCCGCATCGACGCGAAGACCGGCCAGGCGAGCCTCTACCCCACGCCGACCAAGCGTTCGCGCCCGCGGCGCACCATGATGGATGCGCAGGGCCGTGTATGGTTCGCCGAGTTCGCCGCGAACAAGGTGGCGATGTTCGATCCCCGGGAGGAGACGTTCAGGGAATGGGATGCTGCCACACCCCACACCTATCCCTACGACGTGTTCGTCGACAGGAACGGCGAGCTGTGGAGCGGATCGATGTCGAGCGACCGCATCCTCAGGATGGATCCCCGCACCGGCGCGTCGGTCGAGTACCTGCTGCCGCGCCCGACCAACGTCCGGCGCGTTTTCGTAGACAATTCAACGACGCCGGTGACTTTCTGGGTCGGCAGCAACCACGGAGCTTCGATAGTCAGGCTTGAGCCGCTCGACTGACAGGCAGGAAAGGCGGCTTTGGGCCTATACTCTTCGCGGCGCTCGGAGGGAGCGCCGCACAATTTTCCGGGGGAGAACCATGAAGAGGATTCGTTCGATCTGGGCTGCCGCGTCCGCGGCGGCGGTTGCGGCCGCATTTGCGACTATCTTTGCCGCGTGCAGCAGTGCCCCGAGCAGCGACGGCAAGGCCGGCGCCGGCGACATCGCAGGCACGGTAACCGGGAGCGCAGGCCCCGAGGCCGGCGTGTGGGTGATCGCGGAGACGAGCGACCTGCCGACCAAATACGCCAAGATCGTAGTGACCGACGACCAGGGCCGCTTCCTCGTGCCCGATCTTCCCAAGGCGAACTACAGCGTCTGGGTGCGCGGCTACGGGCTGGTCGACTCGCCTAAGGTGCAGGCCGCGCCGGGCAGCACGCTCACGCTCACGGCCGTCGCCGCACCGAACGCTGCCGTCGCCGCGGAGTACTACCCCGGCATGTACTGGTACTCGATGCTGCAGATCCCGCCGCTGTCCGACTTCCCCGGAACCGGCGAGAAGGGCAACGGCATCCCGGCGGTGATGAAGACCCAGGCCTACTGGATCGACACCGTCAAGAACTCCTGCCAGTCGTGCCACGCGCTCGGCTCGTACGGCGTGCGCCGGGTGCCCAAGGAATTCGGCCACGGGCTCGCCGGCTGGGCGCGCCGCACGCAATCCGGCCAGGCGATGACCAACATGGCGCTGACGCTCGGGCGCATCGGCCCGGAGAAGGGCCTGCAGCTGTTCGGCGACTGGACCGACCGCATCGCCGCGGGCGAGCTGCCGTCTTCCAAGCCCGAGCGGCCGAAAGGCGTCGAGCGCAATGTCGTGATCTCCATGTGGGACTGGTCGACGCCCAAGTACTATCTGCACGACGCGGTCTCCACCGACAAGCGTAACCCGACGGTCAACGCCAACGGCCCGATCTACGGCGCCACCGAGGAGAGCACGGATCTCGTTCCGGTCCTCGATCCGGTGAAGAACACAGTCTGGACGGTGAAGCACCCCTACCGCGATCCCAACACGCCTTCGTCGAAGACGCTGGCGATGGCGGCCTCGCCCTACTGGGGCGACGAGCCGATCTGGGACGGCCACACCAGCATCCACAACCCGATGATGGACGCGCAGGGCCGCGTGTGGTTCACCGCGCGCATCCGCCCCGCGGGCGCGCAGCCCGACTTCTGCAAAGCGGGCTCGACGCATCCGTCGGCCAAGGTCGCGCCGCTCAACGACGCGCCGCGACACCTGTCGATGTTCGACCCGAAGACCGGCGAGTGGAAGCTCATCAACACCTGCTTCTCCACGCACCACCTGTACTTCGCCAACGACCCGAACAACACGCTGTGGACGAGCGCCGGCGGCCCGGCGAGCGGCGTGGTCGGCTGGCTGAACACCAAGATGTACCTGGAGACGGGCGACGAGGTGAAGTCGCAGGGCTGGACGCCGCTCGTCATCGACACCAACGGCAACGGCAAGCGCGACGACTACGTCGGGCACAGCGACGCGGTCGACCCGAAGAAGGACAAGCGCATCATGGCCGCCTTCTACGGCGTGCAGCCCAGCCCCGTCGACGACTCGATCTGGGGCCAGGCCATGGACGTCGGCTTCACTCGCCTCGACCAGCCCGGCTACCTCATGCGCCTCGTGCCCGGCCCGGATCCCGCGAACACGGCGCTCGTCGAGGTGTACCTGCCGCCCGACGGCGTCTACGGCTCGCGCGGGCTTGACCTCACCTCCGACGGCGTGATGTGGACGGTGTTCTCGAGCGGCCACGTCGGCAGCTTCGACCGGCGCAAGTGCAAAGGCCCCCTGAACGGGCCTGCCGCCGCGACGGGCAAGCACTGCCCCGAGGGCTGGACGATCTACCGCATGCCCGGGCCGCAGTTCAAGGGCGTCGACCCGAACGGCAGCGCGAACCACGCCTACTACCTGTGGGTGGATCGCTTCAACACGCTCGGCCTCGGTAAGGACGTACCCATCGCCGAGACCAACGGCGGCGAGTCGCTGCTCGCGGTGGTCGACGGCAAGCTCGTCGACCTTCGCGTGCCCTACCCGCTAGGCTTCTTCACCAAGAACGTCGACGGGCGCATCGACGATCCCAACAGCGGCTGGAAGGGACGCGGTCTGTGGACGACTTCTGGAACGCGCACCGTGTTCCACAACGAGGGCGGCACGCAGAATCACCCCAAGGTCTACAAGTTCCAGGTGCGGCCGAGCCCGCTCGCGAACTGAGCCGACGCTTCAAATGAAACGCCCCGGGATTTCTCCCGGGGCGTTTTTCTTTCCTTCCTCCGCTTCTTCGGGGTCTCAGGTGCCCCGGCCCCACAGCCCGCAGTAACGGCGCAGCACGAACTGCAGGTTGTTCTCATAGCCCGGCCACTTCTCGTACTTGGGCAGCTTCGTCTCCTTCTCGACTCCGTCCCAGCACTTGCCTTCGCGCGCCGCGACCTTCACGGTCTCGGAGGCGTCCTGCAGGAACACCAGCTGGTCCTGAGCGTCCTTCTTGTTGCCGAGGCGGTCGCCCGGTCCGGGGTGACCCGGGATCAGCCGGTCCCAGTCCATCGCCAGCACCTGCTTGATCGAGTCCTCCGCTTCGAGCGGATAGAAGTCGATCATGCCGCGGCCCGGCACCGAGCCGACCGGGATGAAGTCCACGACGAACAGGAGCTTCTCCTTCGGCAGCCGCATGACGAGCGAGCTGTCGGAGTGATTCAACCCGAGGTAGGTCAGCTCGAGCGTGGTGCCGCCCAGCGTGATGTTCCTCGACTTGTCGAACACCTCGTCGGGCAGCGGCGTCGCCGGGTCTTTGAGCACTGCGAGGCGCTCCTTCGCCTTGCTGTGCGCGACGATCTTCGCGCCCGCGTCCTTGAACGCCTGGCCGCCGGCGACGTGATCGAAGTGGTGGTGGCTGTAGACCAGGTACTTGATCGGCTTGTCGGTGACCTTCCTGATCTCGGCCACGTACTGCGCGCCGCCCTGCGGGCGCCCGTAGGCGACCGGGTCGGTGGCGATGACCCCCTCGGAAGTGACGACGAAGATCGACTGGTGGTTGCCGTTGCGGAAGATGTAGACGTTGTCGGTGCCGTCTATCTTGGTGGTCTGGATCTGCGGTCGCTGCGGTTGCTGCGACCAGGCCGGCGCCGCGGCGAGGGCCGCGAGGCCGAAAGCGAATGCCATCGTGCGCTGCATGATCTCCTCCTTGGTATGGTTTTGCGGGACTTTCGCTGGAAACACCCAAGCCCCCGGGTTTATTCCTCGGGAAGCCGGGGTATCCTACACCCGCCATGACCCGCGCGATGGGCGGACTGGCTCATCCCCTAGCCTCCTGTAAAATTCGCGGCGGAGGAGCGCATGAAATCCATCTCAGGACTCGCCAGGGGGATCTCGATGGCCGCAACGATCTCGGCTGCGGGCGTCGCGTCCGCCGCCACCTTCGTCTACGTGTCGAGCGCGGAGGACGGCGACATCGGCGTCTACGCACTCAAGGCGGACGGAACGCTCGAGCCGCGCGAGCGCGTCGCGGCGGCGAAGGTCGTGATGCCGATGGCGGTCAGCCCGGACAAGCGTCTCCTCTACGCCGCGTCGCGCTCCAAGCCCTACTCGGTGCACGCCTACACGATCGACCGCGGCACCGGCGCGCTCAAGCTCGTCGCGACCTCGCCGCTCGCCGAGAGCTTCCCGTACATCTCGCTCGACCGGACGGGGCGCGTCCTGTTCGGCGCGTCCTACGGTGGCAACCTCGTGAGCGTCAACGCGATCGGGGGCGACCGGCGCGTCCTGCCCGAGCCGCTGCAGGTGATCCCGACCGCGCGCAACGCCCACGCGATCCGCGTCGACAACAGCAACCGCTTCGTCTACGTGCCGCATCTGGGCACCGACCAGATCTTCCAGTTCGTCTTCGACGAGAGATCGGGGCGGCTCGCGTCGAACACGCCGCCGCTGGTCCAGATGAAGGCCGGCACCGGTCCGCGACACCTGATCGTGTCCTCGGACAACCGCTTCGTCTACCTGCTCTCCGAGCTGGTCGCCACGGTCACCACCCTCTCCCTCGACGCGAAAACGGGGCTTCTGAGCGAGGTAAGCTCGGTTTCGGCGCTGCCGCCCGATTCCAAGCTCCAGCCGGGCGCGCCGCGCCCCAACTCGCGCAATACCGACAATGACATCTGGGCGGCGGACCTGCACCTCACCCCCGATGGGAAATTCCTCTACGCCTCCGAGCGCACGAGCAGCACGCTCGCGGCATTCTCCGTCGACTCGGCCAGCGGCAAGCTGACCTTTCTGTCCAGCACGCCCACGGAGAAGCAGCCGCGCGGCTTCGCGATCGACCCGAAGGGCAAGTTCCTCGTCGCCTCGGGAGAGAAATCGGACACGATCTCCACCTACGCGATCGACGCGGCGAGCGGGGCCCTCAAGGCCGTCGGAAAGTATCCGACCGGCAAGGGCTCCAACTGGGTCGAGATCGTCGACTTCGAGTAAGCCATGCCCGACACCAGCGAAACCGTCTCCACCCCGGCGTCCGCGCAGCGGCATACTGGCATCGGCCGGCAGATCGACAAGAGCCTGCCGCGGCGCCTGCGCATGATCCTCGCGCTCGACGACTTCGAGGCGCCCGCGCGGAGCTACCTGCCGCGGCCCATGTACGGCTACGTCTCCGGCGGCGCGGAGACCAACGCCTCGCTGCGCGCCAACCGCGCCGCGTTCGACGACTACGCCTTCGTTCCGCGCGTGCTGGTCGACGTCTCGACGCGCTCGACGCGCACAACGCTCTTCGGCCGCGACTACGACGCGCCCTTCGGCATCGCGCCCATGGGCGGCAGCTCGATGGCCGCGTATCAGGGCGACATCGTGCTCGCGCGCTCGGCCGCGGCGGCGAACATCCCGATGATCATGAGTGGGGCGTCGCTGACGCGCCTGGAGGACGTGCTCGCCGCGGGCCGCACCTGCTGGTTCCAGGCCTACCTGCCCGGCGACGACTCGGCGATCCGGACCTTGGTGGAGCGCGTCGCGCGCGCCGGCTTCGATACCCTGGTGCTCACCGTCGACGTGCCGGTGGGCGCGAACCGCGAGAACAACGTGCGCAGCGGCTTCAACCGGCCGCTGCGGCCGACGCTGCGGCTCGCCTGGGACAGCGCGCTGAGACCGCGGTGGCTCGTCGGCATGTTCCTGCGCACGCTGATCACCCATGGCATGCCGCACTTCGAGAACACCGGCACGCGCGCGCCGCTCATCACCAACACCGCCGAGCGCTACACGGGACCGCGCGACAAGCTCTCCTGGCCGCACGTCGAGCTGATGAGGAAGATGTGGAAGGGGCGCCTGGTGCTGAAGGGCGTGCTCGACCCGCAGGACGCGCGTATCGCGCGCGAGAGCGGCGTCGACGGCGTCATCGTCTCCAACCACGGGGGGAGGCAACTCGACGGCTCGCTTGCGCCGCTGCACGCGCTGCCTGCGGTTGCCGCGGAGGCCCGCGGCATGACGGTGATGATGGACAGCGGCATCCGCCGCGGCACCGACCTGCTCAAGGCGCTCGCGCTCGGCGCGCAGTTCGTGTTCATCGGCCGGCCCTTCCTCTACGCCGCCGCGATCGCGGGCGACGAGGGCGTGCGCCACGCCGTCAAGCTGCTGCGCGAGGAAGTCGACCGCGACATGGCGCTGCTCGGCATCACCGGGCTCGCGCAGATGACGCGCGCGATGCTCAGGGAGACGCCCCGCTAGATTCGGATGAAGATCCTGCGGCGGTAGAGAACGGCGGCGACGGCCCACAGGGTCAGCACGATCGCGAGCGACTTCCACAGCGGCCCGTAGACGCCGCGGAAGAGATGCCCGCCCACGGATTTCTCCCAGACCTTGAAGATCCAGTAGTCGAACAGGTTGGCCATGGCGTACACGGCGATCGCGTTCATGCCGACGACGACCAGTGGAAGGGACCACCTCCGCCAGTCTTTCACGTCGATCACCCAGTAGAACGCCGCGAGCATCAGGAGCGTCCAGCCGGTGCTGTAGACCGACCACGAGACGGTCCACACGCTCTTGACGATCGGCGACACGGTGAAATGCATGGCGACCCCCGCGGCCAGGCACGCGATCCCGGCCGCGACGAGGCGCTTCGCCTTGGCGGCCGGTTCGCCGGCGCCGCGCAGCAGCTCGCCGACCATGATCCCGAAGATCATGGTCGCCATGGTGGGAATGAAGGCGAGCGTGGTGAGTCCGTAGCGGTTGTACTCGAACGGGTCGGTGCGCGGGATTAGGTTCAAGAACCAGTGGTCGAACGCGGCCGCCGGATTGGTGTTCTTGTTCCAATGTGCGAAGAACCCGGCGTAGGGCTCGCCCATGCCGCCCACCGTTGCATAGTCGAAGCCGGGAGCGGGGATCGGGTACAGGACGAACGCGAGCCACCACACCGCGAGCACGGCGAGGGCCGCGAGAAACTGGAATGACGCTTTTCTTCCGAGGAGCAGGAATACCGGAACGTAGGCAAGGCCGATCTGCGGCAGGATGGTCTGGAGCTGGATGTTGATCTGCGTCGGCCACTTAAACATGATCCAGTTGCCGAGAAACAGGAAGCCGAGTGTGCCGAGCAGGATCAGGACGAGCGAGCGGTACAGCGCGTGCAGCGCGAGGGTGCCGTGCGAATCGCCGCGCGCGAGCCCGGCGGTATAGGAGTACGGCATGGCAACGCCCACCATGAGCACGAAAGACGGCATGACGAGGTCCCAGAACGTGCAGCCGCTCCATGCGGCGTGCGAGAACTGCGTCCCGAGAAACCGCCAGGTCGCGCTGTCGGGCAGCGACCGGGAGATTTCGGTGAATCCCAAGCCCTCGGTGAACTCTGTGTACGTCCCCGACACCAGCACCAGCATGATGAAGCCGCGGTAGGCGTCCAGGGAAACCAGCCGCCTGCCGGGGTCGACCGCGGGGCGCGACCAGGGAAACATCGGCGCAAAGACTATCATTCCTGCGCGGCTTACGCGGCAGCCACTCGTCCCAGGCCAAGGGCAACCTCGACGTCGACGCCTACGAAGGGAAGAAGGACCGCGACGACGACGAAGGCGGGCGCCTGCGCCCGGGCCGGAGCCTGGATGCGCGCTTCTCGCTGCGCGAAAGCTTCGGCTGGTACGACATCGCGATCACAGTCGACGCCGATTCATCTTTCCTTCGGCGCCTCGCCGAGCCTCTGGAGAACGGCGAGGACACCGCAAGCGACCCCGCCTTCGGTGCAGCCCGGGCCCATGCCGGAAAGGGCGAGCGGGTCGAGAGCTAGGTAAATCAAGGCCATGCAGTAACCACGCGCCGGCGCGCGCGGCGCGTGGCATTTTTTTCCCGTCGCTCCCGCCATTCAGGCCAGTGCGAAAGTCGGCGCGCTCGTGCTAGATTAGCGTGCCCGTTTCGAGCACATCCCTTGAGGTCACACCATGAGCGATCAAGGATCCTCATCCCTTGAATCCGTGCTGCGCGCACCGAGCGTCAAGGAAATCAGGAAGCTGAGCCCCTACGCCGTCCAACTGGCCAACCGCTGGGTGAAGGAAGCGCCGGCTAGGACGCGCGAGCTGGAGGCGTCCGGCAAACTGCTCTCGGCGCTGAAGGAGCGCGCGGAGAACGAGGCCCTGCTGCAGTGGCGCTCGCGCGTACGCGCGGTGCGCGGCGAGCAGGAAGCGCCGCCGGCGCCTTAGCGGCTAGCGCTTGAGCGCCGGGCTGTAGGCCCAGCCGAGCTGTAGGCCCAGCCGAACGGGAAGCCGAAGTCCGGCGTGTCGTTGAAGCTCTTCAGTTTCTCGGTCAGCGCGAATCAGGACCAGACCCCGCCCAGCGCCTTGAACAGGTCGGCGATCGCCGCGCGCTGTGCGCGCAGCGCGTCGACCCGGTTCTGCTCGGCGGCGAGCAGGTTCCGCTCCGCGTCGAGCACTTCGAGCTGGCTGCTCAGC
>Ga0137410_10000253_pt1 | contig 38125 bp, 29 predicted proteins | sample CZODoug1_16funga_FD_108878 | JGI IMG/M metagenome (GOLD analysis project Ga0137410, IMG submission 108878) | Vadose zone soil fungal communities from Angelo Coast Range Reserve, California, USA - CZODoug1_16fungal (Illumina Assembly) | ecosystem: Environmental > Terrestrial > Soil > Vadose zone... | reverse complement strand
GTCGGTGGGAGCGGTGACAATGGAAACACCGCGGAGATTAAAACTGGTATTCATGACGACGGGAACACCGGTGATTTTGCCGAATTCGTCGATGAGGCGGTAATAAAGAGGATTGATTTCGCGTTCGACAGTTTGCGGGCGAGCGGAACCGTCAACGTGCGTGACGCTCGGAATTGCGCTGCGCTTGTCCGGGCGAACCTGCGCTGTAAGAATCATAAACGGCGAATCGTAGGCAGATTCGAGAAATTCCGGCGCGGCTTCTTTTTTGAAGGATGGAGCAAAGGGGCGCCACCATTCGCGGAATTTCACGGCGTTGTTCACCTTTGCATTCATTTCCGGATCGCGCGGATCGGCAATGATGGAGCGGGCGCCAAGTGCGCGCGGGCCGAATTCCATGCGACCTTGAAACCAGCCGAGAATTTTTCCCTTGGAAAGAAGCTGGGCGGCTGCGGTTGCTGGATCGGAAAGTTTTGTGTGCTTGATTTTGTAGGTGTTGAGCGCGGATTCGATGGCGGCATCGTCGAAGGAGGGGCCCCAGTAGCCATGGCGCATGGGTTTGTTCGGGAGTTTACCGCTGCCATCGAGATACGGGGCTAGCGCGGCGCCGAGGGCAACACCATCATCGCTTGCGGCTGGTTGGACGAAGAATTTTTCAACGATGCCGCTCGCCACAATTTTTCCGTTTGCTTTGGAATTGAGCGCGACGCCACCGGCGAGGCAAACATTGCGTGAGCCGGTTTTTTGCAGTGCGAGTTTCACGACGGACATCATGGCATGCTCGCACGCGTCCTGGACCGCAAAGGCGATGTTTTTGTGATGGTCGGTGATTTCGGATTCAGAAACACGCGGCGGGCCAAAGAGCGGAATGATGTTTTCGAAGGGCGAGCCTGTGACGAGCTGGCGATAGTGCACGCGCGGCGGCGCGGATGCTACTTCGATAAATTTGCTGAGATCGACACCGGGCTGGCCGTATGGCGCGAGGCCCATTACTTTCCATTCGTCGCTGTTGCGGACAAAGCCGAGATAGGCCGTGAATTCGCTGTAGAAAAGACCGATCGAATCGGGATAGTTGATGGTGAGGACGTGATCGAGGCGGCCGGCACGCCCGTGCCAGATGCTGGTGCCTTCCCAAGCGCCGCGGCCATCCATGACAACGACGGCCGAATCGTCAAATCCGGAGTAACCGTAAGCGCTCAGCGCATGGGCGAAGTGATGATCCACAAAACGCATGCGGGCTTTGGTTGGGCCAAACGCGCGGCGAAAAGGAACGGCACCCGTCTCCTGGTGCCACAAACTCAGGAAGTAAAGCGAAGAGTTAAGAAGGTTGGTGTAATTGAGCGGCCAGCGGCCGGTGGCGTAGAGCCTCAGATCGTGGCGATACAACGCGCCGGCGCGTTGCCAACCGAAGCAAATCTCGTCGAGATCGCCGGCGGAAACTTTTGCGAAGTCGAGGCAAGCCTGAACAGCAAGTTCGGGGAAGCGCGCATCGTGCTTGGCGCGCGAGAGGCGCTCTTCGGCAACGGCGAAGAGAATCTCGCCATCACGGACGATGCACGCAGAAGAATCGTGCATCTGGGAATAGTTGATTCCGAGCGTAATCACGAGTTTGCTTGGGAATCCTTCCGGCCAAAGCACCAGGCGAAAGGCGTATCCAAGCCGTCGAAGCCGGCAGGAACACCGCCCGCATCGCGAACCATGCGGTCCACTTCCTCGGAAGTAAGCGCGACGCCGCGCCAGGTTTTGCCGATCATTTCCGGGTCGATGCTTGCGAGGCGAGCCAGCGATTGGGCCGGACGCTTCAAGCCGATACTGCAAAGACCATCGAGGAACGAGGAAATGGCGCGGCCCTTCCGATTCATGGTCGGTCGATGGGACCCGTTGAAGTGGAAAAGAAACGCTCCGCCCGGACGAAGAATCCGGAACATTTCGCGAATGGACGCGGCGATGAGTTCGGCCGAAGGATAGTGCTGAAGAACCATATAGCTGAACACGAAGTCGAGCGAAGAGGAGTCGATTGCGGAGAGTGCGACGCCGTCCACGAGAATCCACCGGACATTGGAAAAACTGGCGAGATATTTTCTTGCCCGCTGCTGCATCTCTTCCGAAATATCAATGGCGGTCACGAATTTGAACTGGGCGGCGAAGGCGCGGGTCATCCGCCCGGCGCCGCAGCCGAGCTCGGCCATGGAAGAGCCGGCGGGATTGACGGAAAGCTTTTCTAGGATGGGATGGACGATGCGCTTGACGTCCGCTTCGCCGGAAGCAAAGAAGGACTCTTCGGTCCAGTCGTCGCGCCAACTGGCGATGTAGAGGAACGCGTTGTTGCGAGCGCGCTCATTCCAATCGCGGCGCATGGACTCGATGGCTTTCATGCAGTGGATGCCCCCGTGTCCAGTGTACTCAATGGTTTCGCACTTTTCGAACAGTATGAGCGGGACGTGCTCGCGGAAGTGCGATGCATCGCAGCACAATAAACGAGAAAGACACTCATTTCCGGAAACCGTGCAGCTCCAGTTTTCTGCAAACCGTGTCCGTTCGTTCTTCGGGGATACAGAGGCAATCCACAAAGTGGTAGTCGGGAATTTCGGTGAAGGGAGCGAACCGGCCATAGTCAAGAACAAGAGTGCGATAGCCGAGCCGCGCAAGTTCCGAAACCAGCGAGGAAGCGGAAGAACCGCCTTGTTTGAGGAGAGGAGCGCTAATCTCCGCCAAAATCAACGGACGGAATTTCTGGAGAGTCTTCCGGGCTCCGGAGAGAATGCTGAGTTCGGCGCCCTCCGCGTCGATTTTGGCCACGTCAATCGAAGAGGGCTGAGCGCTACTCTCCCAATCATCGAGCGCAATTGCATTTACGCGGATGTGTTCTCCTTTGCTGAAATCGCGAACCGCAGTGAGGGCTCCCCAGCCGGATTCCGAGGACGAAAACGAGCGCTCAAATTCGAGAGAACAAGTTGCCTGCCAGACGGCAGAGTTTTGCGTTCGAGCCCAGGGAAACGAGGAAAGATTTCGCGAAAGACGCTGAAAGACGGCCGGATCGGGTTCAAAGGAATGAACGGCACCTGCGGCGCCGACCAACCCGGCAGCGAAGTGAGAGTGATACCCGATATGCGCGCCGATGTCGAGAAAAGTTTGACCAGGGGCGAGAATGGCGGTCAAACAACGCGTGACATGCGGTTCATAGCAGCCCATCCACATCTGACGCTGAATTCGGTCGTGGAGATCCACGTGAAAGGGAGCGCGGGGCCACAATTCTGCTGCGTGTTCGTTTCCCTTCAGCCAGATGGAGAATGTTGCGGCAGCGTCCACGGCGCGCAATTTTCCAGGAAACGGCGGCAATACACCCAACCGCCCGTGCCATCCTCTTGGCAACTGCGGCGCGCCATCAGTCATCGTCCGCACGCCTTTCGAACGACGAGAGAGTCCCGGGGCACGGGCGTGCCGAGAACGCCTCGAACGCGAGCCAGTCGGCGTTTGGCGTACCAATCGCGACCGCGGTAGAAAAGTCCGGGCGGAGTGACCGCAGCGATGGCTAGGACTGCGGCATGGAACAAATGGTAGCCGGCTGATGCATGTTTGTAAGTGTAATGGAAGGCACTGCGTTCCACGCGAACCGTCTCCCAAGGCCAGCCACGGCCAAGCGAGAGCCGCGAGCGAGTCGCGTCAATCCAATTCGGCAACGTCAGAAACTCCACAATTTCCGGAGCGATTCCCGCAGCGGCAAGGCGCGGCGGCAAGTCCTTCGCAAGGCAATCGAGCGAGATGAATTTACGCTCCAGCTTTCGCGGATCGCGCGTCGAAAATTGAAATTGATTGCCGGAGTGAAAGCGATAGCACGTTAGTGGATGATCGAGAACGAGACAGCCTGAAACGGCAACGGCGTGCGTTGCCATATATTCATCGGCTTCAATGAGCATCGCTTCCGGAATCGGAAAGATTTTTTCCAAAACACTTCGACGAGCCGCGAGGCGACTCGTGCCTAGAAACGACCGTAATTCCAGAAATTGCCGGGCCTCTTCCAGATTCCGGAGCCGGCAGGAATACTCGCGATCCGGAACATTCAGAAACAGCAGCTTTCCGCTTTCATCTACTTCGTAGAGCCCGTGGCCGATTGCGCCAATTTCGCTGTTCCGCTCGAATCCCGAGACAACCGTCGCAACCTTGTCTTTCTCCCACCAATCATCCGCATCCAGAAACGCAACGATTTCGCCCCGGCATTTCGGAACGCCAAAGTTGAACGCCGAGCCTTGCCCGCCATTTTTCTTCGGCAAGTGCGTTACGCGACCAGCGAATTTCGCGATGATTTCCGGCGTGCGATCGGTGGAACCGTCATCGACAACAAGAATTTCGCAGTCAGACGCGGAAAAACTCTGTTCAAGCACACTGGTAATGGCCTGCTCAATAAACTTTTCGTGGTTGTACGTGTCAATCAGTACGCTGACAAACGGTCGCGACAACTTTTGCCCTCAGAACGAACAGATCTCGCTACGCACGAGCTTCAGAAGCGCTTCGCGCATGCTCTTCGTACCACGCAATCGTTTTCATAAGGCCGTTCTGCATTTTCGTGCTTGCACGCCAGCCAAATTCCGCTGCTGCGCGGGACGTGTCTAGACAGCGTCGCGGCTGGCCATCTGGCTTAGTTGCGTCCCAGCGGATCGCGCCGCGATAACCAGTAGCTTCGCAAATCTGTTCGAGCAGCGCCTTGATACTGATCTCTTCGCCGGAACCCAAATTCACTGGCTCGGACTTCGCATATTTTTCTGCTCCGGCCACAATTGCCGCGGCGGCATCCTCCACATACAAAAATTCCCGCGTCGCACTACCCGTTCCCCACGCCACAATTTCCTGGGCATTTTGCTCTTTCGCTTCCAAACACTTGCGAATCAGCGCGGGAATAACATGCGAGCTTTCGAGATCGAAATTGTCGCGCGGTCCATACAAATTCACCGGCGTCAGGTAAATTCCGTTCATCCCGTACTGCCGCCGATAAGCCTGCAGCTGCACAAGCAACATCTTTTTAGCCAACCCATACGGTGCATTGGTCTCTTCCGGGTAGCCGTTCCACAAATCATCTTCACAAAACGGCACGGGCGTGAATTTTGGATACGAACAAATCGTCCCTGCACAAACAAATTTCTCAATGCCCGCTACGCGCGCCGCCTCAATTGCATTGATTCCCATCGTGGCGTTATCGTAAAAAAATTTCCCAGGATTCGAACGATTTGCCCCGATCCCCCCCACCACAGCAGCCAAGTGAATAAGAATGTCTGGCTTCGCATCACGAAGAAGTTTTTCCGCTTGTGACTTTTCGCGCAAGTCGTACTCGCGGCTGCGCGGCGAAAAAATCTCCCTGCACCCGGCCGCACGCAGTTTTTCCACGACGAACGATCCGAGGAAGCCGTTCCCTCCGCTGACCGTAACTCGTTTTTTCTCCCAAAATCCCATCGTATCTTCCTAGTGCGGCGTAGCCTGCCCTTCCACCGCGTGCATCGCCTTCATTATGGAATTTCGCCAGTGATTCCAGTGCGCAAATTTCTTCTCGAGCACAGTTTTCCCTCTCCCCGGTGATTTTAGCCCTGCGCGCTCCAGATCCGCATCGACCATGATCGCCACCAGATCCTTGAACCCGATCCGCGGCGCCCAGCCAAATTTCTCGCGCGCTTTCTTAGTATCCGCAATTAGTGTGTCCACTTCGAGTGGCCGTTTGTACCGCTCTGAAATCTTCACATATTTTTCCCACTCGAGCCCAGCGTACCCAAATGCCTCTTCCAGAAACTCCTGCACCGAATGCGCCTCCCCCAGCCCAATCACAAAATCGTCGGCTTTTTCCTGCTGGAGCATCGTCCACATTGCTTCCACATATTCTGGCGCATAACCCCAGTCGCGCTTCGCATCCAGATTCCCCAGATGCAGCGCATCAGCTTTCCCTGAAACAATCGCCGCAACGCCGCGCGTGATTTTGCGCGTTACAAACGTTTCTCCGCGCCGCGGACTTTCATGATTAAACAAAATTCCGTTCGCCGCGAACAGTCCATATCCTTCGCGATAAATCCTCGTCATCCAGTGAGAGTAAACTTTAGCAACAGCATACGGACTGCGCGGCTGAAATGCCGTGTTTTCGTTTTGCGGCGCGGGCGCGGACCCGAACATCTCCGAGCTCGACGCCTGATAAAACTTCGTCTTGCCGCCGCAACGTCGCACAGCCTCCAACAGCCGCGTCGTTCCCAATCCGGTTACGTCCCCCGTGTACTCCGGAATATCAAAACTCACGCGAACATGACTCTGCGCCGCCAAGTGATAAAGCTCTTCCGGCGCGAGCGAGTAAATCAGATCGAGGATCCATTCCGTGCTCGAAAGATCGCCGTGATGCAAGAGAAGCCGGGCTCCCGCCTGATTCGGATCCTCATAAATATGATCGATGCGCGAAGTATTAAACGTGCTCGCGCGCCGAATGATGCCGTGAACTTCGTAGCCCTTCGAAAGCAGAAGTTCGGCCAGATAAGACCCGTCCTGGCCTGTAATTCCGGTGATGAGCGCCTTCTTCATGCGTTTGCGGTCGAGTCCTTTTTGACAACGCTACGGCTGAATCCTAGTTTTCTGCGAATTCCCATAGTCGGCTGCACAAAAGCTTTCCAGAAAAGGCGGCGCACGGCCGCGCTCTCGCGGCGGAAATGCACAGGCCGAATCCTGCCGTCCTCAAGAAGCTCGTGCGAAGCATCCAGCAGCGTGTGCGTGTGCGGCACGCCGCCGTAAATTGCCAGATTGCGACGCGCTTCTTCGCCCCAGTATGCGCCCTGCTGCCCACCGTCGATGTGCAAATACTCGTGATTTTGATGAATCGCGCGAGCGACGCGCGTAATGTCCACCACCGGAACTTTCCGCGCGCGCGCATCCTTGATCAGCCACTGGTCGAACCACGCGCGGCCCAGCACGAGCGCCGGCACGTTCACGTACGTGTTCGGCGGAAAAACAAACAGATCGATCGCCGTTGGATTCCCCGCCGCGCCTTTCGGCAGAATTTCCCGCCGAAGCTTTTCCTCGCCGCTATTCGCAAAATCAATCGGCTCGTCGAGACCAATGTTCAGCCGGTACGCAACCCCGAGAAATTGCCGAAACTTTTTATGGACGGCAGTCATCGCGTCCAGAAATTCCTGCAACAGAATAATATCGCCGTTCACGTAACAAAGCAGCGGTGTTTGCGTAAATTCCCGTGCGCGCGTCAGCAGGTCGTCCAGCATCGGCGTGCCAAATTCGTTCCGCGCAATTTCCGTTTCGTGACACACACCCAAACTCGCCGCTGCCTCCGCCATCCCGTCTTCCGTGCCATACAAACGAATCTCCGGCCGCGGACGCAAATTTGTCCAGCTCGCAATTGCGTTGCGCTGAATCACGCCGATGTGCCCGTGAAACGCCTTCGGCACGGCCAGAATCGTCAGCGTTGGAGTTGGCGTTGTCATCTTCCAGTTAAGCTCGCGGCGCTTCGCGTAGATTCCGCCGCAATAATCTCCTTCAGAATATCATCGAGGCTCTTCGTAATCCCCCAATTCGGATAGTGCTTCTTGAACTTGCATAGATCGGAAATGTAGCAGATGTGGTCGCCCTTGCGATTTTCGTCCACATAAGTCAAAGTCAGTTTTTTTCCCGTCAACTGTTCGATGCGCGAGATCGCTTCCAGCATCGAGATGCTGTTCTCCCGTCCCCCGCCCATGTTGTACACCTCTCCGGGCCGCGGATTGGCCGCAAATTCTTCCATGGCGCACACCACATCGTGACTGTGAATGTTGTCGCGGACCTGTTTGCCTTTGTAGCCAAATACGGAATATTTTCCGCCGTTCAGCGTGACCTTCACCAGATACGAAAGAAAGCCGTGCAGCTCAACTCCGGAGTGCGAAGGCCCGGTCAGACATCCGCCGCGAAAAACGCCCACTTTCATTTTGAAATAGCGGCCATATTCCTGTGCGACGAGATCGGCGGCAGCTTTTGACGCGCCAAACAGAGAGTGCATCGTGTGGTCAATCCGGCAGTTTTCCGAGATCCCGTGGAAGTCCTCGAGCCGCGCGTATTCCCAGCGCGTTTCCAGCTCCTTGAGCGGAACTTCGTTGGGCGCATCGCCATAAACCTTGTTCGTGCTCATGAAAAGAAAAACTGCTTCCGGCGAGTGCTGCCTCGTGGCTTCCAGAAGGTTCAGAGTGCCGAGCGCGTTTACTTCGAAATCCAGAATTGGAATGTCGCGCGCTTTGTCGTGAGAAGGCTGCGCCGCGCAGTGGACAATCAAATCGAATCGGCGCGAACGGAAAAGTTCGTCGAGCGCGGCACGGTCGCGAATGTCCACCGCAAAGTGCGTGAAGTTTTTCGTAACGGTTTTCAGCCGGTTCAGGTTCCAGAGCGTGTCGCCGGCTGCTCCAAAAAATTCGCGCCGCATATTGTTGTCAATGCCGACGACTTGATTACCCTGCCGGTCGAAGTGTTCCACCGCTTCCGAGCCAATCAGCCCGCTGCTGCCGGTGACAAGAATTGTTTTGCCGTTCACTGATCCTTCCTCATTGATCCATCCAGTGCTTGCGCGGCCCGCTTTGGGCGCTGTCGGGTAACGCCTCTTTCTTAAATCCCAGCGCATGACGAACGGGACGTGTGAGGTTAAGCAAAGGATGCCACACGCGCCCGCGGAACGCTGAACGCGTCCTCGCAATCACCCTGCGTATTTTTCTCTTTGCGGGAGCCGCCCAATAGGCGCCATTTTTTTCGACGCCGGATTTTGTAAGACGATAGGGCGCATCTTCAATCGTGCAAAGGCGTGAATCGGCTTTCGCCAGTCCGTGATTAGCCCGGGCGTCTTCGTCGTTCCAGACGCCCTCAAATCCTTTGGGATGGTAGCCGTAGTCATGGTTTTGATGGACCGCGCAGACAACCTCCGTAACATCCACGACGGCGGCTCCAAGAGAGCGCGCTTTGCCTACGAGCCAGTGGTCCCACCAGATGCGGCCAATGACGAGCGGCGGAATTTCTTTGTAGAGGCCGCGCGGGAAAAGAAAATAGTCAATGTTGTGATAGAACCGAAGAATTCCGTCGCGTTTGGCGATATCGACGATGCGCCTCTGCCAATTGGAATCCGAAAAGTCGAGTGGATCGGTGATGTCCGTGTCCGTGCGGCGGCCAACCATGAGGTGATTGGGATTCCAGGAAGCAAGCCTCCGGTGTGCTTCCAGAAAATCCTGCGTCAAGATAATGTCGCAGTTCGCATAACAAACCATTTCGTGTTTTGCCATCTGCCGCGCTTTGCCGAAAATCGAATCCAATCGCTTTGTCCCGAGTTTTGAGCGAAGCACTTCCGGCTCGTGCCGAAATCCAAATTCCTGGCAGACTTCCGCGGCGCCTTCGTCGTCTCCAAAAAGAATCACTTCCACGCCCGGATCGAGCAGCTTCCACGATTGCAGCGCGTTCCGCTGGATCACATTGATGTGTCCTAAAAATGGCTTCGGAGTGGAGAAAAGCGTGAGCATCAGTTTTCTTCAGCGCCGCTCTGAGCGGCGGACGCCTTGCGCAACACAAATCCTCCCAGCGCGTACGAGCAGCCATGCGGGTTGGCAGGATCGTGGCGTGTCGGAAAACACAAAGCTTCCTCACGGCTAACTTCCTTCCAACGGTTCGATTCGTCCTTTATCCAATAGCGCTCTTTTTCCATATGCAGCGGAGCTAGAAGGCGCGGCAATCGTTCTGGTCCGTAGACGCGGCACCAGGGAGCCATCACGGCGTCCACACCGCAGGGGGCCGTCATGATCAACTTGCCGCCGGGCTTCAGAATTTCTGCAAACTTGCCCACGGCTTCCAGGTCTCCTTCGCTTCGGTCGGCGCCAATCCCATAACGTCCGGCGACGCCGACGTGCTCGACCGAAGAGCAATTGATGACGAGATCAAAATGATTCTTGGGCAGGTCGAGTTGCAGAAAATCGCCGAGCTGAAAGGTAATATTGGGATGTTGGAACGCAAAATTCTGCGGTTGCAGATCCAAAGCGGTGACTTGGAACCCTTCTTCGGCCGCCAACAGCGTCATGTAACCGTTTTCGCAACCAAAATCCATGGCAACGCCCGGCCCCTCCGGCATGACGCTGCTGAGAAAAGACCATTCGACGTGACGTTCCCCATCAATATTTTTGACAACCGGCGCGGGAGGCACTACGGACCGCTTAACCTTCAGCAGGGGACCGTAAAGCCAATCTGGAATCCTTATCGGAACTAAAATCCGCTGCGTCATTTGGAAATTTTGGTCTCACCAAGGCTTTTCAAAACATCTTCCAGACGTTCTGCGGGAACTGCCACAAGATTTGCGTCGTACGAATGCAGGTGGGAAGAAATTCCCGCGAGTGTCCCATCCACGTTTAGTGCAAACCAGTGATAGTTCAATCCTGAGAGGAATATCACAATTTCCCGCGCTTCGTATCCGAACGGCCTGGTGCGAATGTCGTATACTTCCGCAAGCACGACTGGCCTGGGAGCGTTGCTGAGCAGTTTCGCCGCACCTTTCAGAGTGTCTAATTCTGCGCCTTCCACGTCCAGCTTCACAAAATCGACCTTCGTTAACCAGGCTTGGCCAACGATGTCATCCAAGCGTCGAATCTGGACCCTTGCAGTTCGGCCCTTACTCTCTTGAGGGCGTCTTAGGCTGTTACACCAATCATCAGACCCATCCGCCAGGTATAAGTCGGCCTCGCCGGTTTCAGCACCCAATGCATATGGTTCTACCTGAACGTCACGAAAACCATTCAGTTTAATGTGCTTTAGCAGGCGTCTGCGCTCGCGCGGGGATGGCTCAAACGCGATTATCTTCCCCGTTGGACCGACGAGTTTGGAAGCAAGGAGCGTGTATAGCCCATGGTGAGCGCCAACATCGAGCACAGTCATTCCAGGCCTCAGGAAGCGCTGAACGAATTCTATTTCAGACCCCTCGAAACTGTTGTTCATCAATTCCTGATCCAGGGCGCTTCGTTCCGCAATCCACCAAACGCCAAACGGAAGCCGCATGGGAATTGGCAGGGCCGGAAGGATTCGTCGGGCGCGCCGAGCTATTGCCAGATATTTCTGTTGCGCCGGCTTTCTCGAAAAAGAACTCACGCGACGACGCAGAACACCTATCTGGCCAATTTCGCGCTGCCAAGGATCTCCTTGTTCCTTTGGTTCGGGAAAATGTGTGAAGCCAGGTAGTGCAATTTCCTTTGTCGTAGCCAGGAGCACCGTGCGGCGGCGAGTGTGATCTGGCGTGTCCTTGAAATCATCGTGGTCCGGCAATACATCCACTCGATACACGGACGAAAATCCAGCGCGGTACATCATCTTTGCCAGGCAACCCTCGCTCGCGTAGAAGGCAACATCGGTGAGGCTTTGATCCTCCAGGCGCCGTTCTTCGCGAAGCAGCATCCACGGATTCTCTTCCGGCAGGGACATACTTTCAAGAAGGAGAGCTTTCCCTGTGAGCGCATGCAGGTTGCGGATCGCGGCGAAAGGATTTTCCAGATGATAGAGAAGGCCAAAGCAGAGCACGAAATCAAATTGACCTAGTTGCCTGATGCTGGATTCCTGGATGTCTCCGCACTCGAACTTGACCTTCGGGAAGCGCCGGAGACCTTCTTCAACGTTTTCTTCTCGCCCATCGAATGCGCGGACGTCCAGACCGGACTCGTTGAGGATTTGTGCGAAAAATCCAAGTCCACATCCGGCATCAAGTGCCGTGGTCAGTCCGAAAGCAGGCTTCAAGCTCGCAATGGATTTGCGAATCGTGTCGCCGCGTGCTTCGATCAAGCGGAGATAATGTTCATGGTCAAAAACTGTTTGAGTTCGTGCGCTCGCGTTCACTTTACCTCTGGATGGAATATTCGCAAGGGACGTTCAAGACGCCATTCCACTCATCGCGTGCATGTTGAAAATTTTGGGTCGCGACGAACATTTCAGGTACTGCGTCCCAAAGATCGACGTTCCCCTCATCATTCCACAAGCTTACTTGCCAAGAGTAGGCTCCCGGGCGAACCGGCAGATAGGGAAATTCGTAGACGATTTCGACAACGCCTGATTCAAAGGACAAATCGTCCGCACTAAAGGCCCAAATCAACTGGCGATCGATATTGAAAAGAGCAATGCCCTGGCTCGCGTGGGTGAAGGGTTCACTGACCTCAAGCCGGAAGCCAACGCGCACGGGGCCTAGCGCATCAAGAGTGCGCGAGGACTCGGCGGAATTCGAAAGTATTCTCCAGCTGTTGAATCTTGCCTTCCCGCGGCTCCGTGAATTCTCAGCGCGTATTTCTCGCTCGGCAGAACTCATTGCGAGCTCATATTCGCTGGTGGTTACATCCGCAGGCCCAGACTTATGGATAGTACCTGCGTCAATCCACACCACGCGATGGCACAGGCGGCGAATCTGGTTCATTTGGTGGGTGACGAGGACGACCGTGCGCCCAGCGCGTGCCACATCGCCCATTTTGCCGAGGCATTTTTTCTGGAAGCGGATGTCGCCTACGGCGAGCACTTCATCTACAAGTAGAATTTCCGGTTCCAGGTGCGCCGCCACGGCAAACGCGAGCCGCACGTACATCCCACTCGAATAATGTTTCACGGGAGTGTCTATGAATTTTTCCAGTTCGGCGAACGCCACTATCTCGTCGAACTTGGCGGTGATTTCCCGCTTGCTCATGCCCAAGATCGCGCCGCTCAAAAACGTGTTTTCGCGGCCCGTGAGTTCGGGATGGAATCCCGTGCCGACTTCGAGCAGGCTGCCGACGCGCCCATGAATTTCCGCCCAACCGATCGTTGGCTGCGTGATGCGCGAAAGAATCTTCAGCAGCGTCGTTTTTCCCGCCCCGTTGCGCCCGATGAGCCCAAGTACTTCTCCCTCGTGCACTTCCAGCGAAACATCTTTAAGTGCCCAGAAGGTTTCCTGCTTCTGCCGCTGCAGGGAATGCAACGGCGACTTCAGCATCCGTCCCAGCGAATCTCTCAGCAACCCATTGGTTTGCGTGACGCCGCGGCGATAGCGCTTTCCTAGCCCTTCCGCCTGTATCACGTTTGCCACACTCATGCGAATTTCCCCGTCCTGGCTACTTTTCACTTTACATTACTTAACTCTTATGCTAACATCCCGTGTGTTCGCGTCGCTCTCCCGCCTTCCACTCCCCGCCCCGCCCGCTAACTCCTTTACCTCCTGCACTTACGAAATTGCTCGCTCGCAAACCCTTTATAATCAGCCCTTACAAGACACGTTCGCATCTGCAGAAAATAAAAGACTTAAAACCCCTTCAGAATCAACATTTACAGGGTGCCTCCCCGATAACCCCTTTAGTTTCAATACTTACACAAAAACGGGGAGAGGGGTACCCCTCGCCTCAAACCCGGTCTGCAACCGTTCCCTCCATCCGCTGGAAGAAAATCAGTCCTGCAAAAAGGATCACGAGGACCGCTGCCGTGGAAACGAGCAGGCTGCTGGCGGGAGCGTGGCCATGGCCGGTAAGCGCCCAGCGAAACCCGTCGATCACGCCCGCCATCGGGTTCAGTCCGTACAGCCAACGCCAGCGCTCCGGAACGAGCGAACTGGGATACGCGACGGGCGAAGCAAACATCCAGAATTGCAAAAGGAACGGCATGACGTAACGCACGTCTCGATAGAGCGCATTGAGCGCGGAAAGCCAGAGCCCGACGCCGAGCGCCGTGAGAATCGCGAGGAGAAGAAAGGCAGGAAGCAGCGCAACATGCGCGGCGGGGCGCATGCCGTAATAAAAAGCAACGCCGATGAGCACGACGAAGCCGATGGCGAAGTCCACGAGGCCGGAGAGCACGGAAGAAAGCGGCAGTACCAGCCGCGGAAAATAAACTTTCGTGATCATGCGCTGATTTTCCACGACCACGTTCGTCGCGTTCTGCAGCGCGTAATTGAAATACATCCAGGGGACGAGCGCAGCAAAATAAAAGACGGGATACGGCAAACCCTCGGAAGGCAGTTTCGCCAGACGCCCGAAAAAGAGCGTGAATACGGCCATCGTCAGCAGCGGTTGCAGCACCACCCACAGGACGCCGACGGCCGTCTGTTTGTAGCGAATCTTCACATCGCGCCACACAAAAAAATACAGCAGCTCGCGATAGGCCCAAAGTTCGCCGAGACGCAAATTAAAAAGCCCGCGCGGCGGCTCGATGCGCGTAACCACTGGCGAACGATGCAGTTCGGTCGGCTCCATCGCGGTGGATGGCGAAGACGAAGCAGTCGCCATCAAACACGTCTCGCGATACGATCCGTCATTTCAAGCATTCTTTTAGGTTACCAGAGAAGCCTAGAGGAAAAAGAAGAGACACCGCGGTCAGGTATCCAATTAGTGGCTTGACTGCTGTTTGAGTTGCTGCACGTCACGCTGTTCGATGCTGCGCATGAGTTCCTTGCGCCGGAAGAAATAAGCCTGCAGTTGGCCCGCGACTTGCTGCGGCACGGCGACGAATTGATTGTGCACAACCTCACCCCAGGAAACAGGGCCGCGCGCGGGAATCAGATGGGAGCCCCACTGGAACATGAGGCCAAGATTCCAGAAAACGAAGCAGGCGAGAAAGACCGAAGCGAAAGTGATGGCAACCTTGCGGGAGCGAAAGAAATCCGCAGCGCGCTGCAGGAAAAATGCGAGGCCGACGACCCAAAATACCGTGAGCGAGATAAAGAACCGGTTGCCGAAGGAAGAGATGCCGGCCCAATCGGGATACGAAGCAATAAAGTAGTAAAAGGCAAGCACTGCGCACAGTGCGGCTCCGCCGACGCGAGGCGCCTTTCGCCAGAAAGCCACAATCCCCAGCGCGGCGAGCAGGAGGAGCGGCGTCCAGGAAAAAAGCCCGTGGTTCGCAGAAAAAAGAACCTGAAAGAAATTCGGAGATTTCCAGTTCCAGAACCGCAAGGGTATATAGCCGGACTCGGAAAAAGACCCGTAGACGATTTTCTTGCTGATTAAAGTAGGGAGAAAACAGACGGCGACCATGATCGCAAACAAAACGCGGTTTCCCAGAAGCTGGGGAATTTCAGAAGCATGGCCGGCTTGCCGCGCGTCTCGCAGCGCAAGCAGCGTTTCCACAGCGATAAGCATGAGGAACATAACGTTCGCGTAATAGACGTTGAGCATCAAGCCGCCGATTGCCCCAAGAAGGATCCATTGCCAGACTCCGCGATCCTCCCCCGTCGTCAGCCAATACCAAAAGAAAAGCGCCACAACGAACGCCGAATGAGCGTGCGACCAGGACGGATTGAAATACATGTAAACCGGCAGGGAACTTCCCCACCAGATTCCAATCGCTGCCAGCGCCGCCCAGCGCTCTTCGACAAATCTTTTCGCGATCTGAAAGGCGAGAAACAGTCCAAGAAAACCGTAAACTGCGGTGCCGAGGGCCATGGCAAACCGGTACGGCGCGGAAAAACCATCCGCAGCAACCTGCGCTCCGAACGCGCGCGCTGTCAACACAACGGCGTGGGCAACAACCAGGAAGGGCGACCACAAAATCGCGGGACCAATTGTGAAGTGGTTTTCCAAATGCCCGGTGGGTGTGCGGTAATCGTCGCGAGGCTGGCCGCTTTCATCGACGCGGCCTTCGCGGAAACTGGTATTCGCGTGCAGGTAGTCCTGCGTAAAATCGAGATTATGCCCAATGAGGAGCGCCCGCGCGAACGCGTAATAGCCCACGCCGTCTCCGCGAACCCACGGATTGGCCAGCGGCAGCGTCGCTATGAAAAAAACAAGGAGAGCGCGTTCCGCGAACGTTGAGAAACCAAGTTTTTCGAACAGGCTTGCAATCATTCCCACTGGCTATCTGGCTTTAGAGATTTTACTTTCCCCGAGATGCGCCTCGCCTTGAGGGTACCGCCACGAATATCACATCTACTAATTAACTGAACCATATCGTATTCGCAGGTAAAGCTAAACAGAAATATAGGCTATGATATCAGGCAAGGTTGCCGCTGACAGCGCGTGCAGAGGGCGCAGCCTTTTCGCGCATGTAGGAGGCGACGCGATCGATGATGTCGTTGAGGGGAGTCTGCGGCCGGAAGCCGGTAATCGCTTCCAGCTTTTCCACGCAGGGTACGCGCCGCATCATGTCTTCGAAGCCTGGTTCGTAGGCTCTGTCGTACGGGATGTAGGCAATCTTCGACGCGCTGCCGGTACGTTCCTTAACTCTTTGAGCGAGATCTTCGATGGTGATCTCCTCCGTATTTCCGATATTGACGACTTCCCCGATCGCGCGTTCCGAATCGAGCAGCTTGATTACGGCTTGCACGGTGTCCCGCACATCGCAAAAACAACGCGACTGTTTTCCGTCTCCGTAAACATCAATCGTGCCGTTGTCGAGGGCTTGCTTGACGAAATTCGGAAGCACCATTCCGTACCTTCCGGTTTGGCGCGGCCCGACCGTATTGAAAAAACGCACCACGATCACGGGAACTTTTTTTTCTTTCCAGTAGGAGAGGGCCAAAAATTCATCGAGGGCTTTTGAGGCGGCGTAGCTCCAGCGGCCTTTCGTCGTCGGGCCGAGGACCAGGTCCGATTCTTCGCGAAACGGAATCTGGGTGCTCTTTCCATAGACTTCGGAAGTGGAGGCGGTCAGGACCAGCTTTCGTTTTTTTGCGGCGGCCTCGAGAATCATCTGCGTGCCGTTCACGTTCGTCTCGATGGTGCGAACGGGGCTTTCGACGATAAGGCGCACGCCGACTGCGGCGGCGAGATGCACGACCACATCCGCGTCATCCACGAGTTCCGCGACCAGTTGGCGGTTTTCGATCGAGTCGAGGTGATATTGGAGCTGGGCGGAAGTCTTCAGGTGGCGGATGTTCTCCATACTGCCGGTGGAAAGGTTATCGAGCAGGACGACTTGATCGCCCCGCTCCAGAAGTTTTTCGGCAAGATGAGAACCAATGAAGCCGGCGCCGCCGGTTATCAGAAAACGCACATAGCCCCCTTAGAGCGCCAACTCATCGTCGTCGGAATGTTTTGATTTGCGGATCTTGGGCAGATCTTCGTCAGTGACATGCGAAAGATCCGCGTTTTCTTGCGGGCCGTATCCGTACGAATACGGATAGTAGCGGTAGGAGTAGTAGTAATCCGGGGCGCTGGAATCCACCGCGTTCAGAACGACTCCCAGCATGCGGCATTTCACGCTGACGAGGAGGTCTCGCGTCCGCGTAAAAGCTTCCTTCGGCGTTTCTCCGCTGCGCACAACGAGCAGCACCCCGTCAGTCTGTACGGAAAGAATCACGGCGTCGGTTGCGGCCATGATAGGAGGCGAATCAATCACGATAAATTTGAATTTCTTGCGTAGTTCGACGATAGCGTCGGCAAGTTTGTGCGAAGACAAAAGGTCTGCGGGATTAGGAGGCAGCGGGCCCGTGGGGATCACCGCGAGATTCGGAATCGTGGGATGCGGAACGGTAACCAGGTCCAGGCTCGAAACACCCGCCAGATAGGAACTGAATCCTGCATATTTCCCGTCCGTCATGTTCAGGAGCCGGCCGATACCGGGTTTGCGCAAGTCACAATCGATCAAAAGCGTGCTATCCCCGAGTTGGGCCAGAGTGACGGCAAGATTCGCGGCCGCGGTTGTTTTTCCCTCTCGCGGCAGCGCGCTGGTAACCAGAACGACTTGCGGCGGATGGTCTGGTTGGGAAAGCAACAGGGCCGTGCGGAGGGCGCGGAACGCCTCAGACATCTGCGACTTCGGCAAATGTTGAGCGACCAGCTCGATCCGCTTTTCGTGCCCGTTCGTAGAAATCCCGCCGATGAGCCGGCGGCGCTGTCCATTGCCATTTGAGTCTGCGAACGCGGGGACGACCGCAAGCGAAGGCAATCGCGAAAGCGTTTCGATGTCATCTGGCGTTTTGATCGTGTTATCCAGATACTCGCGCAAAAGCGCCAGCCCAATGCCGCCAACGAGGCCAACAATGAATGCAAGAACAATGTTGCGCGCCTTGGCCGGCCGCGAGGGCGTGGAAGGCACCATCGCTGGATCGACCACGATAATGTTCGACGACTTCAAAGTGCTGGAGATATTCGCTTCGCGTAGCTTCGTCAACATCCCGTCATAAAGAGTTTTGTTGCCTTCCGCTTCGCGCTTGAGGATGTTGTACTCCACGAGGCGTTCCGCCATTTGATTGACTTCGCCTTTTTGCTGCTCTAGCGCCTGGGTAAGCAGCATTTCGCGCTGTCTTGAGGCGTTGTAATCATTGCCCATCTGCTCGATGATGGCCTTCTTCTCGCCGTCAATCAGCTGATCGATTTCCTTGATTTGCCCCTGCACGCGAAGCACTTTGGGGAAATTGGGTCCGTACTGTGCCAGAGCTTCGGAATATTGTGTGCTTGCATCCGATCTTTTCTTGATCAAATCCTGGAGAACCGTGTCGCTCCGCAACTCCGGCACGGAATTTGCGTCGCCGGACTTGGCAAATTCGTAGAGGGCCTGCTTTTTCATGCGGTCGCTCTGCGCGTCCGTGAGTTCCTTGTTCAGGTCCGACAGGCGCTGGGTGGTCGTGTTTTGCTTGTCGTCGAGCTCCCAGATCTGGTTCTTTCGCTCGTACTCGATGCGGGCGTCTTCCGAATGCTGCACCTTGAGCTTCATGTCGTCGAGCTGATCGGTTAGCCAAGAGGAGGCGCGCGCAATGGCTTCGTAACGGCTGCGGAAGTTCGCTTCTTTGAAATTCTCCAGGTGCGCGTTCACGATGCGCGCCGCAAGTTGCGGATCGGTGGATTCAAACGTTACATCGAGCAAGCGACTGTTCGGCACGCGGCGAACGCTGAGACTGCCCAAAAAAGCCGCCAACTCTGGCGGGCGTTTATGATTTGCCAGACTTCCGGAAGCAATAGCATCGGAGGGCCCATCTCCCAAGGAATACTCCGGGCGACCGGCGAGACCCGTACTGCGAATGGTCTGCAGAGCCAGGGTTTCGCTCGTGAGGATTTTGGACTGAGTCTCAATGTAGTTGTCCATATCCAGCATGAAATCGTAGGAATCCGCTCCCTGGAAAGGCAGGACATTAGAATTTTCCCGGTCGATCTCAATGCGAGCCGAGGTCGAATAGACAGCCTGCATCCGAAACGTCGCTATCGAAACGATGGTGACGACCGCAAGCAGAAACGAAAGAATCAACCACTGATGCTTGCGGAGGATAAGTAGGTAGTCGTAAAGGTGCGGTTCGCGAGGGGAAAGATCAAAAGCGCCGAAGCGCGTTCCCGCGCCGAGAAGCTCCACAGATCCGCTGGATCCGCTGTCCCTTGGAACGATTTTGTTGTCTTCGTTCATTCCCGTCAGCGCTGTCCAATCCGGAAAATAGCCACGGCTGTGCCAATGCCAAGACCTATCTCAGCGGCCTTCAAGAGTGCCGCCTTGGCGCCGCTCTGAGGCACGTACAGAATGTCGCTGGCTTGGAGCTTTACGTCTTCCGTTTCCTGTTTCAAAACTTTGCCAAGATCGACGATTACCTGATGCTGTTGGCCGGCTTGATCCTTACGGATAATTACTGCCTCATTCTTTCGCGCTGTGGCGTTTAGTCCCCCCGCGAGAGCCAGTGCTTTCAATGTCGAAAGCTGCGCGCGGTCGTTTGTGACAACAAATCCGCCGGGACGCGCCACGGCGCCAAGCACATAAACGATTCCTGCGTGCGGAATCGTGACAATGTCTCCGCCCATCAACGGAATGTTGTTTCTCGCGTCGCCCACTTCGAGCAGGTCGTTCAAATTCACAGTAATGGTGTTCGTCAAGACGGGCGGTTCAATGGCGGGCGGCGTGGAAGCAGCCGCAGCCTGGGCTGGAGCCCCTACGACGTCTTGCGGCGAGATTTCCGGAGGTTCATTGCTTTGCGTGGTTTGATCAGGCCGGGTAATGATCACTGAGTCCCCGGCATCGTTTGCGATGCCTCCTGCTTCCGCCAGAACCTCGAGCAGGGTTACCGGGCGGTCCGCTTCGTAAACCATCGGCCGGGTCACGGCACCAACGATAGTGATCGGCTTGCTCTTTTTTTCTTTTACGTTGACCGTAACTTCAGGATGAGAAATCAGGCCATTCGCTTCAAGCACTTCCGCGATTTTTTGCTGAGCCTGCAATTCAGTCAACCCGGACATCTGGAGACGCACCGGAACAAGAGGTAATCCGATGGTGCCCGTTTGACTCACGCGGATCTCACGCGTGAATTCCGGGACATCGAAAACTTCTACGGAAAGAAGGTCGCCGCGTCCAATGACATATTCCCGCGGGGCGGAACGCGCAGACGCCGATAGCGTCTTAATCTTGTCGTTGGTCTGCTGCGGTGTTTCGAGTACGGTCTGCGCGCGGTTGGGTGGCGCCAGTACCAGCAAAAGCAGGGCGCTTGCGACGAAACACCATATTCGCGCACCCAGTCTGACTGGCTGCATTCCTGAGAGTCCCCCCTTTGAGTATACAAGGTGCGAGCGTCTGTGAATCACGGATTTCGTGATCTGCGAAGGGCGGAGCGCACAGCGGCAACCGGCTGCGCGGAACTCATTTCCGAAGTGGCGAGAAGCGCCATGAGAAAAAACAGGAATGCGTTCGCGGGAATATGAAGATTGAAGTCGACGAGCGAGTGAACCAAGAATCCGCAGCACGCGGCGAGTCCGGCCAGGCGGAAAGCGATCGCAAAAGAAAGGCTCTGCTCCTGCAGGGATCGAAGCGCGGCAAGAACGAGCAGTGCGATAAACCAGGCGCAGCACAAGCCTCCCAGAATTCCGGTTTCGGCAAGCGCTTCGAGATAGTCATTGTGCGAATGGTTGACGATTTTTCCGTCATAGAGAGTTTCATACGGGGGATAAACGAGCTGAATGGTGCCGAGGCCCGTGCCTAGAACGGGATGGTCGAGAAAAATTTTCCAGGTCCCGTGCCGCATAGACGCGCGCTTAGCCTCCTTCACTTCCAGCGATTGCAGCGAGCCAAAACGCGAAAGCACTTCTTTCACACCAAGCCACGAAACGAGAGAGAGAGCGGCAAGGAGAACGATTCCGCCGGAGAGCAGATGCTTGCTGCCGGCGCGCTGCAGGGCGATGCCCAGGGCCAAAAAGAGAAGCTCTACTCCAAACGCAACGATTCCTCCGCGCGACGCGGACATGAACAGCGCCCCGATGGGGAGAAGGGCGAAAAGTCCGATGACGAACCGGCGCTCGCGGCGGACTTTGCCGAGGATGAGCGGCACCAGCGCGATAGGAATAACGAGTTCAGCGAATCCAGCAAAATGATTTCGATTCACATACGGCCCGAAAGGAATTCCCCCGTAGTGCATCTCCCGAAACCAGTAGAGTTTTCCGTTGAAGGTGAGGTGCTGCAGGATTCCGAATCCCGCGAGGAAAAAACCGAAGAGCATCACGAACCAGAAAAAATCGCGCCAATCTTGCAGGGTGCGAAAGGCCTGAGACGCAAGAAAAACGAGAATGATATCCGCAAGCAAAAGCTGGAGCTGCATTCGCGTGTCATAGGGCGACGCAGTGCGGCGAAAAAACCACTGCAAGCCGACGACTCCGGCAAAAGCCAGGAGCGGTGGCAGAATGGTGGGAAAAACAATCTCTTTTTCCTTGAAGAGAAGTGCGAAAAGCGCCCAGAGGAAAAACAAAATACCGGCACCAGTCTCGAACACCGCGAGCGCCCATTCTTCAACGCCGCCGTGTGCCAGCGCACCGAACACGGCGAGCGCGCATATGGCGATTCGCAGGGGCTTCATCAGTTGTTTTGCCCCGCGTCATTGGGAGTAAAACCGGGCGCAGAACCCGGCGAAACGGGCGTCAAAGTGACATCGTCAACCCAGGCGATTCCCGCAATTTCGCCGTCCGGCAATTCACTGGGGTTGCGGACGATGCAGACTTGTGTAAGAGGCGCGTCGGCAGGAGCAGTCCAGGTGAGCGTGAGGTTGGTCCACGGTTGATCACCGTGAACGTCCCCGGTGAAAACCGTTGCGGATCTGCCGGCAACACTGGAGAAAATTCCAAAGCGAATTCCCTGATCGGTGGTGAGGGCTTTTGTCTGCACCCATGCTGAAAAACGATATGTTTTGCCGGCTTCGATCGGGACCCAATGGCAAATGTCCGAGAAATAAATATTGCTTCGGCCGGTGAACATGAGTTGCAGGGACTGCGAGCCGGAATGTTTTTCGCGCGCATCCGGTTTGATTTGGACGCCCTTTGTATTCGCAGGAAAGTGCCAAGACAAACCGCCGCCAAAAAAGCCGGCTTCGAAACTTCCGTCCCAGAGAACTGAACCGGATGGATCCGGCGGAATTGAGACGGGGAGTTTTACGGCCGCCTCTTGCCAGAATTGAACCGCTTCAGTCATGCGATTGGATTGAATGAGCGCATTGGCAAGCGGAGTGACCTCCATCAAGTTCACATTGCCTGGGAGAACTTTGGCGCGCCGCCAGACTTGCAGCGCGGTGTCGAACTGGCCGCTGTTGGTCGTATCGGAAAGAATGTCGACATACGTTTGGATATTCTGGGGAATGACTTTGTCCAGGATTTCGTTTACATCGGACACGAGGCGATGGCAGCGGGAAAAAGCTTCGGCGCCGCGCTTGGGATCGAGTTCAACGGCTCTGCGGATTTCCGGAAACGCGGCGTCTATTTCGTTGTCGCGAAGGAGAAAGTTTCCGTAATGCCACAGAACTTCGGCGGAAAGTGGATAGACGCGTTTGGCTTCAAGATAGGCCGCGCGCGCTTCTGCGTTTTTCCCGGCTTCGCCGTAATTGGTGGCGAGGTCGAGAAGTGTGTCCGCTGACAGCGGGTCGAGAGAACGGGCGACGAGCAGCGCGCTGAGCGCTGCGTTGGGATCGGACTGCTCGAAATCGTATTGATAGAAGCGGCCGAGGAGGTACCAGTTGCGAGGATCGCTGGGTTCGAGACGGACGGCGTGCTCGTATCCTTCGCGGGTCTTGAGACCAACGGCGTGGGCAGCACGCGCGGCACGGATGCTGAAGTAGGAAAGGAAGCAGAGAACGGCGAACGCCGTGAGCAGCAGGCCGCGTTGGGCGCGAATCGAAAGCCTGAGGGTCATGCCCAACAACTCTGCCTAACCGCGAGGCGATGAGGCAAGAACAAAGTCGAAAAAGAATTGGCGCGGAAGAAATCATGGGAGATGGACGACGGCGACGCGAACGGGTTCGAGCTGGGTGGGGTCGAGAATTTTTCCGGCGTTGAGATTGTCAATGTGGCTGTTAGAGATGAAATAAAAATCGGCGCCGCGAATGGCGCCGGTGGTTGGAAGAGATGTGAAGGAGGAGCGATTTTCGAGGACGGTGGTTTTTGTGACGCGAAGGCCGTCGTCGGAAAGTTTGAACGCGGCGATGCGCGGCGAGCCGATGCCATTTTGCACGGCGATGAGCGAGCCGTTGTACCAGTAGAGGCCGTCGGCTCCGGCGAGTGTGGAACGCGGGCCGGGATTTACGTCGGCGCTAGAGAGAGATTGGAGATCGATGCGGAGGACACCGACGGCGTCGGCGACAAAAAGGGATTTTTCGTCGGAAGCGAGGGCGATTCCGTTGGGATAGAGCAGTTCGCGATGGACTTTTAGTTCGGCGAAGATTTTTTGGGCTGGATTGAAGCGGAAGACTTTGTTGTCGAGGCTGTCGGTGAGAATGATTTCGCCAGATTGGCGGATGACGAGGTCGTTGAAACCGTGTTTTGCGTTGTCATCGAGAGAGAAGCGGCCGAGGAAACTTCCGGTGGCGTCAAAGTGAACGAGTTCGGTTTTGCCGAGGTCGTCTTCTGTGTTGGCCCAGATGGAGGAATCGCGCGGATCGAGACGAATGCCGAGGACGGGAAGAAGATGGTCGCGATTGGCAGGGACGAAATCGGAGACATGGCTATCCGGAGTGATTTGAACGATTTTTTTTTGGGCGAGGCTGCTGAGATAGAAGACTTTGCGATTGGGATCCCAGGCGAGACCTTCCGGGATGAGCCTTTTTTCTTCGGTGATGAGATTGAGGCGGGCTTGAGCAACAACGGGAAAATCGCGGTGAACTTTTTCGATGAGGTCGGTGAATTCCTTGGAAGAGCGGAGGCCGGCGAATTCGTGGCTGCCGGAAGGATCGAAGCCTTCACGGAGGGCGAGACATTCCTTGAGGAGCTTGAGAGCGTCGAGCGTTTCGCCGAGGTGTTGTTTGGATTCGGCGAGGAAATAAAGAGCTGCGCCGCGGTCGGGATAGGTGGGGAGAAGTTTTTCGACGAGGTCGATTTGTGCGCGGACTTCGGCGGCGTCGGTGGGTTCTGCGAGGGCGCCGCGTACTTCTTCTTGTTGGGGCTGCTGGGCGAGGACGGGGACGCAGAGCAAAGTCGCCACAAAGAGCGAACAGAAGAGGCGGACAAGGGGAGGCAGTTTCATTGTCCCGATTTTAGACGCGAGGGTGAGGGCTTGGCGAGTTCCAGAACGGCCCCTCGGAATTGCGAGTCGGGGTGAAGAAGAGTTTGGGTACACCCCGTTTGTTTTCGTAAAGAGTGCACAGTGAAAAGAAAAGAGATGAGTTGCCGGGTCGGCAAAAGAGCGATGGAAAGAGCAAAGGAGGGAGGCTGGAACTGCGGCGACCCTACCCACTCCGGGAGAGTCCAGATGGGTATCAAAAGAAAGGGGTTGTGGGAGGGGCAATTCAAGATCGTTGTCAAAACAAAGGGGATAACGGAACGTTGGAAGGTTTAAGAGTTGAAAGGTTGAACGTTGAAACGGGGAGAAGCAAGGATTGCGCGGACTCTTTGATTCAGACTGGAGCGAGGTAAACGCGGTACGGTAGCATCCAGCAAAGCGATCTCTATTTCGCGTTCGCTCACGATAGGCCCTCACGATTTCGGCCTTCAAATTCGACTCAAATCCCAAATGCAATTCTACGGCTGAGGGATGCTCGCGGAGCAAACCAGGTAAGTTTAGATGGCGGCGGAGAGCATTGGGACGGCGGCGGCCCCTCGCAAAGAGCGCTCGGGATAAACGGGTGGAACGTTGAACGACGGGTTGGTCAGGAATTGAGCGTGGAGGTTTTTTTGGACGCGGCGGCCCCAGGCCCGGACGAAACCGAAATTGAGTCCACCGCAGATGGCGGAGCTGGCGAGCGGGATGAGGCGCGCGACCCATTTTTCGGCGGCTTCTGCACCAATGCGAACGGCAAGGCGTTCGATGATGAATGGCGCGAGTTTTTCGACGAGGCCTTTTTCGGCGAACTCTTTGCCGAGATCGATTCCTGTGGCAGCAGCGGCGGCGAGCCAGAGTTCGCGCTTTTGCTCTTCATTGCGAAAATCGAAACCGTAGAGAAGGCAGAGACGTTGAATTAATCTGAGCGTAATCAGGGTGAGAAGACCTGCGTCGGGAATAAGCGTAATCATTCCGCCGAAACCGAAGCCCGCACCTTCGAGGAAGGCCATGCGCTGGGCGTCGCGAATCAGAACGGCGGCTACGGCGTCTAATTTTTCTACAGGCAGGTAACGGAGGTGGCGGAAGTCGGTGACGCAGATGCCGTGCTTTTTGGCGAGGTAGCGGCGAAACTCTTCTGGATTGATTTCGACCGAGCGCAACCCGCCGCGGAGGCCGAACCGGAAAAGCTTCGAAACTGCAGTGCCGACGCTCATGGGATATAACCCTCTAATAGTCTACCGCATCTTATGCCGGTTAGATTCGGTGGGATTGGGGAGTGTTGTGTTGCACGGCAGTTCACAGTGAGAGCGGTGCTGGAACGGTAGGCATCAGAAAGCGTCGGAGTTACGCAGAGGCCGTTGAGGACACGGAGTGCACGGGGAATTGGGTGGGAAGATTGGGAGTTGCTCTGCGTAGCTAGATCGAGGTCGTAAGAGCGCAGGCAAGAGTGCCTACGCTACTGGCGGTTGATTTGGCAAATGCGCGCGAAAGATGAGCGTGGGTGTCGCTTCAATCGAAGAGGGCACGATATATCGTTTCCCGACATTGAGCGAATTTAGCCAAGCTCAGCGAGGCTTAAGCGCGTCGGCTACGTAAAGCACACAGCCAGGAATGGCTGTGCCGCAGAAGGGCCGGGTCGACTCGAAGGTAGCGCGGGGCGTGCAGTACTACTTGACGGGGAAAGGGTTTTCGGTAAACTGCGTTTTCTCCATGGCGACGAGCGTACAATTCGTGCCAGCGGTTCAACCGGCGGATCTGGAATTTCCGCAACGGGAAGCGGCGTTTTTCTACGGGCTGTTTTTGCGCGGGCATTCGGCGGAAAGATTGCGACAAGATATTGAAGTTCCACCGGCGGTGCTGGCCAAATGGCATCGCGAAGCGGAGCGCGACCCGCAACTGGGCGATGTGTTTGGGCGAATGGTGGATTACCGGCGACGCGTGCTGGCGATTTTCGATTTGCTGGTGGGGTCGGAAGGAAATCATCAGCGGGTGCAGTAAGCACAGATTACGATCGATTGTTTTTTTCAGATTCAATTCAAGAGTTTCTTCAGGGGCCGAAGCCCCTTCCCGCGTCAGATTAACGTCGGCGGTAAAGCCCCGACCTCCCAAGAAAAGCTAAAGACAATCGGAGATTCAAGACAGCACTTTGAAAAGCGATCAACAAGTTGCATACCAAAACGTAATAAGCTTCGAAAACGGGCTACAAAAAACTGGAAAAACCTGGCCGTTGGTGCAGGTCAAACGATTTAGAAGCGAGCTTCAGGCAACCAAAAACCAGGCAACAGTCTCCAACCCCTACTGGGGGACAAGTGTCACAAAATGCAGGAGATTCGGCATTTGACGCGGCCCTGGTCCGAGGGTAGAATCCCCAAGTCTCCGAAGTAGAGGTGTCTCTCATCATGCCCAAAGTTATCCGTACGCTCATTTCCGGTGTTTTTGCGCTTTCGATTGTGCTGCCGCCCATTTCGGCACAATCTCAGGCACAACAGCCGCAAGCGGCTCAGGGCACCGATCCCTCGGCTCCGATCACCTCCCAGAAGCTGACCAAAGAGCAGAAAAAGAAGATGGGAAGGGCTTTGAAGGAGTTGGGCTCGGAGTACAAGAGCTGGCTGAATGAGGATGTGGTCTACATTATTTCGCCGGACGAGCGGACGGCGTTTCTGCGGCTGGCAACGAACGAAGAGCGCGAACAGTTTATCGAGCAGTTCTGGCTGCGGCGCAGCGGCAATCCGGATTTGCCGGATAACGATTTCAAGGAAGAGCACTACCGCAGAATCGCGTATGCGAACGAGCACTATGCTTCCGGTATTCCGGGATGGAGAACGGATCGCGGACGCATTTACATCATTTGGGGGCCGGCGGACGAAGTGGATTCGCACCCAACGGGCGGCACATACGACCGGCCGATGGATGAAGGCGGCGGTTCGACAACGACGTATCCGTGGGAAATGTGGCGGTACCGGTATTTGGAAGGAATGGGAAACAACATTGAGTTGGAATTCGTCGACCCGACAGGTTCCGGCGAATATCACCTGACGATGGATCCGGGCGAAAAGGACGCATTGCTGCACGTTCCGGGCGCGGGCTTGAGCTTGATGGAATCGATGGGAATGGCGTCGAAGGCAAACCGGTTTACGCGTTCAGATGGCATGACCTTGCCGACTTCCATGGGCGGAACACCGTCGAGCTTGAATGAATTTACGCGACTGGAACTGTATGCCAAGGTGCAGCAAGCACCGCCGGTAAAGTTCAAGGATTTGGAATCGCTGGTGACTTCGCGTGTGGTGCGCGATCAGGTGCACTTCACCTGGCGGACGGACTTCTTGAAAGTGACAAACGACACGGTGCTGGTGCCGGTGACGGTGCAGATTCCGAACAATCAATTGTCGTTCCAGGCGAAGGACGGCGTGCATTCGGCGACGATGAACGTGTTTGGGCGCGTGACGACGCTGACTGGCCGCGTGGTGCAGACGTTTGAAGACGCGGTGAGCCGCGATTTTCCAGACTCGCTATTTCAGCAATCGCTGAAGCTGCAATCCATTTACCAAAAAGCAGTGCCGCTGCGGCCCGGACTTTATCGTCTAGACCTGGTGATCAAGGACGTGCAGAGCGGAAACGTGGGAGTGGTGAATACGCGGCTGGCGGTGCATCAGTATGAAGATGCGAAGCTTGATTCTAGTTCACTGATTCTGGCGGATCAGATCGAACACGTGCCGGCGAAGCAGATTGGCGCGGGACAGTTTGTGCTGGGATCTTCCAAAGTGCGGCCACGGCTTGAGGGAGATTTTACGACTGCGGACAAGCTTGGAATTTACATGCAGGTGTACAACCTGAAGGCGGACGACACCACGCACAAGAGCAGTGCGTCTTTCCAATACACGGTGCGGAAGGGCGACCAGCAGGTGATGCAGTTCAAAGAAACTTCCGCAGACATGAAGCAGGTAGGAGACCAGGTGACGATCGAGCGGCTGCTGCCGCTGGCGACACTGGCGCCAGGCAAATACACGCTGGAGATCAACGCGACGGATTCCATCACAAATCAAACGATCACTCGGACGGCCGAGTTCACGGTGAAAGTGCCAACGGCTTCGCCTTTGAAGTCCGCCGCAAACGCTGCACCGGGGAGGTAGAGCATCGTGAAACAGGGAACACTCCGAATCCTGGGGGCCCTGGTCCTGAGCGCTGGGTGCGCATGGATTGGCGCGAACACAGCGAGCGCACAGGCGAAGCCTGCCGTCGCCGGCAAGGTGACGGGAGTGGTGCGCGATGCGAGCGGTACGCCGCAGATGGGCGCGAGCGTCGAGCTGATTCCAGAAATTGCAGGCGCGCTTTCTCCGCTGAGTTTTCTTACGAACACACAAGGAATTTTCCGCAGCGACAAACTCTTGCCGGGACTGTACACGGTGCGAGCGACGCTGGCAGGGTTCCTTCCCACGCTGCAACAGCACGTTCGAGTCAATGCAAATCTGACCACGATGGTTCGCATCGAGATGGAATCGATGTTTGCGGGCCTGGATCAACTGCGGCGGAATCCTGCACCGCATTCGGCGGATTCAGAGGATTGGAAATGGGTGCTACGTTCGGCTTCGGGCATGAGGCCAGTGCTGCAGTGGGATGAGCACGGAAACGTAATTGGCGAGGATGTGCGGACGGAAGCGAGGAGCGGCGGTCCGCATATGTTGCTGGAGTTCACGGACGGGGCGCGACGACCGGGATCGGTATCGAACATTGCGTCGGCGCCGGGGACTTCGTTTGCGTACGATCAAAAGCTGGGCGGTGGCGGCAGGCTGCTGGTAGCCGGGCAGATGAGCTATGAAGATTCCGCGGCGGGCGGAGTTGCGACGATCTGGCTGCCGACGGGAACGCCGGGAGCTGGACCACACACGGCGCTCGTTCTGCGCGAATCGAAACTGGGGAATACGGGCCTGACTTTCCGGGGAGTGAGATTGGATCAGGGCGGTGCGGCGGCGCTAGGAGACCACGTGCTGATCCGGTATGGGGCGGAGTATGTGTTGGTGGGGCTTGGATCGTCGGCTTCGTCTTTGCGGCCGCGCGTATCCGCAGAAGCGCGGATCAATGACGTGTGGAAGGCCGCGGTGATTTTTGCGTCGCAGCCCGGCGGCCCGAACACGATGGACGCGGGCAACGGGGATTTGAATTCGCTGCTAAACGGAGCGCTTGGAGAGCTGGACGCATTTCCGGCGCTGATGTGGCGCGAGGGACGGCCGGTACTGCAGGGCGGATGGCACGAAGAGATCGCGGCAGAACGCAAGCTGGGCGAAAAAGGCAAGCTGCAGATTGCAGCGTTTCATGACGACAATCGGCATATGGCGATTTTTGGGCAAGGACGAGAGCTGCCGATTACAGAATACTTTCAGGATTCGTTTTCGAATGGGTTCGCGTATGACGGCGGCTCATCAAGCAGCTGGGGAGCCCGGGTGGCGCTGCGCGAAAAGCTGAGCGACGACGTGGAGTGGACGGCGGTATATGCGTATGGCGGCGTGCTGGAGCCGGGGGAAGAGATTACGGGGCCACTGCGCGATTCGCTGCGAAATGTATCGCGAAATTCTGTAGGGACAAACGTCACCTGGACTTCACACCGTACGCGAACGAAGGTGACTGCGGGATACAAGTGGGTAGACGGGCAGGCGCTGACGCGGCTGGATAATTACGGGGAATCGCTGTACCAGATGGACCCGTTCCTGCACATCTCGATACGGCAGCAACTGCCGCGGTTTGGGTTGGGGCGCTGGGAGGCGATTGCGGACTGCGACAACTTGCTGGCGCAAGGGTACGTTTCCATGAACATGAGAGACGGGCAAGCGGTTCTAGTACCGGCTTTCCGGACGGTGCGGGGCGGGCTGAGCGTACAGTTTTAGATAGTACTTTGTTTTTGAAAGCTGTAGATGCTATACCAGAAAGTGGATTCCCGCGGGGTCCCGAGCGATATCCCAATCTAAGTTATAGATAGGGATATGGTTAGCGGCAAGGAAAACTACCAAAGATTGGAACAGGAGTTGCACCCATTTTTGTAACTCGGGGTGTAACCCGACAGAGCCGCAAAATGAAGCAGAACCCACGCGTCAGCGTCGTCTCCGTCCTTGTAGCGGTGGGAACAAGGGTTGGAGCGGTCATTCTGGCCATAGCCACGATGACGGCGATGGTATTTGCCATCCTGAATTTCGACCAGCGGGCGCGGTTTGAACCGCCGGATGACGGCGTAGCCTGGTGGGATACGACTCATGGCGTTGAGGCGAGGATGATTGTTCCGAACTCGCCTGGGCAAAAGGCGGGGATTCGAACGGGCGACGTAGTTCGGGAGATTAACGGAGTTTCCGTCCGCAGTTCCGTGCAGATTGCCAACATTCTTTGGCATGCAGGATTGTGGACTCAGGTTCGCTACAAACTGGCGAGGAGCGGGGAGGAGTTTGAGACTCCGCTAGTAACGGCACCGGCAGAAAATCCCGCCTCGGTTGAAAACTACCTGCGATTTGCGGGATTGCTGTTCCTCTTCATCGGGTTTTTTATTTTGTGGAAGAGATGGAACGCGCCGCGCGCGATTCATTTTTACGTTTTCTGTCTGGTCTCATTTATTTTCTGTTCGTTCCACTACAGCGGGAAGCTGGATCCGTTTGATTACGAGATTTATTGGGCGAACATCGGGGCAACGATGCTTGCACCGGCGCTGCTGCTGCATTTCGCACTGGTGTTCCCGGAACGGGGACAGGGGCTCGGGCGTTCGTTGGGCAAGCTGGCAATTGTTTACGGACCAGCGCTTGCGCTGACGATTGTGCACGTTGCAGTGGCGAGCCGGTCCATCGGATTTATTCCGTGGGTGGGTTCGCGCGTGGTACTGGCGCAGCTCGAACTGAGTTATTTCGCACTGTGTTGCATCGCCGCAGGGCTGGTTTTCTACGTCACCTACCGGAAGACCGCCCCAGGAATTCTGCGGCAGCAATTGAAGTGGCTGACGGCGGGAACGCTGGTCGGCTGCGTGCCCTGTTCCCTGCTTTACATCCTGCCTTTTGCGGTTGGTTTTTCCGTGCTCTCGTGGATGAAATTTGCAGTGTTGAGCCTGGTGCTGATCCCGGTCTGCTTCGGTTACGCGATTGTCCGCTACCGGCTGATGGACGTGGACATTATCTTCAAGCGCGGCCTTGCGTACACGGCGGCGACGGCGGGCGTACTGGTGGTGTTCTTCGCGCTGGTTGGCGTGATTGGACTTGTCTTTCACACGCAGGCGAACGGGAACGTTGGCGGCGTGCTGGCGATTGTGATTGCGGCTTCGATTTTCGAACCATTTCGCCAGTGGTTCCAGGGACGGCTGGATCGTTTCTTCTATCGTGACCGGCTGGATTATCGGCGAACGCTGATTGAATTTGGCAGCGCGTTGACGAACGAAGTGCGGCTGGACCCGATGCTGAGTTCGGTCATGGACCGCGTTTCGCAGACTTTGCTGGTGGACCGGATTGCGGTGTTCGTGGAAGACGCGGAACAGCCGGGGCAAATGCGGCTGGCACGTTCGATGGGATTGCGGGCTGCGGAGCCGCTGGATTTGAGTTTCATCGAGCCGGGGCGGCCGGAGTTTGCAAAAGGCGCGGTGTTTTACGAATCGCCGCGGACTGCAGACGTGAGTGAGACGGTGCGAAGGACTCTCGAGCAGTTGGACCTGAATTACTTCGTGCTTTGTCGGATTCGCGAGCAGACGGTGGCTGTGCTGGGACTTGGGAAGACAGTTGACGGAGACTTTCTGTCAAGCGACGACGTCGAGCTGGTGACGACGATCGGCGGGTACGTCGCTGTGGCGTTGGACAACGCTCAGCTTTACAGCTCGCTGGAACAGAAGGCGCTGGAAATCGCGCGGCTGAAGGACTTCAGCGAAAACATCGTGGAGTCATTGAATATCGGCGTGCTAGCGGTGGATTTGACGGGGATTGTAGAGAGCTGGAACACACGGATGGAGCAGCTTTTTGGGGTGACGCGGGTGGAAGCGGTGGGGCGTAAACTCGATTCGCTGCTGCCGGCGGAGCTTGCAACGGAAATTTTGACGCGAAGCCAGGAAGAGCAAGTCACGGGCATTTACAAGCAGAGGCTGCAGCATCAGGGCAAGTTGCTGACGATGAACGTTTCGATTACGCCGTTGGTGAGCAAATCCGGGGAACGAATCGGGCGTTTGCTGCTGTTCGATGATGTGACGCAGCGCGAGCACATGGAAGAGCAGATGTCGCAGACGGAAAAGCTGACATCGTTGGGATTGCTGGCGGCGGGCGTGGCGCATGAAGTGAATACGCCGCTGGCGGTGATTTCAAACTACATCCAGATGCTGGCAAAGCAGATGCCGGAAGAAGATCCGCGGCACTCGATCATTGAAAAAATCGTAAAGCAAACGTTCCGCGCGAGCGAGATAGTGAACAACCTGCTTAATTTTTCGCGGACCGGTCCGGGCGAAGTTGCGAATGTGGACGTGAACAAGGTCGTGGAAGAAACGCTTTCGCTTGTAGCGCATCCAATGAAGACTTCGCAGATTCATGTGGTGAAGAATCTGGGCGATGCGCTGCCTTCGGTGCGGGGCTCGGCGAACAAGCTGCAGCAGGTATTTCTGAATTTGTTTTTGAATGCGCGCGACGCAATGCCGGGCGGCGGAATGCTGGAAGTGAAAACGCTGGCGCATAACGGCAGCGTGGAAATCGAAATCGTGGACACGGGCGCGGGGATTCCCCGCGAGCACATCCACAAGATTTTTGATCCGTTCTTTACGACGAAAGCGACAGGGCGCGGGACGGGCCTGGGGCTTTCCGTGAGCTACGGAATTATTAAGGAACACGCAGGAAAAATCGATGTTCGCTCGACGCCTGGAAAGGGCACTTCCTTCCACGTTGAGTTTCCCGCCGTCAGGAAACCGGTACATGTCTAAGGGCGCAATTTTAGTTGTAGACGATGAGTCGGAGATTCGCGAAGGGCTAGAGCTGCTGTTGACCGGGGAAGGTTACGGCGTCTCAAGCGCCGATACCGGCGAATCCGGCCTGGGAAAACTGGGAGAGCGTCCGTACGATCTGTTGCTGCTCGACGTGAGCTTGCCGGACCGGAACGGGATCGATTTGCTGCGGGAGATTCGAACGAGAGACCCGCACCTGCCGATTGTCCTAATTACCGCGTACGGTTCGATTGATATGGCGCGTGCCGCGTTTAAGAGCGGGGCGATGGACTACATCACGAAGCCGTGGTCGAATGACGAATTGCTGGCGCAGGTGGCGCAAGCAGTGGAATCGCGGAAGCTGCGCGAAGAAAACGTCCAGCTTAAGCGGGCGTTCAAGCAGCGGTTCAATTTCCCGAACATTATCGGAAAGAGCGAAAAGATTCAGAGCCTGCTGGATCTGGTGACCCAGGTGGCGCCATCGCGTTCTACGGTGCTAATCAGCGGCGAGAGTGGAACGGGCAAGGAATTGATTGCGAAGGCGATTCATTCGGCTTCGACACGAGCGGACAAGGCATTTGTGCCGGTGAATACGGGATCGATTCCGGTGGATTTGCTGGAATCGCAGCTTTTTGGCCACGTGAAGGGAGCGTTTACGAGCGCGGTGGCCTCGAAGAAGGGTTTGTTCGAAGTCGCGGATCAGGGAACGATTTTCTTCGACGAAATTGCGACGATCAGTCCGGAGACGCAGGCGAAGCTGCTGCGCGTGATTCAAGAGCGCGAGTTCATGCGGCTGGGGGGAACGGAGCAGATCAAAGTGGATGTGCGGATCGTGGCCGCGTCCAACATTGATTTGCTGACGCTGGTGCGCGAAGGGCGCTTCCGCGAAGATTTGTATCACCGCTTGAACGTGATTCACCTGCAATTGCCGCCACTGCGGGACCGGCGGGAAGATGTGCCGATGCTGCTGACGCATTTCTCCGAGCGATATTGCCTGGAGAATACGAAACCCTTGCGCATCTTTACACCGGGGGCAATGAAGCTGCTGATGGATTACGACTGGCCGGGGAACGTGCGCGAGCTGGAGAACGTAGTGGAGCGCGCAGTGGTGCTCTCGATTGCCGAGCGCGTGGACGTGGATTTGCTGCCAGAGAGTATTCGCAGCAAGGAAATTGTGCGCGGAGTGCGGTTGCAGCTTTCGGAGTTCATGCCACCGCTGCCGGGAGAGGCCGGGGCGCGGTCTGGTGCAGACCATTCGCAGCCTTCGCTGTTCCAAATCATGGACGAGATTGAGCGCAGGATTATTGTGGACATGCTGGAGCGGACGAACTGGAACCAGACAGAAGCGGCGGAACGCTTTATGATCCCGCTTTCGACGCTTAACCAGAAAATCAAGCGGCTGGGAATTGACGTGCGCCGGCGCGGCCGGATGGGCGATGATTCTTTCATGGCGTCTTCGGGCAAGTAAGAGGCGCGGTGCGTCTAACAAGCATTTCGTGGGAGAACCGATGAATTCATTCCGGAGAATGGCGGCTGTAGTTGCAGTGATTGGGGCGGCATCGACTAGCCTGATTGCGATGCCTCGGGGAGCGGGACAATCCGCGGAGCCGACGCCTGCGTTTCATTCGGAAGTTCCGGATGGGCCACTGCCGGTAACGCTCGATCCGGCGCAGTTCGAAAACCCGGTGGCGCAAAATGCGTACGCGAAGGCGGCAAAGGTGAAAAAGGTGCTGTATCAGCAGCCCTGTTATTGCCATTGCGACCGTAGCATCGGGCATGGGAGCTTGCTTGATTGCTTTGCAGGGAAACATGCTTCGGTTTGCGACGTCTGCATCAAGGAAGCATTTTATTCGTATGAGCAGACGCAGAAGAAAAGGACGGCGGGGCAGATTCGCACCGGAATTGAGAACGGCGAATGGCAGAAAGTGGATGTTTCGAAGTACGAGCAGTATCCCCCGAAGCCCTGATGGGGGCGTAAGCCGTCTGTCTTGCTGAACAAGACTTCATCACACATGCAATTGGCGAGCAGTATTTGAAAGCGTTGCAGAAGGCTCTGCAGGATTCTCCGTACTTGTGTCGCCCTCCTTCTTTCCGTAAACTTTTAAAGCCCAGACAAAATTGGAGGAAACGATGAGGTTTTGCACGCGTGTATACGTGGGCTTGCTTTTGCTTTGCGGCCTGGCAGTGGGAATCTCCGGGCCGGCGATCGCGCAGGAAAAAGAACATGCGGTGACCGCCCAAGAGCTACGGAAGGATGTGCGGAAGGCGTCCAACGAGCGCCACGACAATGAAGCCGCAATTCGGGGATTGCTGGCGACGGAGCAGGGGCAAAAGGCAGTAAAGTCCTCGGGCGCGGATTTTGAGAAAGTGAACCAAGCGGTTGGCCAACTGAGCGACGAAGAAGCGGCGCGACTGGCGGCACAGTCGCGTATGGTTCAGAAAGACATCGCGGCGGGAAACTTCAGCGACCGCGACCTGTTGATCATCGTTGTGGTGATTGCGGTGATCGTGCTGATCATCGTGGCGGTTCGCTAATTCCGAACACTCAGAAGGAATCGTAGTGCGTGTGCGGCTGATTCTCTGCTTGCTGCTAGCTCCCGTCCTTGCGGCGGGAGCCGGCAGCGGTCTGTGGCTGGACGTTCCCTTCATTCACCAGGAAAAAGAAGGTTGCGGTTCCGCGGCGCTGGCCATGGTGCTGCAATACTGGAGCGGGAAAGGAGTTCCCGTTGCAGAGGAGCGGCTGGATGCGGAGAGGATTCAGCTGAAGCTCCATTCGAAAGCGGCGCGCGGGATTCGTGCTTCGGAGATGGAGCAGTATTTGCGCGACGCGGGATTTTCGTCGTTTGCTTTTGCGGGCGAGTGGGAAGATCTGGCGGCGCATATTGAAAAGGGCAGGCCGCTGATAGCGACGATTCAACCGAAGGATAAGGCGTCATTGCACTATGTTGTGGTGGTTGGTGTTGACCGGGAGCGCGAGGCAGTGTTGCTGAACGACCCGGAACGCGGGAAATTGTTCCGCGTGGAACGTTTGGAATTCGAAACGGAATGGCATCGAACCGACAATTGGACCTTGCTCGCCGTTCCCAAGCAAGCCAAGTGAAGTTTCTGCGTGGTTTTCCCTTCCTGGTTTTACTTCTAGTTACAAGTTCATGGGTTGCGGCAGCACAACAGCCGGCGAGCGATGACGATCGCCTGGCGGCCTCGAAGAAAGCCTATTCCGAGAAGAATTGGGAGGAGACTGCGCGGATTGCCAATGGCCCGACGACGCAGCCCGCCGAGCTCGACTATTTACACGGAATGGCGCTGATGCATCTGGAGCGGTGGGACGAAGCGCGCGTAACGTTTTCCGCAGGCCAGAAGAAGGCCCCAAAGGATTACCGGTTTCTGGCGGAGCGGGGCGGAGCTGAATACAGGCTGAAAGATTTTGCGGCGGCCAAGAAAGATTTGCGAAGCGTATTGCGGTTCGAGCCCAAGGATGAATACACGCTGGAATTTCTCGGGACGATCTATTTGCTCGAGGGAAATCTGGAAGCGACGCTGAAATATTGGAACCGGATCGAGAAGCCACGGCTTGCGAGCGTAGCGCTTGAGCCGAAGCCGCAGGCGAACGAGAAGCTGGTTTCGAGTGCCGTGGCGTTTTCCGCGCCGCAAGTGATGACGACGGATTCCTGGCTGGCCACGGAAGCGCGACTTAAGAATTTGGGAGTTTTTCCTCAATCGCGGCTGGAGCTGGCTCCAGTTGGCGAGACGGATTACTTGGCAACTCTTCATTTGAGCGAGCTGAAGGGGTTTGGAGGCTCGAAGTGGAGCGCTTTGATTTCGCTGCTCAGCGGAGTTCCTTACGAGACGATCTATCCCGAGTGGTACGACCTGGGAGACAGAGCGATCAATTTTTCTTCGCTGCTGCGATGGGATGCGCAGAAACGGCGGGCGTTTGCGGTACTGAGTTCTCCGGCGGAAGGGCGGGCAGACAGGGTGGTTTCGTTTTTTGTGGATGCGCGGAATGAAAACTGGAATTTGTCGCAGATATTTTCAGGGTCTTCGTCACCGATTACGAATCTGAACTTGCGAAAAATCGAGGCAGGCGCCGCGCTGCGTTTTGCGATGAACGGGAACTGGAGCTGGACGGCAGGTGCGGGCGTGATGGGACGGACGTTCCAGAAAGAAGGGACCGGTCTATCGCCCGGAGCTGCGCCATTTTTTACGAGTGGCACTTCGCTGGAAGGATGGCTGAAAGCAAAAAGGACATTGGTGCGCGTGGCGGAGCGGCGGTTCGCCGTGGAAGGTTCGGCGGAATCGCGGTTCGGGCGGGGATTTAAGGACGAACTTGGACCGTTTGGATCATTGGGAGGAGTGGTGCAGGCGAAATGGCTGCCTCACGCGCGTGGCGAGGATGATGCAGTGAAGTTTCAGTTGCGCGAATCGAATATGTTTGGAAATGTGCCGCTGGATCAACTGTTCGTATTGGGTCTGGACCAGGACACGTCGCTGTGGCTGCGAGGACATGGGGCGACGATTGACGGAAAGAAAGGGCGCGCGCCATTGGGGCGGCGATATGTGCTGCTCAATTCCGAGTATGACAAGACGCTTTACGATGGAGGATTTTTCCGGGTGCAAGCAGGGCCATTTGTGGATATGGGAAAGGTCGCGGATGCCTCCGGAGTGTTTGGCGATCCGAGATGGCTGGTGGATACGGGCATCCAAATGAAATTGCGAGTGTTGGGGAATGTTTCGGTGGTGATTTCGTACGGACGCGATTTGCGAAACGGCCGCGGAGCATTTTTTGGCACGACGGAACATTGAGGCAGGCTACAAAAACGCCGGACAAGCCGGCGT
>Ga0137410_10000252_pt1 | contig 38177 bp, 20 predicted proteins | sample CZODoug1_16funga_FD_108878 | JGI IMG/M metagenome (GOLD analysis project Ga0137410, IMG submission 108878) | Vadose zone soil fungal communities from Angelo Coast Range Reserve, California, USA - CZODoug1_16fungal (Illumina Assembly) | ecosystem: Environmental > Terrestrial > Soil > Vadose zone... | reverse complement strand
TCGAACGACGAGGTAGTGCCCGCCGACGCGATGCACCGTGCCATCCGGATCATGGAACACGAAGCTCAACGTGCCGCCCTCGCGGCAGTCCACTTGAGCTTCGAGCGTGGTTCCGGGCCCGGGCGTGAGCCAACCCTGGACGCGCTCGGCTCGCGTCCACGCGGCGAACACCCGCTCAGGCGGATGGCGCAGCCGCCGCGTGAGCACCACTTGCCGGTCGGGGTTCATCGCGGTGGTCACTTGCCTTCCTCGGGGGAATCGAGAAATTGCTCGAGCCGATCGACGCTCGCGCTCCAAAACTCGCGATGCCTCCCCACCCAATCGAGCGCGGACCGCATACCGCGCGGTTCCAGATGCACGCGATGCTCGCGTCCCTCGATGCGGCGCGTGATAAGACCCGCGCGCTCGAGGATCGCCAAGTGCTTGGTGATCTGCGCGGGGGATTCGTGCAGCGGTCGCGCGAGCGGAGCGACAGATTGATCGCCGAGCTCGCCGAGCCGCGCAAGCAATCGTCTGCGTGACGTATGGCTCAACGCAAAAAAGACCTCGTCGAGCCGCGATTCCCTGGTCTCAGAGGTTCGATTCTTGGACGCTCGATCGGTTGCGCGTTGGCGCATGTTTCGACGACCTTATCAATACACCAAGTGGTGTACTATATCGCGGGCCAAGACGGATGCAAGGCTCGCCTCGACGAAGCTGCCGCGCCGACAGCGTCGCCTTCGTTGGTCATTCGAGGTATCGTCGGACTAACCGCATTGACCCATCGCTGCCACTCGCTTGATGGCTGCAATCCGGCTCGGACCGGCGGGGTACACGCCACCAACTAGAAAGCATCGAAAGCGGCTACTCGTCCATTCACTGCCCCGACGAATAAAGCAGAGAGTGACGCCACCAGTGGACACCAAAAAGATCAGATTCGTAGCCAACAGACCTTGGCTGAAAGAGAACAGCGCCTCTCGGCCGGGACCGATAGTCAAAACGCTCCCCGATTGGTACCGCAACGCGGATTGGTTTGTCCCGGATCGGGTGACGGGCAAACCCGCGGAGGCGCCGGATGGCGGCGGTAAGATGCCGACGTGGAAGGCTTGCCCCGCGGTGCTCGACGTCATGGGCACGGGCTACACCTACAAGACCCCGTGCGATATCGAGTTCGCAGAGGACGCAGCGGGCAACATTCACGGAAGAGTACTGGACGCCCAGTATCGAGCCTTCCTGGTAGACCGAGAACCGATGCCCCAATTCTTCCACCCGGCGGGGTATCACACGAAGCACTTCGCATGGTGGGCGGATTGGGCGGTAGAGCTGCCGGAAGGCTACAGCGCTCTCTACACTCACCCGCTCAATCGATTCGAGCTGCCGTTCTTGACTACGAGCGGGGTCGTCGACAACGACAAGGTGCACTTGCCCGGCACCATGCCGTTCTTTCTTCTCAAGGGCGCTAGTGGAATTCTTCCCGCCGGCACGCCCTACGCGCAAATCATCCCGTTCAAGCGCGAGCACTGGGAATCGGAGATCGACGTCTCGCTGGACGCTCAGCAAATCATCGCGAAGAACAAAGAAAACAGCGCGAAGTATCGTAGGCCGGACGGCGGCGTTTACCAACGCGAAGTCTGGGAACGACGAAAGTACCAATAGCAATCCGGCCGACCCGCCTTGTGGCGGTCGGCTTCCGCAAGGAAGACTGTCACGACCTCCCCATGAGGCTGCGTCGGTACTGACGACGCTCGCGCGCGGCTAAGACGCGTCCATCCACGCGCCGAGCGTGCGCCAAGCGTCGTCTTCGCTCAGTTGCTTCGCCTGGTCCGCGATCTCCTCGGGCACCCACTTCGGAAACGGCGTTTCGATGTTGACGTGACGGCCCGACGGCGTGTGCTCCTGACGAATACTCGTGAGCCGTGCGGGCGGGAACCGCTTCGCGGAGCGCACCAGCGCAGGCCAGAGGCGCCGGTGCACGAGCGTGACTTTGTCGCCGACGAGGCGGCACGTGAGCACGCTCGGCGAATCGGCCACGGCTTCGAGCACGGCAAAAATCTCGTGGCCCCGAGCGTGCGACCACCAGCTGCCGTTGACCGGCTCGCCGAGGATCGCCTCCGTCAGCCGCGGCACCGGGCCTTTCGCGGATTGCAGCACTACGCCGTGCCGTTCGACGAACGCAATCGCCTCTTCGGCGGTCATTGGCGGTCGCGCTCCGACGGCGTGCAGCCGACGCCGACGCGCGCGAGCATACCGAAAGTGATTCGAGCGACAGATTTCATCTTGGGTACCTCTATCCGGGGCCTTCTCAAGAATAGTCGAGCGGCAAGCTAACCGCCGAACCGCGGTCCAAATCAATTGGCCGCGCTGCCTTGGCAGACTCGGCGCTTTTCACTAGAGTGGCGAGGCCACCTGGACCCACCTACCGCGAGACGTCGTCTTGGCAATGCAGCGCTCATCGCTGATCGCATTTCTGAAGAAGTGCCGGGCCCGGCTGTCGCCCGCGGAAGCCGGTCTGCCGAATCCGAGCCGCCGGCGCACGCCGGGCTTGAGGCGGGAGGACGTGGCCGCCCTCGCGGGCGTCAGCGTCACTTGGTACACGTGGCTCGAGCAGGGTCGCGACATTCAAGTCTCCGCCGACGTGCTCGAGCGCGTTTGCGCGACGCTGCGCATGTCGGCCGACGAGCGCGAGTACTTGTTCACGCTCGTGCAGCACCGGCCGGCGCCGATCAGAGCCACGCGCATCGACGAGGCGAGCGCCACGCACCGGCGCATGCTGGACGCGCTCGGCGTGCCCGCGGTGATGATGACCGCCCGCTGGGACGTGATCGCGTGGAACGACCTTACGAAGATCTTCCGCGATTACGGCGCGCTGGCGCGCGACCGGCGGAATCTGCTCCGGATACTCCTGGTCGAGGACGAGATCTATCAGCGCGACCTCGTGCAGTACGAGGCGATGGCGCGCCGCGTGCTCTCGAAGTTCCGCGTCGACTACAGCCAGACGCCGGACAACGCCGCGTTCGACGAGCTCATCGCAGAGCTCCAGGCGCGCAGCCCGATGTTCCGGCGGCTGTGGAACAGCCCCGAGGTCACGAGCCGCTCCGAGGGCGTGGGGCACTATCCACATCTCGGCGGAGTGAGCTTCACGCACTCGTCATACGTGCCCGAGGGCAGCCCCACGCTGCGGCTCGTGATCTACGTGCCGCACGACGAGCTGAGCGCGCAGAAAGTCGCCGCGTGGCGGGCGCAAGCCGGAGGCGCGCAGGTCCATTAGGACTGGTGTCCGGCACCTGTGGTGTCGAACACCAGCGGTGCCAGGCACCAGCGACTACGCGCCGGCGGCTAGCTCATTCCGCGCGGCGGTGCTCGGTCGAGGCCTGGGTCGCGTGCTTGCGGATCACGGCGGTGATCTCGCGCGGGTTCGCGGGCTTCACGAAGTGATAGTGGAATCCCGCCGCTTTCGACCGCTGCCGATCCTCGCTCTGGCCGTAGCCGGTGAGCGCGATCAATAACGGAATCCGCGTCGCGAACCGGCGCGCGAGCTCGTAGCCGTCCATTCCGGGCAGCCCGATGTCGACCACCGCGATCTCGGGCGCGAAGATCTCGGCGCGCGCGAGCGCCTGCGGGCCGTCGTTCGCCGTCTGCACGTCGTGGCCCTCGAGCCGCAGAAACACGGCGATCGCCTCCGCGGCGTCGTCGTTGTCGTCGATCACGAGCACGCGCTTGCGCGGCGCCGGCGCGATCACCTGCTCCACGCTCGCCGGGGCAGCGCCCTGCCTCACCTCGCTGATGCACGGCAAGACCACGCGGAATTCCGCGCCCCGGCCCGCGCCGTCGCTCATCGCCTGCACGTGGCCGTCGTGCAGCGCGACGAGGCGCTCGACCACCGCCAGCCCCACGCCGAGCCCGCCTTGACTGCGGTCGAGCGTGCGCACGCCCTGCGTGAAGGGCTCGAAGACGTGCGGCAGCAGCGCCGGGTCGATGCCGATGCCGTTGTCGCGGACGCTCACGACGACCCTGCCCGGCTCGCCCGCGACGTTGATTTCGAGCCTGCCGTTGTCCGGCGTGTACTTCGCCGCGTTGTGCAGCAGGTTGCCGAACACCTGCGCCAATCGCGCGAAATCGCCCTGCACCCAGATCGGCGCGGGCGGAATGTTCACCGACAGCTTGTGCTGCTTGGCCTCGAGCTGCGAGCGCGCGGTCTCGATGCTGTGGGATAGCACCTTCGCGAGCTCCACGGGCTGCTTCTGCAGCGTGACCTTGCCCTGGGTGATGCGCGACACGTCGAGCAGGTCGTCGACGATCTGCGCCATGTGCGTGACCTGCCGCTCCACGACCTCGCGAGTCCACGTGAGCCGCGGATCGTCGGGGGCGATCTTGCGCATGATCTCCGCGGCGCTGCGGATCGGCGCCAGTGGGTTACGGAGCTCGTGCGACAGCATCGCGAGGAACTCGTCTTTGCGGCGGTTGGCCTGCTGGAGCTTTTCCTCGGCTTCCTTGCTCCGCGCCATCTCGCGTTTCAACGTGCTGTAGAGCTGCGAGTTGTCGAACGCCATCGCCGCGCGGCTCACGAGCTCGAGGAGCGTGATTTCCTCGCTGGAGCTCGACGAGTCCGACCCGAGCACGATGACGCCGACCGTGCGGTCGCCCACGGTGAGCGGCAGCACGCGCACGAACGGAAGGTCCGCGGGCCACTGCGACGCCGCCTCGTTGAGCAGCCGCAGATCGGCGCGGCGGCCCTCGCCCCGCGCCTCGCTCACCGCTCGCCGCAACCGTGGCGGCAGATCGATCGAGTCGAGGCGCTGCACACCGTCGGCGCCGCCGCGGAGCAGCACGCCGTCGCCGTCGCGCTCGTCCACCGACAGCAGCGCGCACGCCGCGAAGGCAGGCACGAGCATCGCGGCGAAGCTCCGCATGCCCTGCTCGAGGTCGAGCGATGCCGCAAGCTCGCGGCTCGCCCGCGCGATGAGCTCCGACCGGCGCGTCGCCTCCTCTGCCGCGGCCCGGTCGGCCTCGGCGCGCGCCAGTGCCTGCGCGCGGCGCTGCGCGCGGTACAGATCCACGAATACGCGCACCTTGCTGCGCAGGATCTGCGGCACGATCGGCGAGAGGATGTAGTCGACGGCGCCGAGCTCGTAGCCGCGCGCGGTCTGGAGCTCGTCGGCGTAGGCGGTCACGAAGATGATCGGCGTGTGCGCGGTCTTGCTGTGCTGGCGGATCAGCTCCGCGGTCTCGATGCCGTCGATGTCCGGCATGTTCACGTCGAGCAGCACCACGGCGAACTCGCGCCGCAGGAGCTCGCGCAGCGCATCCGCGCCCGACTGCACGAGCACGAGATTCTGCCCGAGCTCCTCGAGCACCGCCTCGAACGCGAGCAGCTTCTCGGGGAGATCGTCGACGATGAGGATGTCGACCTTGTCGTCGTTCATCGCTGCCCCCCGGAAAATAGGGACATGTTGGATTTTCGCCCGCGCCGGCCGAGCTCCTCCGCGAATCGCACGCGAAAATCAAACATGTCCCTATTTTCCGTCAGCGGTGGAGCCAGCCGCGGAGGACGGCGAGCAGATGCACGGTGTCGACGGGTTTCGAGAGGTAGTCCCACGCGCCGGCCTCGATGCACTTCTCGCGGTCGCCCTTCATCGCCTTCGCGGTCACGGCGATGATCGGCAGCTCCTTGCCGAGCGGCAGCTTGCGCACCTCGCGCATCGTGGTCATGCCGTCCATCTCGGGCATCATGATGTCCATGAGCACGATGTCGATGGTCTTGTCTTCCTTCACGAGGCGAATCGCCTCGCGGCCGTTGTTGGCCGACACCATCTGCATGCCTTGATCGTGCAGCACGGTCGACAGCGCAAAGATGTTGCGCATGTCGTCGTCCACGATCAGCGCCTTCTTGCCCTCGAGCACGCGGCTGCCGCGATGCAGCTCTTCGATCGTGCGGCGTTCGTCGTCGGACAGCTCCGTCAGGCCGCGGTGCAGAAACAGATAGATGAAGTCCATGAGGCGCTCGAGCGACCGCGCCTCGCGCAACGCGAACACCCCGTCGCTGCGCTGCCAGCGCGCGAGCGGACCGTCGCCGTTCTCGCCGAACAGCACGATCGGCAGCTGCCTGCTCACCGCCCGCCGCTCGAGGATCTCGATCAGGTCGCCCGGCTGGAGATCGGTGGCGCTCGGCTCGACCACGAGACAGTCGATGGTGCTCGTGCGCAGCAGGTCGCAGATTTCCACGTCGTCCGCCGTCGCGATCACGTCAACGTCCTCCTGCGATAGGCGCGCGAGCACGCCGTCGCGTTCCTTGCCCGGCGCCATCAACACGGCGAGCGCGCGACGCGGCCGCGAGACATAGTCCTTGAGCTGCGCCACCGCGTCCGAGATCACCTCGCGCGAGGCCACCGGCTTCGTGATGAAGCCGATCGCACCCGCGTTGAGCGCGCGGTCGCGGGAGTCGTCGGTGGACACGACGCAAATCGGGATGTGCCGCGTCGACAGGTCGGCCTTGAGCCGGTCGAGGATCCGCCAACCCGGCATGTCCGGCAGGAAGATGTCGAGCGAGAGCAGCGACGGCTGATACTCCTTGACCATCGAGATCGCGGCCGCCGCGCTACTGCTGACGAGACCCTTCATGCCGTGCGCGCGCGCCACCTCGAGCAGCATCTTCGCGAAGGCCAAGTCGTTCTCGACGATCAGCATCGATTGGTCGCCCGGCTCGATCGTCGCGCGGTCGTCGCCCGCCTCGTTGACGGTGGGCAACACCACTTCCTCGGCGTACAGCGGCTCGACGTCGGGCAGCCGCGGAACCGATTTCGCCACCGGCGCCGACCGCACCACCGTGAGCCGCGGTACACGCACGGCGCGCTGCGGGAGGCCCATCGGCAGATACAGAGAGAACGTGCTGCCCTCGCCCGGCGAGCTCACGAGCCGGATCTCGCCGCCGAGCAGCTTCGACAGCTCGCGGCTGATCGCCAGACCTAGGCCGGTGCCGCCGTACTTGCGCGACGTGGAGCCGTCGGCCTGCTGGAACGCCTCGAAGATGATCTGCTGCTTGTCGGTCGAGATGCCGATGCCCGTGTCCTTGACGTGGAACGCCACGACCTCGCCGGCCTGCGCGAGATCGTCGCTCTCGGGCGCGAAGCCCGGGGGCACCGGCGCGATCGAGAGGGACACCGCGCCCTCGTGCGTGAACTTGAACGCGTTCGACAGCAGGTTCTTGATGATCTGCTGCATGCGCTTGATGTCGGTCGATATCGACTTCGGCAGCTCCGGATCGAGATGCACCTCGAAGCCCACGTGCTTGGACTCGGCGACGTGCCGGAAGGTGCGCTCCACGTAGCGCTGCAGGTCGAGCAAGCGCAGATCGCTGACGTCGACGATCACGGTGCCCGACTCGATCTTCGAGAGGTCGAGGATGTCGTTGATCAGCGCGAGCAAGTCGTTGCCCGACGCGTGAATCGTCTTCGCGGACTCGACCTGCCGCCCGCTCAAGTTGCCGTCGGCGTTCTTCGTGAGCTGGTCCGACAGTAGCAGCAGACTGTTGAGCGGAGTGCGGAGCTCGTGCGACATGTTCGCGAGGAACTCGGACTTGTACTTCGACGTGAGCGCGAGCTGCTTCGCCTTCTCCTCGAGCGCCTGGCGCGCCTGCTCGACCTCCTGGTTCTTGCGCTCGACTTCCTGGTTCTGGTGCGCGAGCTGGCGCGCCTTCTCCTCGAGCTCTTGGTTGGTCTGCTGGAGCTCCTCGGCGAGGGATTGCGACTGGGAGAGCAGATTTTCCGTTCGGCTGTTCGCCTCGATCGTGTTGATCACGATGCCGATCGACTCCATGAGCTGGTCGAGGAACCCCTGATGCGACGGGTTGAACTCCTCGAGCGACGCGAGCTCCATCACGCCGCGGAGCTCGCCTTCGAACACCACCGGCATCACGAGCACCGACAGCGCCGACGCCTCGGTGAGACCGGTCGCGATTCGGAACGACGGGCCGCCGATGTCGTTGAGCAGAATCTTGCGCTTCTCGATCGCGCATTGGCCGACGAGGCCTTCGCCCAAGTCGACCTCCTTGCCGTGCGAGCGCCTGCCGCCCGACGCGAAGCTCGCGAGCAGCCGCAAGCGGTTGTAGTCGCGCTCGCCGGTGAGCACGTAGAACTCGGCCTGGTGCGCGCCGACCACGGGCGCGAGCTCGGACAAGATCATCTGGCCGACCGTCATGAGGTCGCGCTGGCCTTGGAGCATGCGGCTGAACTTCGCCAAGTTCGTCTTGAGCCAGTCCTGCTCGGTGTTCTTCTGCGTGGTGTCCTTCAGGTTGCGGATCATCTCGTTGATCGTGTCCTTGAGCGCCGCCACCTCGCCTTGCGTGTCGACGGTGATCGACCGCGTGAGGTCGCCCTGCGTCACGGCCGTGGCGACTTCCGCGATCGCGCGGACCTGTGTGGTGAGATTGGCCGCGAGCTCGTTGACGTTCTGGGTGAGGCCCTTCCAGATGCCCGCCGCGCCCGGCACCTTGGCCTGGCCGCCGAGCTTGCCTTCGACGCCGACCTCGCGCGCCACGGTGGTCACCTGATCGGCGAACGTCAGCAGCGTCTCGGTCATGCTGTTGATGGTTTCCGCGAGCGCCGCGATCTCGCCTTTCGCCTCGACGGTGAGCTTCTGCTTGAGATCGCCGTTCGCGACCGCGGTCACCACCTTGGCGATGCCGCGCACCTGCGACGTGAGATTGCCGGCCATGAAGTTCACGTTGTCGGTGAGGTCCTTCCATACGCCCGACACGCCGCGGACGTCGGCCTGGCCGCCGAGCCGGCCTTCGGTGCCGACCTCGCGCGCCACGCGCGTGACCTCCGCCGCGAACGACGAGAGCTGGTCGACCATCGTGTTGATCGTGTTCTTGAGCTCGAGAATCTCGCCCTTCACGTCGACCGTGATCTTTCTCGACAGGTCGCCCGCCTGCACGGCCTTGGTCACTTCCGCGATGTTGCGGACCTGCGAGGTCAAGTTGCCGGCCATGAAGTTCACCGAGTCGGTGAGGTCGCGCCACGTGCCCGCGACACCCTGCACGTCGGCCTGGCCACCGAGCGCGCCCTCGGTGCCGACCTCGCGCGCCACGCGCGTGACTTCCGCCGCGAACGACCGCAGCTGGTCCACCATCGTGTTGATCGTGTTCTTGAGCTCGAGGATCTCGCCCTTCACGTCGACCGTGATCTTCTTCGACAGGTCGCCCGCCGCCACCGCGGTCGTGACCTCGGCGATGTTGCGCACCTGCGAGGTCAGGTTGCCGGCCATGAAGTTCACGGACTCGGTGAGATCCTTCCACGTGCCCGCCACGCCCTGCACGTCGGCCTGGCCGCCGAGCTTGCCTTCGGTGCCGACCTCGCGCGCCACGCGCGTGACTTCCGCCGCGAACGACCGCAGCTGGTCCACCATGGTGTTGACCGTGTTCTTGAGCTCGAGGATCTCGCCCTTCACGTCCACCGAGATCTTCTTCGACAAGTCGCCCGCGGCGACCGCGGTCGTGACCTCGGCGATGTTGCGCACTTGCGAGGTCAAGTTGCCGGCCATGAAGTTCACGGACTCGGTGAGGTCCTTCCACGTGCCCGACACGCCCTCGACCCGTGCCTGGCCGCCGAGAATACCGTCGGAGCCGACCTCGCGAGCCACGCGCGTCACCTCCGACGCGAATGACGACAGCTGGTCCACCATCGTGTTGATCGTGGCCTTGAGCTCGAGGATCTCGCCTTTCACCTGCACGGTGATCTTGCGCGACAGGTTGCCGGCCGCCACCGCCTTGGTGACCTCGGCGATGTTGCGCACCTGCGAGGTCAAGTTGCCGGCCATCGAGTTCACGGACTCGGTCAAGTCCTTCCACGTGCCCGACACGCCCTCGACCTCGGCCTGACCGCCGAGCCGGCCTTCGGTGCCGACCTCGCGCGCCACGCGCGTCACCTCCGACGCGAACGACGACAGCTGGTCCACCATCGTGTTGATCGTGTTCTTGAGCTCGAGGATCTCGCCCTTCACGTCGACCGTGATCTTGCGGGAGAGATTTCCGGCCGCGACCGCCTTGGTCACGTCGGCGATGTTGCGCACCTGCGAGGTCAAGTTGCCGGCCATGAAGTTCACCGAGTCGGTGAGGTCGCGCCACGTGCCGGCGACGCCCTGCACGTCGGCCTGACCGCCGAGCTTGCCTTCGGTGCCGACCTCGCGCGCCACGCGCGTGACTTCTGCCGCGAACGACCGCAGCTGGTCCACCATCGTGTTGATCGTGTTCTTGAGCTCGAGGATCTCGCCCTTCACGTCGACCGTGATCTTGCGCGACAGGTCGCCGGCCTGCACCGCTTTGGTCACGTCGGCGATGTTGCGCACTTGCGAGGTGAGATTGCCGGCCATCGCGTTGACCGATTCGGTGAGGTCCTTCCACGTGCCGGCCACGCCCTGCACGTCGGCCTGGCCGCCGAGCTTGCCTTCGGTGCCGACCTCGCGCGCCACGCGCGTGACCTCCGCCGCGAACGACCGCAGCTGGTCGACCATCGTGTTGATCGTGCTCTTGAGCTCGAGCACCTCGCCCTTCACGTCGACCGTGATCTTCTTCGACAGGTCGCCGGCCGCCACGGCCTTCGTGACCTCGGCGATGTTGCGCACCTGCGAGGTCAGGTTACCGGCCATGAAGTTCACGGACTCGGTGAGATCCTTCCACGTGCCGGCAACGCCCTGCACGTCGGCCTGGCCGCCGAGCTTGCCCTCGGTGCCGACCTCGCGCGCCACGCGCGTGACCTCCGCCGCGAACGACCGCAGCTGGTCGACCATCGTGTTGACGGTGTTCTTGAGCTCGAGGATCTCGCCCTTCACGTCGACGGTGATCTTCTTCGACAGGTCGCCGGCCGCGACGGCCTTGGTCACGTCGGCGATGTTGCGCACCTGCGAAGTCAAGTTGCCGGCCATCGAGTTCACGGAGTCGGTGAGATCCTTCCACGTGCCCGACACGCCTTCGACCCGCGCTTGGCCGCCCAAAATACCGTCGGAGCCCACCTCACGCGCGACACGCGTGACCTCCGACGCAAACGACCGCAGCTGATCGACCATCGTGTTGATGGTGCTTTTCACCGTGAGGAATTCGCCTTTGACGTCGACCTCGATCTTCTTCGAGAGGTCGCCCTTCGCGACGGCGGTGGTCACGTCCGCGATGTTGCGGACCTGCGCCGTCAAGTTGCCGGCCATCGAGTTCACCGAGTCGGTGAGGTCCTTCCAGGTGCCCGCGACGCCTTTGACCTTCGCCTGACCGCCGAGCTTGCCTTCGGTGCCTACCTCGCGCGCCACGCGCGTGACCTCGGCGGAGAAGTTGCCGAGCTGGTCGACCATCTTGTTGATCGTTTTAGCCGTGCGCAGGAACTCGCCTTCGAGCGGCCGCCCCTCGAACTCGAGCGCCATGCTCTTCGAGAGGTCGCCCTGCGCGACCGCGCCGATCACGCGCGCAACCTCGGACGTCGGGTGCACGAGGTCGTCGATCAGCGCGTTGATGCAATCCATCGACTCGGCCCAGAAGCCGCGGGCTTCCGGCAGCTTCGCGCGGCGGTTGAGCTTGCCTTCCTTGCCCACCACCTGCGACAGCCGCGCGACCTCGTCGGCCATGGCGGCGTTCTGCTCGACGAGATCGTTGAACACGTCGGCCACTCTGCCGAACGTACCGATCCCCGTGAGCGGCAGGCGCACCTTCGAGTCGCCGCGTCTGAGCGCGCTCAACGCTCCCAGAATCAGGCTCATTTCTTCGGAGGACGAGGGCGGGGCAGAGGGGTGCGCAAGCACTGTGCTCATGACGAGTCCCTTATAGGCCTTTTAGTTTGTAGGTCGGCGAAACGGCATCTCCCAACGTCGAGCTTAGCCATGGCCGCCGCGGGCGCGCGACTGTTCGCAGTCGGACAGATCGGCGGATCCGTTCCAAGATTTGGAAAACGCGGCCTGCGCGGGGGACATGCGTTTCCAAAATTTGGAATGCGCGGGCCGGTTAGCGGCGCACGGCCGTGCCTGTCCGGAAACGCGGCGGGAATTCGCGCTAGCGCCGCCGGACGGAGACGTTCTTGTCGACGATCGCCGCCAGAATCAAGATGAAGCCGAGCACGCGCAGGCCGTACGGTCAGCTCACGGTGCGGGCGAGGCGCGTCATCGCCGCGAGGCTGCGCTCGACGTCTTGCTCCGTGGTGGCCCAGCTGCACACGCTGATCCGCATCGCCGTCTTCCCTTGCCACACCGTGGCGCCGCACCAGCACGTGCCGTCCTCTTGCAGCGCCGCGATCACGCGCCGCGTGCGCTCGGCGTCGCCGAAGCTCACCAGCACTTGGTTCAACACGACGTCGTTCAGCACCTCGCAGCCCACCGCGCTCAAGCCCGCCGCGAACCGCCGCGCCTGCGCGCAGCTGCGCTCGAAAAGCTCGGCGAGCCCCGCGCGGCCGAGCGAGCGCAGCGCGGTCCACACTTCCACGCCGCGCGCGCGGCGCGAAAGCTCCGGCGTGAAGTCGCAAGGATTGCGCTCGGGCGTGTCGGTGGGCAGATACTCGGCGGTGATCGCCATCGCCGCGCGCAGCGTGCGCGCATCGCGCACCAGCGCGAGCCCGCTGTCGTACGGGACGTTGAGCCACTTGTGCGCGTCGGTGGCCCACGAGTCCGCGTGCTCGAGGCCGCGCGCGAGTCGCTCGAGCGACGGCGCCGCCCTCGCCCAGAGCCCGAACGCGCCGTCCACGTGCACCCACGCGCCGGCGTCGTGCGCGCGCGGGATGATCGCCTCGAACGGGTCGAACGAGCCGGTGTTCACGTTGCCCGCCTGGAGGCAAAGGATCGTGGGCCCGGCGATCCGCGGCAGCGCGTCGGCGCGCATCCGGCCCTGGCCGTCGACGGCCACGCGCACCACGCGCGAGCGGCCGAGGCCCAACATGCCGAGCGACTTGAGCAGCGTGGGATGGGCCTCCTCGCCGGTGATCACCGTGATCGGCGGCGCGCCGAACAGCCCGTCGGCCTCCACGTTCCAGCCCGCGTCGGCCAAGACCCGATGGCGCGCGGCCGCGAGCGCGGTAAAGTTCGCGACGGTGGCGCCGGTGACGAAGCCGCCCCCCGTCGACTCCGGCAGGCCGAGCACGTCCACGATCCAGCGCAGCGCGACGTCCTCGAGCCGGGCGACGCCCGGCGTCGAGTTGTAGAGGCCGGTGTTCTGGTCCCACGCGGCGGCGAGCCAATTGGCCGCGACCGTGACGGGCAGCGAGCCGCCGATCACGAAGCCGAAGAAGCGCGGGCCGGCCATCGCCATCGTGGCCGGCGAGACGATCTCGTCGAGCAGACGCAGCGTGTCGGCCGGCGCGCTCGGGCCCGCGGGCAGCCGCTCCTCGAGGCGGTCGAGGCCGGCGACCGCGTCGGCGCTCGGTGCCACGGAGCGCTCGCCGAGCCCGTCGAGATAGGCGCGCGCGCGGCGCGCACCGTCGTCGAGAATCGTGTACATACTAGATCCCTCCCTCGCTCTCCCCGCCACTCACTATAAAGGAGAACGTCAGGAGCGCCCCGCCGCGCGGGGCCGGTGAGCCGTGGCGGGCCCGTCGCCGGGTGTGCTCTAATCCGCCGCACCTTCTTCCGGTCCGCCCTTCGCGATGAAGACGTCGCCGGCCCCGAAACGCAAGCGAGCACGGCGCGCGACCGGCCACGGGGCTCCCCGCCTCGAGCTCAACGACGACCGGCTCTTCCCGGCCGAGAGCACCGCGCGCGCGATCGCGCGCCGGTTGTTTCGCGAGGTCGCCGCGCTGCCGATCGTGAGCCCGCACGGCCACACCGATCCGCGGTGGTTCGCGGAGGACGAGCCGTTCCCGAACCCCACCGAGCTGCTCGTGGCACCCGACCACTATCTATATAGGATGCTCTACAGCCAAGGCGTCTCGCTCGCGGAGCTCGGCATCGCTTCGCCCGGCGGCGCCGGCGACGTGGCCGACAGCCGCAGCGCGTGGCGCACGTTCGCCGCCTATTACCCACTGTTCCGCGGCACACCCTCGCGGCTCTGGCTCGACTACGTGTTCGTCAACGTATTCGACCTCGACGTGCGGCTCACGAATGCCACGGCCGACCTCTACTACGACCGGATCGCCGAGCGGCTCGCGCGTCCCGACTACCGACCGCGCGCGCTGTTCGACCGATTCCGCATCGAGCTGCTCGCGACCACCGAGTCCCCGCTCGAGGATCTGCGCTGGCACCGGATGATTCGCGACAGCGGCTGGCCGGGCAAGGTCATCACGACGTTCAGGCCCGATCCGGTGGTGGACCCGGAGTACGAAGGTTTCGCGGCCAACGTGCGGCTGCTCGGCGAGGTCGCGCGCACCGACACCTCGCGCTGGCCCGGCTATCTCGAGGCGCTGCGCGAGCGGCGCGCGTTCTTCGCCGCGCACGGCGCGACTGCCACCGATCACGGCCACCCGACGGCCGCGACCGCGGACTTGGACCCGCAAGTCGCGGCCAAGCTGTTCGACAGGGTTCTCCGCGGCCAGCCGAGCGCGGCCGACGCCGAGCTGTTCCGCGCGCAGATGCTCACCGAGATGGCGAAGATGAGCCTCGACGACGGTCTCGTGCTCCAGATCCATCCGGGCTCGTTCCGCAATCACAACCCGGAGCTGTTCGCGCGCTACGGCCGCAACCGCGGCGCCGACATCCCCATGGCCACGGACTACGTGCGCGCGCTCAAGCCGCTGCTCGACATCTACGGCAACGAGAGCGACCTCACGATCATTGTTTTTACGCTCGACGAGACGAGCTACAGTCGCGAGCTCGCGCCGCTCGCGGGCCACTATCCCGCGCTCAGGCTCGGGCCGGCCTGGTGGTTCCACGACAGCCCCGAAGGCATGCGGCGCTTTCGCGAGCTCACGACGGAGACCGCGGGCTTCTACAACACCGTGGGCTTCAACGACGACACGCGCGCGTTCCTGTCGATCCCCGCGCGGCACGACGTCGCTCGCCGGATGGACTGCGCGTACCTGGCCAAGCTCGTCGCCGAGCATCGCCTGGAGGAGGACGAGGCGGCCGAGCTCGCGCCGGCGCTCGCATATCACTTGGTGAAGCGCGCCTACAAGCTCGGCAAATAGGGCGAGGTCACTTTTCGCCGGCGAAAAATAGGGACATGTTGCATTTTCGCGTGCCGTGCCCGACCGCGGCACGGTCGTTGCTAGCGCAAGACGCGGCCGCGTAGCTCCACGTAGCGACGCTCGTGACCGGAGAACGCGAGCCGCTTCGCCCACGTCGTCGGCAATGCGCGAATCTCATCGACGCGAGCGGCGCGTGCACGCACTGCGAGCCCCGCGGCACGGTAGACGCTCTCGAGCTCCGCGAGCGCGCCCGCAGCATCGAGCGCCGGCAAGCCGAGCTCGCGGATCATCGCGCCTTCCGTCGCCGGGCCGTAGCCGAGCACGACTCGGATCTCGGCGTGCTCCTTGCAGAGCGCGCCCAACGCCCGGAGCGCCGACGGCTCGGGACGGGCGACCGCCGCGAGCAACGAGCCCCACGGCAGCAGCACCGTGAGCGCGTCGGCGAGGCCCGCGAGCTCGCCCGGCGCGTCCGCGAGCGCCAGGCGTCCGAGCAACGCGTTGACGAGACCGCCGCGGGAAGGCTTCGCCGCGCAACGGCGCGACGTCGCCCGCAGCGCGTCCGCGTTCGCGTCGACGCCTATGACCAGCGTATCGGGATTGCGCGCGGCCACGGTGCGCACGAACGCGCCGTCGCCGGTGCCGAAGTCGACGTGGACCGCGCGGTAGAGCGCCGCGCGCTCAGCGAATCATCAACGGTCGACCCAGTGTTCTTTTTTGCCGTTCACGACGTACATGGGCGCTTAGCCTACCGCAGCGCCGGCGCCACGTCGCGTCTCACCCCACCACTCGGGCGGGTATGATGCCGCCGTGGCTCGCCTGTCTCGCGCAACCCTGCCATCGGTCCCCGCACCCGTCGCGCGGCCCGAGTACGACCCGCGCGCGCACGGCGTCGGCATCGTGCACATCGGTATCGGCGCGTTCCATCGCGCGCATCAAGCCGTCTACACCGACGCCGCGCTCGGCGCGCACGGCGGCAATTGGCGCATCGCCGGCGTCTCGCTGCGCGGCGACGCGGTCGCCGAACAGCTGAACCCGCAGGACGGCCTCTACGCGCTCAACGTGCGGTCGGCCGAGCGTTCGACGTACCGCGTGATCGGCGCGATCGACCGCGCAGTCGCGGCGCGCCGCAACCCGCGCGCCGTGCTCGACGCGCTCGGCGCGCCCGGCACGAAGATCGTGTCGACCACCGTCACCGAGAAGGGCTACTGCCACGACCCGGCCACGGGCACGCTCAATGCCGCGCATCCCGAGATCCGCACGGAGCTCGCGCATCCGGAGTCGCCGGCGACCGTGCTCGGATTCCTCGCCGCGGCGCTGCGCGAGCGGCGCGTGCGCGGCGCGGCGCCCTTCACCGTGCTCTGCTGCGACAACCTGCCGCACAACGGCGCCGTGCTGCGCGGCCTCGTGATGCAATTCGCGGAGCTGCTCGACACCGAGCTCGGAGCCTGGATCGGCCGCCATGTCGCATTCCCGTCCACGATGGTGGACCGCATCACGCCGCCGACCACGGCCGCGGACCTCGCGGGCGCGGCGCGCGACCTCGGCGTCGAGGATCGCGGCCTCGTCGTCACCGAGCCGTTCAGCCAATGGGTGATCGAGGACCGTTTCGGCACCGACCGGCCCCGCTGGGAAGACGCCGGCGCGGAGCTCGTCGCCGACGTCGCGCCGTACGAGATCGCGAAACTGCGACTGCTCAACGGCAGCCACTCCGCGCTCGCCTACTTGGGCTATCTCGCCGGTTACGCGCACGTGCACGAGGCGATGGCCGACGACGCGCTCGCCGGATACGTCGAGCGCTTGATGCGCGACGAGATCGCACCCACCGTCGCCGCACCGCCCGGCTTCGATCTCGTGCGCTACCAACGCGACCTGCTCGCGCGTTTCGGCAATCCGGCGCTGAGCCATCGCACTTGGCAGATCGCGATGGACGGCTCGCAGAAGCTGCCGCCGCGGCTGCTCGGCACGGCACGCGACAGACTGGCGGCGGCACAACCGATCGACGGCCTCGCGCTCGCGGTCGCGGCGTGGATGCGTTACGTGAGCGGCGTCGACGAGCGCGGTGCGTCGATCGACGTGCGCGACCCCCTCGCGACGAAGCTCGCGGCGCTCGCAAAGCCGCTGCTCGGCGAGCCGCGCGAGCTCGCGCGTGCGCTGCTCGGCGTCACGGAGATCTTCGGCCCCGATCTGCGCGAACGCGGGGAATTCACGACGGCCGTCGCCGACGCGGTGACGGAGCTCGCACGGCACGGCGCGCGGGAAACGCTGCGGCGGCTCGTCGACCGTCGCCGTCCCTGAACCGGGACGTTGCGTCCGATCACGGGACGGTCGTAGCGATCGCCGAGCGGCACTGCCAACGTGTTCGCAGGTCTACAAACAAGGGCTTGCGCGTCAGTGGGGGCCATTGGCATGTAGGTTGCTTGGGTTCGGGATAGTCCAATGTGAGGTGAGCGGCAACTTCACCGCGGGAGGGCGCCCCATGTTCTCATCGAGCGTTCTGCACGACGTCCGTTTCGCCTTTCGGGGTTTGCTCAAGGCACCCGGAATCTCCTTCGTCGTGATCTTGACGCTGGCCGTCGCGATCGGCGCGAACACGGCAATCTTCTCGGTGGTCGAGAGCGTGCTACTGCAACCTCTGCCGTATCCCGACGAGGGCCGGATCGTCCGCGTCGCGGCCACCGTGTATGCGTCGAGGGGCGGGCGCGGCGATCGCGGCAACGCGTTCGCGGATCGCGGCTACTGGCATTTCGCCAACAACCAGCGCTCGTTCGAGAAGTTCGGGGCCTTCTACGGGCCCGAACAGTTGCCGTTGACCGGCAACGGTCCGCCGCGCCAGGTCGGCGTAGCCTCGATGACGTTGAGCGCGTTCGAGGTGCTCGGTGTATTCCCCGAGCTCGGCCGGCTGCCCACGCCCGAGGAAGACGCGCCGGGCGGACCGTCCGTCGTGCTGTTGAGCCACGGTGTCTGGGTGAGCCAGTACGGCTCCGATCCGTCGATCCTCGGCAGGACCGTCGACGTGAACGGCACGCGGCGGGAGGTGATCGGCGTAATGCCGGCGAGCTACGCCTTTCCGACGTATCCCGGTCCAACGCCTGACGTCGATCTCTGGACACCGTTTCAGCTCGATCCGGCGAGCGACAACTTCGGCAGCGTCTATATCAACGCGATCGCTCGACTGGCACCGGGCGTCACGATCGAAGCCGCGACCGACGATGCCCGGAGCCTGGTCGCCCGCCTCGGTGAAGCGGGCTACCCCCCGAGCTGGTTCGAGAGCATCTTCGATGGCGGCGCCGTCGTGCGTCCGATGCGCGACTACGTCGCGGAGAGCGCGCGCCAACCGCTGCTGATCGTGCTCGGGACCGTCGGATTCGTGCTGCTCATCGCCTGCAGCAACGTCGCGAACCTGCTGCTCGTTCGGGCGGAGAGTCGCCGCCAGGAGAACGCCGTGCGCATGGCGCTCGGCTCCGGGCGCGCCCGGCTCGCCCGACAAATGCTCGTCGAGAGCGTGCTGCTCGCACTCATGGGCGGCACAGCGGGCGTGCTGCTCGCGCACGCGGGCACGCGCGCGCTGGTCTCGATGGGGCCGGCCAGCAGCCTCCCGCGCATCGGCGAGATCGGCATCGACGGCGCGGCCCTCGCGTTTACCGCCGTCGTGTCCGTGTTGACGGGAGTGCTCTTCGGCGTGCTGCCGGCGTTTCGGGCGAGCTCCACCCACACGATGGGTGCGCTGCGCGACGGCGGCCGCAATGCGACGCTCGGCCGCGACCGGCATCGCACGCGCAACGCGCTCGTGATGACGCAGGTGGCGCTCGCGTTCGTGCTCGTCATCGGCTCCGGGCTGATGGTCCGCAGCTTCGCGGCGCTGCGTTCGGTCGACCCCGGATTCGCCACCGAGAACGTGCTGACGTTCACGGTGCAGCCGCTGGCGACGAAGTACGCGGACGCGGACGCCCTGGCGCGGCTCTACGACCGGCTCATCGAGCGGCTCACGGCCGTTCCCGGTGTGACGCACGCCGCCGCCATCAACGCACTGCCCTTTTCTCCCTATCGTTGTTGCAATGTGGGCACCGTGATCGAGGAGTTCCCTCCGCCCGCGGGCGAGCTTCCGCCCGGCTTCGTGACGCATCGAACGACGCCCGGGTACTTCGAAGCGATGAGCATCCCCGTGGTCGAGGGACGCGCGTTCACGTCGGACGACCACAATCGTCGTCTCGGCTCCGTCATCATCAGCCGCTCCGTCAAGGAGAGGTACTGGCCCGATACCAGCGCGCTAGGCAAGCGGATCACCTGGGGGCGCGTTCAGGCGCGGGTCGTCGGCGTCGTCGGAGACGTGCACGATTTGAGTCTCGACCTCCCGGCGGATCAGAACATGTATCTGCCGATGCTCGACGCCGAGGGCAGCCCTGCGGGGTTTATTCCGTTGTCAGGCATGGCGTTGACCGTTCGCACGGCCGTCGAGCCGCTGAGTCTGGTCGGCGCGATCCGCGGCGCGATCGCGGAAGTGGACCCCGATCTGCCGATGGCGGACGTCCAAACGATACGGGACGTGCTCGGCGGTTCGATGACGCGTACCAGCTTCACGATGTTGCTGCTCCTGATCAGCGCGCTGATCGCACTCTTCCTAGGAGCCGTGGGCATCTACGGCGTGCTGTCCTACGTGGTGAGCCAGCGCACGCCGGAGGTCGGGGTCCGATTGGCACTCGGCGCCAGTCCCGACGTCGTGCGGCGCATGATCCTCTCGCAAGGGATGCGGCTCGCAGGCGTAGGTGTGCTGATCGGGCTCGTCGGCGCAGTCGCGCTGGGCCGCGTGCTGCTGGCGCAACTGTACGGGGTCGGTCCCGTCGACGCTCTCACGCTCATCGCAGGCTCGGCGATCTTCCTGGCCGTCGCGGGCGTCGCCAGTCTGCTGCCCGCGGCCCGCGCGGCCGCGACGGCGCCGGTGGATGCGCTGCGCGTCGGCTGACGGTCGTGCTCCCGGATCAGCTCGGTCTCGGCACGCCGTGGTCGAGTCTTCGAGCAGACCGGCTATTGCGCGCCAACCTCGACGGCCGTCTTCAGCCGAATGTCCGCGCTCGACGCGCCGACCCCGATCTCGTAGCTCCCGGCGTCGACGACGTAAGCCTTGCGGTCGACGTCGTAGCGCGTGAAGTCGCGTCGCGGCAGCAGCGAGAACGACACGCGGCGTGTCTCACCGGGCGCGAGCGTCACGCGTTCTACGCCGCGCAGCTCCTTCAGCGCCTGCGGCTCGCGAGGCGCAACCGGCCGCGCATACAGCTGCACGACCTCGTCGCCCGCCACGGCGCCCGCGTTCTTGACGGCCAGTGAAACGCTGAGCGTGTCGCCCGCCGCCGCACGCCGCCGATCGACACTCAGATCCGAGTACTCGAACTTCGTGTACGAGAGCCCATCCCCGAACGCGAACAACGGCTCGCCTTCGAAGTAGCGGTAGGTGCGGCCCCGCATGGAATAGTCGTCGAACGCCGGCAGCTGCTCCGACGCCTTATAGAAGGTGACGGGCAAGCGTCCGGCCGGATTCGCGGCGCCGAACAGCACGTCCGCGACGGCGTCGCCGCCGCGCTGGCCGGGATACCACGCGACGAGGATCGCCGGTAGGTGCTCCTTGGCCCAGTCCACGGCGAGCGCCGAGCCCGTCGTCAGCACGAGCACCACCGGCTTGCCGGTGGCCTGCAGCGCTTCGAGCAGCTTCTCTTGGCTCGCGGGCAAGCGCAGATCCGTGCGGTCGCCGCCCGCGAAGCCCGGCAGCGACACGCGCATCTCCTCGCCCTCGACGTCGCCGGTGAGGCCGCCGACGAACACGACCGCGTCGGCCGCGTTCGCGGCGTCGAGCGCCTCGTCGAACGGCGGCTTGGCGCCGGGGAGCCGCCACGCGAGCCGCACTTCGGCGTCGCGGATATCCTCGAGGTACTCGAGCTTCAGATCGCGCGCGCGGCCGGCCTCGAGGTCGACGAGCACGCTTTTGCTGTCGATGCGCGCGTTGATGATCCAATTATCAAGGAGCAGGCGGCCGTCGAGAAACAGCCGGAAACCGTCGTTGGCGCCGACGACGATCTCGTAGCGCCCGGTGACCGGCGGCACGAGCTTGCCGGTCCAGCGCGCGCAGAAGTTGTCGCTCGGCACCGCGCGCTCGGCCGGCAGCTGCCCCTGCGCGACCAAGTCGTCGGTGGGGCCGCCGCGATCCCAGCGGAACGCGACGCGCGCGTCGACGCGCGTGAACAGCGGCTCGCCGGTGCAGTCGCGGTTGCCGAAGTACTCGCCCTCGAGTCCCTGCCCCGGCGAGCCGGCGGGCGGCGAGAGATACGCGGGCTCGATCACCGGCGCCGCGCGCGGCTCGTCGCGCCCTTCGACGAGATCGGCGCCGCGCGAGTAGATCACCTTGGTGCCGCTGCCCGCGGCCCGGCGAATCCCTTCGAGCACCGTCGTCGGCGCCGCCGGCGTGCCGTAGTAGTTGCCGAGCAGCGACATGATCTCGTCGGCCGTGGGGCCGATCACCGCTATAGTTTTCAGCTTGTCGCGCGACAACGGCAGCACGCCGTCGTTCTTGAGCAGCACGATCGACTCGCGCGCGGCACGGCGCGCGAGCGCGTCGTGCGCGGGCGACTGATTCGCCGAGTACGGGATCTGCGCCCAGCGCACGCTCTGCGGCGGATCGAATTCGCCCAGCTGGAAGCGCGCGAGCATGAGCCGCCGGACCGAGCGGTCGAGGTCGGCCTCCGTGACCAGGCCGTCGCGAACCGCTTGGCCAAGCGCCGCGTACGTCGTGCCGCAGTTCAAGTCGAGCCCGCTCTTCAACGCGAGCGCGCTCGCCTGGCTCGCCGTCGCCACGATCTTGTGCTGCGTGAAAATGTCGTCGACGGAATCGCAGTCCGACACGACGTAGCCGCGGAAGCCCCAGTCGTCGCGCAGCACTTGCTGCAACAGCCGCGGGCTCGCCGACGCCGAGTCGCCGTTCACGCGGTTGTAGGCGCCCATGACCGAGTCCACGTGCCCGTCCTGCACGAGCGCGCGAAACGCCGGCAAGTAGGTCTCGTAGAGGTCGCGCTCGCTCGGGTGCACGTCGAAGTAGTGCCGCGTGGACTCGGGCCCGCTGTGCACCGCGTAGTGCTTGGCCGTGGCGACGACTTTGGTGTACTTCGGGTCGTCGCCTTGCAGCCCGGTCACGAATGCCACGCCCATGCGCGCCGTGAGCCACGGGTCCTCGCCGTACGTCTCCTGGCCGCGGCCCCAGCGCGGGTCGCGGAAGATGTTGATGTTCGGCGACCAGAACGTGAGGCCCTGATAACGGCCGCGCTGGCCGCGCCGCACGAATTCGTGATGCTTGGCGCGCGCCTCGTCGCTGATCGCGGTGGCGACCTCGTGCATCAGCGGTGGGTCGAACGTGGCCGCGAGCCCGATCGCCTGCGGAAAGACGGTGGCCGCGCCGGCGCGCGCAACGCCGTGCAGCGCCTCGTTCCACCACTCGTACGCCGGCACGTCGAGCCGCGGGATCGCGGGCGCGTTGTTCTGAAGCTGCGCGATCTTCTCGTCGAGCGTCATCCGCGCCACGAGGTCGGCGGCCCGGTCGTCGAAGCTGCGGCTCGTGTCGCGATACACCGGCGTTTGCGCGAGCGCCGTGGCGGCGAGCAGCAGCCCGGCGAGAGTCGACGCGCCGCGGGCGTGAATCGGATCAACGCGCATCGAGCGGCTCCAGTGGCCTGAGCGGCGGCGGGGGCGCGTCGAGATTCGTGACGGGCGCCCAGCGCGGATTCAGGAGATGCACCACGAGCAGCGCGAGCAAGTACGCGACGCTGCAGAAGAGAAAAATCGGCGTGTAGCTGCCGAGCGTCCCGAGCACCGCGCCGGCGTACTTTGCCATCAGCATGCCGCCCGCGGCGCCCGCGAAGCCGCCGAGACCCACGATCGAGCCGAGCGCCCAGCGCGGAAACGAGTCACCGGGCATCGAGAACAGGTTGGTCGAGAAACCCTGATGGCCCGCGCACGCGAGCCCGATTAGGAGGACCGCGAGCCATTGCGTCGACGCGTACTGCGCGAACGCCACCGGCATCACGACCAGCGCGCAGCAGAACATCGCCGTCTTGCGCGCGCGATTGGCGTTGAAGCCGCGAGCGAGCATCCGCGACGACGCGTAGCCGCCCAAGATCGAGCCCACGTCCGCGATCACGTAGATCGCGACGAGCGGCGGACCGAACCCCGCGAGGTCGACGCCGTAGGTGCGGCTGAAGAAATCCGGCAGCCAGAACAGAAACATCCACCACACGGGGTCGATCAAGAACCGGCCGCACATGTACGCCCACGCCTGGCGCGTGGCGAGCAACCTGCGAAACGGCACGCGCCGCTGCTCGATCGGCGGGTCCGACTCGATGTACGCGACTTCTTCCTTGGAGATCGTGAGGTGCTCGCGCGGCCTGCGGTACCACAGGGCCCACGCGCCGAGCCACACGAGGTTGAACAGGCCCGTGACGATGAACGCGCTGTGCCAACCCATCGACAGCGTGAGCGCCGGCACGAGCAGCGGCGTGACGACCGCACCCACGTTCGCGCCGGCGTTGAAGATGCCGATCGCGAGCGCCCGCTCGCGCTTCGGGAACCACTCCTGCGCCGCGGCGAGCGCGGCCGGGTACGTGCCCGACTCGCCGAGCGCGAGCGGGATCCGCGCGAGCGCGAAGCCGAGTGTCGAGCTGACCAGCACGTGCGCCATGTGCGCCGCCGTCCACACACCCATCGCGAGCAGGTAGCCGACTTTCGCGCCGACGCGGTCGATGAGCCGGCCGAACAGCAAAAAGCCGATGCCGTACGCGGCCTGGAACCAGAACACGACGTCGCCGTACCCGGTCTCGGTCCAGCCGTACTGCCCCTGCAGCGTGGGCTTGAGCACGCTCACGACGAGCCGGTCGATGTAGCTCAGCACCACCGCGAGGAACAGCAGGCCGCAAATGATCCAGCGGACTTTGCCCGCGGGCGGCGGCGGAACTGTCGGTTGCGTGGTCATCGGCCGTGTCTCACTTTGGCCCGTTGGCGTCGTGGTCGCTGCGGCCGCACCTCGAACGGTCTTCCCGAGACACGCCGGAAGACCATCCCTGGGGCTCCGCGCGGCACATCCATGTGCCGCGAGGGTCTCGGGAAGACCGTTCGAGGTACGTCCGCAGCCGGTGCGCGCATCGCGGGGGCCAAAGTGAGACAGGACTGTGGCACTTCACCAGTTCCACATCGAGCCGTCTTCGAGACGGTTCACCGGCAGGTAGGCGCGCTTGTACGGATACTTCGCCGCGAGATCCTCGTCGAGGTCGACGCCGAGCCCCGGGGCGTTGCCGGGATGCAGCATCCCGTTCGCGAACGAATACTCGTGCGGGAACACGGCGTCGGTCTCCTTCGTGTGGTGCATCCACTCCTGGATGCCGAAGTTCGGCACCGACAAATCGAAGTGCAGCGCCGCGGCCATGCACACCGGCGACAGGTCGGTGGCGCCGTGGCAGCCGGTGCGCACGTTATGGAGGTCGGCGAAGCTCGCGATGCGGCGCAGGTGCGTGATACCGCCGGCGTGCACCACGGACGCGCGAATGTAGTCGACGAGCTGCTCCTCGATGAGCTGCTTGCAGTCGAAGATGGAGTTGAAGACCTCGCCGACCGCGATCGGCGTGGTCGTGTGCTGCCGGATCAGACGGAAGCTCTCCTGGTTCTCGGCCGGAGTCGGGTCCTCGAGCCAGAACGGCCGGTAGGGCTCGAGGTCCTTGCCGAGCCGCGCCGCCTCGATCGGCGTGAGCCGGTGATGGACGTCGTGCAAGAGATGAACGTCGGCGCCGAGCGTCTCGCGGGCGCGCGCGAACAACGGCGGCACCGAGCGCACATACTTCTCGCTCGACCAAGTGTTCTCGGTCGGCAGGCCGGCGTCCGCGGGCTCGTACGACCCCTTGCCTTTCTGAACACCGTACGTCGACGCGAGCCCGGGCACGCCGGCCTGGAGCCGAATCGCGCGATAACCCAAGTCGCGAAACTCGACCGCGCGCTCGATCGCTTGCGCGGCCGTTGCGCCGTTCGCGTGGCAGTAGACGAGCGCGCCGTCGCGGCACGCGCCGCCGAGCAATTGGTACACGGGCAGTCCTGCGACCTTGCCCTTGATGTCCCAGAGCGCGGTGTCGACCGCCGCAATCGCGGTCATCGTCACCGGGCCGCGGCGCCAGTAAGCGCCACGATAAAGGAACTGCCACGTGTCCTCGATCTTGTGCGCATCGCGGCCGATCAGGCACGGGATCACGTGATCCGTGAGATAGCTCGCGACCGCGAGCTCGCGGCCGTTCAAGGTCGCGTCGCCGAGGCCGTAGACGCCGTCGTCCGTCTCGATCTTGAGCGTGACGAAGTTGCGTCCCGGGCTCGTGACGATGACTCTGGCGGCGACGATCTTCGGCATGGCGCGCGGCAACAGCTCAGGCTTACTCGACGACGGTGAGCGTAGCCGTTTTCAGGTCCACGGAGTTAGGGCCGGCCATGACGTCGAACTCGCCGGGCTCGACGACGCGCTGCATCTGCGCGTTCCAGAAGCGCAGCGCGTCGGGGCCGAGGGCGAACGTGACGGTTCTCCGCTCGCCCGGCTTCAACGTCACGCGCTGAAAGCCTTTGAGCTCCTTCGTCGGCCGGGTCACGGAGCTCACCTTGTCGTGCACGTAGAGTTGCACCGTCTCGTCGCCCGCGCGCTTACCGGTGTTCTGCACCTCCACCGTGACCGTCGTCGTGCCGTCCTTGCGCATCTGTGCCGGCGCGAGCCGCGGCGCGCCGATCTCGAACGTCGTGTAGCTCAACCCATGGCCGAACGGATAGAGAGGCGCCGTCGTGTCGAACAAATACCCCCGCCGCGCGCTCGGCTTCGCGTTGTAGAACATCGGCAGCTGCCCCACCGAGCGCGCGATCGTAACCGGCAGCTTGCCGCCGGGATTCGCGTCGCCGAACAGCACATCGGCGAGCGCGGTGCCGCCCTCCTGGCCGAGATACCACGCCTCGACGAGCGCATTGGCCTTCACCGCCACGTTCACCGCGGAGAGCGGGCGGCCGTTGATCAGCACGACTACGACCGGTTTGCCGAGAGCGAACAGCGCGTCGGCGAGCTCGTTTTGCTGGCCGACCAAATCCAAGCTGTCACGGTCGCCGAGGTGATTGTCGGCCCAGCCCTCGCGGCTCGTCTGCTCGGTGTCGCCGATCGCGAGCACGATCGCGTCGGCGCCGCGCGCCACCTCGACGGCCGCGGCGATCAGCTCGCGGTTCTTCGCGGGATCGGCGAGCTTGACCTCGTCGGCCCACCAGTCGTCGTTCTCGGTGATCGCCACGCCCTGGGCCGTCACGACCTTGACGCCCTTCGCGCGAATGCCGTCGAGCGGCGACACGACGTGACGCGGCTCGTTCGAGTAGCCGCCGAGCCGCGCGACCGCGGCATTCGGCCCGATCACGGCGATGGTCTTGCCCGACTTCGCGTCGAGCGGCAGCACGCCGTCGTTCTTGAGCAGCACGATCGACTTGCGCGCCGCCTCGAGCGCGAGCTGCGCGGCCTCCGCGTTGCCGGTGATCGCCTCGGCGCGCGCCGCGTCGGCGTACGGCCGCTCGAACAGGCCCGCGCGGAACTTGAGCTCGAGGACGCGCTGCACCGCGCGGTCCACGAGCGCGGCGTCGACGCGGCCCGCGCGCACCGACGCGACGAGCGTCGCGAACGACTCGCCGTCGGGCAGATCGGTATCGACGCCGGCCGTGAGCGCGCGGATCGCCGCCGCCGCGAGATCGGGCTCGACATGATGGATCGAGACGAGCTGAGCGATCGCGAAGTAGTCGCTCACGACCACTCCCTCGAAGCCCCACTCGCCGCGCAGCACGTCGGTGAGCAGCCACTTGTTCGCGTGGCTCGGCACCCCGTCGATCTCGTTGTACGACGGCATCACGGCCGCGATGCCGGTGCGCTTCACCACCTGCTCGAACGGCGGAAAGAAATTCTCGCGCAGCGTGCGCTCCGAGATCGGCGACGGACCGACGTTGGTGCCGCTCTCGGGCTGGCCGTGGCCGGTGATGTGCTTGAGCGTGGCGAATACTTTATCTGGCGGGAGCCTGGCCTTATCCGGCGGGAGCGCGGCTTTGTCCGGGCCGAGCGTCGCGCTCTCGCCTTGCAGCCCCTGCACGGTCGCGACGCCGAGCTCGCCCGCGAGGTAGGGATCCTCGCCGAACGTCTCCTCGATGCGGCCCCAGCGCGGATCGCGCGCCACGTCGACGACCGGCGACAGCACCTGCTCCACGCCGCGCGCGCGAACCTCGCGCGCGATCACCGCGTTGATCCGTCGCGTGAGGTCCGGGTCCCACGCGCTCGCCATGGCGATCGCCTGCGGGAACATCGTCGCGTGCAGCGCGGCGTAGCCGTGCAGCGACTCCTCGTGAAACCACACCGGGATCCCGAGCCGCGTCTCACCCACGGCCCAGCGCTGGATCGCGTTGACGAGCTCCACGGTTTCGGCCGGCGTGCGGCCGCGCGCGAGCCGCGGCGACACCGCGCCGCGCAAGTCCGACGGGCGCGCGAACGTGCCCAAGCCGTTCGGAAACTTCGCGCGCGCCTTGGCCGCGTCGAACCGCAGGTCCCCGTCGAATACCTGAGTCTTGTCGAGCCACACCGAGACGAGCTGCGCGACTTTCTCCTCGAGCGTCATCCGCGCGACGAGATCGGCGACGCGCTGCTCGACCGGGAGCTTCGAATCCTTGTACGGCGGCGAGTCTTGCGCCGCGGCCCCGCCCGCCGCGAGCAGAGCGCCGAGCGCGAGCACGATGCGCGCACGCGAAAATCCGTGGGCCGCGATTCGCATCCTGCGATCGCGGCACTCCCGCCGTCCCTGGCGGTCGGAAACGAACCGCCGGCGCATCGTTGCAGCCCCCGCTACTTGATAGCGGTAACATGATACGCTGGTGTGCGCTTTGTCAATCGCGGCCCGTCGCAGCACGCGAGCGCGACGCGGCGCGGCTGCGCTATAACGGGGACCCATGACTCGCCAAGCTTCGCGCGTCGCGCTCGCGCTCCTCGCGCTCGTTGCCGCCGCGTTCGCGCGGGCGGAGGACGGCTACGACCTCTGGCTCCGCTACCGGCCGCTCGACGATACAGCGCAAGCGCGCTACGCGCCTCTCGCGCGCGGCATCGTTGCACCGCGCAGCTCGCCCACGCTCGAAGCCGCGCGCGCCGAATTGCAACGCGGGCTGCGCGGCCTGCTCGGCACGGAGCCGCCGTTGCAGGACATGCCAACCGCAGGCGCGATCGTCGCCGGCACGCCGGCGAGCTCGGCCGTGATCGCCGCGCTCCGCCTGCCGCTCGACGGCCTCGGCCGCGAAGGCTATTTGCTGCGCTCCGTGCGCATCGGCGACGCGCCCGCCACCGTCGTCGCGGCGAACGACGACGTGGGCGTGCTCTACGGCTCGTTCGCGCTGCTGCGTCTCGTGCAAACGCAGCAGCCGATCGACAGGCTCGACGTGCGTTCGGCGCCGCGGGTGCAGCTGCGCGTGCTCGACCATTGGGACAACCTCGACGGCCACGTCGTGCGCGGTTACGCGGGCCAGTCGATCTGGGATTGGTGGAAGCTGCCGGGCTACGTCGACCCGCGCTCCGTGGACTACGCGCGCGCGAACGCGTCGATCGGCGTCAACGGCGCGGTGCTCAACAACGTGGACGCGAACGCGCAGATCCTGACCGCGCCGTTCATCGCGAAAGTCGCCGCGATCGCGGGCGCGCTGCGGCCGTACGGAATCCGCGTGTATCTGTCGGCGCGCTTCTCCGCGCCGATCGAGATCGGCGGCCTGAAAACCGCGGACCCGCTCGACGCGGAAGTGCGCGCGTGGTGGGCCGCGAAGGCCGACGAGATCTACCGCGCGGTGCCGGACTTCGGCGGGTTCCTCGTGAAGGCGAATTCCGAGGGACAACCCGGCCCGCAGGACTACGGCCGCACGCATGCCGACGGGGCCAACATGCTCGCAGCCACGCTCGCGCCGCACGGCGGCACCGTCATGTGGCGCGCGTTCGTCTACGACCAGAGCCAATCGGACCGGGCCGCGCAAGCCTACGACCAGTTCAAGCCGCTCGACGGCAAGTTCGCCGCGAACGTGCTCGTGCAGGTGAAGAACGGCCCGATCGACTTCCAGCCGCGCGAGCCGTTCCACCCGCTGTTCGGCGCAATGCCGAAGACGCCGCTGATGCTCGAGGTGCAGATCACGAAGGAATACCTGGGCTTCGCGACCCACCTCGCCTATCTCGGTCCGCTGTTCGAGGAGGTGCTCGCGGCGGACACGTATGCGGCGGGCCGCGGCTCTACGGTCGCGAAGGTGATCGACGGCAGCCTGCACGGCGCGCACATCACCGGCATGGCCGGCGTCGCGAACGTGGGCAGCGACCGCAACTGGTCCGGCTCGCAGTTCGATCAAGCGAATTGGTATGCGTTCGGCCGCTTCGCGTGGAATCCGGAAGCGCGCGCGCGCGACGTCGCCGAGGAATGGGTGCGGATGACGTTCGGCAACGCGCCGGACCTCGTCACCGGCGCCGTCGAGCTGATGATGGGCTCGCGCGACACCGTCGTCGACTACATGACGCCGCTCGGCCTGCATCACCTGATGGGCACGGGCCACCACTACGGTCCCGCGCCGTGGGCCGACGAGCTGAAGCGCGCGGATCAGAACCCCGTCTACTTCCACCGCGCCGACGCCGCCGGTCTCGGCTTCGACCGCACGAAGACCGGCAGCGGCGCCGTCACGCGCTACGCGCCGGAAATCGCGCGATTGTTCGGCGACGCGACCCAAGTGCCGGAGAAGTATCTCCTGTGGTTCCACCACGTGCCGTGGGACCGGCGGCTCGCATCGGGCCGCACGCTCTGGGACGAGCTCGTCGTGCGCTACTCGCGCGGCGTCGACGGCGTCGCGGCGATGCAGCGCCAATGGAACGCGCTCGCGCCGTACGTCGACGCGGAGCGGCACGCGCAAGTCGCCGCGTTCCTGCGCATCCAGGCTCAGGAAGCCCGCTGGTGGCGCGACGCGTGCATCGCCTACTTCCAAACGTTCGCGAAACGGCCGTTGCCCGCGGGCTACGCCGCGCCCGAGCACCCGCTCGATTACTACGAGCAGCTGACTTTCCCGAACGCCCCCGGCCGTTAGCGAATTAGGGTCAGACCCCGGGGTCAGACTGGGGTCAGACTCCAGGGTCAGACCCAAAGTCCTGCGCTACCAGAGCCGCTTGACTTTGGGCGTGGATGTCTATAAACCACGCGATGTGATCGCTACCATTCTGTGGTAGAAAAGCAAACAACGGCCGCAAGGCCGACCAAGACAGGGGGATAACTCGATGACCCGGCAGCACTCGTTGGCCTGGACCTCTTCGCTCCTCGCGGCCTCGGCCGTCACGCTGCTCGCCTCTTTGCCGTTCGCGTCGAGCGCGCAAGACGCGAGCGCCCCGGAAACGATCGTCGTCACCGGCTTCCGCGGCAGTCTCCAAGAGTCGACGGACTTCAAGCGCAACTCGGTCGGCTTCGCGGACGCGATCTTCGCCGAGGACATCGGCAAGTTCCCCGACACGAACATCGCGGAGTCGTTCAACCGCATCCCCGGCGTCACGATCAACCGCGAGATCTCGGGCGAAGGGCTCAACGTCACGATCCGCGGCCTCGGCACCAACTTCACGAAGATCCTTCTGAACGGGGCGCCGGTCGCGGTCGCGTCCACGGGCCGAACCGACGCGCAGAACACCAACCGCGAGGTCGACCTCGACATGTTCCCGACGGAGCTGTTCACGCAGCTCACGGTGAACAAGAGCTCGACCGCCGAGACCATCGAGGGCGGCGCCGCCGGCAGCGTGAACATGCGCAGCGCGCGGCCGTTCGACAACCCGAGCGGTCAGTTCACGTATTCGTTCCACGGCATGGACAACACCGAGGCGGACGACGTGGGTGCGCGCGGCTCGCTGCTCTGGAGCCAGACCTGGAACGACAAGTGGGGCCTGCTCGCGGGCGTCGCGTCGGTGCGCAACAAAGTGCGCGTCACGGGCTTCGAGACGATCGGCTGGACGAACGCGGGGCTCTCGACGCCCTCCGCCACCGTGACCACGCCGCAGTGCGTGCCGTCGGCCACGGTCACGTGCAACGCAACCGGCGGCGGCAACTGGTCGATCCCGGGAACCGTGCCGGCCAACGCGGGCAACGGCCTCACCGCAGGCACGGTCATCGACCAGGCGTTCCTGCTGGCGCGCAATCCCGGCGCCACGATCCAGCAGCTCGACAACGGCCTGATCCCGCGCCTCGGCCGCCCGTCCGACGAGTTCGGCGACAAGGATCGCGACAACGCGATCGTGAGCTTCGAATGGCGGCCGAGCGACAAGTTCAGCTTCTACGTCGACTCGATGTACGGCAAGCGCGAGAACGACTTGCAGCGCATCGACATGAACTGGGTCGGCCGCAACGGCAGCATGGTGCCGCTGAACATGACGTTCGACCGGGCCGACTGCACGCAGGGCTGCGTAGTCACGAGCGGCACGTTCGCGAACGCGCAGTTCTTCCTCGAATACCGTCCGTTCATCGAGGACACCGAGTTCCGCGGCGTGAACCCCGGCTTCGCCTGGCAGATCTCCGACAACCTCACGTTCAACCTCGACGCGAACTACACGAGCAGCGACTTCCACCGCCAGTCCCCGACGGCCCTCGTGATCACACCCGGAAGCTCGGGCGTCACGGTCAACTACCGCAACGACGGCGGGATCCCGCAGATCACGTCCAACATCGATCTCAACAACCCGGCGAGCTTCAATTGGCCCGGCGGACGCGTGAACATCCAGGACGAACGGCGCGAGACCGATACCAAGGGGCTACACGCCAATTTCACGCTCGGCGACACCCAGGGCGTGCAGTTCGGCTTCGGCGCGGCCTATGACGACGTCACGCGCCGGATCAACGCGTACGACAACTCGCAGGCGTGGCAAAACGCGGTCTGCGGCAACCAGCCGAGCATCTTCATCGATCCGCCGAACGCGCAGCCGGGGTGCAACGGCCAGAACCTGCCGGCGACGGTCACGGCCGGAGGCGCCGCGCCCGGCGGGAATCCTAACTACCCCGCGCTCGGCACGAACTTCACGGCCGGCCGACCGAACACGTTCAGCTATCTCGGCTCGCTGCTCCCGGCCGGCGCGGCGGTGCAGTCGTATCTCGCACCGGGCCCCGACGGTTTCGTCACCGTCGACTGGGATCGCTTCGTGGGCGCGTCGCAATACGACGCGTTCCACTCGGCCGCTCCGGAAACCGGCGCGTCGAACACGGGCGCGAACGGCGGCCTCGTAGAAGAGCAGATCACGGGCGCCTACTTCGAGATCAACGGTGCAAACGACGTCGCGGACCTCAAGCTCCGCTACAACGCCGGCATCCGCTACGTGCAAACCGACCAGACGATCGGCGGCCGCGTCTCGATTCCAGACCCGCGCAATCCTCCGAACGCGGCCGGCACGAACGCGCCTCCGCCCGCCGCTCAGGGCGGTCTCTACCCGAACATCATCAATTTCTCGAAGACCGAGCACACGTACGAAAACTGGCTGCCCGCGGCGAGCCTATCGGTGGGCCTCACGGACAGCGCGATCGTGCGCGTGGCGTTGTCGAGGACGATGACCCGGCCCGACCCGAACGCGATGCTGCCGGGCCTGTCGTTCACGACGCCGTCGGCCGACGTCGGCACGCTCGGCAACTCGGCGCTCGACCCGTTCCTGTCGGACAACATCGACTTGGGCTTCGAGTACTACACGAGCGAGGAAGGCTTGCTCGGCGTCGCCGTGTTCCGCAAGTCGATCGAAGGATTCACGGTCAACGGCAACGTGACCGTGCCGTTCACCGCGCTCGCGCCGTTCGGCGTCACGTTCTCGACGCTGACCCCCTCGCAACAGGCGGCGATCAACGCGCGCGGCGGCCCGAACGTCGCGACGGTGGTGATCCAGCAGCAGGTCAACGCGAGCGGCAAGCTCAACGTCAACGGCATGGAGTTCACCTACGTTCAGCCACTGCCGGCGGGTTTCGGCCTCGCGTTGAATCACACGATCATCGACCAGAAGGGCTCGGGCGCCGCGCCCGCGGTCGCGATCGGCGTCGCCCCGCACACGACGAACCTCACCGTGTACTACGAACGCGGCGGTATCAGTGTGCGGCTCGCGGGCACGACCACCGACGGCTCGCAGAGCACTACCCCGAACCAGAACGGCATTCCCGCGGCGGCGCTGTTCGGCGCCGACTACACACAATGGGATCTCTCGACGAGCTTCGACCTCGCGGGCATGACCCATCGCGACGGCTCGTTCCTGCCGCAGATCACGCTCGACGTCATCAACCTTTCGGACGAGGAGCAGCGCAGCTACTTCCAATTCCCCAACGCCGCGTTCACGGCCTACGAGCCGGGGCGGCAGATCGTGCTCGGCGTACGCGGCCGCTTCTAGGGACACGGTCACCCCCCGGAGGGCGGACTCATGGCGACAGGCCGGATCCGCCCTCTTTTTTCGTGTCCCACTTTGGCCGTTCGCGTCGCAGTGGCGGCCGCCGCACCGCGAAGACGGCTTTGTCTGGTATCCTGCGCACCCCGTGATGGCCGCCGTTAATCTGCAGGAACCAGTCGCGTGAAGCGCAAGCCGGGTCGAGGCGGTCGCGGTCCCTCGACGATCCACCACGTCGCGGAGCAGGCCGGCGTGTCGCCGATGACCGTCTCGCGCGTCATCAACGGCAAGAAGAACGTCAAGGCCGCCACGCGCGAGCGCGTCGAAGCCGCGATCCGCGAGCTCAGCTACTCGCCGAACCCCGCCGCCACGAGCCTCGCGCGCGACGATCTGATCCGCATCGGTCTGCTCTACGGCAACCCGAGCGCCGCCTACTTGAGCGAGTTCCTGGTGGGCGGGCTCGAGGAGTGCAGCCGCTGGAACGTGCAGCTCGTCGTCGAGAAGTGCGAGCCGGGCGAGGAGAACGCCGTGGCCGAGCACCTCATCGCGGGCGGCATCGACGGCATCATCCTGCCGCCGCCGCTCTGCGACTCCGCCTCGGTGATCGCCGTGCTCGCGAAGGCCAGCACGCCCGCCGTCGCCGTGGCGACCGGCGCCCCAGCCGAAGCGATGTCCGCCGTGAGCATCGACGACTTTCGGGCCGCGGCCGCGATGACCCGGCACCTGATCGCGCTCGGCCACCAACGGATCGGCTTCATCATCGGCCACCCGAACCAGACCGCCAGCGGCCGGCGCCTCGAGGGTTATCGCGCGGCGCTCGCCGACGCGCGGATCCCGGTGGCGGACGAGCTCATCACGCAGGGCTACTTCACCTACCGCTCCGGGCTCGACGCTGCGGAGCGGCTGCTCAGGCTCGACGTGCCGCCGTCGGCGATCTTCGCGAGCAACGACGACATGGCCGCGGCCGCGGTCGCCGTCGCGCACCGGCACAACCTCGACGTGCCGGCCGACCTCACGGTGGTCGGCTACGACGACACGGGCCTCGCCACCACGATCTGGCCCGAGCTCACGACGATCCGCCAGCCGATCACCGAGATGTCGCGCGTGGCCGTGCGCATGCTGATCGAGGAGCTCCGCCGCCGCCGCGCCGACGAGCCCACCCAGCACCCGCACACGGTGCTCGACTTCGCGTTGATCCGCAGGCAGTCGGACGCGGCGCCGCGACGCCGGCCGCCGATGCTGCGCGAGGCCGCCACCACGCCGTGACCACCCGACGACCCGCGCGTCCGTTCCGCTCGCGCGACTGGTTCGCGGACGCGGCGCGCATCGACCAGAGCGCGCTCGCGCTCGAGCGGTTCATGAACTACGGCCTCACGCCCGACGAGCTGCGCTCCGGAAAACCCGTCGTCGGTATCGCGCAGAGCGGCAGCGACCTCTCGCCGTGCAACCGGATCCACCTCGAGCTCGCGAAGCGCGTGCGCGACGGCATCCGCGACGCCGGCGGCATCCCGCTCGAATACCCCGTGCACCCGATCTACGAGAACTGCCGGCGGCCGACGGCCGCGCTCGACCGCAACCTCTCGTACCTCGCCCACGTGGAGATCCTGCACGGCTATCCGCTCGACGCGGTGGTGCTCACCACGGGCTGCGACAAGACGACGCCCGCCGCGATCATGGCCGCGACCACGGCCGACGTTCCGGCGATTGTCCTGTCCGGCGGCCCGATGCTCGACGGCTGGCACGACGGCGAGCTCGCGGGCTCGGGCGCGGTGATCTGGAAGAGCCGCCGCAGGCTCGCCGCCGGCGAGATCGACGAGCAGGAATTCCTCGACGCCGCGTGCGCGTCGGCGCCGTCGGCCGGGCACTGCAACACGATGGGCACGGCATCGACGATGAACGCGGTCGCCGAGGCGCTCGGCTTGTCGCTGCCGGGCTGCGCGGCGATCCCGGCGCCCTATCGCGAGCGCGCGCAGATGGCGTACGAGACCGGCAAGCGGGTGGTCGACCTCGCCTACGAGGATCTGCGGCCGTCGAGGATCTTGACGCGCGACGCGTTCCTGAACGCAATCGCTCTGGTGACTGCGATCGGCGGCTCGAGCAACGCGCAGCCGCACATCGTGGCGATGGCGCGGCACGCGGGCGTGCACGTCGGGCCGGAAGATTGGATGGACGCGTACGAGCTGCCGCTGCTCGTGAACATGCAGCCCGCGGGGAAGTATCTCGGCGAGCGCTTCCATCGCGCGGGCGGCGTGCCCGCCGTGCTCTGCGAGCTGCTCGGTGCGGGCAAGCTCCGCGGCTCGTGCGTCACGGTGACCGGCAAGAGCGTCGCCGACAACGTCGCGGGCCGCGAGACGAGCGACCGCGAGATGATCTGGGCGTATTCGAAGCCGCTGCGCGAGCGCGCCGGGTTCCTGGTGCTGCGCGGCAATCTTTTCGACTTCGCGATCATGAAGACGAGTGTGATCTCGCCGGAGTTTCGCGCTCGTTATTTGTCGGCACCGGGCCACGAGAACGTGTTCGAGGGCCGCGCGATCGTGTTCGACGGCTCCGAGGACTATCACGCGCGGATCAACGATCCGTCGCTCGCAATCGACGAGCGCTGCATCCTCGTGATCCGCGGCGCGGGCGTGCTCGGCTGGCCGGGCTCGGCCGAGGTCGTGAACATGCAACCGCCGGACGCGCTGATTCGCCGCGGCGTCACCAGCCTGCCGACGCTCGGCGACGGCCGGCAGTCGGGCACGTCAGACAGCCCGTCGATCCTGAACGCGTCGCCGGAGAGCGCGGCCGGCGGCGGGCTAGCGTGGCTTGCGACAGGCGACACGATCCGCGTGGACCTCAACAAAGGAACGTGCGACGCGCTCGTCGACGCGGCGGAGGTTGCGCGGCGCAAGATGCAGCTGCCGGCGGTCGCGGTGCCGCCGAGCGAGACACCGTGGCAGGAAATCTACCGCGAGAAGACGGGGCAGCTCGGCGACGGCGGCGTGCTCGAGCTCGCGCTCAAATATCGCGGCGTGGCGACGAAGACGCCGCGGCACAATCACTAGCGTCGCTCCCGCCCGAGCTACGTTTCGGGCGATGCTCGCCGTGTGGCAGCAGCGCGGTCCCGCAGGAACTGCATGCCTTCGATCGCCGTGCTGTAGTCCATCGTCTCCCCGAGCCACCTGCAGCGGCCGGTATCGGCGTCGATTCGTAGGCCGGCTTCGCGGTTCAGCGCGTAGATTTGCGGAGTAGGCTCTTCGCTCGAAATGTTTCCGCGGAAACTTTTGCCGGCGTCAGCGATTCTCGTTCCGTCGGGCCGCGTAAACACGAAGACTCCATCGTCGGTTCGAGTTACACCGAACCCGCCTTCGTGGACGAGCCCGTGATGAAATCCGCAGAGACTGACGAGGTTATCGAGCTTCGTCTCCCCATGGTCGGCCCAGTGCTTGATGTGATGGCCCTGGGTGAAGCGCGTGCGGTCGCAGCCGGGAAAGCGGCAGCCGCCGTCGCGCGAGTGCAGCGCCCGCTGCATCGCCACGGGAATGATGCGGGTCTTGCGGCCGATGTCGAGCGGCTCGCCGTCGCGTCCTTCGACGATGCCGACGGCCGATGAGTCGCAGGCCAAACGGCGCACCGTGTCGAGCGCGAGCGCCGGGCCGTCGCCGAGCTCGCAGCGATGCGCCTCCGAGTCGTCGACTGCCACCGCGCTTTGCAGCACCGCCTGGTCCACGTGGACGACGACCTGGTAGCGCTCGGCGTTCGGGCAGAAGTCGGGCTCATCCGCGGGATTCGCGAGAAACGTCTCGGCGAGCAGACGCAAGGCGTCGGCGCGTTTGGCGCCGGCGCTCATCTCTTGATAGGCGAGCGCCCAGGTTCCCGCGGCGATGTGCCCTTCGCGCTGCGCCAAGGGATCCAGCGCGGACTTGCGTAGCAGATCGCCCGCGGTCTCGAGCGCCTTGCGGACGATCATGCCGACTTCCGGCGGAAGCCGGCCATGAATGACGAAGTCGTCGCCGTCGAAGAAATAGGACAACGTGCGGTCCAAGTGCCGTTGCTGCGCGAGCTTCCCGGCGTCGCGCCGCTCCGTCCAGCGATATTTCTGGACGAGCTTCTCGACGTGCGACGCCGTGCCGTGCAGCGCCACGTTCACGAGCACGGACTCCGTCTCGGACGTGGCGACGCGCGTCATCGCACGCACCTTCGAATACGAGAGCTCGCCTTTCGCGAATAGCGCGCTGATCTGCGGCAGGTTCTCGAGCGCGCGGGCAACGCGCACCTTCTCGCGTGCAGCGACCGCGCCGATGCCGCACATCCAGTTGAGCCACTGCGCGCAGTTGACGAGGCCGTGGCGCTCGTAGCCCTTGGTGCGGTCGTACTCTGCGAGCAGTTGCAGGAAGCGATAGGTGCCGGCATTCAGGTTCGCCCAGAGCTCGGTCATTTCGGCTTCGAGGTTCACGGAGGCTTGCTGCTTGGCGGTGAAGGCGGTAGGCGAGAAACCGGTTGGCGACGGCTCGGTACACGGCTCCATTGGCACGACTCCGATGGCTGTGTTAATAAATGGGGTATCCACTTAGCTCCACCTGCGTCAATATATAGGGGTGAGCCGTTCCGCGGAATCCCTAGCTGCTGGTCGAGATTACCCGCGTACGTGGGACCAGTTCATGGACTGGTTTCCGAAC
>Ga0137410_10000251_pt1 | contig 38182 bp, 36 predicted proteins | sample CZODoug1_16funga_FD_108878 | JGI IMG/M metagenome (GOLD analysis project Ga0137410, IMG submission 108878) | Vadose zone soil fungal communities from Angelo Coast Range Reserve, California, USA - CZODoug1_16fungal (Illumina Assembly) | ecosystem: Environmental > Terrestrial > Soil > Vadose zone... | reverse complement strand
GTCTTGCGCACGCCGATCTCGCGCGCGCGCCGCTGCACCACGAAGCTCGCGATGCCGAACAAGCCGAGCGCGGCGATCACGACGGCGATCAACGACAGTCCCACGAACGTCATGCCGAGCACGTCGAACATCTGGAAGTTCGCGTCGAACGCCTCGTCGAGGAACTGGCGAGGGGGCGGGCGATCGGGGAAGAACTTTTTCCACGTGGCGTCGATGTGCTTCAACGCACCTGCTATATCGGCCCGCGCGATGCGCAGAATCATCACACCGGGCCCGGTTTGCTCGACGGAGTACACGTAGCCGTCCGGACCTTCGGCCATGTATTCGAGTGGCGTGGCCGCGGCAACACCCACGATCTCGACCGGCGGTCGGGTGATCGTCGTCGTCCGCGGCGGCCCGCCGGCGCTGTCGGGCGTGCTCATCTGCACGGGGGGTAGGAAGAGCACTTGACCGATGGCTTGCCGCGGCGTGAAGCCGAGCCGCGCGGCGAGATGCTCGTCGATGATGACGTGCGGCGTCGGAAGCCTGAGCTGCGACGGGGACAGCGGCTCCGCGTCGTCGGCCGGCGCCGGCGCGTCCTGCACCTCTTCGAAATCGCGTCCGGCGAGCAGGCGGATGCCGGTGACCTCGAAGTAGTCGTAGAAAACGCTGCGCATCTGCACCGGGAAGCGCGTCGCGTTCGGGTCCTCCAACCGACCGACAGTTGGCGGCGGCAGTCCCGTAACGACAGCTCGGCGGAACGGCCGCGACCACGCGCCGGTGAGCCCGGTCACCGACGGATGCGCGAGCAGCTCCGTGAGCAACGCCTTCGTGTCGAACCTCGGCAGGCCCTCGTTCAGAGTCAGCGTGAGACGCGGGTCCTGCGTGGGATCGGCGAGACGCCCGCGCAGCTCCGCCCGCTGCATCAACATCACCGCCACGGCGGCGAGCAGGAAGCTCGCCGCGGCGAACTGCGCCACGGTGAGAGCGGTGCGCACCCAGGCAGCCCCGGCGCGCTGGCCCGTCGCGCGCAGACTGAAGATCGGGCGCACGCGGGCGAGCACCAGCGCCGGATACGCGCCTGCTACCGCGCACACCGTCACGGCCACCGCGAGCACGCCGAGCCAATAGCGAGGGATCCTCAGCGCTTCAACGGGCGAAATCTCGAGACGGATCGCGGCGGCGAGCGGCGTGACCACGAGCAGCGTCAGCGGCAGCACGATCGCGAGCGCCGCCGCGGTTAGCACGCCGGCCTCGAGCATCGTTTGCGCGATCACCTGACCCCGACTCGCGCCCACAGTCTTGCGCACGCCGATCTCGCTCGCGCGAGCGGCCGCCTCGGCGGTCGCGAGGTTGGCGAAGTCGAGGCACGCCACCGCCAGGATCAGCGCGGCGAACACTCGCAAGATCGTGACGAACGAGAGGTCGAGCGAGCCGCCGAACAAACCGAGTAAGCCTCGCCCATGTCGCCGAGCGACAGCGGCGCGAAGCGGATCTTGCCGAACTCGGGCGGCACGCGCGCCGCGGAAAACTTGTCGAGCCGAGCCTGGATCTCCGCGACCGAGGGCCCGTTCTCGGGAAGCAGCATGTAGGTGGTGAACCAAGTCAGCTGCCACCACGGCGGGAAATAGTCGAGATCGAGCCCCAGCACGACCTTCGACATCGCCGCGAGCGACATTAACACCCGCACGTTCTTGCCAATGCCGCCCGCGCCGAGATGCGAGGGCGACGGCAACCGGAAGACACCCGCCACCGCGAGGTCGCCCGTGGCAATGTGCACGCTGCGCCCCACGGGGTCGGCTGCTCCGAACAGCTCCCGCGCCGCGCTCGCCTCGAGCAACACGGCCCTGGGTTCGTTGAGCGCATCGGCCCGCCCGGCAACCATGTCGAGATCGAAGATGCGGATGAACTCCGGATCCACGGCCAGAATGTTGTAGGTCTGCTGCTTGTCGTCGACGCTGACCCGCAGCTGCAGCGTCTGCGTCGCGGCAATCGTGAGGTCCGGAAAATCGACCTTCAGATATTTGACGGCCGGAGGCGAGATCGCGCCGATCGTCGGCCCCGATTCCTTCTCCGAGCCGGGCGCCGTCACCGCTTGCAGGATCGAGTAGATCCTGCCGTCGTTCGCCCACTGCCGATCGACGCGCGCAACGTAGTCGGCGATGAAGCTCGCGGTGAGGAAGCAGGCGAAGCCGAGCGCCAGCGCGAACACCTTGATCGCGGTGGAGAGCGGGCGCCGCGCGAAGCTGCGCAGGGCCGACGTGAAGTAATGTCCGAGCATCGACCCCACTGCGAGCCCACCCCGACGCGGCGACGGCGATCACGGCCGAGCGCGGGAGCGTACCATTCCCGCGCTTATGTCCAGTAGAGCTAAAGTTTTCGCGAAAGTTGCCGACCGCGGCCGTATGGACAAGATCTCAAGCGTCCTACCGGTCGCGTTGGGCGGCATCCAGCGCGCGTCGCGAAAGCTCGACGAAGCAGCGCAGGAAGTCGCTTCGGCCCCCGTGCGCCGCGACGAGCCGACCGAGCTCGTCGACCCGCTCGTCCGCGCGCTCGAAGCACAGCGGGCGCTCGAAGCGTCGGCGAACGTGGTGCGCCGCGCCGACGAGATGCTCGGCACGCTGCTCGACACCCTCGTCTAATCACCCCCGAAAATAGGGACATGCTGGATTTTCCCGCCGCGGGCCGTCGGCGGGGGGGGCGGGCACCGTCCCTCGAAAAATGTAACATGTCCCTATTTTCGGCGGCCCGGTTTCCCCTCCCATGCGAATGACTCGCGGCGAGTTCCTGCGTTGGCCGAACAAGGCCATCACCCTGCTCGGCATGTCCGGCGTGGGCAAGACCACGCTCGCGTACAAGCTGCCGCGGTCGAAGTGGTTCCACTACTCCGGCGACTACCGCATCGGCACGAAGTACTTGGCCGAGCCGATCCTCGACAACATCAAGCGCCAGGCGATGAAGATCGACTTCCTGCGCGACCTGCTGCGCAGCGACTCGATCTACATCGCGAGCAACATCTCGGTGCACAACCTGGAGCCGGTGTCGACGTTCTTGGGCAAGATCGGCCGCCCCGATTTGGGCGGGCTGCCCGTCAAGGAGTTCAAGCGGCGCCAAGGCCAGCATCGCGACGCCGAGATCGGCGCGATGCGCGACGTGGCCGACTTCATCGAGAAGGCGCATCAGATCTACGGCTACGACCACTTCATCAACGACGCGGGCGGCAGCCTCGTCGAGCTCGACGACGAGAAGACCATTCAAACGCTCGCGAAGCACACGCTGATCCTCTATCTCAAGCCCGACGCCGAGGTCGAGCGGGAGCTCGTGCGCCGCGCGATCGCGGAGCCGAAGCCGCTCTACTATCAGGAGCCCTTTCTCGACAAGAAGCTCGCGGAGTATCTGGCCGAAGCCGAGCTCGACGGTCCCGAGTCGATCGTTCCCGACGAGTTCGTCCGCTGGATCTTTCCGGCGCTCGTCGCGCACCGGCGCCCGCGGTACGAGGCGCTAGCGACCGAGCACGGCTACACGCTGAACGCACGGCTCGCCGAGGCGATCACCGGCGAGCAGGACTTCCTCGACTGCGTGGCGAGCGTGCTCGACTGAGCTCCGTAGCTCGCATGCCGCTCGCGAATTCGCCCACAGGACCGCTCGCAAGAGCGTAGACTGAAGGGCGAATCTTCTGGAGCAGCCCCCCATGCGCAGTTTGTTGTGCTCGGCCAGCCCCGCGTGGCGGAGCCGGCAACTCGTGATTACGCCCGAGCAACTCGGGCTACGCAGCGTGGGAGAGTGCCAGCAACGCGTCGAGCGACTCGGCCTCACCCCTTTGCCAATGCTGCCGTACCGGCAGGAATACTGGCGGCTCGATGCGCTACTCGCCTGGTCGCGCGGCAACGGTTTCGATCGCTTGCCGATGCTCGGCAACGGCTCACCTCGCGCCGAGAGCCGCGGCAGCCACGGCGCCGCCTGACGACTAGCTCAATGACCCCGCGGGCGAGCGTGCGCCGCGGGCGTGTGTACGCCAGCGCACCGAAGCGGCCCGCACGGCCCCGTACGCTCTGGGTCTGGACTTGCGTCCGTCGATCACCGTGAGCACGACCACCACAAACCCGACGACTCGCGGATCTCGGCCGGCCACCGCGTTCGTGGCACGACTGAAATTCGCCGGCGACAACGCGTTTCATGTCGCGGTGAGGCAGCGCGTCACCGCGCACTTGCGGGCGAGCGGGCGGCGCGAGCGCGACTGCCCGGAGATGTACGCCAAGACGGCGATGATCTTTGCGAGCTTCGCGGCGAGCTACGGCCTGTTGACGTTCGTTGCCGACGCCTGGTGGCAGGCCGTGCCGCTCGCGATCTTGCTCGCGTTCTCGGTCGCCGCGATCGGCTTCAACGTGATGCACGACGCGAGCCACGGCGCCTATTCCGATCGCCCGCTCGTCAACCGGCTCATGGCGCTCAGCCTCGATCTCGTCGGCGGCAGCTCGCACTTTTGGCATTGGAAGCACGTGGTCTTCCACCACACCTTCGTGAACGTGATCGGCTACGACACCGACATCAACCTCGCGGGCCTCGGCAGGCTGACACCGCATCACGCACGCGCCTCGATCCATCGCTGGCAGCACTGGTACGTGTGGCTGTTGTACGGCGTGATGGCGATCAAGTGGCACCTCTACGACGACTTTCGACTCGTGCTCAACGGCCGGATGGGACCGCACGTCGCGCCGCCGCCTCGCGGCCGGCAGCTCGCGATCTTCGTCGCCGGCAAGGCCGCGTTCCTGCTGCTCGCGTTCGGGCTGCCGCTGCTTGTGCATCCCGTGTGGGTTGTCGTCACGTTCTACGCACTGACCGCAGCGGTGCTCGGTCTCGTGCTCGGAGCGGTCTTTCAGCTCGCGCACTGCGTGGAGCACGCCGACTTCCCGCGGGAGATCTCGCCCGGACAGATCGACAACGCGTGGGCGATTCACCAAGTCGAGACCACCGTCGACTTCGCTCGCGACAGCCTGTTGGCGTCGTGGCTGCTCGGCGGGCTCAACTTCCAAATCGAGCATCACCTGTTCGCGCGCCTGTGCCACGTGAACTATCCGGCGATAGCGCCGATCGTGGAACGGACTTGCGCGGAATTCGGCGTGCGCTACCAGCGCAACCCCACGGTACTCGCCGCGCTGCGCTCGCACTATCGGTGGCTGCGCCAGATGGGCGCGGCGCCCGCAACTCCCTAGCCGCACGGAACGAGAAGAGTCAGCGCAGGTTGCGCGCGTACGTGCGTTTGTCCGCGGCGTAGCAATCGCACGCGGCGAGCTCGAGACCGCGTGCGTCGCGGATCTCGAGCTCGCCGCGCACGTAGCGGATGAGATCGCGCGCTTGCAGCGCGCTCGCGGCGCGAGTCACGCCGGCGCGCCGCACGCCGAGCATGAAGGCGAGGAACTCGTGCGTGACGCCGAACGTGCTCGAATGCGCGCGATCCCTCGTCATCAGGAGCCAGCGCGCGAGCCGGGCCTCGATCACGTGAAAACGCACGCAGGCCGCATTCTGCGCCAGCTGAATGAGTTGCACCTGCACGTAGCGTGCGAGGCGAGCCTGCACCGAGGAGGTGAGCGCAATCTCGCGGGAGAATGCCGCGGCCTCCACGCGCCACGCGGAACCGCCGCCCTGCACCAGCGCGCGCAGCGGGGCGACGCCCACGCCGAGCAGCAACGACGTGCCGACCATGCCTTCGTTGCCGACGAGCCCCACCTCGAGCTGTGCGCCGCCGTCGATGGACACGATCAAGGACACGAAGCCCTCGACCGGGAAGAACACGTACCGGATCGGCTCGCCCGGCTCCGCCAGAACGTCGGACAACACGAGCTCGACAGGGCTGCGGCGCGCCAAGAGGCGCCGCCGAGCCGCGGCCGGCAGCGCCGCCATCAGGAGGTTTTGCGGCGCGACCGTGGGGGTGGGCATGCGCGAGCTCCGGTGCAGCGAGGACACTTCGAGGGCAGAGTGACCCGTCGTCGCCGAGTCCTCTGTGCGTTGCGACACTTAACTGAGGGCTGTGGGCCGCCAGCCGGTCCCCGTGCACGATGCCGCCGCAGTGTATATGCGTTCGAGGATATGAACCCTCAATCGCGCTTGTGCGGCGGCAGCAACCGGTCGGTCTCGTTCTTGACCACCGCGTAGCACTCGCACGACAGCGACTCGAGCTTTGGCCGATCGAGCACCGTGATCCGCCCACGGCTGTAGTGAATCACGCCCTGCTTCTGCAGCTTGCCCGCGGCCGCGGTCACGCCCTCGCGCCGCACGCCGAGCATGTTTGCGATCAGCTCTTGCGTCATGTTCAGCTCCTGCGACGGCAGGCGGTCGAGCGACAGCAGCAGCCACCGGCAGAGTTGCTGGTCCACGCTGTGATGCCGGTTGCAGACCGCCGTCTGGGCCATTTGCGTGATCAACGACTGGATGTAGCGCAGCAGCACGTGCAGCAGCTGGCCATGTCGGCCGAACTCGGTCTTCAGGCGCCGCCCCGACAGGCGATACGCGTGGCCCGCGCTCTGCACGATCGCACGGCTCGGCGTCGTCTCGCCGCCCATGAACAGCGACAAGCCGATCGCGCCGTCCTTGCCGACGATGGCGATCTCGGCCGACGCGCCGTTCTTCATCACGTACAGCAGCGACACGATGCAGTCGGTGGGGAAGTAGATGTGACGCAGCGCGGCGCCCGACTCGTAGAGCACCGCGCCGAGCGGCATCTCGACGAGCTCGAGATGCCGGGAGAGCCGCTCGCGGTCCTCGCCGGGGAGCGCGTCCAAGATTTGGTTCTTGCGCGGGTCGTGAGAATCGGACACTGCGCATTCGTCCATGAATATGCCGCAGTACATTTTACGCTCTGTGTACGGTTGCGCACAGAGGGGCGCCCGCGGAGCCGAACGCGCCCACTCCAACGACTCACTAGCCGGCGGCGAGCAAGCCCCACGTCCACGCGACAAACACGGTCCCGAGCGCGATCGCCGCGCAGACCGCCTGACGGCGGCGCGAGCGCAGCGCCTCGATGCGCGCGAAGCGCGCGAACCCGAGCCCGGCGCCGAACCCCGCGACGAAGCCGAGCAGGTGCGCGAAGAGATCGGTGTTCTCGCCGCCGGTGCCGGTGAACGCGAGCAGACCCAGGCCCGCAACGATCGGCGCTATGCGCGCGCGCCACGGCGTGTCGCGCAAGTAGCCGCGCCGCCACGTATACGCGGTGAGGATCCCGAGCGCCGCGAACACGGCCGTCGACGCACCGATCGAGCGATGCCAGGCCGGCTCGACGAGCGCCGCGACGGCGTTCGCGACGGCGGCGGACCCGAGAATCGCGAGCCACCCCACGCCGCGGCCCAAGTAGTGACCCACGAAGTAGCCGAAGAACACGCCGAAGACCAGGTTCCCAGCGAGGTGGTCGGCGTCGAAGTGCACCGTGAGCGCGGTGACTATCCGCCACCATTCGCCGCCCATGACGCGGCCTGCGTCGAACCGGCCCGCCACGAGCCAGTCGAGGTCGAACACGCTCTTGTGCAGGGACGCGAACACGAACAGGAGGATCGCGACGTAGGCCGCCACGCCCGGCAGCGCGCCGCCGATGTGCTCGACGCGGCGCTGGCCGACCGCCCGACTATTCTCCGCGAGGTACTGCGCGAGCTCCGCGGTCGCAGCCGCGGCCTGCGGCGCCGGCACGCCGAGCTCCCAGCCGCGGAAGCCGGGCACTCGTCGATGGTCGATGCCGCGGGCGGTAAGCACGAGCGCGAGCTCACCCGAGCGCCGTTCGTCGGCAATCGCGACGGTCACCCAAGACGCGGCGTCATCCATCTCTGCTAGCATGCCTGATCCTATGGACGGGCTGCGCTGTTATCGCTGTGGCGAATCGCTCGCCGCGCTGTCGTTGCCGCTCACGCGGCTCGACGAGTGTCCCAAGTGCCGCGCACAGCTGCACGTCTGCAAGATGTGCGAGCGCTTCACCACTCGCAAGCCCAAGGGCTGCATCGAGGAGGACGCGCCGGAGGTCCGCGACAAGCGGAGCGCGAACTTCTGCGACTACTTCAAGCCCACACCGAAAGCGTTCGACCCCGCGGCGCAAACGGCCGAGCAGGCCGCACGCTCGACGCTCGATTCGCTGTTCAAGAAGTAAGAGATTAGGGTCAGACCCCATTTCGGCGGGCGGCTGCTGTGCGAGCCGGGGATCACGCGAAATGGGTCAGACCCTCGTCAGCCCTTCACGCACACGATCTGCTTCAGCGTGTGCGCAATCTCGACGAGATCGCGTTGCGCCTCCATCACCGCGTCGATGTCCTTGTAGGCGGCCGGCGTCTCGTCGATGACGTCTGCGTCCTTGCGGCACTCCACGCCCGCCGTGGCCGCGACGTGCTGTTCCACGGTGAAGCGCTTGCGCGCCTCGGTCCGCGACATCCTGCGGCCGGCGCCGTGGCTGCAGCTCTCGAAGCTCTGCGCGTTGCCGAGCCCGCGCACGATGTACGAGCGCGCGCCCATGCTGCCCGGAACGATGCCGAGCTCGCCGCGGCCGGCGCGCACGGCGCCCTTGCGGGTGACGAGCACGTCCTCGCCGAAGTGCGTCTCGCGCGCGGTGTAGTTGTGGTGACAGTTCACCGCAACGTCGCCGAGCTGAAACGGCCGCACCTCCTCGCGGAGCACGCGCAGCACCGAATCCAGCATCGCGCGGCGGTTCTCCGCCGCGTAGTCCTGGGCCCAGTGCATCGCCTCGACGTAGTCGTCGAAGTGCTTCGAGCCTTCGACCAAGTACGCGAGATCGCGGTCCGGCAAGTTGATGAAGTGCTTCTTCATGTCGTTGCGCGCGAGCTCGATGAACGTCTGACCGATGAGGTTGCCGATGCCGCGCGAGCCCGAATGCAGCATCACCCAAACCGTCTGCTCCGCGTCGAGGCAGATCTCGATGAAATGGTTGCCGCCGCCGAGCGTGCCGAGCTGCTCCTGCGGGCTCTTCGCCTTCAAGCGCGGGTACTTCTCGAGGATAGGGCCGAGCCTCTCGCGGAGGCCGCGCCAGCGCGCGATCACCGAGTCCGGCGCCACCGACCACGCGCCCTTCACGCTGCGGCCCGGGGTCGTGACGAAGCCGTGCGGCACCGCGCGCTCGATGCGCGCGCGGATCTTGCCGAGCGAGTCCGGCAGGTCCGACGCCCCGAGCGTCGTCTGCGCCGCCAGCATGCCGCAGCCGATGTCCACGCCGACCGCCGCCGGAATGATCGCGCCCTTCGTGGCCAGGACCGAGCCCACCGTCGCGCCGATGCCCACGTGCACGTCCGGCATCGCCGCGAGGTGGCTGAACACGAACGGCATCCTCGCGGTATTGGCGAGCTGCTCCTTCGCCTTCGCCTCGACGGGCACGCCGCGCGTCCACATCTTCACGTGGCGGCCGCCCTCGACGCGCATGGTCTCGTATTGCTCGACGCTCATGCTCGGCCGAAGCCGCTGCGCTATGGACGTTTGCGCAGCAGCGTGAGCCCCTCGCCGATCGTGAGTAGCGCGAAGTCCACGCGCGCGTCGCGGCGCGCGAGCTCGTTGAACGCGCGCAATGCCTTCGCGCTCGTCGTTTGCTGATGCACGATCGGCTGGCCCGACACGGCCAGCGTGTTATCGACGGCGATGAGCCCGCCAGATCGCAGCAGCTGCAACAGCTTCTCGAAGTACGCGCCGTAGCTCGGCTTGTCGGCGTCGACGAACGCGAAGTCGAAGGTGCCGGCGGCGCCTTCGGCGAGCAACGCGTCGAGCGTCTCGAGCGCCGGGCGGATGCGCAGGTCGATTCGCGATTCGACACCCGCTTCGCGCCAGAACTTGCGGCCGACTTCCGCCCATTCCGCGTTCACGTCGCACGCGATCAGCCGCCCGTCGTCGGGCAGCGCGAGCGCGACCGCGAGCGCGGAGTAGCCGGTGTAGGTGCCGATCTCGATGCAGCGGCGAGCGCCGATGAGCTTTACGACCAAGGCCATGAACCGGCCTTGATCCGGGCCGATCTGCATCTCGTTGTGCGCCACCGCGGCCGTTGCCCGGCGCAAGCCCGCGAGCGCCTCGTGCTCCGGCGGCGACACACCGAGACCGTAGTCGTAGACCTCTTGCGCGACCAACAACGTGCGGTTCTTCATGCCGCGACTCTAACGCAAAAACAGGGACATGCTACATTTTCCCGGGGCGCTTGGTCGCGGCCTCGCGGCCGGTCGTACCCGGATGTGAACGGTGTCCGTGGCCGGCGGCGCGGCTGCATGCGACACTTCCGCGCCATGCTGCGCACCTTGCTCCGCGACAAGCTCTACACGGCGATCAACGTGGCCGGCCTGTCGCTCGCGATCGCGTCGTGCGTGGTAATCGGCATGTATCTGCGCAGCGAGCTCACCTACGATCGGCACAACGCGCTGCACGAACGCATCTACCGGGTCGAAGCCGAGTTCAAGTCCGACGGCCGCTCGCAACGCGTCGCGACCACGCCGGGCGTGCTGGCGCCGATGCTCGTGGAGGAATTCGCCGACGTGCAGGCGTTCGTGCGGTTCACGCCGCCCGGGTCGTTCCTGACGGCGACGGATCGCGTGATCCGGCACGGCGACGACGCGTTCGTGTGGTCCGACATCTATGCGGCGGATCCCAACGTGTTCGATGTCTTCACGCACGAGATCCTCTACGGCGACCCGAAGACGGCACTCGCCGATCCGTCGTCCGTCGCCGTGAGCCGAACGTTCGCGCGCAGGTACTTCGGCGACGCGAACCCCCTCGGCGAGACGATCACCCTCGACGGTGGCGTGGCGCTCAAGATCGCGCTCGTGTTCGCGGACCTGCCGCCGAACACGCATCTCAAGTACGACGTGCTGCTCTCGCACCGGCGCGTAGTCGTGCCCGAGGAGGAGGTGGACCGCGCGCGGGCGCTCTTCGGCGCCGACAACTTCACGTATCTCGTGCTGCCGGAACGCTACGACCTGCGCAGGTTCGAGACCGTGGCGACCGCGTTCTACGAGCGCCACATGGCGGCGCGCGCCCGCGAGATCCACTCCGAGGGCTGGTCGGCGTGGCTGCGGCCGCTCGACGACATACATTTGTATTCCGACGTCGAGTACGACCGGCCGGTCGGCAACCGCTACTTCCTGCTCGGGCTCGAGGCCGCGGTCGCGTTCCTGCTGCTGATCGCGTGCATCAACCACGTCAATCTCGCGACGGCGAGCGCCGCGCGCCGCGTCCGCGAGGTCGGCACACGTAAGATCTTGGGCGCCACTCGGCGCGCGCTCGCGCTCAGGTTCGTCGGCGAATCGTCGATCCTCTCGGCCGCGGCGCTCGTCGTGGCCCTGCTCGTGGTGGAGCTCGTCGTGCCGCGCACGCCGATCGCGGATTGGCTGGGCACGGCCGCGTCGCTTCGTCCCGCGAGCGAGCCGCTCGTGCTCGCGGCGACCGGCACGTTCGCGCTGCTGCTCGGCGTGCTTTCCGGGCTCTATCCGGCGATTTATCTCGCGGGGATTCCGGCGCTCACGGCGATGACGCGCGGCGACAGACTCGGCGGCTCGGGCCTGCGGTTGCGCGAGCTGCTCGTGCTCGTGCAGTTCACGGTCACCACGTGCGTGATCGCGTGCACGCTGCTGATGGGTGCGCAGATGCGCTACGTCGCGAGCCGCCCGCTCGGCTTCGAGGATCGCGGCAAGCTCGCGGTCACGCTGCGCGGCACCGACGTCATCGACCAGATCTCGGCAATCGAGCGCGAGCTCACCGCGAGCGGGCGCGTGCTCGCCGCGACGTCGAGCGACTCCCTGCCGGGCGACGACACGATCGGCACCAGCTACATGGACGTGGAGAGCAACGACGGCGCGATGAAGGGGGTGCTGATAAACCACCTGCGGATGCAGCAGAACTTCGTCGCCGCGCTCGGCATGCACATCATCGAAGGCCGGGACTTCTCGGCCGATATCGCCACGGACCAACGCGACGCGTTCATCGTCAACGAGACGCTCGTGCGCCAGATGGGCTGGCGCAACCCGCTCGGCAAGCGCATGGGGCTGCGCGGCCGCACGGTGATCGGCGTGGTCCGCGACTTCCACCTCCATTCGCTGCACACGCCGATCCAGCCGGTCGTGATGTACCTCGAGCAAACCAACTTCACGGGAATGACGCCGGAGCTGCGTGCGTTCCAGAACCGGTTGCTCGTGCTCGAGGTGCCCGCGGGCGACTTGAGCGGCACGCTCCAATACGTCGCGGACACGATCCGCAAGTTCGATCCCGAGCATCCGTTCGAGTACCGCTTCCTCGATGAGATGCTCGGCCGCCAGTACTCCGCCGAGCAGCACTTGATGAGGCTCATAGGCGTGTTCTCCTCGATCTGCGTCTTCGTCGCGTGCCTCGGGTTGTTCGGGCTCGCCACGTTCACGACGGCGCGGCGCACGAAGGAGATCGGCATCCGCAAGGTGCTCGGCGCCACCACGTCGCAGATCGTGGCGCTGCTGTCGCAGCGGACGGTGGTGCTGGTCGCGATCGGCTCAGTGCTCGCGTCGGCGATCGCCTACGCCGCGATGGCGCGGTGGCTCCAGGGATTCGCGTATCGCGTCGACGTCGGCACGGGACCGTTCGCCGCCGCGGCCGCGATCTCGCTCGTCGTGGCGCTCGGCACCGTGGCGCTGCAGTCGCTCGGCGCGGCGCGCGTGCGGCCGGTGTTGTCGCTGCGGCAGGACTGAGCCCACCCGCGCGATCAACCCACTGTCGTCGAGCGATCCTGGACAGCGGCGGCAGCGGCGCGTGCTGCGACGCGCGGAACCGTTTCAGACCCTCCCAGGCGAGCAACAGCATCAAGCCGAGCAGCGAGCCGGTGCTCCAGACTCGCCGATCGGCTGTAGTTGTACGAATATCGTACTGCCGTTAGCATCCGGGTATGAGCACAAGGAAAGAACGGTTGACCGTGACCGTAGACCCGGCCCTCATCGAAGCCGGCAACGACGCCGTGGCCGAAGGACGGGCGGAGTCGTTGAGCGCATGGGTCAACGCGGCTCTTGCCGCACGGGTCGCCACCGAGCGCCGGCTGGCGGCTCTGGCCGACGCGGTGGCGGCCTACGAACGGCAGTTCGGGGCACTCTCCGCCCAGGAGCTCGCGGACCAGTCGCGAGCCGATCGCAGCGCCGCATTCGTCGTCCGCGGCAAGGCTCGAGCGCGCAAGATCAAGCCGCGCGCAGGGAAGCCGGGGTGACGCTCTTGCTCGACAGCGGCGCGCTGATCGCGCTCGAGAAGAACGACCGCGCGATGTGGCGCCGGCTGAAGACGGCGTTGCTCGCGGGGCGCGTTCCGGTTTCGCACGGCGGCATCGTGGGACAGGTTTGGCGCGGCGGCGGCGCCCGGCAAGCGCTGTTGGCCAAAGCTCTCGACGGCGTCGACGTCCGACCGCTCGACGAAGCCCTGGGGCGCGCGGCGGGGGCCCTTCTCTCCCGCGCCGGCGCTTCCGACGTGATCGACGCCGCGCTGGTGCTGCTGGCGGACGACGGCGACGACATCGCAACCTCCGATGCCGCCGACCTCGAGCCGCTCGCGGCGCTCGTCGGCCGCCACCTCGAGCTGCTCCACGTCTGATCGCCGCTCCGCGGACCTAGCGCGCCGCCGCGCGCGCGGCCCTCGCTTCCGGCGCGTACGCGGCGACGGCCTCGAATCGCTGCATCTCACATTCTGAACGGCTCTTCAGTCCGAGTTCAGGTCGCGTCCGTAGACTGCGGTCCCCACACACCCGGGGGACCGCACATGAGACGACTGATCTTCGCTGCCTGCACGGCCGCGCTCGGCGCATGCTCGAGCGGCACCAGCATCCACGTATCCGATCCCGACGCTCGCATCTTCGTCAACGGCGAATACGTCGGCACCGGTCACGGGTACTACTCGGATCGTAAGCCCGCGTTCACGAAGCAGGACGTGACGATACGCAAGGCAGGCTGCGCGGAGCAGAGCTATGTCATGCGCCGCAACGAGCGGCCGGACCTCGGAGCGATCATCAGCGCCTATTACCTCGCGCTGCCGGTGTTGTGGCTTACGCAATACAAAAATCAGCACGCTTATGAGTTCGATTGCGAGCCGAAGGCGGCGGATTGATTGAAGTGACTTATGATGTCGTTTGGGCACCCGCCCCGATTGTCGCTAAGGAGAGACACTGATGAACGGATTATCGCGAGCATTTCTGATCACGGGCATGCTGATCCCCGCTTTGGGCGCAGCGCAGGAAGGAACTCGGCCCGCCAAGTCGTCGTTCAATTACAGCTACGCGGAGCTCGGGTACGACACGACGAACTTCGACGTGGGCCCCGGTGACATCGACGGCGACGGCTTCACGCTGTCGGGCTCGTTCCGGCTCACGGACGATTGGCACCTGTTCGCGGCGTACGGGCAGGACGACCTCGACTTCGGCATCGACGTCGACACCTACGCGATCGGCGTGGGCTACACCTACCCGATTCGCAACGACGTCGACCTCTACGGCCGCGTGCTGTACATCGACCAGGAGGTCGACTTCCCCGGCCCCGCGAGCGCGGACGACGACGGTCTCGGCCTGCAGTTCCGCGTCCGCGGCCGCGTGAACGAGAAGCTCGAGCTCGAAGGCGGCCTCCAGTACGTCGACGTGGGCAACAGCGACACATCGCTGCAGGCCGGTGCGCGCTATTACTTCACGAAGGCGTTCTCGGCCGGCGTGGGCGTCACGTTCGGCGGCGACGCCGACGGCATCGGTATCAACGCGCGCTATTCCTTCTAATCGAAAAGAAAAGACTCTGCGCGGGCGGGAGCGCGAGCTCCCGCCCGTTTTCTTTCCGCGCGCCGGACCGCGATAATGCCGCCAGCAACGACCACGTCGACATCAGGGGGACAATCATGAAAGCCACCGCGACCGCAGTCGCCGTCATGCTCGCGTGCACAGCCGCCACCGCGAACGCGCAGCAACCTTCTTCCGCCTTCGATCGCGGGCACAGCTTCCAATCCTGGCAGGATCCGGGGCTCGCCGCGGTCGTGGCCAAGTGCAAGAAGCCGCCGCAGCCATTCCGCATCGGTATCGTCGCCGACGCGGCGGCCAACACGGCGCCGCCCCCGGAGCCACCCGCTCCGCCGCCGTCGAAGGCGATTGCAAGCGTGATCGCGGCGGGCCAGACCTGGAAGATCGTGTGGTCGTGGGAAGGCAATAACGCCGACGGCCCGATCGCCGACGAGAACGGCACGATCCTGTTCGCGAACAACGACGCGAGCAACGTCATGAAGCTCGACCCGGCCACGGGTCTCGCGACCGTTGCCTACGACAAGGTGAACACCGGCGGCGCGGTCAGCCGCAGCAAGAACGGCGCGCTGTTCGTCGCGTCGCGCGGCTTGCACGGCGGCATCATGCAGCTCGAGCCGCAGCGCAAAATCCTCGCCGACACGTTCAACGGCGAGCCGATCGAGTGCGTCGGCGGCGTGCTGAACGACATCACCGCGGACAGCCGCGGCGGCGTGTACGCCGCGATCTCAGGCGGCGGCCTCTTCTACGCGAGCCCGCAAGGCGTGCTCACGCAGTACGGCGAAGGCGTCACGGGACCGAACGGCATCATCTTGAGCGCCGACGAGAAGACGCTGTACGTCACGAACGGGCCGGTGATGCTCGCGTTCGACGTGCAGGCCGACGGCTCGCTCAAGAACCAGCGCGAGTTCGGCAAGTTCAGCCGCGGCGGCGGCGACGGCTCCGCGATCGACTCGGAGGGCCGCGTGTACGCCGCCATCGGCGGCGCCGTGGACGTGTTCTCGCCGCGCGGCGAGTTGCTCGGCACGATCGAAGCGCCGCAAGGCTTGCACGGGGTCGCCTTCGGCGGCCGCGACAAGAAGACGCTCTACGGCATCGTGTTCTACGGCGGCTGGGGCACGCCGAGCGCGCGCAACCGCGTGGTCGCGATTCCCACGATCGCGCAGGGTTACACGGGACGCGCGAAGTAACGTTTGGTGTCAGACACCTTTGGTGTCTGACACCGGGCGCCGGCGCGCACCCCGTCGAAAGCGCTCGCGATGCTCGCGCGGAGCGGCGCCGAATTCCGCGCGGAACGCGCGGTTGAAGTTCGACACGTCGGCAAAGCCCGCGTCCAGCGCGGCGTCGAGGATCCGTGCGTCGTCCGCGATGAGCCGGACGGCCGCCTGCCGTAAGCGCGCCCGCAGCGTGTACTGATGGGGCGTCACGCCCGTCACGCGCGCGAACGTTCGCAGGAAGTGGTACGGGCTCAACGACGCCTCGCGCGCCAGCTCGGCGAGCGCGAGCGGCGCGCCGGGATCGCGATCGATGCGCCGCACCGCAAGCACGACCCGGCGCTCGGCGTTGCGCGGCGCACGCGGGGTTGCCGTCGGCTCCGCCGCGAGCCGCACCGTCGCCATCGCGACGCGCAGCGCGAGATCCTCCCAGAGGCCGCCGCCAAAGTGCTCGTCTCGCACCGTCCACGCGGAGCACGCCTCGGCGACGAGCGGCGCGAGCCGGCGCACCGGCGGCACCCGCAGCGCGCGCAGACGCGCGCGGCCGCGCGCGCCGGCGTCGGCCATGAGGCGATCGAAATGCTCCGCGGCGAAGGCGAACGCGAGACAACGGTCGCCGCTGCCGTGCTCGTGGCCGCACTCGAAGCACTGGCCCGGGTTGCCGAGCAGCAGCGAGCCAGGCGTCATGAGCTCGCGGCCGTTCGCGGAACGGCACGCGAACGTGCCGGCGCCCACGAGCGCGATCCGATACGCGCTATGCCGCTCCTCGAACGCCGGGTCGCTCGGACCAAACGTGCAGAGCACGTCTTCGACGAACCAGTCGTCGCCCCGCGCGAGAACCCGCGAGCGGAGACGCGGCGCGGCGCCGAGCCGGTCGCGATCGCGCCGAGCGTCGGTGAGCAAGTCCGCAATTTTTGCCAAGAGCCTCTCCGCAGGCCGCGCTAACGTGGATTGCACGATGCATGCCAAGCATCCAAGGAGCAAGCTCATGCGCAACACCGACCTGATACGTAAGATCTACCGCGATTTCGCTGCCGGCAACGCAGCCGCGATCCTCGACACGTTTGCCGCCGACGTCGAATTTCGGCTCGCCGAGAGCCACCCTTATCGCGGCGACGGCGGCGCGTGGGTCGGCAAACAAGCGATCGTGGATAACTTCTTCACGGTCGCGGCGCCGGAATGGGACGGCTGGTCGATTTCGGTCGAGCAAATGCTCGAGGCGAACGACGCCGTCGTCGTCGAAGGCCGCTACGTGGGGAAATACAAGCCCACGGGCAACCGCATGGACGTGCAGGTCTGCCACGTGTGGGGATTCCGCGGCCGCGAGGTCGCGAGCTTCCATCAGTACGTGGACACCGCGGCGCTGCGCCGCGTGATGGGACGAAACGACGAAGAGTCGCGCCACGCTCGCAGGGCGTGAGCACCGGCGGAGGATTGGTGTCAGGCGCCGTGGCTGACACCTCGTCGCTCCGAAAAAAGTATCCTGTCCCTATTTTCGTCAGGGCGCGGGAACGATCGCGATGCGGTTACCGCGATAGGAGCCGAGCCACAGGTCCTTGCCGACCTCGATCGCGGTGGTGTTGCCCGCGAACGTCGCGTTATCCGGCAGCGTGAGCAGGTCGCGCACCGCGAGCGTCTTCGGGTCCACCTTCACGACGCGCGAGCTGCGGTTGCCCTCGTCCGTGATCTGGCCGGCGGCGAGCAGCGTGCCGTCGCGCGCGAAGTGGATGTTGTCCACGCGAAAGCCGAGCGGGATCTCGTCACGCTTCGGCGGCGTGGCGCCGCGCGTCAAACGAATGAACGACTGGCTGCCCCACGCCGCCATGTAAATGGTCTTGCCGTCGTCCGAGAGCTCGATGCCGTTCGCGCCCGCGGCTTCGCTGCCCGGCACCTTCTGCCAGCCGCTCGCCGTGTGCCATTCCCAGAGCTCGCCGTTCTTCTCGCCGGCCATCATCTTCTGCATCGCGTCGGGCGCGCCGCCGCGCGGCAGCCAGTTGGTGGTGATGAAGCCGCCGTCCGCGAGGCCGCGCACGGAATTGAGCCCGATCGGCTCCTGCGCGATCACGCAGCCGACCCACGTCACGCTCGGCGTCGCGGGTCGCACGTCGACTTGGAACACCTCGATCGACTCGCGGGCGCCGTGCCCGACGGCCATCAGTTGCAGCACCGGGCCGTTGCCCGGCGCCAGGTAGAGCCCGTGCGTCGTGAACGCGCCGGTGGGCGGCCCGGGACAATCCGGATAGCTCTTCTTGTCATGCCGCTGCTTCGCAGCCGGGCCGGGGAACACGCTCGTCGACTTGCGATCGCCGACCTCGATCAAGTTGATGCCGCCCGTGCCTTGGTAGGCCGACGCGAGCACCCACTGCCCGCGCGGCAGCGCGACGAGGTCCTCGGGCGTCTGCTGCCCGCAAACCCATTTGGTCTCGACGGCCGGATCGCAGGGCGGTTGCGGCGGTGCGGCCGGCTGCGCGGCGACGCGCGCGCCGACGGCGACAAGCAGCGAGGCGAGCAACATTTGCGCTCTCACGAGAACCCCCCGGTTCGAATGGCGGTGGGCGGAGACCCGCCGCCGGAGCACCGTAGAGCGGAAGCGCGGATGCGTCAACGGGCCGTCAGCGGCGAATCGCGCGCCGCCAAGCGGCGAACGGCAGCAGCGCGAGCCAAAACAGGCCCATCGCGCCGCCCCCGCCGCCGTTCGGGTCCGGCACGAAGCTCGCGGCCGGCGGGGTCGTCGGCGGCGGACTCGTGGGCGGTGGTGTCGTCGGCGGCGGTGTCGTCGGCGGCGGTGGGGTCGTCGGCGGCGGTGTCGGCGGCGGTGGAGTCGGCGGAGGCGGCGGCTCGGGCGGAACCTCGGGCTGCAAATTCTCGCACTGACCTTCGGCCTTGCCGCTCACGCGGTTGTCGGCGCCGAGCGGCGCAGGCGCGTTGTCCGCGCACCGCAGATTTTCGAGCGTGTTGCCGGTGATCAGCACGCCGCCCACGTTCGCGTCGACCTGTAGGTCGTGGTTGATCTCGTTGCTCAGCACCTCGAGCCGCGACCGATTGCCGAGAAGCTCGACGTTGCCGTTGAGCTCGACGCCCTCGATCCGAATCAGATCGCCGACCATCTGCTCGAGCCGGAAGTCCTTCTCGACTCGGCCGCCGTCCATCTCGACGAAGTCCGCGCTGCTGCCCGTGAGAGCACCCCGGACGTGCACGTCGCGCGCGGTCAACGACCCACCCGCGAACAACGTCACGTCGCCGCGCACCTCGGTTCCTTCGAGCTCGCAATGCGTGACGATGTTGAGATTGCCGTCGATCCGCCGGGGGTTCACTCCCGGCAGGCACAAGAAGCTCTGAGCTCCGGCGACACCCGCCTGGAGCAGGACCAATGTCAGGGCGCACCCCTTGAGCAAAAGCGATTTGCGATACATCGCACGACTCCGCCCGCCGTGGTTTGCAGAACGGGGATGCAAAACTCGCGCCGCGAAGCGCGAAGTGGGTCGGGTCGTGGAGGGTCTGACCCCGGGGCCAGAGCACTTGCTCTGGCCCCGGGGTCTGACCCTAGTTCCAGAGGAGCCGCCGCCTCCAAGCGGCTGCGAAAATTCCAATTCTTGGAGTCGAGCGGTGGCTAGCGACGCCTGGGGCGCCGAGCTACACGGAATCGCCGGTGCAGGCCCAGTCCCCGCCGACCACCACGAAGAAGGTGCCGTTCAGGCTGCGGGTCTTGAAGATGTCGCGCACGCTCTTGCCGAGCGCGCTCTTCACCTCGTCGGCGCTGCCGCCGTCGCGGAACCCCATCACGGAGGGGGCCGGAAGGCCGAAGCTCGGCCCGTTCTCGGACTTGAGGGTGCGGCGCAGACCCAGGTCCGCGAGGTCCATGTAGGCGTAGAGATAGTCCTCGCGGCGGGCGTTCTTGAGGTCGAAGGTGCAGAAAACGAGATAGCTCATCGCGTGTCCCTACGCAGTTCGGTCCTTGCAAAGAAGCGGGGACCGCGGTCGCGGTCCCCGCCATGCACAAAGAGTCGGCTAGGCGAGCGCGGTCTTGAACAGCGCGAGCATCCTGCCCCACGCCTTCTCGGCCGCGTCCTTGTTATAGACCGTGGTATCGGGCGGGCACCAGCCGTGCGCCGCGGGGTACACCTCGATCTCCGCCTTGAGCTTCGCGGCGTCGAACGACTGCTTCAGGGTGGTCTTCGACATCGGGTCGCGCATGTCGTCGTTCTCGGCCACCGCGATCAGGAACGACGCCTTCATCTGCGGGATCAGCAGATGCGGGCTGTTCGCGTCCATCGTGGTGAGGCCGCCGCCGTGGAACGTGCAGCCGGCGCCCACGCGGTTCGGCACTGCCGCCGCCGTGCGCATCACGATCGGGCCGCCCATGCAGTAGCCGGTGGTGCCGATCTTCTTGTTCTTGTCGACCTGCGCCTGCGCGTCGAGCCACGCGATGAACGCCTTCGCGTCCGTGGTGTGCGTGGTCGGACTCAACGCCTGCATCAACGGCAGCACTTCCGGAATCGGCGTGCTCGCGCCGTTCGACGCCGTGGGCGCCTTCTTCTGCCGGTAGAACGGATTCACCGTGAGCACGCTGTAGCCCTCCTCGGCCAAGCGCTTGCCCATCTGCCGGAACGCGGGACGCAATCCGAAGATGTCCGGCCACACGAGCACGGCCGCGTGCGCGCCGGCGCTCGGGGCCACGAAGTACGCGTCGCATTCGCCGTCCGGCGTCTTGATGGTGACGTCGCTCTCCTTGACGTCGACGGCGTGGGCCGCGCGCGGCAGCATCGTCGCGAGGCTCACCGCCGCCGCGAGGACGCCTACGTCCCTACGCGAGTATTTCTTGAGGTCCTCTTGGAAATGATCTTGGTCGCACATGCCGTGTCTCCCTCCGGTTATTCGATTAGAGCGCCGTTCGGTCGGTCGCCTGGCGCCGAATATACCTCAGCGGAAAAATCGCGTGCAGGAATGTCGATCCCAAATCCCGTCGTTCGTCGTCTAGCTGTAGGCAACCACATCACCAGAGGAGACTCGACATGAAGTTCATCAGCATTTTCACGCACGAAAGCTCGGACCACGGCCCGCCGACCGAGGCCGAGATGGCGTCGATGGGCAAGCTCATCGAGGACGGAATGAAGGCAGGTTGGTTGATCGCGACCGAAGGTGTGAATTTCGGCGAAGCCGGCGTGCGCGTGCACAAGCCCCGCCGCGGCAAGACCGTGGTCACCGACGGCCCGTTCAGCGAGGCGAAGGAGGTCATCGGCGGTTATGCGCTGCTCAAGGCCGAATCGAAGGCCGAGGTGGTCAAGCTGACCCGGGGGTTCCTGGACGTCGTGGGCCAAGGAACCTGCGAGATCCATCAGCTCTACGAAGAGCCGACCCGGGCTTGACCGGCCGAGGGCGTCCGGCCGGTGGCCCGTCACGCGCGGCCATCGGCCGGACCGCTACTGCTCGTCCTGCGACTCGTCGTCCGGCCCGCCGGCGTCCTCTAAGTCGGCGGCATCGATAGCGTCGCTCGTCGGCAGACAGGTCCACGGCTCGTACAACACTTCCGCGCCCACGCGAACCCCGGGCTGCACGCAGACGCGACCGGCGAAGCCGGATCGGCCGCCCGGCCAGACCGGCCTCCCGGCTACGGCCGAAAGCTGCCGGTATTCCGCGAAGGTGCTGTCCGGCGCGGGCCGGAAGCGCATTACCAGCTCCGGCGCGGGCGCCTCGGCCCCGTGCGGCGCGTCGATCACGGGCATCGCGCCCACGGCGCGGCCCGCCCGCACGAGCACGACCCGCGGACGCGGCAGCGCCGCGAGCCGGTCGGCATGCGCGGCTTCGTAATCGGCGACGCTCCGATAGAACTCGTCGGTGACCGCCGCGAGGTCGAACCCCGCGAGCTGGAACGTCGCTTGCCACAGCGGCAACCCGCGCAGGTCCGACGGCAACCGCGGGTCGCCGAAGGCCTGCAGCAGGCGCGGCACCGCGGCTTCGCCGTAGACCCGAACGAGCGCCGCGATCAGAGCCTCGCCGGCCGTGTATTTCACGTTCTCGTCCCGCACGGTGCGCAGCAGATTCGGCTCGGCCAGCTCTTCGATCACGAGCTCGCGGCGCGCGTGCATCGCGGCGAGCACGAGCATCCGCTCGTCGGTGCGCTCCGCGCGCACGCGAAAACGAGTCTCGACCCAGCTCGCGAGCCCCTCGCTCAGTACGTCCGCCGCTTGCCACAACCAGGCGCGCTCGGCACCCGCGAGGCGTTGCGCCGCGACGTGCGCGGTTTCGTGGGCGAGCACGGCCGCCACTTCGCTCTCGAGCGTCATCCGCAAGCGCCCGAGGAAGGCCGTGCCGTGCGTGTTGGGAGCAGAGCCGGAAGCGTCGACGTCGATCGGATCGCCCGGCGGCACGCCGAGCAGCGCGTGCACTTGCTCGAAGATGGCGTCGGCCTCGGCGGCGAGCGCGAGCGCCGCCTCCGCCTCGTGCGCCGGATACGAGATCCGATAGTGGAGCGTCTCGACACGGGCCGGCGGGCTCGGCGAAAACTGGTAGCTCGAGGGGCCGGGAGGCTCGGCCGGCGTCGACTGCAGCACAAAGCGCTGCACCGTGAGCACGACCGCGGCCGCTAAAGCGGCGGTCGTCGCAACGGCAACGATCGCGCCCGTGACCGGCCCTTTCACGTTGAGCTGCCTACGTACCTTGCCGGCGCCGACGAACCCTTGCCACGCGACGAGCGCCGCGACGACGGTCACCGCGGCCTGCGTGCGCACCGTCTCGGCGTCGACGCCGATGCCCGCGCCGCTCCACTGCCAGTACAGCAACGACAGCGGGTTCAGCACCGCGGCGCGCGGCACGCGCTCGACGAGCAGAAGCAGAATCGTCGCCGCAAGGCCCACGGCGAGCCAGGTGAGGCTTCGCAAACGGCCGAGCGCGGCGCCGAGCATCAAGCCGTTCACGAGCAACAGCGCCTGGAGCGCGAGCGCTTGGAGGAGCAGCCCCGCGTGCAGCGCGTGATCGAGCGAGCCGCGGGCCAGCCAGTGCATCGTGACGTCCGTCGCGAGCTCGATCAGCGGCCCGACGAGCACGAGCACGGACATCACGCAACACTTGACCACGAAGACCCGCGAGCGCGACACCGGCAAGCCGTCGAGAAAGCCGAGCGTGCGATCGTCGTGCTCCCGCACCGCGAGACCGGTGCCGATCGCGAACGCGATGAACCAATAGGCGATGAAGTGAGAATCGTTGAGCAGGTAGAACGTGCGGCCGAGCGGCGTTAGGTCGAGCTGCGTGAGCGCCTGCTCGACGATGTGGCTCACGCCGAGAGCCAATCCCAAGATTCCCCACGGCAGCAGATCGCGCAGCTCCTTGCGCAAGAGCGCGGCGTTCACTTCCAAGAAGATCATCGAAGGACCAGCCGCTCGGCCAAGACGCGGTTGGGACAGTCGAGCACCTCGTCCTCGACCTCGATCACCGCGAGCACGCGCGCCGCGCGCGGGGGCTACAGCGGCAGCACGCCGCGCGCGCCGATCACGTCGAGCCTCGGCATGTCGCCCGCGTCCGTCGTCCACGGGGTGAGCACCCGGTAGTACGCGGCGTAGCGCGGCGCGCCGGTCAACGTCGTCTCGATCTCGGTGCCACGTCCGGGCTTGCTGTGCCAGTCGACGCTCGCCGTGATCTTCGGGCGGCGCGCGAGCTCGGCCGCGTGGCGCGCGCGAGCGGCGTCGCGCCCCGCCGCGGCGTCGGCCGCGAGCTCGTTCCAATCGATGCCCGCGGCGGCCAGCGCCGCGGCCGGGCGCCGCTCGAGCAGCACGCGCGCGTCGTCCGGCGGCGTCGTAAAGATCTCGCGAGCGAGCTCGAGCGCCCGGTCTAGGCCGATCCGGCCCACCAACGCGTCGAACACGCCGAAGGCGACCGCGACCGCCTGGCAGTCGCCCAAGAGCTCGCTCGTCTCCGACCAGGCGGTGAGCCGCTCCTTGGGCAACGGCACGTCGACGGCCGCGGCGCGCAGCCACGAGAGCTCGCGCGCGCGCTCGTCGTCGCGCATCGCCCAGAAAGACGCGAGGCCGTCGAGCAGCACGTGCCGGTCGTCCTTCATGCCGCGTTGCAGCGTCGCGTCGGTGATCAGCGAATGCAGCACGAGCATTCGCACGTTCTCGGCCGGCGCGTTGGTCGCGACCTTGAGCACGATGCCGTCGGCCTCGCCCAACGCGGCACGCTGCATCACCTCGCGGTCGAGCCCTCGCTGCGGAAGCACGAACACGGGCGGGTGCACGTCCAAGTGTAGCGCGTCGATGAGCGTGTCGGCGTCGGCGGCGATGGCTCGCGCGAGCCCCTGCGCCGCCGCGGCGTCGAACGCCGCGGCGGGACGCACGCCGACGGTCACCCATTTGCCTTGGAACTGTTCGCCTTCCACGATCTCGAACGGCGGGCGTACCGGTTTAGGATCGAGCGTGTAGGCGACGGTCGCGACAGCCAGGAACGCGACCAGCGCGAACACGATCTCGCGCGTCGTCATGCGCCGCGCCAGCGTGCTCGCCATGGCGCCCGAGCCCGCGAGCGCCAGCACCGCGGCGCCCGCCGCGCAGGCGGCCGCGATCGCGAGCGCCACCAAGAACGCCGAGCGCTCCGGCATCGCGACCGCCATCTGCATGCCCGGGCCGAGCAGCCTGAATACCGGCAGATCGAAGAACGGAATGCCGCCGATGTCGGTGGCGAGCAGGGCGGCGAGAGCGACGGCGCCCCAAACGATGTAGCGGAAACGGCCGAGCATCCCGGCGAGCCCGGCGAACGACCAGACGGCGAGGCAGTACGTGGCGGCGCACAACAACGGCCCGCGGGCGTCCGCGGAGGCGAGCACCTCGGAGCGCCGCGCGAAGTCCAACGTCGCTACCCATGCGAGCCAGGCGGTGAGGAGCAGCAGCGCGCAGCCGAGCAGCCACTTCGTCGCGAACGCGCGGACGCGGCCGATCGGCAGCGTCTCCAAGAAGAACTGCGTTCGGCCGGTGTACTCGCGCACCAGCAAGCGGTTGGCGAGCACGAGCGCGAGCAGCGGGACGATCGTCAACAGGTAGCGCGAGAGGCCAACGAAGCGCCCGCCCATCCGCGCCGCGGTTTCGAGCAGCACGTACATCGCCACCGCTGCGATCAGGAACGTGGCGGCGAGCACCGCGCCGTGCTCGTGCGCTTCCTTGCGCAGCAACGGCAGGCTCATGCGGCGGCGGTCGCCGGCGCGTCGGTACGGGCGAAGGCGAGGAAGATCTCCTCGAGCGGCAGCGTCTGTACCGTCGTGCCCTCGGGCCAGGACGCGGCCTCCCACGCCGCGCCATCGGCCTGCCACACGTCGGCGCGCACGCGCGCGAAGCCCGGCGGCGGCTCGAGCGGCGCGGCGGCAAGCACCCGGCGCACGCGTTTGCGCAAGTCGTCGACACGCCCCTCGATGCTCGCGCGCCCGGCTTGGATGATGCCGACGCGCGTCGCCACGCCCTCGACCTCGTCGACGTGGTGCGAGGACAGGAACACGGTGATGCCCCGCTCCGCGGCCATCGCCACGACCCGGTCGTCGAACTCGCGGCGAGCGACCGGGTCGAGCCCGCTCGTGGGCTCGTCGAGCAAGAGTAGCGGCGGCCGCGGCGCCAACGCGAGCGCGAGCCCGACCTTGGTGCGCGTGCCGCCGCTCAATTGCACGGTGCGCCGATCGGGAGGCACGTCGAGCACTCGCAGCAGGCGCGCGTATTCGGCGTCGTCCCAGCTCGGATAGAACGCCGCCACGAACCGGCCGAGCTGGCGCGGCGTCATCCACGGATAGAAGTTCTGCTCTTGCGAGACGTAGCCGATGCCGCGCTTGGTGGCGACGGACACGCGCTTCATAGGCTTGCCGAAGAGCTCGATCGTGCCGCCGTCGGCGCGCACGATGCCCATCAGCACGCGCAGCGTGGTGGTCTTGCCGGCGCCGTTGCGCCCCAAGAATCCGTAGATCTCGCCGCGCGGCACGGCGAGCGACAGGCCGTCGAGCGCGCGGACACGCCCGTAACGCACCTCGAGATCGGTCAAGCGAATCGCGTCGTCCATGGAGCGATTCTATAGGCACCGACGGCGGCCGAGGGGGCCGCCGTCGGCACGGAACGCGGGGTTACTTCCCGACCGCCTTCCAGACGTCGGCCTTGTGCTGCGGCTGCGCGGAAGCGTGGACGTTGATGTAGCGATCAAAGTCCGTGAGCCCGAGCTTCTCGAGCGCGGGCACGAGCGCCTTCACGTGGTCGTTCGCCGGCTCACCCGGATTGACCGAGTAGTCGCCCTGGAACAGCACCTTCTCCTTCGGGATGTACGCGATCAGCAAGCCGTTCGAGTGCGGCGAAGGATAGATGTGGTAGAACTCGACGGTCCGCGTACCGTCGGTGTACACCTTCTTCTCGTCGACGGCTTCGACCTTGGCGCGCTTCGGGTTTTTCGACAGCGCGTCGTCGAGCAACGTGCGCGGCGTGTTGAGCGCGCGCTCGAAGAACTCGCGGTTGTTCGCCTGCGTGATAAGCGTCGCGCCCTCGGCGATGAGCACCGGCAATCCGCCCGTGTGGTCGGAATGCGGATGCGTGTTCATCACGTAGCGAATCGGCTTGCCGGGGAACTGCTTCTTGATCTCGGCAACATACGCCGTGGCGCGGGCCTGATTCTGCCCGGCTTCGAGCAGCATGACGTAGTCCTTGAACTCGACGACCACCGAGTCGTAGCTACCTTGGCCGGCGGTGTACCGATAGAGCCCGTCGCCGAGCTTCTCTGCAGTGACGGTCAGCGCCGGCGGTTGGCCACCGGGCGGGCCGCCGCCGCCACCGCCGCCGGGAGGACCACCGGCAGGAGGCGCGGGCTGGGGTGCCAGCGTCGCGAGATCGGACGGATTGCCGCGCGCCGCCGTGACCTCGACGTCGAAGAACGGCCAGCCGCCGCGGGTCTGAGCGATGTGCGTCGGAGCCATCACGCCGCCGAAGTCGCGCCAGTCGGTATACGTGGCGACGATGTGCATGTCGCCCATGATGTTCTCGCCGTTCCAGGTCTCGACGCGCTCGACGATGTTGTCGCCGTTGACGTAGCCGTTCACCGTGTAGCTCTTGCCGGACGGCGCCTTCACCGTCGGGCTCCAGCTCAACACCGTGTATTTCTTGCCGTCGACGGTTTTCGTGCTCGCGGTGGCGTTGTTCGCACCGGCGCCCTTCAGGAAGCCCCACGGCGTAACGTAGAGCTCGAGCGACTGCCCCCACGGTTGCGACACATCCGCTTGCTGCGCCGTCACCTGCTGAAAGAGCGTGCCCGGCGTGATGGTCGTGGAGCCGCCGGCCCCGAAATTCATCGTGGCGCCGGTGTGGCGCGATAGCGGCGCCGCAAGATCGATCACGCGCACGTAGCCCGTGATCGGCTGCATCGGGTCGTGCGTGCCGTAGCAGATCAGCGAGGTCGCGTTCGCCCCGCACTGCTGGAACGCGACGCCGTGCGCCGAGCCCGAGTACGTGATGGATTGCGGATTACCGAGCGCCTTTTGCGCGTTCGCGATCACGGTCTTCGCGTCCTGCGCGAGCGCGCTCGCGCTCAGGAACGCGACGCCGATCGCCGCCAGTGCTAACTTCTTCATGGTTATTCCCCCCAGGGTTACGAAAAACTATTTGCCTTTTTGCGCGAGCACGACGAGCTCGCGGTAGTTGCCCTGCATCTCCCACGTGCCCTTGTAACCGACCGGGAGCACGAGCGAGTCGCCGGGCAAGTATTCGTGTTTTTTGCCGTTCGGCTCGGTGAGGATCAGCTTGCCGGACAACACGTAGACGAACTCGTCGACGTCCGTGGGCCGCGTGCGGTGATCCGTCTTGGCGGGCGTCGACTCGAAGATCGACACGCGCAGCTCCTTGCCCTCGAACAGCGTGGCGACGCGCATGTTGAGCTCGCCGCCGACGAGGATGTCCTTGTAGGCGTCCGGCGGAATCGCCGTGAGGCCGAGGCCCGCGATCTTGTCCGGGTCGAGCCGCGCGGGCGCGACCGGATCGTCCGCGAGCGCCGCCGCGCCGAAGCCGAGGGTTGCCGAAAGAGTAAGCGCGCCGCCGAGGGCGCTCCCTGGGACTTTTATCATGGTTATCCCCCCGGGATCGATCGTTAGTCCGTAGACCGATCTGCCGTGCCGCGGAGCGTATCACGACGCTTCGGGGGAAGGCATTTCCGGCCGGGAGAGCGGGTAGTTGCGATGGAACGAGCTAGAATCGACCCATCGAGCGTTGGGGAGCGCGAAAAACGATGCATCACCCGAGTAGCCGACTCGCTGCCTTGGTCGCCGCAGGTGCGAGTCTCCTCGCGCACTCCTTACCCGCCCTGGCCCACCATTCCACGGCCGAGTACGACGCGACCAAGTTCGTCGAGGCGCGAGGCGAAGTAGTGACCGTGCTCTGGCGCAATCCGCACGTGCGTTTCCAGGTGAGCACCAAGTCGATCGACGGCAACGAGCAGCTCTGGGACACCGAGAGCGCCGACCTCACGCGGCTCGACCGCGCCGGACTGCCGCGCGACATCTTGAAGGTGGGCGACGTCATCACGTTCGGCGGCAATCCCTCCACGCGGCGCGACCGGCGCATGTACGTGACCAATCTCTTGGTCACCGATGGCCGCGAGATCTTGCTCCGCGGCAACGTGAAACCGCACTGGGCTCCCGAGCGTGTGGTGGACACCGAGGCGCGTCCGCCCGCGGCGACCACGTCCGCCCCCGCCCCGAGCGCGAGCAAAGGATTTTTCGGCAAGGTCTTCGTGCCCACGCGCGAAGGACAGGCGCCCGCGTGGGTCAGAAATCCTCCACTCACGGAGGCAGCGGTGGCGGGCAAGGCCGCGTACGACGAAGTCGTCGACGATCCGGTGCTCGGCTGCGTGTCGCCGGGCATGCCGCGCGTGATGCTGCGGAGCGGTCCGTACGCGGTACGTTTCGTCGAGCGGGGCGCGGACCTCGTGCTGCAGAACGAATGGTTCGAGATCGACCGGCTCATCCACATGGACGGCAAGGAGCCGCCGGCCAACGCGCCCTACACGCCGCTCGGCTATTCCGCCGGCAAGTGGGACGGCGACGCGCTCGTGATCACGACCACGCACATCGACTGGCCGTATTTCGAGCTCTACGGCCTAGTGGGCGTGCCGCAGAGCCACGACATGCGCATCGTCGAGCGCTTCACGCCGCGCGACGGCGGCGCCACGTTGAAGTACGACTTCTCGGCCACCGATCCGTCGGCGTTCACCGAGCCTGTCGCCTACGACAACTACGTGACGTTCCGCGTGCAGCCGGGGCTCGAGTTCCTGCCGTACGACTGCGTGGAAACCGAACGAAAGGCGCGCAGCGCGCGCTGAGGCGCCAGAAAGTAGCGCGAGTTGCGGCAACCCGGGAACCGGTAGCTCTCTCGCTATCGGGATTTTGTCGACGGCACTGGGACGCCTCGCAACCGATCGGCGCCTCGTCGGTCGCTTGAATAACGCTAGATCAATGCCTTGAGTCCCTTCCGGGTCTCGGCACGGATCTTGTAATTCGATGGGGGCACGGCGTCTGCGGCTGGCGGATCGACGCGCTTTCGAAGAAACACCGTTTGGGGAGACACATGGTGGGCACCCTCATCGACGATTTCCGACTCGCCCTCCGCAGCGTGGCAAGGAGTCCCGGCTATGCCGCCATCGCCGTGGTGACGCTGGCACTCGGCATCGGCGCGACCACGGCCATTTTCAGTGTCGTGAACGGAATTTTTTTGCGCCCGTTGCCCTACCCCAGTGCCGAGCGTTTGATGCAGGTACGTACGGTGTTCGAGGGCGGCTCGCTGGGCCCTTTCTCGTACCCGGACTTCGAGGACCTTCAAGAACAAAATCGTACCTTTGCGGGGTTTGCGGCCTACACCAACCGGACGGCCTCGGCCGGAACGGCCGAACAGGGGTTTCGCGTCGGATGGACGCAGGTCTCGCCGGGTTTCCTCGCGGTCATCGGAGTGCCGCCGGCCGTCGGGCGAGGGTTCAATGCCGACGAGGAACAGACCGGCGGGCCGGTAGCGCTCGTAGGTTACGGCTACTGGCAGAACCGCCTCGCAGGCCGCAGCGACTTCGCGAGTCAGAGCGTGCGCGTGAACGATCGAACCTACGCGGTAATCGGCGTGATGCCGCGTGGCTACGACTTCCCCGCGGGGACCGAGCTCTGGGCGCCCCTGCAGCCGATGACGCAGAATCGCACCGCGCGCGGCTATCAGGTGGTTGCGCGCCTGCGGGACGACATATCCTCTGCTGCCGCCCAGCAGGATCTCAGCGCGATCGCTGGGCGACTCAAACAACAGTATGGCGACGACACCAACATGGTCGACGCCTCGGTGCGTCCGGTGATCGAGCAGCTCGCAGGTAACGTGCGTGCGGCGTTGACCGTCCTGCTCGGGGCGTCGGGCGCGCTGCTGCTCGTAGCCTGCGTGAACGTGGCGAACCTCATGCTCGCGCGCGCCCTCTCTCGCGATCGCGAGTCCGCCTTGCGCCTCGCCCTCGGAGCGCGCCCCGGGCGCGTTGCTCGGAAATTCATGGCCGAGTCACTGGTGCTCACGGTCGCGGGTGCCGGACTGGGCCTCGCGATAGCGTTCGGGGGCGCTCGAGCGCTGCTCGCACAGGCCGAGTTGCCGCGGACGGGAGAGATCGGCGTGGACTTGCGCGTCCTCGTATTTTCGCTGGCCGTTGCGGTGCTCGCGGCCTTGGTCGTAGGCGTGTTTCCGGCGTTCCGGGCAGCGAGGCGCGACCCGCGTGACGCCTTAGCAGGCAGCCAGCGCATTCAAGGCGTTGGCGCCGCGACCCGCCGATTCAGCGCCGGCCTCGTCATGGCCCAGATCTCGTTGACTGTCGCGTTGCTGGTTGGCGCCGCCCTCGTTGGACGTAGCGTCCTCAACCTGCTTGACGAAGATCCGGGCTACCGCACGGACGGCGCGCTCGTCATGGACGTCTGGCTCCCGGCGGAAGTGCCTGCCGGGACACGAACTGAGTTGTCGGCGGGCGACGCATATATCGCAAGCTTCCTGGAGCGGCTCATGAGCGGGCTGCGGAGGATCCCGGGCGTGGAGCGCGTGGGCGGCATCAATCATTTCCCGCTCCAGGGCCTGGGCGCGAACGGGAGATACCTCCTCCTCGACCGTCCCGACGAGGTTTCTAACTGGGATGACTGGAACCGCTTGGCCGGCGAGCCGTCACGCACGGGAACAGCGCAGTTTCGAGTAGCCAGTCCGGATTACTTCGGCGCCATGGGGATTCGCTTGATCCGCGGTCGTGTTTTTGACGCGCGCGATACGCGTGACGCGCCGCATGTTGCGCTGATCAGCGCCTCGCTCGCCGAGGCGCGCTGGCCCGGCCAAGATCCCCTCGGCAGGCTCATTCAGTTCGGCGGCATGGACGGAGATTTTCGGGCTTTCACGATCGTCGGCATCGTGGCGGACATTCAGGAGCTCGGAATCGGTACGACGCCGCTGCAGACGTTCTACGCGGACCAGCGTCAGCGACCTCGACGCGCAAATGAGTTCCATGTCGTCATCCAGGGCGGAGCTGACTTCGCGGCGCTGACTGCAGCGGCGCGGGGAGTCGCCCAAGAGCTCGATCCGCAGATACCTGTTGCCTTCAAGACGCTTCGGGAAGTCGTCTCCGCATGGATGGCCCAGCGGCAATTTGTCCTGGTTCTGCTGACTCTGTTCGGAATCTTGGCCCTCGTTCTTGCGGCGACGGGTGTTTATGGGGTCGTGGGCTATATGACGGTGCGGCGGACGCCGGAGATCGGCGTGCGCGTTGCGCTCGGCGCGCGCGGCAGCGACGTAGTGCGTTTGCTCGTGCGCCAGGCCGCCGTGATTGCGGTGGGCGGTGTCGCGATCGGCCTGACCGTTGCAATCGCCTTGAGGCGCGTCGTCGCGAGCTGGCTCTATGGCGTGGGCGCGGCCGACCCAATGACATTCGCGGCTGTTGCGGTCGCGATGCTGGCCGTGGCCCTCGTTGCGAGCTGGATACCAGCTTACCGCGCCTCGCGCGCTGACACGATGGAAGCCCTGCGGCACGACTGAGCCCCGTTGCACTTTGCCGTGCCACGCGAACGCGGCGCCGCGCGCGTAAGCTACGCACGCAAGGGTTTCGCCAAGAAGCAACGACAACAAAGGACCTCTCACCCATGACGGCAGCCAAATGGTGGCTACGGATCGTCGGTTCCCTCTACCTGCTCGAGGGCGTCGGGCTCACGCTCATGGCCCTGCTCGCGCCGGACCAATTCGCGGCGACGTGGGCCGTGGCGCCGGTCGGCTCGATCGACGCGCTCGGCGTGCGAGCCGCGCTGATCGGCGGACTGCCGGGCGTCATGACCTGGGTGCTACTCGGCGCAATGATGTGGATCTACTCGCGCACGCCGGCGCGAGCGCGCGTTCTCGTGATCGTCGTCGTGGCGTGGGAGCTGCTGGTCTGGATCCCCACCGACGTGGTGTCCACGCTGCAAGTGTTCGACACCGGAAGAATCGTGCTGAGCACGATCCATGCGGTGATCGGCATTACGGGAATCCTGGTGCTGCGTCGGCTGCCTGCGGGCTGACGGAGCGCCTACGCGTATTCGGCCTCGAGCCGCTTCGCCGCGATCTCGGCTCCGTCCCGGCCGACGTGCCCGGCGAGCGTGCGCGCGCGCGCCGCGACCGCGGGATCGAACACCTCGCTTAGCGCACGAGTCAGCGACTCTTCCGTCATCGCAGTGTGCGGCGTGCTGGCACCGACCCCGAGCTGCACGACCCGCCCGGCCCAATAGAACTGGTCGCCGAACATCGGTGTGATCAACTGCGGGATCCCGGCACGAGCTGCAGCCGCGGTGGTTCCGGCGCCGCCGTGATGGACGACCACCGCGACCCGCGGAAAGAGCACGTCGTGGCTCACGTCGCCGACCGCGATAGCGTCGGACGCATCGTCACCGATCTCGAGGTCGGCCCAACCTTTGGAGACGACGATCCTGCGCCCCGCGGCACGCGCGGCGGCGATCAGCGGACGAGCCGCGTCGCCGGCGGCGGGCATGCTGCCGAAGCCGACGAAGATCGGCGGGTCACCGCGTTCGAGGAATGCCTCGAGATCCGCGGGAAGCGGCGTGGAATCGGCGAGCACCCACGCGCCCGTCTGGAAGATCCGCCGACCCGGAGTGGCCGGCACCGGCGCGAGCGCGGCATCGGCAGCCAGCCAAGTGTGGTCGGTAAGGGTGTAGTCGAGCACGTCGTCGATCGGGCGCATACCGAGCCGGCCGCGGTTGCGGTTGACGCGCTCGAGCGCGCGCTCGTTCCAGGCCTTGGCGGTGCTGTGCCACTGCTCCGCGATGCTCGCGGGCGCAGCCGCGTCGGCGGTCTGGAGCGGCGACGGCGGCGGGGCGAGGTCGGGCGAGGGAAGCGAGTTCGCGGCGTACACCGCCGTCACGCAGCCGATGCCTAAGTGCTCGGCGATCGACGGCGCCGCGTATTGATGCGCGTTGGCGCCGACGATCACGTCGCAACCCTCGGCGGCAGCGCCGACGGTGTCGAACTGGTCCGTGATGAGGTCGGGCATCGACTCGCGCAGCTTGCGCAATTCCTCGGGCGTGAGCGTCGGCATCGCACCGGGCTTGCGCGGGGGCGCGCGCATCTCCACGCCCATGGGTACGGCCTCGAGCCCTAGGCTCTTGGCCCAGGCGACGAAATTCGGCGAGATGCACAGGCGCACCGCGTGACCGCGCTTGCGCAGCTCGAGCGCCAGCGCGAGCGCGGGCTGCACGTCGCCCCGGGTTCCGACCGCGGTCAACAGTGCGCGCATGGGCGCGCCGTCACGCCTTCCGCAAACGCTTCGGCCAGATCCCCGACTTGCCCGGCGACAGAATCCCGTTCGGGTCGATCGCGTCCTTCAACGTCTCGTGGAACCGGCGCGTCGCGTGATTGTTGAACGAGTACATCTCGGCCACCTTGTCCATGAACGCGACGTGCGTGCGGTACTCGGCCCAGCCGTTCGCGGCCGACGCTTCGACGAGCTTGTCGAAGATCAACCGGTTGTTCTTGTTCTGGGCGACGTCCTTCGACATCGGCAAGCCGAACAGCAGCACGAGCGCGCGCGGGTTGTACGACCACGGCAGCGCGGCGAACTGATTGCCGACCGGTAGGTTCAGGTCGGAGTAGAGCTTGCCGTAGACCTTCTGCGCCTTGAACACAGCCTCGCCCGTCATCGGAATGATCGGAGAGAAGCCGAGATGCCCGCCGCCTTGCAGCAACCCGAACACGCCGAGGCTTGGCACGCCGAGCGCGACGCTCAGCGTCGAGTCGTTCTGGTCCACCTCGGCGGGGAACACGTAGCGGCGTCCGTCGACGAACGTGGCGCCGCGGATCGCGCCGAACTTCTCCTTCACGTATTCCCACTGCGCGTCGACGAGCTTCGGCGGTCCCCAGAAGCGGAACTCCGCGCCCCAGTACGGCAGGTTGCGGTCGCGCGCGAGGCGATCGAGCTCGGCGATCGACGGTCCCTTCGGCATCTCGAAGAACGATCCGCCCTGCGACGCGTGATAGTTCAAGAGCGGGCTGTCGAGCAGCATCGTGCCGCGCAAGATGTCGGAGTTGTGCAGGTACGAGTAGGTCTCCATGAACGGCACGAGGTCGTCGTGCAGCGGCACGTTCACGCGGCCGTCGCGATAGGCTTCCGGCGCCGGCATCAGCCACAGTCCCATGCGCGTGACGATGCCGAAGTTCGACTGCGAGAAGAGGCCGTCGACGAGCGGCCCGAAGCCGTACTTGTACTGGTGCCAGACTTCCGAATTCGGCATGCCGCCCATGCCCGTGCGCAGCACCTCGCCGTTCGCGAGCACCACCTCGAGGCCGCAGACCGCGTTCCAGTGGTCCTTCATCGGCGTGCGGCCGCCGCCGCGCTCGAGCGCGTTGCCCATCGGCGAGCCCCAGCCGGGATCGGCGGGGTCGATCCACACCTTGAGCTTGTGCTCCTGGATGTAGCGATAGAGGTCGAAGTAGCTCACGCCGGGCTCGACGACGGCATAGTGATTCTTGTCGTTGACCTCGAGCACGCGGTTCATGCGTTTCAAGTCGACGATCACGCTGCCCGAGTACGCGGGCGACGAGCCGCCGTAGCCCAAGTTGCGGCCGGTCGAGATCGTCCAGAGCGGGATCTTGTAAGTGTTCGCGATTCGTACGACGGCTTGCACCTGCTCCGTGCTGCTCGGCGCAACGGCCGCCGAGGCGACGCGGTCCTCAGCCTCGCCGAAGAAGGGAGAATACGCGTCGCGATAGAGGTTGAGGTCCTCGGCCGACGTGAAAACCCATTCGCTGCCGACCGCGTTCCTGAGTTCTTGGAGCGCTCGCGAAAAGTCGCGTTCGCTGATGCCGGGAGGTGTTGCCATGATCGTGTGCCCTAGTTCTGCGCGAGGCGCAGGTAGTCTCTCACCGGCGTGATCCATCGACCACCGTTTCGTTCGCGTCGGATCACACGGCACCGCGGAGAAGCGCGGGGATCACCGGCCGCGCGTCGCGGAACCCGCTACCTGTCGACGCGGTCGAGCGCTTGACTCTTGCCGCATGACTCTACATTGTAGAGTCGATGGGCGAGCAGATAAATCTCGGTGAATTCGAGCAAGTAGTGCTGCTCGCGATCTTGCGCCTGCGCGATCACGCTTACGGTGCCTCGATACGCGCGGAGATCGCCAAGTGCACTGAACGCGACCCGACACCTGGCGCGCTGTACACAACCCTGGATCGCTTGGAAGACAAGGGTCTGGTGACTACGAATATGGGCGACCCAACGGCGAAGAGAGGCGGGCGACGCAAACGCTTCTATGCGGTTAGTGCCATAGGTGTGCGCGCAGTAGCACGCGCTCAAACGGCGTTTCGTCGGTTACTCCACGGCATCGACATCCCAGGAGTCGCTTGTGTTTACTGACGCCCCGGCGCTCAGACTGCTTTGCTTGGTGACCACGCCGGATCGCGCCGAGGCAATCCTGGGCGACCTAACTGAGGTAGCAAGGTCGCGTGGCAAGGTGTGGTTTTGGACTCAATGGTCACACGCGTTCGCCGCACACGCCTTCAAGACAGTGCGCTCCGCCCCACTGGAATTCGTCTTCCTAGCGATCGGCGGGCTTTCGCTATACACATTCTTGGGATTGACGACGCTCTGGCTCGGGGTGATGAGCCATCCTCGAGCTACCTTCACGACCTCGCCATCACTGTTCCTGCTAAGACTCGTATTCGCCGCGTTTGTAGCAAATCTGCTGACTGGATTGTTCCTGGGCCGCTTTGCCTCGACGCGCGCAATGAACGGAATTACGCCGTTGCTCACGGTGTGGATTGCGTACTACTTACTGTGGCCGCTCATCGGCTTGTTCGCTCTCTCTCTTCCCTGGAGTTTGGTCGGAGCGGGTATTCTGGTGGTTCCCTTCATTAGCATCCTTCCACTGCTAGTTGGCGGCGTCACAGCACGACGGCAGCCGAGCTGATTCGAGCGAGAGCTTCGCGTCCCCTCCACTGACGTGCTAGCGCACGCTCCGACGTAGTCCCACCGGCGATCGCCAGGCTTGACACGCGGCGGTCCGATCATCTATGTTTTAACCGTCTGGTTAAAACGACTGTTTAACTAAGGACAGAGAGTGAGCAGCACGACCAAGAAGCCGCCCCGCCGCCTCGCCGTCGAAGCCGATCCGGCCGAGACGCAAACGAAGATCCTCGACGCGGCTTTCCGCCAGCTAGCGACCAAGGGGTACGCCTCGCTCAGCATGCGCGAGATCGCCAAGGACGCGGGCGTGAACCACGCACTGATCAACTACTACTTTCGCTCGAAGGATCAGCTCGTGATCGCGGTGCTCGACGAGGCGAACCGCCAGCTACTCGAGAGGCAACAACGGATGTACGCGGCACCTAGCACCTTCGCCGAGAAGTGGGCTGAGGCGCGCCGCTTCTACAAGGACGACATCGCTTCGGGATTCGTGCGCGTGCAGGCCGAGCTCTGGGCCGCGAGCATGTCCGACGAGGAGCTGCGCGAGAAGTTCCTGCCCCGCCTCCAGGCCTGGCGCAAGCTCGTGCTCGCCGGCGTCCGCGACGCGTTCGCGGCGCTCGACGCCAAGGGCGTGAAGCTGCCCGCGCCGCTCACGGCCGAGGCTATCGGCTGCTGGATCTCCGAGTTCTGGCTCGGCATGGAGTTCATGGACTTGATCGGCGGCACGCGGGAGCGCGCCGAGCACGCGGCGGCCCTCGACGCCGTCCAGAAGCTGCTCGAGAAGCTCGACGCGCTCATCGGCAACCCCACGTCCTCGAGGAAACGCAAATGAGCACGCGCCTTCCCGAGAGCTTTCGCAAGGTCGTCGGCGATCTGCCAGAGCCCGGCACGCTCGACACCGGCGACGCCCATCCGTTCGAGACGATCACACCCGCGCGCGAGGGCTACGTCGAGCGCGACGGCATCAAGGTTTGGTATGCGGTCTGGGGCGACCGCGGTCCGTGGATCGCGTTCGCTCCGATTTATCAAATCGTGCACTCGCGCATGCTCAAGGCCACGGTGCCGTATCTGTCGCGGCACTTCCGTGTGATCACGATCGACGGCCGCGGCACGGGCCGCTCCGATCGGCCGCTGGACGCGAGCGCCTACAGCGTCGACGAGTACTACGGGGACTACGTCGCGGTGCTCGACGCCGCGGGCGCCGACCGGGTGGCGGCAGTCGCGATCTCGGTCACGACGATGACGGCGGTGCGGCTCGCGGCCGAGCAGCCCGAGCGCGTCTCGCATCTGATCGTCGCCGGCGGCTTCACTGACTACGGCATCGACAATCCCGCGATCGTCGAGCGCATTCGGGCGGAGGAGGGCCTGATGCGGAGCGACTATTCGGAGTATCTGCATCGCTTCTTCTCGCTGTGCTTCAACGAGCCGCACTCGACCAAGCAGTTCGAGGACTCGGTGCGCTTTGCGTGGGCGACGACGAGCGAGGTACTCGACCTCTGCCACAAGGGCTGGGTCCGCGACGGCTACAGCGAATATCTGAAGCGCATTCGCTGCCCGACGCTCGTGATCCACGGCGACGAGGACGGCCGCGTGCCCTTCCCCGCGGGCGAGGCCGTGCATCGCGGCATTCCGCATTCGCAGCTCGTAACGGTGGGCAAAGGCGGCCACCTCACCGCCGCGCGCGATCCCGTGTGCTTCAACCGCTGGGTGCGCGACTTCGTGGCGGGCTCGCCGCGCACGCACAAGTGGGTGCGAGCGATGGGCCGCAAGCGCAAAGCGCTGTTCATCTCGAGCCCGATCGGCTTGGGGCACGTGCAGCGCG
>Ga0137410_10000250_pt1 | contig 38201 bp, 32 predicted proteins | sample CZODoug1_16funga_FD_108878 | JGI IMG/M metagenome (GOLD analysis project Ga0137410, IMG submission 108878) | Vadose zone soil fungal communities from Angelo Coast Range Reserve, California, USA - CZODoug1_16fungal (Illumina Assembly) | ecosystem: Environmental > Terrestrial > Soil > Vadose zone... | reverse complement strand
TGATGGCGCTGCGCATCGCGCGGATCTGCCCTGAACCTTCGAGGTATCAACCGAGCCGTCCGGATTCCCCGTGATCAGGCCGTATTGGACGCCCTTGCTGACCAGCTTCAACGTCATCGGGCGCTTCATCTGCTGGGCCAGGGTGACGGCCAGGTCGCGGGTGGACCGCAAGTCGGTCGTAATTTCGTCAGCCAGCATTTCTTTCAGGCCCAGGCCGAACAGATGTCCCGCATCGCGACTGTCGGGACGGGTGACGACGTTGCCACCCGTGCCCGCCGATCCGCGCGGTCGACCATGGCATAAGGCGCAACTGTCCGACAAACCGGCCCCGATGGCGATGTCATTGTTGATGTCACCCACGCCGTCTTTTTCGTTCGCTCCCTGTCCCTGCAAGCGGGTGAACTTGCGTTGGAAGAGTTGCCGTCCCCGACGAATGGACCGGAACGGATCGCGGTTGATGATGTACATGGAGGATCCCTGCGCCATGACGTCTCCACGCCCCGCTCCGATTTCATCCAACAGGGATTTGTTGATTCCCGCCTTGGCTGTGTTCGGCGCCTGTGTGTTGTCGATCATCTGCGCTTGCCCCGCGAGACTCCACAGAAGCAGGGCCAAACAAGTGAACGTGTGTGCTTTCCCCAAACGTCTCATGATCTCTCCCTCCACTTTTTCCCGTGCTGCGGAACCTTGAACGCTGCGAAAACTCGATTTCCTGTCGAACCCCGGATTGCGCTCTACTTTGACAAACGGAAGGTAACGTGGAAAGACGACACACCTGCTCAAAAATGTTGAGGTGGCGATTGAGCCAGTCCAAACACAGGCTCATGCACTGTTACGTGCCGGACAGATTTGGGCCTTGTCCGGGCAGAAAAAAGCCCCAGCCCTCAAGATCGAGAGCTGGGGCGATAAGGGCTTACGGTGTAGTGAACTTGTATACTTGCCCGGAACTGACCCCCCAGACTCCACCGCCGCTCCCCACGGTGATGGAAGCGAGAGAGCCCGGAACGTGCACAAAACTCATCGTGTTCGGTTCCAAACGGTAGACATTGCTTCCGGAACGCGCCCACACTCCGTTGCCGCCCGCTTGGATTTGGGCGGCGCAACACACAATGTGCCGGAATCCGCCGAAGAAGGGATCGTATCGGTAAAGATCACCTGAAGTGCCGGTGTCAGTTGCCCATACCTCTCCATTCGGGCCGACCGTAAGCGCCGGAAAAGCTACAAATGGACTATTCATTTGCTCGAAGACCCCGGCAGAAAAATTGAAGCGATAGGTGATCGGGCCGCACTGCGCCCCCCAAACGTCTCCGCCACCTACGTGTATGTCGCAAAGAGTCCCGGGCTCCTGATCGAAACTGTTCGTGCAAAAGTTGTAGCGAAAGATCTGGGAACCAAGGTTGAGGCCCCAAACTTCGTACGGGTGACAACTATCCTGGTAGCCTGGACCCACCTGGATGTCATCAAGTGAGCCCGGAACCTGTGAGAACGTCCATGTTGATCCGCTCTTGCTAGCGTGGTAAATACTGCCGGAAGAATTCAGCCCCCAAACCGTATCCCCCTGGGCCGCATTGCCTCCGCCGACTGCGATTTGGCTTAGAGAGACGCTGTTCGCCAATATGAAGGTTTTTCCGTTGAAGATGTACGGGTTGCCATTGCTGGCGAGAGCCCAGGCGCTGGCGCCTCCGGAGGCTACTTGCACGATCGCGGCGTTTTTTGCGACTTTTGCTTTTGTGAACGTTTGTGCAAGTGCTGTTTGGGTGCAAGCCATCCCTAAAACAAGAGCAAGCACGGCGACGAAGGATTTTCTAATTTGGTTGTTCATGGTGATCTCCTTTGATCAGTCCGTAGTAGCGGCGAGGCATGACTAGGCTCGCCGCTGGGTTGTCGTGTCAGAAGTTGTGCGCGGCGTTGAGCCGTGCAGCAACCATTCGGTTGTTTCGGGGAAAGATCGAGGCCGTTTGTGATTTGCTGCCGTGCTTGCCAGCCACCACATCAGGCTCTACTGGGATAAACGCAGGTTGAGAACAAAACACGACAGGATGGGGCAAGAAAGAGGTGATTAGCGGCTTGGAGCATCAAGGCCCGCCAGTTGCCGGGCGCTGCGGGCATCGGGGTGGTTGAGGCCGGCAGCACACTGGAACTTGTTCCGCGGCAGTTTGGGCATCATCGGTCTCCTCGGGCCATCAGGACATTGGTGAGAAGGAAATAAGCGGACAGCCTTAGAAGAAAACGTTGAGGATGGCAGATCCTTTCGGTGTAGGTTCAGGGCCAGAGCCACGTCGGTTGCCGCAATATCGGGTTGCGCGACCGTGAAGTTCAATCTTGCCTCGGCATAGATACACCGTCGGCAGAGGATTGCGTCCGGACTTCCGAACTTTGTGGGCCGCTTCCCTAGCGCCTACCGCCTGATGGCAGGTCGCAAAGCCTTCGGGAGATCCAACGTATTCCAATTCCAGCGGCGAACGGTCTGAGTCTCGGAGACTGACCGAAGAGCGAAGTGAAACAATGCTAGCTCGAGTGTCTAGCGGGCAAGTTGGCGGGCCTTCTGCGTGTCAGAGTGATCAGGACCGGCGGCATTTTGAAGATGTTCTACGGCCGATCGACCGGAGGCGCGGGCTTCCTCAGTTTTGCCCTGGGCGGCCAGAGCGTTTGCCAGCACCAGATATGCGCGGCCGGTTACAATGGAAAAAGTTCCTGGTACCGCGGATGCCCGAAGGAGACTCACTGCCCGTTCCGCGCCGGATGCGGCATCCTCGATGCGATGCGCGGCAAGTTCGACGTTGGATCGCCGGACCAGAAACGTCGGTAATAGGATCGCGCCTGCATGTCCGTTCTTGATAGACGCTTCTGTAATAGTTATGGTCTCATCCGCAAGTCGAATCCCTTCGGGAATATCTCCCTTCGCAATGGCGTTCAGAGATCGTTCAGAGACGAGTGCCGCGAATGCAAAGTGTCCCGACGGCAGGCTCTTCCGCATTCGAGGTTCCACCAGAGCCAACATCGCATCAGAATTTGTCAGATCGTGCTGCCCGCGGTAAACTCTTGCCTTCATTAGGAGCGTTTGCACGATCAATATTTCATCCCCTGACTTCTGAGCGTCAGCGAAGGCGCGGTCGGCATAATTGCCCGCTTCATCAAAACGATCAAGATCGATCAGCGTTGCGGCATAGTTATTGAGAAGATGTGGTGAAACACCTGCCTCGGCCTGGTTCTCTTGGCTGATCTCGATTGCACGGCGAAGAGCTCTTTCTGCTTCCATTATTCGTCCAGAGTGAAACAGCATCAAACCCCAATTGTTGAAAAGCGTGCCGGCTTCTTGAGTGTCGTCGCGGCCGAGTGTTGCAAGTACCTTCGACGCACGATCAAATGTGCTGTCGGCCTCGACAAAGCGTCCTGCGGAGCGGTACGCCTCGGCCAGTCCCATCAGAGTGTCGGCCTGCAACGCGTCTGACCTAAAAGGCGATCCTTCTACCAACTGTTCTGCCGTCAGTGCCCGCGCCACGGCTTCCGAGGGTTCGCCTGCATCATTTGAGACCCGGCTACCGCACTCAAGGCAAAAGATTCGGTCGAGCACAAACTGAGACTCGTTCGGAAGCTCCTGAAATCCTTCTCGGATAAGCTCCTGCGCTCGCTTGGGATCACCTGAGCGGGGGGCAGCGTTCCCTAGGGCGCAGGCAGCCAGCGCACGGGTAGTTCGGTCAGTCACGTTACGTGAAAGCTTGTATGCTTCCTCGAGAACCCGCAGTGCGCTGGCGTCCTGATCCTGCGACTGGTATTTTCTGCCGATCGAGACCAACAGCTGAATGTGATTGACGTCGGTGAGATCGTGCTCACGCCGCACGAGGCGCTCGGCTCGCTCCAGCAACTCATTCAGGCGCAAAGGCTTTCCTGAAGGAGCTGCGTCGGTCAATATGAAGTTGTCGAGATCATTGATGGCCTCGGCCCGGGTAAGCTGCCGAAACGCAAAATCGCGCTGTTCCCGTACCGTGCGCGCCTGGATCAAAGTCCCCGCTGCTCCTGCAACAATTGCCATTAGAGCGAGAGCAGTGAGCACAACTGCTAAACGATTGCGACGTACAAATTTACCCACTAGGTAAGAAATAGTGTCGGGCCGCGCACTGATGGGCTCGTGGTTGAGATACCGGGCGATGTCGTCGGCTAGAGCCGTTACCGACGAGTAGCGCTCGTGGGGATTCTTCTTCAGCGCCTTCGCCACGATTGTGTCGAGATCTCCACGGAGGAGACGGCTTAGTTTGTCGGGAGTGGTGGTGCGGCGTGTGGCATTCCCAGTCGTTGTCTCCTCGTCTGCCTGCGACGACGTCACAATGTCGGACAAGCGTCGAGGTTCAGTATCTACGATCGCCCGTACCAGGTCGGCGGGAGAGCGGGGACCGCCTGCAGGATGCTGACCGGTCAGCAATACATACAGCAGCACGCCGAGCGCATAGACATCGGTAGCGGTAGTGACCGGCGCTCCCGTCACTTGTTCGGGGGCAGCGTACTCTGGAGTCATGGCCCGTCCGCCCTGGACGGTCAGCGACGTGGCTTCTCCATCCTGGCCATCTCCCTCCAACAGCTTGGCAATACCGAAGTCCAGTAACTTGACCTGTTCGTCGTTGCTGACCAGCACATTGGACGGCTTGAGATCGCGATGCACGATCAGGTTGGCGTGGGCATGGGCGACGGCCCCCGTGACATCGAGAAAGAGCCGAAGCCGCGCCTCCACGTCGAGCCTGTGCTGGTCACAGTAGCGGTCGATGTGGTCGCCCTCGACATGCTCCAGGACCAGATACGGAGAGCCAGTAGTCGATACCCCCGCATCCACGAGTTCGGCGATATGAGGATGCGACAGCCGTCCCAGAATGCGGCCTTCCCGCTTGAACCGTTCTTCGCCTCCCTGGCCCAGCAGCGCGAGGTTCAGGAACTTCACCGCCACTCGCCGCTCGAAGCGGCCGTCGGTGCGCTCGCCCAGCCAGACGCTTCCCATGCCGCCCCGGCCGAGCAGCGAGATAAGCGTGTAAGGGCCGACGACTTGTCCGGCGAGTCCGGGAGCGCTCGCTGGCCTTGTGAGACTACCTTCCAGGAAATCGGCTTTCGCCAGCTCCTTGTGTTCCTCCAGAAGCGAAGTCAGTTGGCCGGCCAATTCAGGATTCTGGGCGCGAATCGACGAGAGCCACGCGACGCGCTCGTCATCGCTCATATCGAGCGCCTGCTCAATGTAAGGGCGAAGAGCCTGCCACTGCTCCGGACTGAGTGTGGACATAGGGCTTCAAACCAGTAAGTCAGCGCGAAGTTTGCGGTGGAGGTAGAGTCGCGCCCTTTCCCAATTTCGCTGTACCGTGCGTTCGGATACATCCCGCATGGCGGCAATCTCGCCAAAAGAAAGGCCGCAGAAAAACTTCAGGTCGATAATCTCGGCAAGCGCAGGCTCGACCTTGCCTAACTCGTCCAGAGCCTCACTGATTTCGGTGAGTTGAACGTGGTTGATCGCGTTCTCGAGGGCATCGGTGTCGAGCGAAGTGATCTCGAACAGGCCACCCCGTTTTTGGGCCTGCCGCTCCCGGACGTGGTCGATGATGAGTCTCCGCATCACCCGGGCAGCGTAACCCATGAAACGAGGCTCGTCGGGGAACGTGGGGTCGCCTCGGGAAGACATCGCCAGGTAGGCTTCGTGCAGCAGCGTCGTCGCGCTGAGGCTTACCGCCCCACTCCGGCGAGCGAGCTCACGCTTGGCGATACGGTGCAATTCAGCATAAAGGGCCCCAAAAAGCCGCTCGGAAGCGGCCCGATCCCCTCGCTCGACCGCCCCGATCAGCGACGAAATGGTAGGTTCCACATCCCCGTCAAGCACTTTCCAACCTGCGGACAAGAGTCTCGCATTTCCTGCGGATAGTCAATAAACCTGTGCGGCGTCCATAGCTCGTAGCTAGAAATACGTTTAGCAGCCCCGAAACCTCCAAAGATAATCTCGGAGTTTAGGTTCACGTTAGTGAGTATCTCGCGCAGCAGCAATATTTTGTCGGCACATGCCCCGCCACCAAGAGCGACTCCGCAAACACTTGTCGAGACGTATATCACAGTTAAGTCTGCCCATTTCGTATCAGCTCCTGTTTTGTGGCCTGGAAAGCACCCCACCCGAGCCCTTATTCCTGTTAGATCTAGCGTGGGATCGGAGATCGGCAGGTCACCAGTTCAACTCTGGTCGTCGGCTCCATTTCCCACACAGTTCGCACTTTTCAGGCCGCTCCCTTCACAACTGGGCCTGGAAGGGCTTGTTCTAGCTTGGAAACCACCGCACCAGAGCCTCTATTCCTCTTATATTTAGCGCGGGATCGGAGATCGGCAGGTCAACAGGTCAAACGCGAATCTCTGGGCGTCTCCGCTATTCAGAAGCCTTGTCCCCTGCGGCAACACTCCGGTACCTGTCAGCAAAATGCGGAGTCATCGTGGGTAGAACGTAGAACGACGAGGCAGCGAGGTTGCTTTGACATCACAACAAAGTCGCCGAAATCCTCGCCTGTTGGTGAGAACTTGCGGATCGCATAGTCCAAATGGCCCGGTCGTTGCTCTTGATTAGCCACGTAGACGTTGCCGAGAGGGTCCACGGTTAAACACTCAGGAAAAGAAAAGCCCCGTCAACGCAAACGTGCCGAGGTCTTGTCCGGTCGGCGAAAACTTGTGGATTGTGTTGCGGAAATCACCGGGGTTGTCAGAGTTGGCAACGAGCAGGTTTCCCGAGGTGTCAAAGACCATTCTGCTGGGCGCGGTCAGCCCAGTTGAGGCGAATACGCCGAGATCCTGACCGGCCGCGAGAATTCGCACACCAAGCTACTGCCGCCCGCCACCAGAAGGTTGCCCGAAAGCTCAAACACCATGCTCTCAGGAACGCATTGCGTGGGGGCAGCGAACGTGCCGAGGTCTTGTCCGGTCGGCGAAAACTTGCGAATCGTGCTGTCCCCGATGTTCCCCACATAGAGGTAGCCAGCGGAATCAAAGGCCAAGGCGAATGGAAAGTATAGCCCCGTCGAGGCGAAAACACCTAGTGGCTTGCCCCTCGGGGAGAACTTGCGGACTGCGTTGCCGAAGATGTTCGCCACATAGACATTGCCGGACCCATCAAGAACCAAACCCGCATCGCCGGCCAGACCTGGGGGGCCGAAAATAGTGAGAGTGTGCTGCTTCCCCGTCAAGAAGAACTTGCGGATCGTGTTTTCACTGGTGGAGACCAGCAGGCTTTGAGACACAGTCGCCACGGCTTCTTCGGTCAGCAGCCTCGCTCAAAGCGAACTGTTTCACGAGGATCAACCACATGCATGAGTTGATCGCGTAGCGACACGAGGTACTGGCGAAAAAGTGTTGCTGGTGACAGTCTATAGCCAATGAGACTGTATGCGTTGCCAATAGAACCGAAGCGAGCTAGATACGTGCCTTCGACTAGCTGCAGACCGCTACGCCAAAGACAACTCGGCCGCGCAAGACTCGTGTTCCATGCACCCTTTCGTCATCAGTGATGGTTACTCGCCTTCGTGCCCACGCCATAACAGGTCACTTGCGCTGGCGGTGCGCCGATCGGGATCGCTTCGAAGGATGTGACAGCCCAATCCTCCGCTCCAACCGCACTGCCGGATTGAAAAATGAAATCGAATGCACTTATGTTGCTAAAGTCCGCTCCGCTTGTAAAGTATGCAAACGGGAAATCAATGCTGACTGGGCTCGTACTAGCCGTCAGATTGCAACCGGTCTGGCTGTAATTCGTACCCGAGAAGACAAGAATATTGAAATTCACCACCAAGTCATTGCCGTGGAAGTTGACACGCAAACGGTCGTAATTTGAGAGGTCAAGTTGCAGGGGAACCCCTGAGCCGTACTCGACATCCAGGCGCGGGCTGGTGTAGTACCCCGAACTGAAGATCAAAGCCGACGGGGCGATCTTGGTCTTGCCTCGTATCTGAAACGACGCTGACTGACTGAACAGATTCTGTGAGCCGCAGGGTTTACTCTGACAAACAGAGAAGACCGTTAGCCGCTTTCCGCCGATCATTACGCCCACTTGAGTGTTGGTGTCATTTCCCGAGGACAGCTGCTTCTTGTACGCGCCGCTCGAGAAATTGTCCAGGATCAGTTGCGCACTGGCTGCTAGCGGGAGTGCGAGAACCACTGCGAGTAACAATAAAGTATTGGTGAAACGTGAATACGTCATAAGGATTCTCCTCGACCATTTTCCTAAAGGGTCACACATGGGTTTAGAATCCCCACCCATCGCCTGTTGCTACGATGGGTGGAGTAATTGCGTTCAGGGAATAATGGTTCCCAAGCGGAACAGCTTCTCATCTTCGCCTTGCCAGTAAGAGTCGTCCCCAATTTTGACGATGTTGAGGAAATCGCTCATGCTGTTGACCTTGTTCCCGAGAAACAGACTGATCGGTTGCGCTTGCGAGTTGTAAAGCCAGGAGTCATACCTGCTGTTCGGGTCGGGTCCATCGTTCCATACGTCGTACATGTCCCAGAAGGTGGTGGAGACCCAGGTTTCGTTGGTTTGCCCCATACAAGCCCAATTGGGCTGGGCCTCAATGTTGTAGCTCGCATACCCGGCGACAGGATTTGTCTCGTCGGGGGCGAACTGAGTCCAGTAACCGACGTAGTCTGCGAATCCTTCGACCATGCCTGTGTCGTTGTCGTAGCAACTGCCTAAGGAGTGGGGCTTACCGCCCGGCAGGCCTCCCCAATACCAGCTGTGGATGCTGTGGGCAAGCTCGTGGCGAATGACGAACGGGGCTGCGTGCGCCGGAATCAGCCAAATCTTTCCGTCGGACGACTGGCTGCAGGACCACGCATACTGGGGAACGCTCTTTCCATTGGAGTCTTTATCGTAGATGCAGTGTCCCGAAGTGAGGGTGTTAGGGAAGGTTACTTCGATTGGTTTATCGCGCAGGGCGTTCATGCCGTTTCCGCTGAACTTGACCCACACGTCCGTCCCGCCTCCGTAGATAGCATTCAAGCCTGGCAAATCACCGTTGTTAGAGGAATCCAGGTACCAGGAGCCGATATCCGTGTCACCGGACCCGGAAAAAATGTTCTGACCCCAGGCGTAGATATTGCCCTTGGCGTCCTGCAGTTGCAGGAAGCGGTTCGCAGGCCGGTACTCAATATACAAAACGGAGGACGGGGGAACCGGTCCGATTTGCCAATTCCCACCACCGTCGACGTAGTTCCATCCCAGGAACGCGTAGCTGTTTCCCACAAACAGCCACACTCTGACAACCCACGCCCAAGTCGCGTGGTAAGTATTGTCAGGATATAGGATGGAAAAATTTCCCCTGAGATTGATGCCGGCGTCCGGACTAGAGGGGTGCTCGTCACGAACTGGGCTCTCTACTACTGACGGAATGCCGCAAGGCGGAGGGCAGGGTCCAGGGACATGGGTTGTGTCTAAAGAGAGCTGTTTCGATGGCATGGCGGCCATGATCAGCGGATCGGGAGCATGGGTTGGAATGACCTCAACCCCCACCGGCAAGGAGGTGGGAGAGAACGCCAGCGGGCTGACCGGAGTGTGGTCGATGTAACCGCCGCCCAGATCGATTGCAGGATCATCCGAGCTTCCTTTGATTCTTCTACGACCACCGAGGAACGCCTGCGAATATGAGACAGGCTTGAAGACGCCTGCATTCACGAGAAACGGCTGGTAAAGAAAAGGGTGCACACCGGGAATAGGCGCGCCCGCGGCGTCGAAAAGTGTGGCGTCGACGTGCAGGACTTGGCGACCTTGGCCAAGCCCGAAGCGGGCGAGCTCAAAGTCCTGGCGTTGCTTGGGCTGGAGAGTAAAAGTGAAAGGCGCAAAATCTACTGTCGCCTGTGCGCCTGGCGCTAGTTGCACGATGACCGGGGCGTTCAGCTTGTTCTGAATGCGCAGCCGGGATTGCTGGACGATGATTAGGTTTACGTTCGGAGGTGCAGGTTCGATGGCGAAGGCAACTCCAGTCAGTAGCAACAGCCCAAGCCAAGAACAACCCCATCTTAAGTAAGCGACGTACCGGTGAAAATTTGCCGTCAACATGATTGTCTCCTCAATTGTTAGCGCCTATTAGGGCGATTTGTTTCAAGGTTAGGGACACATGAGAATTCCGCCCGCCGTGTCCATCGCGGTTGTAGCCCGTCCAGAGCTCAGTCCGGTGGCCACAAAAATCACTCGCTGCGTCTTGTACTGTTCGCTCAAGCGCCGGTCGTCCACGTGAACACAGCGAAAGTTCTCGGTCTGGAAAGAAAACCTTCCGTTCACGGAGGAGGCATTGCCAAGATGCCATCCCCCCGGCTGGATTAGCGGCGCGTTCTGTATGTTCAAACTCACGATCTCGTCCTCCTGATAGCCATATCCACTGATCACGTATCGCCCACCCGCTTGCTCAAATGTTTTGGTCACCGTGATCCGAGGTCCATCCTTACTGCCGTTGCATCCGCACGAACTGGCAACGACTAGCAAGACACAAACGATTGGCACCGCGGTCTTTGGCACCACGAGCCCCTTCGCGCCCCGCACTAAGCACTGGCCGGTCAGGCTATCTCCCCAGGCCAGCCCGCCTCTCGGGACTGCTGCCTGGAGGCGGAGTTTGTGCCGGAAACCGACGGAGCGTCAAATGTACGCACGCTTAAGAATTTACTTAACAGATAACTGCTTGCTGCCGAAGAACCTACGGCTGCGTCTTAACTGCGGCTTCGGAAATAAACGAGGGATCAGTGATAGACTTCTGCGCACTCTCGAGGTTGGGGGCGGGCCGTGGGGAGTCCAGCGGGGCACAGACAAATCTTTTCCTTTGGATTGTTTGAGGCTGATCCTGCGACTGGACGACTCCTCAAACAAAATGCGCGTGTCCGCCTACAGGACCAGCCCTTCCGTATGCTCTTGCTTCTCTTGGAGCGGCCGGGAGAGGTTATTACCCGCGAAGAGTTGCGAGAGAAGCTCTGGCCCCAAAATACGTTTGTCGAATTCGACAATGGCTTGAACGTCGCGGTCAAGAAGATCCGGGACGCCCTCGGCGATGATGCCGACAATCCCCGCTTCGTCGAGACACTGCCGCGACGTGGCTATCGTTTCATTGCTCCGGTCGCCGTCAAAGGTCCAGTCGCAATTTCAGGCGATGTTCGCGCGGTTGAGGAATTCCAGTCCCCCATGCAAGGCGTCCCGTCTGAGTCGCCTGCCGCCCCTACACCGCATTCGAGATTGCGGTACTACGTTGCCGCTGCGGCCATTGTCATAGTGGTAGTTGCTGCCTCGCTGGTGGTGAAACGGATTCGCTCCGCAAGATCTGCCACGCCAGTCACACCCGCGGCGCCTGGAGTTGAATTAGCCCCTCGCCGTTCCGTCGCGGTCATGGAATTTCAGAACGTCTCCGGCCATTCCGAAAATGCTTGGCTCTCCACCGCCATCCCAGAGATGCTGAGCACGGAATTAGCTGCTGGCGAGAAACTTCACCTCATCCCGGGTGAGGACGTGGCTCGCATGAAGCGGGAGCTGCATTTCGAGAACTCCAGTAGTCTGGCCCGAGCTGCTGCTGTGCGTGCGGGAAAGAACTTGAAAGTGGATGTTCTGGTGGTGGGTTCCTTCACTGCAATGGGGTCGGAGCCGAATCGCCGAGTACGCGTGGACGTTCGGCTCCAGGACGCCACCAACGGCGAGATTGTTGCCGAGGTGGCAGAAACCGGAACCGAGGAACACCTTTTTGAATTGATCGCACAAGCTGGAACCCACGTTCGCGAACACCTTGGAGTGCTCCGCATTTCTCCCACCGAGGAGGCGGGAGTGAGAGCCTCGGTCCCCACGACCCCCGAAGGCACCCGACTCTATGCCCAGGGATTGGGGCGCTTGCGCGTGCTCGACGCGGTGGGTTCGCGCGATTTGCTTGAGCACGCGGTCATTGCCGAACCGAATTTCCCGCTGTCGCACATGGCGCTTGCATCTGCCTGGAGACTTCTGGGATATGACCAGAAAGCCAAGGCGGAGGCTAAGAAGGCCTTTGACAGATCGGCTGGCTTGCCTCGGGCGGACCAGCTCTTGATTGAGGGCCGCTACTATGAAATGTCCGGCGAGATGGATAAGGCCATCGCTGCATATCGCGCCAGGTTTGCCTTGTCCCCGGACAGCCTGGAGGACGGGCTCCTGCTCGCCGAAGCGGAGAGTTGGGCGGGCAAGCGGGCCGAGTCTCTGGCTACCGTGGACGCGCTGCGTCGTCTGCCGGAGCCACTTTCCCAAGATCCACGCATTGATATGCAGCAGGCGCGTGCGCGCAGCGGCGATGAACAGGATTACCTGAGACTGGCTCGCCGTGCCGAGGAAAAGGCCAAACTTCAGGACGCTCCCCTCCTGCAGGCCAGGGCGGAAGTCATGGAATGCAATGGTCTCCACGGATTGGGTCAACCCGAAGACGCGATTAAGGTCTGCGAAACCGCGCTACGCACTTTTTCAGAGGCCGGCAACACCGCCGACAAGGCGCAGACTTTGCGCTTCCTGGGGGACATTCGCCTGCAACAGGGCAGGTTGAAAGAAGCTCTCGATCTTCATGGACAAGCGCTGAAGATTGATCGAGAAGCAGGAAACGATCGGGGCTGTGCCGTCAGTTTCAACCAGATGGCAATCGATTACGAATCTCAGGGAGATTTCAAAAGGGCGGAGAAACTTTATCGTGAGTCGCATGCGCTGTTCCTGAAGGTCGGACATCGAGGCAACGCAGTGGTGCTGGCAAGTAATGTTGGGGGAACTCTCGTCTCACAAGGGAGGTTGTCGGAAGCGGAAAAGTGGTTTGAGCAGTCGTTAAATCTGGCTCGAGACCTGGGAGCAAAGGATGCGGAGAACCCAGCCAACGATGGTCTGGCACAGATAGCACTCCTCCGCGGCAACCTGCAGACCGCACGTCAGAGACTGGAAACCTCGGTGGCACGAATGCGCGCCGCAGGCAATCCCTTTCCGCTAGTCCTTGACTTGGGAGGACTGAGCGAAGTCTTACGTGCTCAGGGTGATTTGGAAGGCGCTCGCCGCAACGCGGACGAGGCCTTGAGTCTGGCCGAAAAGACCGGAGCCAAAGGCGAAGTCGCTTACTCCCGACTAGCGCTGGCGTACCTCGATCTGGAGGAGGGCCAGCCCGGTCAATCTGAACAACAACTCCGCGACTCTTTGGCAGTGTTTCGGAGCGAGAAGATGATAGACGACGAACTCGAGGCGTCAGCTGCTCTTTCCCGCAGCTTCTTGATGCGGAATAATCCGGCGGAAGCGCAAGTTGCGATACAGCAGGCTCGTCAGCTCTCCGTCAGCAGCCAGAACCCCGCCAACCACCTGATGTTTGCCATCGCCGAGGCTCGCGTCAAGACTGCTCAGCTGTCGGCTCGGGGTTCGTCTTCATCGCTCAGCGACGTTCGCTCTCAACTGCTGAACGCCATTGCCAAGGCTCACGGCCGTGGCTTTTCGATATTGGAATACGAAGCCCGGCTGGCACTTGGAGAACTCGAGATGAAGACTAGTCCTGCGACTGCTTTCAAATACCTGAGTTCGCTAGAAAAAGACGCCCGTGCTCGCGGCTTCGGACTCATCTCCCGCAAGGCAGCCGGGCTGCGAAACCGGCAGTCATGATTTTCGTTTCGCGAAGAATGGATCTGGAGCTGGTTTGCACTCTGGTTCTGCGCTATCGGACAACGAATTGGTTCACGTCAGCAGTCCGTGACCCGTGCGGAGACGTTCAAGCGACTAGAAGCAATTGCTCTTGCACGAGGCCTTTTCATACTGGCGTTCATTGACGATGGTTTCGGAAAAGTAGGCCTGACGACGAAACTTACTCAGCTGCTCATCTTTGGCAACCAAAATTTGGACTGAAACTAGGCGGCCTATTTGGGCTGCTTTAAATATTTGAAAATATTGGTCGGGGAGAGAGGATTTGAACCTCCGACCCCCTGGTCCCGAATTCGGTGGCCGCAAGAAGTCTGAGTGATACCGAACGCCATCCTGTCACATCAGAGTGCCGTATTCATGCGGGTGCGACGCGTCTCCACCCACTCCGCGTCTACCTTGAGCGACAGGCCCCGACACGCACCGATACGGGCAGGGATGCGAGGGTTACGACACAAACCACGACACAAATTCCCGGCTCGGAGGGGGCCTGGATCAAGGGGTGGGGTGGGGTCCAGCTACCCCTTTTTGCGACTGCTGGACACTCGTACATCTTTCATTTTTTTAGAATTTTGATTTTTTGTTTTTCAGTTTTTTTGGTCAAGGCACGTTGATTTGCGATCCAAACCAGTCCGGCGGGGCTGGGCCACTCTGACATCGAGAACCACCAGTTCGGTATTTGAAGGCGTCTCGAAACCAGTGCCAGCGGGAAAGGTAAACGAAGTATTAGCGTAGAGGGCTGGAGTCAGTATTCCCTTTGCCTCTTGCTCGATCTTACGGGCGCAAGGAAAATGGGGTCAAACGCGCGAGGGGGATAGCTATACATATGAGCAAACTGCTACACCCGTGCGCCGGGGGGGCGTGTAGTAGCTCTTGCGAGCTTCTCGAACTCGTCCCGTGCCTGAAGAACAATCTTTTTGAATGTTCCAACAGGCCAGAAGGCTTCGCCTACTGCTCCTCCTCCTTCCTGTCGAAAGATAAACCGCTCGCGCACGTTCTCCTCGATGAGGATAGCCTCCCATCCGTCAAAGAAGGCTCCGGTCAGCCGCGGAAGTACTTCGTGCGCTTGGAGAAGTGATGTATCTTCTGTCGGAGACTCCGGGCCTGGACTGTAATCCCCGTAACTTGCGCGCATTACAGAATTGAGGGCCTCATCGGGAGGGCGAGACGAAAGCAACGTACTGTTTCTGCTCACGGCTTGCTGCACCGACTCGACCAACGAATCGAGTCCCGTCATTACCATCTCAATCTCAGTTGGCCGTCCCACGAGACGACCGTCAATCCATAGCCAGAGACAACCCCACCATTCGTTCCAAACTCTCGGTGGATCACCACTACCTTCAAACTCGATTGCGAAGGTCCAACGATCACCAACTCGGGATGAAAACCCGATTTCTCGTTTCATTTATTGTCCTGCCCCTCAAATTGCTACACCTCGGATCGGGCAGGGCCGCGAGGGTCTTCATAGGTTTCCGCGAAGTAGTCGCCAGTCCTACTTGATCGGCGCAATGTACCAAATCGACATCGATTCTACCGAACGGTCGTGCGTTTCCTCCGAGCATCGGTTGTTTGAGCGCACCAAGTTTAGTCGGCTGTTTGGGAGCGGACACCGAACTAAATCAGGACCTCAAGGTCGGCCCCATACTTCCAAGACAATTCCCTGGTTATGATCGGGGATCATCTTCGGGTTGCGCGGATCGCTTTTGATCGACCCCTTGAAGCGTTCCGCATCCTCCACAGAAGAGAGAAGGCTATATTCGTTCAACGGTCCTCCCAACTCACGCACCTGCTCCGCAGTGTAACCGCAGTTGTTGAGGATCGAGAGGAACAGATCGTCCTCATCTACGATCTCATAGCCAAGCAGTTGAAGATCATCGTGACGCTTGATTTTCTCGGCGTAGCTGAACTCGACGAGGGTGGTTTTGTTATCTGTCGACGTGAGCGTCCGATGTTCGACCACATCTCGCGGCAGGGCATAGCCGGAGACGACCCAACCCGGAGATTGCTTGTGGAGTACTGACTTGCATTGGTGAGGTTCTAGTGGCAATTCTTGAAGTTGCGGAAATCGCGTCAAGAATCGAGTCGGATTCTCAATGCCCTCAACGATATCCCACTGGTGCTTATTGATTGCGGGATGGAACTCTCGTTCAATAGAAGCAACTCGATAGCCCTCTCGTTTCGGCCATGTTTTCCAATATGGTTCTTGAATCAGGTATCCGACAAAGATGAAATCGCTCATGCTAATGGTTCTCCGTTTTCGGTGCCGGGAGGGGAGTAGGTATGGGAACAGGTGGCGTTACTCCAGCCGTTCTCGCCGCTGCATTCACATCACCCACGGTTGCGGACCGTGTCGCGTCGTATCCGTTCTGGAAGGTTTGGCCAGTAGCTGGGTTTGTGTTGAAAGAAGGGTCTTTGATGTGTGGCGTTTCCACTGTTTCGCCAGTGGACTTTTCAAAATGCGCTTTACCAGCTAGATCGACCTGACTGCCATTGCCGAGTGTAACTCGATTCTTCCCAATCGCGTCAGCGACTTGGGCGCCCGATTTTGCCGATGCCGGAGCCTTAGGACCGGCAACAGCCACGACAAGAAGGATTGTCCCCCCAACTCGACCGCCTTCCTCGGCCAGGGCAGTTGCCACTTGCGCTGAGCTTGCATTCTCGGGAAGCGAGCCAACGCTCTCCCCCGTTCGCAGGAGATTTGTAAAACCCTTTCCTACGTCCCCCGTGAACCCTACAGCAAAGGTTGCCGTCGCTGCCAGTGCCGGACTACCCGAAGCAATGGCTTTAGTCTCAACGTAATTGACTACCTTGTTAATTTTGGGATCAATCCAGTTGGCGATCGAACTCGCAGACCAACTGCAGCAGTGCCCGTCAGCATCGGCATAGGTGAGTGGATTATTACCGACGTAGCTGTAGAGATTGAGGCTTTGCGGATTGCCGAAGTTTGCATAGGGTACCGACGTGGGTTTCGCGGCCCAGTCTGGCGTCATGAAGCGTCCGAAGCTAGACGCATAGTATCTGGCACCAAATTGGTCCAACCCGGATTCCGCATCCCGTTCTTTGCCGGTGAACTTGTAGCGATTGGAGTCGGTGTCGGTGATGACGCGTTCACCGCCGTAGGGATAGTAATCGGATTCGTCTTTGATCACGCCGAGGTTGTCGGTCACCACACTCGCGGTTCCGAGATGATCCGCAAAGTAGTAGCGCACCGCTCCGCCGGGTAGATCAATGCGCGCAGCCCGCTTGCCGTTGAAGTAGATGTAGTCGGCGGTGGCATTGCCCGATAGGTCGGTTTCCGTCAGCGTGTCGCTGCCCGTGCCTGTCCAGTACAGGCGATTCGCGCCAACGTAGTTCTTCATCACTCGTTTGCCATCGCCGTCGTAGGTATAGATTGGTGTGATCGTCTGGCTGATGCTTCGCAGACGGTTCTCCGCATCGTAAATGTAGGTCGGACTGTAAGGCAGGGCCGGACATCCGCCCGTTCCCAGCATGTTCCCGGCGATGTCATAACAGAAGGCGAAGAACTTGTTTTCGGCAGTGACCGTCTGCGTCAGGCTCTCAGTCTGGCTCTTCCCCGCGATCCCGTTCTTCTGTAGAAGGTTTCCCCAAGGGTCGATCACGTAGGAAGTACCCCAGAGATTGCTAGTCGTCTGGGCGCTTGCGATCCGGTTAAGCGAATCGTAGGCAAAGTTCTGGGTACGTGTGGTGTCACGGAGATTTGCGATCTGGAACACGTTGCCGTTGTCCGCGCTGCCCAGATGGAAGTCGTAGCTAAGACTCAAGACTGTTTGGCTCCCGGTTCCCGTGGTCGCAGCAGAAAGGTTGATGGGCTGGAGTCGGCTGTTGTAGGCGTTGGTCGTGACGATTCCATTGAACGTGCCCGTAACGAGGCCGCTGGTCATCGCAGTCACGCCGCCAGCGGGAGCATATGCTGGGCTGGTGATGTAGTTGATACTGTTTGCGGTGTCCTTCGCCGTAAGCGGACGGCCTGCTCCGCCAGTCGTGTAGGTAATCGTCCGGAGACTGGGATAAACCAGCGTCGCCAATGAACCATCCAAGTTGTAAGTGTACCCGATAACCTTGGTGACGCTGGTGTTGAGCAGGCGTTTTTCGTTGATGGCGCGGCCCATTGAGTCATAGCTCCACGAAGCAGCCCCCGCCGCGTCGCACATGCCGCTCCGGGATCCCACAAGATTGGTCGGCGAGGGAGTGACGGAGGGTGGTATGCACCCCGTCGGGTTCACGCCGTCGTAGCCATATGTAACCGCGGTCGTCCCGTCGGAGTAGCTTTTCTGCGTGAGCCGGTTCAGCGCGTCGTAGCCGTATGTTGAGGTGAGAGTCAAAGGTGCGGAGGTGTCGGCTTTAATCTTGTTCGGAGTGGGTGCCGTCTTCGTGTAGACGTTTCCGGCCGCGTCATATGCGTAGCTGATGGTTCCCGATTCAGGGTTGTTGGCGGTCAAAAGTTGCGCCAATGAGTTGTAGGTGAAAAGCCGCGTCCTCCAATTTCCCGAGTTCGAATCGCCGCCGTGTTGATCCACACGTAGGAGATTGCCGAGCACGTCGTACTGGTAGTCGGTCTCGTAGTTCAGATGAGGCGATGTGCCGGTGTCTTCCAGAACGGTCGTAAGCCGTCCAACCGCATCCATTTGATTCTTTCGGGCGTTCCCGGCCTGATCCGTGACTGTAGTTGTGTTTGCCGAGTATGTAGTCGTGACATTGTCGGTCGAACTCGTCCCGTCCGGCGGAATCATCGTCGTGGTGCGACCTGCACCGTCATAGCCGTAGGTTGTGACTCCGAAAGTTGTCTCACCCGTACAGGAACTCGGATTCACATCTGGATCGCAACGAGTCGGATTCCACTCCTGCGCCTTTCGGCCCATAGCATCATATGCAATTCTCGTATATGTGGTGCCATCCGGATCGGACGAGAGCTGAGTTTTCCGTTGGCGTCCGAGGCCGTCTTCAATAGTCGTGATCACGTGATTGGTTAAGGGCGTGGTTGTGATCTTTGTCGTGCTGGTACTGGAAACCGGGGGCACATCATTGTAGGCGGTGGCGACCTGGCCTCCGTCGGGCAAGTTCTTCTGCGTCGGACGGCCCAACAGATCGTAGGTGTATGTGGTGCCTGCCCGTGATGCATTGATGTCGTTTTGATTTTTATGCGCCTGGACCAGGCCGGTGCAGGGGTACCGAGCAACTTGAAGATTCTGGCTCAGAGCGTTTGTTACTTGGCTGACCCAAGCCTGACCGCTCTTTCCCGTTGGCAGAGAGCAGAAGCTATTAGCAAAGCTGTCAGTGTAGCTGAAGCTCGTGGTATGGGTGAGGGGGTCACGAATGAGGTGGATGTTTCCCAGATCGTCGTATTGGTATGTCGTCGTCAGCAGAGTGCTGTCCGTGTTGCGCCACCGTTTCACTCGGGTTGCGTTTCCCCGGTAGATAACACTCGTGGAAAAGTTGGTGTAGTCATGTTGCGCGGCACCGCTCGTGCTTAGTAGTGGATTAGCATCTGCACCCGAAGGCACGTAATTGTCATATTCGTATTGTGTCTTGGCGGCTTGGTCACCGGTTCCCGCGCAAGGGACGATGCCATCGCAGATAGTGTCCGTTAATACCTTGTTAACAATGTTCAGAGATAGGTAGGTCGAGGCTGTACTAGGATTTGCGTTGGGGTCGTGCAGGTAAGTCTTCTTGGTGCGGCGAATCAATCCGCCGGGCGAACCTTGTCCCCAGTCGTATTCACGAATCTCCGTGACATTGCCACGGGAAGTCTGCCAGGTACCTGAATACGGCCCGTTGTACGAGCAGTCGATCCAACTGGTGCATGTCTGGTAGGGATACGTAAACGTTTCATAGTCGTATTCGATTTTGCTGCTTACGCTGCCGTCGAGGGTCGTGGTGATCCGAGTTGGCAACCGTCCCGTGTCATCCGTCCCACTGCGATACCCCTTAAGTACCATGTACGCCACGTCAGTTTGGCGCAAAGGAGTGCCTGCTGCGGTCCCGTTGTAAATTTTGGCAGAAGTGACTGATCCGTGATCGGCGTGGTAAACCTGTTGGTTCAGAAGGGGGTCTGTCACGGTTACCGCATAGGCCTCGCACGGATAAAATGTGCCGCCGTCACACGCGCCTCGGCTGAAATTCCAGGTGTAAACTTGTCCGTCCACGTTGAGTGTTCGGGATGTCACGTATCTGTAGGAACGCTGTGCGTCGGCCCAAGTGTCCCAGACATACGTGACGAAAGCTCCAGTTGGAAAATCGATCCGGCTAATTCCGCCGTATCCGTTCGTTTCGTATTGAAAGGAATACGATTTTCCGTTTGGGAGAACAATGGAAGTAACCTTTTGTCGCGTTTCCGCGTTTTCGATGATTAGGCCATAGCTGGGAACAGTGATGTTAAAGTGCGTGGATAACGAGATAGAGGCATAGTTCACCGTATAGGTTTGCGCCGTGCCCGAAGAATCGTAATAGGTGTACGAAACCTGATTGTTGCCGTTTTGTTGCGTAACGATTACCCGCCCCAAGGTGTCTGGTCCGCCCGGATATTCGGATTTTTGGTTGCCGTTCGCGTCGGTGTAGTCTCCGTACATTGCCGTGTAGTTAATCGCGTTCCCTCCTAAAGTGTCTTGAATCACGACGCCGTTCCCTAGTAGCAGGGTGCCATCTGCCGAGCGAAGAGTGCTGTTCACGGGCAAGGGGACGAAATTGTTGGCCCACATCCCCGCTGCAGAGGTGTCGGGCGAGCTGCCCGTCACACTTGTGTATCCCACATTGTTTGTTCCGTCCCAGCAACCCGCGAGTTGGCTTTCAAGGTCGAATGGGTGGGCGCTCCCGTCAGCATCGTGGTAGACGTAGTGGTCATTATGATCGACGTAGAAGTTATACTGGAGGTTACTGCCACAAAATTCGCGATAGGTGGTGTGCGTGAGGTAGGGCTGGGTGATAGACCAGGCTAGACCGTTAGTGACTACGTAGGGCCGTTTTTCTATTTTCCACAGATATTGCGGGGGCGACGTACCTCGTAAGGCAGTTGCCCAAAATCCCGATTCGTAACGGAGGCCAAGCCGATAATTCATACCCCGACCGGGCAAGGACAAAAAAGGGATTCGGACGCTCAGGTGTCCCGTCGCAACATCTACGCTTTCGATGTCGGTGCCTACCGAAGTCGAGAAGGGTAAGTCTCCACTTCGATTCTGATCGTTAACTTCCTTTGGAGTCTCATCCTGAGCGAGAACCAAGGGAGCCATTAGTACAAGAACAAGAATTGCTAGAAGACTACTCTTGATCGTTGTCAGCATGTCAGGCTCCTATTTCGTCTGCTGATTCGGGTTTTGGAATTGAGCGTCCGGCACTCCGACGTTGACCTGTACGGAAGTGAAGCCGACATCACGCGCTTTTTGGCCATCGATATAGTTTTGGATGTGAAATGGCATCAGGACCGTTCCGACTGCGCGATAGTCGCTGTAATACGTTGCCCAGACAGAATGGTTCTGATACGCGCCGGGATCGAATACATACCGCTCCGTCTTGAGAACGACGATTGTTTGGATGTCGAGAAAAACATTCAGTTCGGACACCAGGGAATCGGTGTTGTCGTCATCAGGCGCTGGCACGAAGATTCGGATATGGTGCACCGCACTGTTCAAGAACTTTTCTTGTCCGACGTACACAAATGACATGTTGGACTTCGGCACGTCCAGCACGCAGGCGAGAGCCGGCACGTGCTCGGGTCGATGGTAAGCGCTCAATGCGGATGGCATTTCAGCCTGCTGGCCATCTCGCATCGCCCAACTACCTCCGCCATTCAAAGCGTAGGTCTGGTTGCCATCGGAGAAGGCCATGTCATATCGCTCAGCCGCGCCCTTGGTTTGAGTGGTGATCGGCACCGCCGGAGCCTTCGGGTCTGCGGTGGTAAGGGTGCCGGTGGCGTAGGTGTCCTGAATTGAAGCAGCACCCATCGCCCTTCCGCACTGTGCCAAAAGCGCCAGTGCCTGTGGATCGCGGACGGGGGCTTTTCCTTGTGCCGCTGACGGGGTCGCCAGCGTGATGCAAAGGGAAAGGGCGCTTCCAACTGCCAGAATTGTGGATTCCGTTCTAGTCATAAAGGTTCTCGCCCTCCGGCAGGTTTCCGAACACACCGACGCATGAGAGGTAGACACACAGGGGCTCGATTGTTACGAGGAAGAATCCCGGCGGAGAAGTCTCAGAGAGACGAAGTGAAGCTAATTTTCCCGTTTCGGGATTGGAGGCAGAGAGTAGGGCACGCGACAGTCGAGTGTCAAGAGAAAATTAAGTGAATGTCAGAAGACAATGGCTCGTTTTATGAAGCTGCTCAGGGATTCCCTAGGAACTACCGGTTATACCTACAAGTTGTGCGAGCGCCAGCCAATGTCTTGGATGCGGACGGTAGCCCTTCCGGACCTTACCCGCATACCATCGCGAAACTCCGATCCTTGCTCGGATAGTTGAAGCTGACATCCCGGCAAGTAAAGGCTGAATCTTCGTCGAATACACCTCGGTTGTGAGCCACGCTGGCTGACTGGCATCTTTCCACAAACTGCGGGCCTTCGAGTGTTGACGCTGAGAATTCGATTGTTTAACTCTCGCAGCAGGAGTATTCGCAAATGGTGCACGCTCCTGGGCGGCCTAGGGAAGTTTCTCTTGCTCAATGAGCAGGGTGTCGCGGGCCGTTCGTGGTTTTCCAAGGTTTCTCATGAAGGCAGCCAAGATAAGAAACGGCACTTGGCCGGGGTGCGATTGCGATTTTTCTACTTCTTCAATTCCTAGCCGAAGATTTCTCCAATCGTTGGCCAGATACGACCGCAAGTAGTTTTCCTTCTTAAACTTCTTTCTGGATTCAGGATCAATGTCCATAACAGTCTTTGAAATGTTCTCAATTTCCTGTCGAAACAATTGGACCCGCGACAAAGTCGGGTAGGTTTCGCGCCGGTTCCAAATCGTCTCAATTTGTTTGAACACCCGAAACGGAAAGGTCGGCCACTGCGCGTATTTGATTTTGGAGCATCTTTCGTGGGAGACCTGCCAAGTCATGGTTGGTAGTCCCGCCATCGCGTTGGCAAGACCTAGCGGGTCGCGTGCATATTTCTTCGTTGTGATGAAGTCCACCAACTCGTTTTGGGCAAAGCCAGCCTCCATGTCCGCTAGCTTCCCTGCGCGCCCTCTCCAAACGTATGCGGAGAAACCTCCGATACGACAGGTACAAACGTGCCGCTAGTTGGTTTTTGTATTGCTGCTCAGCGGCAATGTCGACCTTAGAAACCGCTATCCAGGTACCTTCCGCGCCCTCTCACACGCGCGCCGCGCGCCGCCACGATTAACCTCCCCCCCCAAAAAATAAAATAAGTGCAGCACCAGCACCAGCTCCATCATGAAATCAGCCCAAGCAGCAGCGCAGAAGCGTCAATAAAAAAACAAACAATCCAGATTACTATTTGATTAACATCATGTGTCATTTCAAAGTGCTCTATCTCCTAACCCCGTCAGACGCACGAGGGGGTGAGAACACAACGAGACGGAATATGCACTTGTCGAGATAGTTAACTTAGGTAATCAGAGAGTAAACAGCGGTGAGAACACCACGGGCAAGGAATATGAACCCCTCTCGTTGGGCTGCGGTCAGGGGTTCATATTCCATCCCGTGGTGTTCTCACCCCCTCGTGCGTGGAGTGGGGAGGGATCACGCGAGGTGATGGAAGGGGCAGGATGAAGAGGCTACGCATGGGGGCGACGTGCCAGACCTACAGGGCTATGTTCACAGCTGTATTCCAATTTGCCTCAACGTCACTATGAATAAACTTCACGACGCTGGGTTGAAGAATTTCGGAGAATGCAAACGCCTTCCCGCCAGCATCTTTGATCGAAGCTCCAATGTGCCAGCAGCGCCCTGCGTCTTCAATGATAAAACGGTCATGATAGTTTACTGTTTGCCTCGCCTCGACAAGGTTTCCATGCTGTAGAGCAAATTTCTTCGCCTCAAGCTGAAAATCCCCCTTCATTTTGCTTGTGAGAATTCTGATCCTAACGCCTTGGTGTAGATTCGTCAGAAGCTGCCAAAGCGTGTGATCAACATAGTTGTCAACGATCAGAATCTCGTTTGCCGCAAGCTGCACTATCTTGCGAAGCTCGATATAAGCATCATGCTGCGAACCCGCAGGAAGAAAAACTTGGTGGGGGTCTTTCAGCTTCCAACGTAGCTGTTTTACTGCGCTTTGCAAAACTGCACCGGAAGCGATGGTTGCATCCACATGCATCTTTTGATACTCGGAATCCGGGGCACCCGGTAGGTAAACGTAATTTGAGGTCTTGGCAGTTTCGAAGGCCTGTAAATTTTGGCTGTCACCTCCGAAGGCTGCCTCCAATAGACTTGCGGCCGTCTGTCTCCATTCCGTGACTCGGGGCGATCCCCGGTCGCTGTCCTTTATTTCCTCCACTTGTTGTATCAACTGTTCGAGCAGCGGAACCGCCTGTTCGGGCGTCATGCTCGGTGGTTTCCCAGACCACAGACTCCCTTTCTTCGCCATCTTTCCTCCCGATTAAGTAGATTTTAAGCCACCCGATGTGTGCGAGGGTCAGAGCGCTGGGCTACAGTGTGTTACGTGGAGGCGTGTGCCAATTCCACCAACCGTCAAATCAGGTTGAGAGCCTTCCACATCCCCCTGTGAAGGATAAGGCGATCTTCTAGATTGAGTGTCGAGTTGCGGTTTCGGTACTTAAAAGTGTAATAGGTAGTATCGCCTTTTTTGCCTCTGCGCGAGTGGATATTCCCGATTGCACTACATTCGAACAACGCTGTAATGATTGCCGAGAGATCGAGCGCACCAAAACGCTTCTGTTTCGTTGCTTTCTTTGCCAGCTCCACAAATGTAAATTCTCGATTGCGCATCGATCCAATTAAGTCAATAGTGGAGGTGACGTCGTCGTTTGAAAAATAGCCAACCAACTCGTCTTTTATTTCTGGCAAGAAATAATCAATTGAATAGCTACGCATGCCACTGAGAACCTGGTCCTGAGTCAAAGGTCGCCTAATAAGTGTGGGGTGCGGCACTCGGGAAGCAAACGGCTGAATATGAGTCAGTACCTGAATAAAATCCCTGGGCGTGTGGCGAGTAAAGTCAAGCAAGTACCAAGTCAAGTCATATTTTGTATTCGACTTGGGAAAAGTGATCTTCGCCAGAAAATGTGCTTTGAAAACATCCTGAAGACTTCGGTCAGTGACGCGCGCCTTCAAGTTAACCAATCTAACCAAATTTGATTCTCCCGGCTGCCTCGGATCGTGATACCAATCCAAGCTAACTGCCGAATCCTGCCTGATCTTGTTCTTGTTAGCCCCAGGGAGCTTCTCGTAAAGATCAGTACGGCAAAGTAACAATACCTTGGCTGGCGTCCCATTTTTGGCAAACATTGTGTTTAGCCTGCTGACCTCCAAAACTAATCCGGCCAACGAATCATATTGCACCTTGGTACTTGTCAGTACGTCGTCGAGCCCGTCAATGATTAGTAGGTGTCGGCTGGCGCTCTGAAATGTGGAGGCGACGGTCTTTAAGCGCTCCACGAAGAATGGAAACTTGAGATTCTGTTCGTGCTTGTCCCTGCGAAATTCAGATTCGAAGACAACCGGCAACTTTACCTTGAAGGTCCGTGTAGAAGAGGTGAGAACAAGTTCCTTAAAAGTCGGGCTTGGCAGAAGGCCGAGTTTAGCCAACGTCTCAATCGCAGTCCGAAACTCTGAGTTCGAATTGGATGCTGCCTCCTGATCCCTATTGAATGAATCAAAAAGCTTTACAAGCAACAACCAGGACCATGCCGTCGGATATTTCGTTTCGGGATCGTCTCCCCGCACCAGTCTACTGAAATCGGAATAAGGGAAATCAGCCAAGAACGTCGTGGTGACGAAGAGTTGTGGGTCCGATGCTGCTTTCAGACGAATGTGCTCACTAATGGCGGACTTACCCGAGCCTTTGTATCCGAGAAACAAGAACTTGTGGCCCCTGGTAGCCTCTTCTGCGACCCCTCCGAGATCGAGAAATCCATCGAGTAACAGATTAGGGTCGGAGGCCCCCTCCTGCTCTGCACTTGCCCATCCAAACTTCAATTGGTGAAAAGGTATCATTCGGCAAACTCTCGGAGATGAACAGCATATCCCAGTTTCTGGACGACTGCCCGCGAATCGTCTCCCGATTCCTCTCATGCGGTCTGCGCCGGCCGGTACGCTCATCAATCAGCGTCCTGCGTGATAAACCAGTCTGCACCAGCTTGCTCAACGATATTTTCCGGAGCCCTGGGACGATCTGAGTCTGCCATCCATCCCGTTTCGGGTCTGGGTATTCCGTGTAGACACTCTGCTCTGAATGGATCAGGCCGGATTCAACTTCTTCCAGGCTGTTGGACTCTTTCCCGATGGGCCTGATTTGCTCGATTCGGGACATGTCGGCGCTGCAACAGGCCGATCGTTTGCTTGTCACACGGTTTTCCCTGAGAATCGGCCCCCGTAACGGGAGAGTAAGCGGGGGCAATCGGGTGAGCTGAACCTCTAGAAAGTTGCGAGAAAACCCATACTGGACCAGCTTGCTTCTGATTATCCGGTTGTTTCAGCTTGCCACAAGCTTTTGAGCGTCTATTCAATCTTGACCCCAACATGTGGGGCTTTGCTGAAGCAACCGGATAATCAGAAGCTTGCTAACGGAGGCAAGAGATTTGAGAGGGGGATAGGATTATCTGATCTGACGCTTTTCTTAGCCCTTGCCTTTTTCGCTGGTGGCTTCACCCTGGAGGACGGCCTTGACCTCCTTGAATGGCAGGGGGATGTGAGGAATCGGCTTGGAGTTTGTTGTCCGGTTCGGTGACTGGCGCTCCGTTGCTAACGGGTGTGACTGTCTCTGCTGATCCATCTTTGACCTCTGGTATTGATTGTGTTGCTGGAGACTGTTGCGTTGCTTCCGAAAGGAAACTCATTTGTGTCCCGACTGGACCAGCCTCTATCGGCTTCGGCTCAGGCGGAGGTGGTAATGGAAGATCGCAGATTCTTTTTACTGTGATCTTCAATCGCTTCGCAAGATTTTCAATATCCTTGTCGTCCGCGTAGATCACCCTAGCCCCTTCCGCCTTGGCTATAGCCACAATTTGTATGTCGAACTTCACCTTAGCCCAAGTGTCCCATTTCTCTTTGTTGGATTTCACTATCGCAATGAGTTCACTGGCCTCGATTGCAGCACGTGAATCAAACGGCAGGATTTGAAAACGCCATCTCTCGCTGAGGACGGAGACTAGTTGAGCCCTGCCTTTCCCGGCTCTGACAAGCACCTCGGCCATAGCAGGTGCTGGGACCCCGATGGGTTCATTTGACGCATCCAATGTCCCGGCCAAGTGCGCGACTCGCTCCTTGAATTGCTCAACAGGCTTACCGTTGCGATCCATTGCTGCCGGAGGATTCGGATTCAGGTAAACAACAAGAAAAGTTGAATCAAAAATAATCACTGTGGCGCTTTCTCTTCCCCGTATCGGATCGTTCGCAACTCTTCCAACGGGTCAGCCATTTCAGCCCATTCATTTCCTGGTATCGTTCGCAGTCTTTCCATAGTCGCGGAGAAGTTATCGTCAGACAAAGGATCAGGATCGAAGGATTGGATTCTGAAGTGATCCACGGTCCAGACTCCATCTTTGCCCCTGCTGTACGTTGCTATCCCATGGACACGAATTGTTTTGGAGTAGAAACGAGAGAGTTGCTTAGCAATCAGATCATCGGCTTCACAATAGAAAATGCGCCCGTCGCCACGCTGCAAATGGATCGGAACCGTAGGATCGAAACCGCCGACTCGTTTCAATTCACCAACAACGGAGGCCGTTTCTTTGATCGGACCGTATGGTTGCGGCAGGTCGGCTCTGATACCGGGGAACTCTATAACTTCGGCTTTCTCAGAAATGTTGAGCATTACCGCAGATGCATGATCTTTACGCAGCAGATTGTCCAACTTCTTATATGCTCTGTTAGCATTTCTAGGGGCCATGCCGCGCTGGGCATTCTTCACCTGATTGACGACTCTGGATTCCTCTTCCGCATCAACGTAGATAACTGGTTGGGTACTCCCCTCATCGACAGAAATGAGGTGTACGCTCTCATGGTGCCCCATGAGTTGCGCTAGATCGGCAAGATACAGCGCCAGACGCGCCATTGGGATGGTCAGCGGTGTTAATTCGACACCGTTGATCTTGCCGTCTATCTTGAATCGAAATTCTTTCCAGTTGGGCATACTTCCCCCTCGTCATGCTAAGATAAGAAGCACGACGGGGGCGAAATAGGCCCTTGGCGGTAAGATTGTCCGAATCTCCCTCGTGACTCCGGCCAAGAAGAACGAGAGCGATTCCAGCACTAATACCGATTTCCAAGCAGAGCGGCCCAACGAGGCCGCTTTTGCTTTTAGTTCACGCTTTTTGAGTCCCGCAGCATCAACCGCTTTCCGCCAGTGCTTTTGAGAGCCAGGAGCGTGCGGTCTCTGTCTTTTTCTTTGCGAGAGTTATATCGAAAATCGAACTCGCTCAAGTAGCGATGCAGGTGCTGCTTGCCGACGTGATGGTACACCCCATTGATGCCACGCTTCAAGATGGAGAAGTATCCCTCGATTAATTTCACCGCTAAATTCAAAACAGCCCACTTCCGGATCGTAATATCAGTCGCCATTGTACTGTCGCCGGTATAGACTCGGATTCGGCGAAAGCCACAGAACAAGATCGCTTCACTGGGCCCACTGACATTGGGCCTTTTTCGTTTGGAGAGATGCTTATGCCACTGAATGAAGATCAGGTCGAGGCTGGAAAGAGTGCCGCTACCGACACTGTGATTTGCTGCAAACACTGTCACAGACAAGCTGAATTGCATGACACAATCGGCGAACACGATACGCCGCTTTTTGAGCTTTCCTGTCCAATCGACGGCCTTGGCGAAGCCAGAACTCTTGGCCAGTGGAACAGTGCTCAGGAACGCGCTGCTGATATGGATCGATTCCTCGTTTCTCATTGAGAATCAGTTAAGACTCTAGAGATGTTCAGCGGCAACACACTTTCCGACCCCCCGCGACTCCGGAAGGTCAGCCGCCGCCTCAACCTGGGCGGCCTATCTTCGGTGAAACTGGTATGTTCGGATTCTGCTCAATTGTAGATTCGGTGACTCCAGAGGCCATCCTCTACACATATATATCAATATCACTCGCCAGCTATTACCGGAATCCCACTCCGGCACACTGTCACTCTCCTTTTCTTAGAAATTAACTCCCCCGGATCCTGTCGCTCTTCAACTTTCCTGCAGCGGGCGTCGTGGAACCTTGAAGCCGTTTCTCTTCGCCATTGGCGCTCTCCAACTACTTGCGGCGCGTTGAGCCTGCCAGCGTCAGCGGCAACCGTGCCCTGGAACTCTCCGATCACTCGTTTCAGCGAGTTGGATCGCCCAAATCAAGTTTCGCCTTGCCACCTGTCTGTTCGCATTCAAATTCGTCAACCTTGCGAGTACACCTCCAATCCACCGAAGCAAATTCTGGCTGCACGACTCTGCCAAAGAACTGAACCTTGATTCGGTGGCTTGGTCCATCATCGCAAGTAATCATCGTCATCGCATCACCAGTTTCCCTACTCAGGCGTTCCGCCGTTTTGGCATCGAGGGGATAGCTAACGCAGTCCTTGCTTTCCCCGCCAATCCAGGTCGCTTGCGCGGTGATGACCGTCTCCAATGTGTGAGGAACCCAGCCTTTTTCGTCTAAACCGAAATAGCTAGGCACGGCAAGAAGCACTGCGAGAATCAACACCTTCACCGAACCTCTGCTCTCTGTATCAGCCATGAGTCACTCTCATTCGCGAAAATGGAAAGCAGTATCTCCATACCAAGCGACGCTTCAACGGAGCATTGTGGGGAGGGATGTGGGGTTTGTTCTGGTGCTATTTATAAGTGGTCTATTCATGAGTGGTAGACCAAAAAGTAGCGTACTCCCAGAATCAAGCGGATGCAACAGATTCAGCGGAGACTGGGAGACCGCATCCGCAAACTGCGCTCGCGGAAGGGCTGGTCACAGGAAGAGTTCGCCGCTATCAGCGGCGTACATCGGACCTACATCGGAGCCGTGGAGCGCGGAGAGAAGAACCTGACCATTTCGACCTTGCACACACTCGCAAAGACGCTCGACACGTCCATCGCCCAACTCTTTCGCGGCATTGACTAGGCAACTGAATGCTTCTGCTTTCGTTCTGCCTTCGGCAACGGCACCTCTTCTATGACCTCAAGGATCTGAGGGTAACCGAGGTTGTCGTTCATTCTCACCCGAAAACCTCTCTGTCGGTGAAGTTGGGCTCCCGTCGCAGGAGTACAATAGGCGAAGTGCTTGGAGACATACCTACTCGTCGTCTGATCAAACACCTCAAAGACCAAGCGATTCTCCCGCGTGCTTCCGACCGCTTTTGAGGCAACGATACGAATGACAAGCACTTGACCCGCGGCGGCAAACATGGTGGCAGGGCCTTGGATCTTTGCGCGTCCGATTTTCCCAACGACAAATCCTCTGTCAACGCGAGGATGGCTCTTCGCCGCAGCCTTCGCCAATTTGTCTACCCGCTTCAACAGCGGGGTAGATTTGTTTTGAACTTTGCAGATGTCGATCCGAATTCCGGTCTTGGACGCTTTGGACTTCGCTGACAAAAATTCCTTCCACAAGTCCCAGTTGTCAATCGGTCGCCCGGTAGCGGTACGCCATTTGGCTTTCTGCCAGAACGGAGCCGAAAACTGAAACTTAACCACGTACTGTGAGTCACTGAATATCTGCACTCTGCTATAGCGTCGCCCGAGGCCTTCTTCCCTTGCCCACTCGAACGCTGCGATGCACGCCGAGAGTTCCATCCGATTGATCGTGCTTTCCGCAAATCCTTGAAAGACGATCTCATGCTCCGTCGGGTCATCCGGATACACGACGACTCCTGCATATCCCGATCGCCTTCCTTCATGTGGATAGCATGATCCATCGACCGAGACCTGAACGGCATGTGGGTCGGCTGTCATTCTTATCCAATTGTAAGTCTATTTGTCACGGCCTCCTGCCGAGAGGCCAGTTAGCGGCGTGAAATTTCTCGTGGTTCGCCGAGGGAGATACTTGCTACTTTTGTCGATGGCATGCTCTGACTCTCCGTCTTGCGAAGATGGCATGAATCAGGCGCAGTCCACGCTATGACCATCAACATCAGAAAACCAGCAGACCGGAACGAAGCTCCGGGTCGATTGTAGGCCGGCAAAGTCATGCGAGGTGTACGATGAATTTGAGTGCTGTCTGCACCAAACTGAGAAACAGCATTCCTCGGAGAGAGTTCTGCTAGACTTGAGTTCTCTGGACGGTTCTTAGTCAGCCTGCTTCCCCCCACGTTGCTCTCTGCGATGGTGGACAATCAGTTTTTCGAAGAGTCGCGTGAACAGTCGCAAATCAAGGCTCGGATTGTAGCCAAGTATTTCTGGGCATGGGCGAACGTCGTCATCCCCACGACAAGAGCACGAGGAAACCGCATAGCTTACATAGACCTATTTGCAGGGCCGGGACGGTATGAGGATGGAATGCTGTCGACTCCACTTCTCGTTCTGACAAAGGCGATTGACGACCCGAACATGCGCGAGATGCTTGTCACGCTCTTCAATGATCGAGATTCGGGGAATGTCGGCAAGCTCAAGACGGCGATTGACGAACTACCGGGAATCGAAACACTCAAGCACAGGCCCCAAGTTTCCAATGATGTTGTGGGTGAAGAAATCGCAAAGATGTTTGCAGGGATACGCCTCGTGCCGACTTTCTTCTTCGTTGATCCTTGGGGCTATAAGGGATTGTCTCTCAAGTTGATCAACTCGGTGTTGCAGAACTGGGGCTGCGATTGTGTTTTCTTTTTCAACTACAACCGCGTGAACATGGGGCTGAACAATGATGCCGTTCGGGAACACATGGACGCTCTCTTCGGTAAGGAACGTGCCGATCTTTTGCGTGCTCGTCTTTTGGGACTGAGGCCCGAAGAGCGAGAGATGCTCATAGTCGAAGAACTATCGCAAGCGCTAAAACAAATGGGGGCGAGCTTTGTACTGCCCTTTGCTTTCAAGGATGAACGCAGCGACCGAACAAAGCATCATTTGATCTTCGCGACAAAGCACTTCAAGGGATACGAAATCATGAAAGGAATCATGGCTAAGGAGAGTTCAGAGCGCGTTCAGGGTGTCGCGACTTTTGAATACTCGCACGCGACAGAGACGTATCCGATGTTGTTTGAACTCTCCAGACCGTTAGATGATCTTGCTGCGATGTTGCTGTATGAGTTTGCAGGGCAGAATGTGACGATGAAGGACATTTATCTCCGACACAGCGTTGATAAGCCTTACATCGACAGCAACTACAAACGCGTGCTTGCGTCTATGGAAGCTGACGGAAAGATACGAGCCAATCCGCCAGCAAGAGATCGTCCGAAACGTAAAGGCGAAGTCACCTTTGCCGATTCTGTCGTAGTCAGCTTTCCAAAGGAAAATTGAGATGAGCATTCAATCACACATCGAGTGGACAGACGCGACGTGGAATCCAGTGAGAGGTTGCACAAAGATCAGTCCGGGCTGCAAGCATTGCTATGCCGAGACATTTGCTGAGCGTTTTCGTGGCGTGAAGGGCCATCCTTACGAGCAGGGATTTGATCTACGGCTAGTCCCTTCGAAGCTCGAAGAACCTCTGCGATGGAAGAAACCCAAGATGATCTTCGTCAACTCAATGAGTGACTTGTTTCACGAACAGGTGCCTAACGACTACATCGAAAGCGTTGCTGAGGTCATGCTTAGAGCTGACTGGCATATCTTTCAGGTCCTGACAAAGCGGTCTTCGCGAATGCACGACTTGTTGCAGTCTCGTCTCAGATTTGCCGCCGAACAGGCTCACATCTGGTGGGGCGTGAGCGTTGAGAACAAAGAATACGGGATGCCGAGAATTAAGCATCTGCGCTCTGCACCCGCGTCCGTTCGGTTTCTCTCAATTGAACCACTACTCGAAGACGTTGGCCTATTGGATCTGTCGGGCATTCATTGGGTGATCGTAGGTGGGGAGAGCGGTCATGGTGCAAGACCGATGCAAAAGGAGTGGGTCCTCTCCATACAACGTCAGTGTGAACGCGACGGGGTAGCATTCTTCTTCAAGCAGTGGGGTGGCATCCACAAATCAAAGGCGGGACGACTGCTCGAAGGTAGAACCTACGATGAAATGCCGCCCAACGCTCCCCATGTGTCAAGGGTTGCGCCAACTTCCGTGACCATCTGAAATCCTCTACTCTACGAGACAGTCACAGCCGGGGTATGCGTCCGGTCCCACAAGCGATCTCGACGGCCACTCATACGCTCGCAGCATTCTTGGGAGGGCAGTTGTTTCTCAAAGCAGGGAACACTGGGGACGCGAGGGACGCCCGCATAACAAGTGCGTCTGAGTGTCCCATTTATTCAGGGTAACGGTGGGACACCGGGGGACAGAGATTCTTGGCCAGCATCTAGAATGGATGAGATGTCCCTCATTTTCGGGGGTGGGGACAACTAAGGGGACGCCAAAATCCGCATGTCTAGAGCTTGCCCCACCCGTCCCCTTTGTTCCCTCGTATTTTTTGCCTCAATTGCGCAAAGGTGAGGAGTACTATTCCTCCTCCCACATCTTGTTTCCGAACAGATACACGCGCGTCGTCGTACCGATGCCTGGCAGTCGCGGCTTCTGTGTCGCCCTACCGTCCCTGCCCGGAACGATCCAGCCCTTGTCCCTCAGGACACTCACCGCGAACTTGACATCGTGCCCCTTACACAATTCCTGTTTGAACGCCTCCGGCAAAACGAGATGCTCCCGTGTCGCGTTACTGGTCACCCGAAAGAATCCAGCCCGGTTGATGACTCTTTGGCCGTTGCGGCTGAGAACATCTTGGAAACGGCTTGCACCGTGCTGTTCAAAAAAAGCCCGCACCTGAACCAAGAGCGCCCGTGCCTCGCGGTCTCCCTCAGCACCGCCAAATGACTCAAGCCAAGCGCGGAAACAAGTACCGGATGCGGTTTCAGCTTCACCCTGCTGCCATCCAGTAAGGTCAAAAATCGTTGCGATCTCGCCTGCCCACGCGACGAGGCCAAAACGCCGCGCGACTCGTTTGACCTGTCCTGTAGCATTTTGCGGGGCGTACTTCGCGACGAACTCCCGAACACCGTGCGCGACCAAGCTCTCCACCAAGTCTACGTTGCTTACGACAGCACCTAGCCATTCCGCGCCGACCGCTCCGTAATACTTGTCTGCAGCGTCTCGCAGGGCAAGTGCCAACGCGTTGGCAGTAGGGCACCCATTGAGCGATTCAAGCGCACCCATTCCTGCACCTGCATCGGCGTCAATCTCGGCCAACCGTATCTCTTGCCCCGCTGTTGGTTTTCCCCCTGCGCGCGCCATCAAGGCAGACAGCGATTCTTCCCCGGCCGACAAGAACAGCAACCGCCAGCTTTGCGACTGGCGTGCAGTCCCTGTTCGCGTCGCCCGTGCCTTTCCCCGACCATTGGCCAGCAGGTAAGCCGCTTCCCCAGCCTCTCGCGGATCGACTTGCCCCAGTTCGTCGAGCACCAGCAGTCCATCGTTGTGCAGGGCCGCAAGTCCCTCAAGCCCGTTGACTGTGGCCCGCCAAAGGCGACAGTACTTGGATGGATTACCCCACACGGACGCCGCCAACTTGAGCGCAGTACTCTTGCCGGTGGACGAACAACCGCGCAAGTGAAATCCCCCGGAATCTTCGCTTGCCGGTTCCAGCAGCACGCCAGCGAAAGCGGTGGACACCGCGAAAACCATCCGCGAATTGCCGTGCGCCAGCGCCGCCACCTGCTCCCGCCATTCGTCTGCTGTGCCCGACTTACTGAGGGCCGGTTCGATAGTATGAGGGTTTTGAAAGACGACTTGCTCGTCGCTCTCTCCGACGGATTCTCCGTTCGGGAGCACATACACGGTTCCATGCCAGCCAAGCCGATTTACACAGCGGACACGAACATCGGCAGGCCACATCTGCAAATAGGTCGTGAGCAGTTCGTGCGGCCCACGGCCCGGTGCGATGGTCAACCCGTGCCGCACAAGCTCCCGTCGGACATCGGCACCATCACTTTGCAAGAGTTCCATTGGCATTGCCCATTGATGGAGCACGCCATCCGCATCCCGCCATTCAAGCAAACGTCCCCATTCGTGACCTTGATCGTCGCGGGTCATCGCCTTAATGTGAAGTGGCGAACATATCCACAAAGTCTCGCGATCCTCTCCACTCTTGGGTTGGCGGGAATAAACGACTCCATTCTCACCAAGCTCGAACTCGCCACCGTCATACTCGAATCGGCTGCACATGTCGCCGCAGGCCAGGGGCTTCGTGCTGAGGCCTCGCACGATATGTCGTATCTCCATATCGGGCAGTGGCGGTATGCAGCGCGCAGTATTCTCCACAAGCAGCGCGGCCTTGATTGCGTCTGGCGTCATGCCGCCACGTGCCATTGCTTCAGCCAAGGTTGTGAGCGTCTGTTTGCGCTCCCTCTGCGAGACGATTGCTCGTGTCAACTGTGATCCAGTATTGGTCACTTCGCTTCCGCCAGAAACCGCGCCAGTTCGTCAGGATGAAAAAGCAACCGGCGACAAATTCTCACCGGACGCAACTTGCCTCTGCGCACAAAAGAGCGAACCGTGTGCGGGCTTACGCACAGGGCGTTTGCCACTGCGAGGAGCGTGAGTAATTGAGGAATGTCGTCTGTCATTACTCGCCTCGCTGTTGCTGCCGGGCTTCAACTGCGCTTATTGGAATACGCCATTTCCGCGCTACTTTCGTGGCTGGCAGCTTGCCGGAGTACAAGAGGTCATAGATGTACTTCGTGGTTACGTTGAGTTTTCGTGCCGTCTCCCGAACGCCGATGGTTTCCTTGCTTTGTCGCATTGAAAGTGCCTCCGTTTCTTGTTGTAGGTTCTCTTAGTGTTGTGCTAGAGTCAATTGATAATGTTAACTCCTGCCAAGTCGCGCCGGGACTTTCGATTTTGCACTCTAGCGGGAGTGGAAGATGTTCGACTGGTAGGCAGCAACAAAATCGGTGGGCAGTTTAAGGCGGCTCTGGAAGAGTTTTATGGGCCGCCAAACCGCAGATTGATAGAAGACTTCCTCAACTGGCGGTCCGATCCTGCGAGCATTCTGCGTTTCACGCGTAAGTATGGCCCCCTGCGGGATCAGCCCACTGCTAGCAAGGCGTTTGTAGTCCCGTGGTTCGATTGGAAGTTAGATCAAAGGCGACTCCAATCGCTGTGGCAACAGCGACGTGTGTTCGAGTTGTCCGACGCGGAGACCCACGGAGGGTCGCTCGCTTTGGGAAAGCGCTGGCTCACTTATCTTGCCGTGAATCTGTTCGTGTTTCTGTACATGGACTTGGTTACATGCGAAGCCAAGCGCCTGAGAATGTGCAAGCGGGCCGACTGCCCTACCCCGTACTTTATCGCCAGTCATTTGAAGCAACGGTTCTGTAGCGACAACTGCGCGGAATGGGGGCAGCGCGAATGGAAAAAACAGTGGTGGACGGAACACGGCCACGAGTGGCGAACCCAGCGGCGTCTCAAGAGTGCAAAAGGAGCGAAGAATGTCACTCACTAAACGCGGTAAGACATGGCACACGCATTTCTTTGTGGATGGCCAGCGGTTCCGGCAATCGCTCGACACTGCAGATTGGCGCGAGGCACAGAAGAAGGAAAAGCAGCTCGTTGCGCAGGCATCTCAAGGACGACTTGCACCTTTGAAGCACCAATTTTCGAAGCTGGCTTTTGAAGAGGCTGGAGCCAAAAACCTCGCAGAGCGGATCGCTCATCTCGCCCCGCGAAGCGTTCAGACGGAGCGCGAGCGCTTGAGACCACTCTGCGCCGCGTTCGGATCAATCAAGGTGGGTCGCATCTCTGTCGAAATGGTGCGGACCTATATGGTCGATCGAAATGTTGCTGGCGTCGCGAACAAAACAATCAACCTGGAGCTTGGAGTGCTGCGGGGCGTCATGAAACGCGCGAAACTCTGGCATCTCTTCGCGGATGAGATCAAGCCCCTTCCGGTTCACACCCAGATTGGCCGCGCAATGACGCTCGATGAAAAGCTCCGCCTTGCCAAGACCGCCGTGATGAAACCAGAGTGGCAGAACGCACGGCTGGGAATGGTGCTCGCCCTCAATACGACGATGCGCGCATGTGAGATCAAAGCACTCAGGTGGCATGACGTGGATTTCCTAACTGGGACCGTCGCCATTCGGAGGAGCAAGACTGAAGCAGGGCAGCGCGTGATTCCGCTCAACGATGATGCCTTAAGTGCGATGCGGGAGCTATATGGCCGGGCTTCGGCGATAGGCGGCACGCACCCGGATCATTACCTGTTCCCGGCGTGCGAGAATGACCGCTTCGACCCTACCACTCCTCAGAAGAGCTGGCGTTCGGCATGGAGAAGCCTCCGGAAGGCCGCAGGCATAGCAGCGCTCCGCTTCCACGACCTCCGGCATCACGCAATTACTGAGTTGGCTGAGTCTCAGGCCAGTGATGCGACCATTATGGCTATTGCTGGCCACGTCTCCCGGCAGATGTTGGAGCACTACTCCCATGTGCGTCTTGATCTCAAGCGAAAGGCGTTGGACGGGCTTGCGACTCGCAGGGTCAATTCAGATGGCAAACCAACCAGTTACGACACAAACTACGACACAACACAGCCTTCAGGACAAACAGGTCACGACGTAAGCGACGGAAAATATTGGTCGGGGAGAGAGGATTTGAACCTCCGACCCCCTGGTCCCGAACTATGAAACTACAAACTCCAAGTGCTTTATCTGGTGTCGCTTAGGGAGCAGCGTGCCGTTTTTCTCTCGCTCAGTCGTACCGAAGTTGTACCGAAGAAGACGACGCGCGGTCTGATCGACAAACCCAGTCGAATTTCGCGATGCTAGATCAGGCTGAGTTGTGTTCCCCGGCTTGCGTACATGTCTCCTTGCCCATTGAATTTGCAAGGTGTCCTTGTTGCAACAATCTGAGATCGATGGGCAGGTTGTCGCTCATCTATTCCCGCATGATTGCGGTCCCCGACGGATTTGAACCCGTGTTACCGCCGTGAAAGCACTGCGTCCGATCGTAAGTTACTGAAACTACGCAACACGGATGGCTACCTGGTGAGGAGTTGCTGTGAAGACGGGGGCATTGCTTCTTTCCGAAGTGCCGCCCATGCAAGGAGCGCACGCAAGGCGGGACGGAGTGCTATTCCAAGCTTGGTCAGCTGGTATTCCACCCTGGGCGGAATCTGGGGATAAATTGTGCGCAACACAATTCCATCGCGCTCAAGCTCTCGCAACTGCTGAATAAGCATCTTCTGCGAGATGGCAGGAATGGCTCGCTCCAGCTCCGAGAAACGCATGACTCGGCATTTCTTATCGATTCCTCCAAAGAGATGGAAGAGAATGGCCATCTTCCACCGGCCTTCAAGAATCCTGAACATCTCTTCGGCGGCTTCC
>Ga0137410_10000247_pt1 | contig 38512 bp, 58 predicted proteins | sample CZODoug1_16funga_FD_108878 | JGI IMG/M metagenome (GOLD analysis project Ga0137410, IMG submission 108878) | Vadose zone soil fungal communities from Angelo Coast Range Reserve, California, USA - CZODoug1_16fungal (Illumina Assembly) | ecosystem: Environmental > Terrestrial > Soil > Vadose zone... | reverse complement strand
GTTGTTGGGTGGGGGGAGTATTGAGTGCTGGAGCCTCGACACGCCGAATCCGGGGCGGAGTCGGAAGTACAAGCGGTTAGCGTTGGACGAGGCGGGGATTGTCAGAGACTTGCGGACGATTTGGGACCAAGCCTTGCGACCGACGGTGGTGGATTTGAAGGGCGACGCGCGGTTTTATGGGACGCCCCGGGGCAGGACACACGGGTTTGTGCAGTTGTTTGCGAAGGGGGAGATGCGGGAGGAAGGCTGGGCGAGTTTCCGGGCTCCGACCCGCGATAATCCCTATATCCCGTTGAGTGAGATTGAGTTAGCGAAGCGGGAACTGCCGCCAGCGGTCTTTGCGCAGGAGTTCGAGGGGATACCGGCGGACGACGCGGCGAACCCGTTTGGCATGACCGCGATCCAAGCGTGTGTCGGGGAGTTATCCACACAGGAGCCGGTGGTGTGGGGCTGGGATTTTGCGCGGGCGCAGGATTGGACGGTGGGGATTGGGCTCGACTTGAGTGGGAAGGTGTGTCGGGTGGAGCGGTGGCAGTTAGTGCCGTGGGGGGAAACGAAGCGGCGGTGTGTGCAGATGACGGGGAAGGGCATTCCAGCGGTCGGGGACTCGACCGGCATTGGGGATGCGGTGGTCGAGGATATTCAGCGGGCGGGGATTGGGATGGAGGGCTATCACTTTAGTCCCAAGTCGAAGCAGCAGTTGATGGAACGGTTGGCTGGGGCGATTCAGGGCGGTCAGTTGACCTTCCCTGACGGGCCGATTCGGATGGAGTTGGACACGTTCGAGTACGAATTTTCGGCCTCGGGCGTCAAGTACAGCGCCCCGACGGGCTTGCACGACGACTGCGTGATGGCGTTGAGCTTGGCGTTGTACGGGTATGACACGTATGGGTTCGGGGCGAAGTACACGCGAGTCGAGCAGCAGAAGCGGCGGGACGCGGAGCCGGAACCGGATCGGCGGAAGACATTGGGGTTTGACTTTGTGGGGCAACGGCCCAAGATTCGTCGCAGCGCCGACGACGAGGTGGCCGAGATGTTCCGCCGTCGGCAACCGAATCCACTGGCGGGAAGATATTCCCTGCCGAGGAAATAATGCCTGAACTGTTGGATGGGCGGGGCAAGCCGGTGCGCACGACCAAGAAAGGGTCGGACTTCGCGACGCTGGACCAATTGACGAATGCGGTGTGGCATTTGTATGGCCCGCTCGCCCAGACACTGAAGGAAGTGATGGATCGGTTAGCCGTGCTCGAAGATGCCTTGCAGGAGTGCCCCGATTGTCACACGATCACACGGGTGACGGGCGATTTTATCCCCTCGGACGGCGCAGGGCGGTTGAACTGTCGGGTATGTGATTCCCCGAACGCCCCGATACCATATGTATACGTGGCACGTCCGGTCTCTGACGAGGTGGCACAGTCGTCGGGAGAGACAAGCAGTGGGCCGTCCAGCGACCCTGAAGTCAGTGCCGCTTCGTCAGATGTGAGCGTCAGTGTCGCTGTGGGTCCGCTTGTGGCACGACCGGCACAACCACTCGACAGTGAAGCGGTACTCGACAGCGTAGCCCATGAAGTGGTGAGCTTCGACGCGCTTGGCAAGCCTGCATCTAGCACAGTGGGTGGGCTTCACGAGGCTGCCGTTTCGAATAGCGCGCCACGTCGCCACCTGCGCGGCATGAACGACATCGGACACCGTTCGAACGGGAGTGGGCTGGAAAGTCCGGCGGTGTCGAGCGCGTTCAGCACGGCAGGCGAGGCACCATCCACTGAGGCGCAGGGGCCGTCTGGCGTCGTACCCAAATTCGCCGTGGGGCTTCCAAGTGGCACACCGAGGACAGAACTTGGTCTCGGCGGTGATCGTACTCCCGACTCTAGTCATGGAGTGAACGTAGCACAATCGGAGCGTCGTCGCAATCGTCCCACGTCCGACGCACCGCCTCTCCCAGTAAGCGCGGAAGGGTCGGAGAGCGCGACCCCCTCGGTGCCCTCGGACCCCGAATGAAGTACGCACAAGGCAAGAGTTTCAGCGTACCAGCCAGTGCGGGGAAACTGGAAACCTGTGTCCGTGATGGGCACGCCATGCCCGATGTGAAGGGGCGATGCCTGCGCTGTGGGTGCAAGGTGCGCTTCGCGCTCGTGAAAGAGCAGGGTGAAGTGAATATTCTCGCTGGCCATGGGGACGAGCAGCGCATGGCTGAATGCCTGAAGGTCAAGTCATGAACCGCATCGAACTCTACGCTCACATCGAACACATCCAAGTGAAGCTCAGTCTTCATTGTCCGTTTTTGACGCCGATGGTTGAGTGGTACAACGGCCCGCACCACTGGACGCTGCAATTTGGCTGGCTTGGATTGTATTTCTGGACGCAGGGTTGGAAGGGAGGCGTATGAACCGCCGCGAGTTTTTCCGTCGCACGGTACCGGCAGTCGCCGTGACAGTCGCCGCCGTGCAGAGTGGATGGGCGATGGATTTCTTCAAGCGCATTCTCGGGCGCGTACTCACAGCAGTCGAGCGCAGTCCGCAGTGGGCATCCGAGATTGAGCAGCAGATGGCGTATCAAGCGAAGATGGCCATGAATGCGATGGCGCAGAAAATCGCCCAGCAGTTCTATGGCTATCCGTCAGGAGTGTTCGCGTGATGCACCGCCGAGACTTCCTGCGGAACGCCGCGCTGCTGGCAGCGGGGACGGGAACGGCGCTCCGGCACGTGCTGGCCCTCTGCGCGGGGATCGTGACAGGTACCCACCAGTACCCGACACGGCCAGATACGACCGGACGCTATTCCTCACGTGCGACTCCCGCTCAATGGTTCCGCTCGTATCCCGTCGCACGAATTGGTGTGAGTGGGCGCGAGAATCGCATTCCCTTGCGTCAATCCCATTGGGGGCTCAGTTGAACTTTCCCTTCGTGTCGCGCGCCACGCATGACCGCGAACTCGCGGACCTGAAACGCTTGCTCGAACGCGCCGAAGAAGCCCAGCGGGATTCCCACCAAGCCGCCTTGGACGCGATGCGTCTCCATGAGATGGAACGCCGCCGCTTTGACGACCTGCTGACGCGCTACGACGCCCTCCGTGTGCAAGGCGCGGTGCCCAAGCAAGACTTGGTACCGCTCGCCTCCAAGCCACCGGATATCGTCACGCAGTCCATTCTCCGCAAGGCCGGGAGCTCCGCGCAGTTGCGGAAGCACTACTTTGATTACGTGAACGAACAACGGGCACAAGGGGTTGCTGACCCTGCGATTGCCCAAGCCATCTTACAGGGCGAATCGTTGAACCCTGAATTGGACGGAGTGTTGGGATGAAGAAAGACTCAGACATTGGAACGGTTACGATGCGCTGATTGGCCACAAAGTCTGGCATCGTCGCCCCGCCCACCCTCTCCGGCCAAGCCGCCATCGACGCCTCCTTCCCGATGGCCCAGACTCCGAGAGGCGGCAGTGAAACGGGCTTCACGGGCGAATCCAATGTCGTCACGCAGGCCAAAAAACTCGGCGCGATTCCCACCATCCCCGGCACGACCGGCCAAGTCACACCACAGAGTGAGATTGAAGGCCGCTTTGCGGGGTTAGGTCCGTGGTTGGAAGAAGACGACGCGACGGTGTTTCAGACGGCCAACAATCTCGTGCTCCGGCAAGAGATTATCGCCATGAACCACTTGGCGCAGGACACGTACTACACTCGCGTCAAGCTCGGCTTCCCCTTCATGACGCTGGAGAAAGACCCGAACAAAGACACCTACCGCACCAACATCCCCGTGGGGATGCGGTCCTTGAGTATCCAAGCCGTCCCGAACCAAGCATGGGACTTGGTGAACAAAGCGACCGAAGCCCTCTTGGTAGACCCGCCCCAGCCGGACCCGTCGCCTCGGAACGATTCCGAAGAAGCCCACGCCGCGTCCGACATGGCCGAGAAGTTCCTGACCGAAGACGGGGGCGAGCAAGGCACGGATGATGTGGCGTTGCTCTACAACGCGGTCGATAAAAGCTTGACCTGTTCGTCCAGTTACGTCGAGTATTGGACTGATCCGGTGGGCGGTGGGTACGTCCCGCTCCAAATCCTCGCCCATCCACAGGCCGTAGACCCGAGCAATCCGTTGGTCGGTCCTGACGGGAACCCGACGACCGACAACGTGCTCCGCTACATCACGGCTCCGGAAGGCGGTCAGTTCACGGACGATCCGATGCAAGCCGCGCCGCAATGGCAACCCAAGCTGCGGGCGAATGTCTGGGGGCGGGAGCACTGGCGCGTGTTCCCCGAGAGTGTCCCCGTCCAGTTGGCCGACAAGCTGATTGGCCTTCTCTACTGCACATTGGCCGAAGCGAAACGCCGCTGGCCCGAAGTCGCGGCGATGGGACAAGACGAACTCGACAGTCTCTTGTCGTGGCAGCCGCCCCGCTTCTTGGTCCTCCTCCCGCCGTTTCAGCGGAGCCGGTGGGCCGTGACGAACGGGAACAACGCGCAACGCTCGGGGGCTGGGGATGAACGGATCATCTTCTTCTACCGCGTCTTGCAGCGGGCGAACCCCGACTATACCCACGGCGCGGAAGTCATCGCCACGGGCGTGAACGGTGGACTGATTCTCCATAAGGATGTGCTGGCCGCTGAAGTGACGTTGATGGCCGAGGACGGACAACCGCCCCAGAAAGAACTCCGGTGCATGGACGTGCCAGTGGCTCAGATGACGCCGAGAGCCGACCCGGACGAGCGCGACCCGAGTGGCCGGTGCTTCATGGAACTCTTTAGCGGAGCGACGGAGTTCAACGCCGCGATGGTGACGGCGTACTTGGAGGCCATCAACATCTGGCTCCATCCCGATAGCTACGTGCCGAGCACAACCACGGTGCAGGGCTATCAAGTGCAGGAATCCCGCATTACGGGCGATGCGATCCAGATTCTCCGTCCCGAGGACAAGCCGGTCTACGGCAACATGCCGCCGATTCCCGTGACGTTCTGGGAAGGCGCGAACTGGAACGACCAAGCCATCCGCTCGATTGCGAGCCTGAACAAGCCGGTGACGGGTCAGGACACGTCGAAGGAAATCTCCGGCAAGGCCCGTCAGATCGCCGTGCAGCAGGGTATGATTGGCTTGAGCCGGATGCAGCGTCCCGTGAACACGTGCTTCGAGCGGATGTGCCGCATCAAACTCCAACTGGCGATGCGGGACTTCACGACTCCGCAGTTGATTCGCTACGTCGGGGAAGACGGGGCGTGGCAAGAGCAGCAGTTCACGGGCACCGACTTCGCGTTGGTGAATGATGCCGTGGGGATTCAGGCCGGAACCGGCACCATGCTTCCGCCCGAAGCCAAGACCCAGTTCATCGCGAATCTCCAAGCTGAGGGGATGTTGCCACCTGACGAAGCCGCTGATGCGGCCCGACCGACGTATGCCCAACGGCTGGGGCTTCCCGATGACCCGCACGAGCAGTACATCGAACGCTGTATCACCGCATGGCTCAAAGGCCCACCGGAAGGCTGGGACCAACATCTCCAGCAATTCCAAGCCGAGCAGCAGCAGTTGGCCCCGCAGATGCAGCAGTACCAACAGTTGCAGATGATGGCGCAGCAGTCCGGTCAACCCCTGACGGCCCAACCGCCGCAGGCGACGATTGCCCCACCGTGGAGCCCGTTCACCCCGCGTCCGAACGACAACGAACCGTTGATGGCGCAGAAGTGGGTGAAGAAGCTGAGTCGGGTCATGAGCACCAACAAGTACAGCCGTGCCGAACCGGCGTGGCGGTCGGTGCTCGACCAGATGTACCAGACGGAAGCCCAAGTGCTGCAAGCGGCCCAACCTCCGGCTCCGCTCCCTCGGGGGGTGTCAGTCCAAGAGAAGGCCGGTTCGCCGGAAGAACTCGCCGCCGCCGAGAAAGCGGGCGGGAATCCGGGCAGTATTTCCCAGCAGGGCCAAGACGCACAGCAGCGTCAGCCCACCCAAGCCACGCAACCCACGCAGTCCGGTGAACAGCACGGGACGGGAGCGATTCGCCCATGATGAGTCCTGACAGCCAGTCCTCGATGAGCGGGATGCCGTCGGGCTTCCCCAAGCGGAAAAAGACGCGTCGAGGGAAAGGCGGAAAGGGTACGCCGATTGGCGACCCGACAGACCTGCATCAGAAGATGGGTGATGCCTTGAAGGCAGGGAACCACGCCGAGGCCAAGGCCCATGCGTTCGCGATGGTGCGGACCCTCCACGCCTTGACGCCAAAACCGGAAAATCTTTCCGCATCAGGAGATGGTATGGGCAAGAAGAACTGGATCGCCGGAGCCACGCAGAGCAAAGGTGCGTTGCATCGGGCACTCGGTGTCCCTGAAGGGCAGACAATCCCGAAGGGAGAGATCAAGGCCGCCACGCAGTCCGATGACGTGAAAGTGGCCCGTGAAGCGCGACTGGCCCAGACGCTCAAGTCCTTGCGGAGCAAGAAGTAATGGCGATTTGCACGGGATGTATCCCTTGGAATATGCCACTCACCATGCGTGCGCTCCTGAACGCCGCTGGCGAGTTCGCCCCGCTTCGCTACGAGCACTGGATCATCTACCAACTCCACATCGGCCTGCACCAAGCAGGCTTTTGGGCCGGTGAGATCGAAGAAATGGCGCTCCGCCTCAAATCGGACCCCAGCTTCCGACTCCCTTAGTTCTCCACATTTTCACCAAGAGTTTCCCACATCACATCCTGTTTTGTGGAAAAGTCTCTTGACTTATCAACATAAGGAGTAGTATCATGCCCATCGGATCAGAGGAACAGACCGCAGGACCGTCGCTGGAAGAATTTGTCGGGCAAGAGTTTGCCGATTTCACGCCAGCAGCGGACGATGCCAGCACGGCAGAGCCTACCAAGACTTCGCCTGATGCGGCCCCTGCCGACGCTCCTCCTCCAGACGCACCCGCAGCAGATGCGCCCGCGCCCTCTCCGGCAGCGGCCCCTGCACCCACGGATGCGGCGGCTCCCGATACACCTGTAGTCGCTGACGATCCAATGGTAGGTGCGACCTCCCTGTCCTATCGCGTGGACGGGCAGGAGAAGACCTACGATGGGATCAAGATTCTCAAGGACGGGGGCGCGGTCATCGGTGATGACGCCACGCTCGCGGACTTGCAGCGCAAACTCGGGGAACGGGACCACTTGGTGGGCACGAACGCCACGCTCTACAAACAGTCTCAAGCCCTCGAACGACTGACGGAATGGAAAACCACGGGATCAGACGGCAAGGAATCGGTCTTGACTGGCGCGCAGGGGATCGAAGCCCAGCGGATCGCGTTGGGGACGACCGCCGCTGCGTTGCAGACCATTGCGTCGATCTTCACGGAAGCACCGTCGAAGTTCTTGGGGCAGGACAAGGACGGGAATATCGTCTGGAATCCAGAGGCCATCGAGCAGTTGCGATTGCGCTCGACCTTGGCCGAACGGGACGCCCGCGATGCCGTCCGCGTTCAGATGACCAGCTTGGCTGCCACACCGACCACGCCAGCGGCACCGGACATTCCGGCGTTGGCTCCACAGATCATTCAGCAGACGGCGACCGCGCTTGGCGTGGACAAAGCCGCATTGACCTCAGAGGCCGTGGCCTTTTTGACGGACCTCTTGCCGCAATTCATCCGCCCCGCCACTCCCGAGGATCGACGCTTGAATCCGGCGTTGACCATTGGGGAACCCGTGGTGGACCCTCGGTTCGAGAAGTTGGTGGCACAGCAAGCCGCCCAGCGCAAAGTGGTGGCGCAGACCGCGCAGACCACCGCCGCTGCGACCGCCGCGAATGCGGCTCGCATCGCCGCCGCTCGGCCCAAAGCCGCCGCCCCAAAACCAGCCGCTCCTCAGAAACCAGCCGATACCCGCACGAAAGATGCGGACGCGGGCTGGGACATGATGGAAGGGCTCGCCTTGTCGCGCTTGAAAGCGGCAGGCTAATCACACACACCATCGAACGCGCCTTTGGCGCAGAAGCTCTCTCATGAAGTCGTTTTTGACCATCCTCTGGAATCGTGTTGACGAACGCACGATGTCCTACGGCCTCGCCGCGATTGTGCTCGCACTGGTTGCGCCGCACCTGTCGCCTGCCGACCTGCACTACCTGCCGCTCTTGTTCATGGGCGCGACAGGCTACTCAAGTAACGCAACGACCGTCACCACCTTGGCGGATGTCTACATCAAGGCCAATACGGACGTGAAGACCGGCATCAAGTTGATGACCGAGGAAGCGAAGTGGCACCGGCAGTACCCGAACGAGAAGATCGTCGTCTCGGGCAACGAGAACCGTATCCCGCTCGTGCTGACCCAGCCGACGGGCACGGCGATGATTCCCGACGGCGGCAACGAGGCGGTGATGTCCACGCCCGCGCCGACGCACGGCACGTTCTTGCCCGTGCAGATGAACGCCCGCTACGGCTTCACCGGCTTGGCGCAGGCGCTCGACAATCGCTCACGGGCGGCGATGATCGAGGCCCAGATCGACTACCAGTCGATGATGACCGTCTATAAGTTCGGTCGGGCGATTGGCCTCCAGACCTACGGTACGTCCGTGGGCACGCTCGCGGTCGTGGCGGCCACAGGCACGGCGAGTGCGACGCAGACCGACATTCAGTTGAAAAACGCCTTTGGTACGTCGAACATTCCGGGCACGACCACCACGGCGCAGAAGACGTACATCTCCTCGCTGTTCCGCGTGGGCGACCATGTGGCGCTGATTCGTTCAGCGGCCCTCGTCGAGTTCGGCGCGGTCGTGGCGTCTCCGGCAGCGTCAGCTGGCGTGGGCTACATCGACGTGACCTTTACGTCCAGCATCACGCCGACGGCGAACGATTTGTTCGTCTTGGCGAACGCCGACGGCGATTCGACCATCACGGGCACGGACTACAACAACTCCGCGTATGGCTTTGCGGACATCTTGTTCGGCTCGTCGCTGATGGGCGTCACCACGGCGGCATTTCCGGCATGGGCAGCGGGATCGGCCCAGACGGCGACGCAGCGCATGTCGTTCCAGGTGAAGGAGAAGGCGATCAATGACATCTGGAACGCGGGTGGCGTGCAGGCTGATCGTGCGATTGTCAGCCAAGGTGTTCGTCGTGATGCAATTGCGGGCGAACTCGGTGCGCGTCGCTACGACAGCTCCGACGTGGACCTCGAAGGCGACTTGGGCAAGTTCAAGTACCTGACGAGCCAGTTGGCCCCCCCGAACATCGCCATTTTCTGGTACGGTAAGGCGATTGCGAAGATCGAACTGAGCGACCAGCCGGAAGACGGCTCGACCTCGCGCAGCATCTTCAAGCTCGACAAGGTGCAGGGCAAGTCGCAGATGGCCTCGGCGTACGACTACTTCTATCAGACCATCTGCTCGTCTCGCGCTGCGACCGGCTACGCGACCAACCTCAGCGAAAGCTAGGAGGATACTCGCATGGCTTTCGTTGTTTCGGATTACCTGAAGGGCCTCGCGCGGTCAGACGCCGCGCGGGGGGACGCGCAGATGGCGAACGCCATTGGCGTCTACGCGCTCTCGCGGGCATTGACGGCGGCAGGCATCACGATTGCCACCACGGCCAGCAAGGTCAAAACGGCCAACACTCTCACCTTCACGGTGAACGGTGTGTTCTACAGCCTGAATGCGTCGGACGATTTCTGGACGCTCTCGGGGTCGGTGGTCGCAGCGGCGAGTTGGCAGAAGTACGCGCTCTTGGTCGATACGGCAGGTGCCGCGACGATCATTGAAGGCAATCAGTCCGTCGTTTCTGCCGCCGCCGTCACATGGACGAACAACGGCATTATCTCGCCGTGGTATCCGTTCTTGAACGGGTTGGGGTCCACCAAGTGCTGCGCGGGTGTGCTGACCGTCGCGACCGACGCGACGCATACCTTCACCCCCGGTTCCACGCTCTTGAGCGCGGCGGGTGTGACGGATACGTACATCGACGGTCTCGACCAGAGCCTGTTGCCGCTCTTGGCGAATCCAGTCGGCACTTTGTTCGGCTTGACATGATCGAAGTTCAGACGGCTCCCTTGGCTCCACGGGCGGATTGGCTGTTAGCGCCACCGCCCGCGTGGGAAGCGCGTCTGCGTTCGCTGAGTCCGATCACCGAGCGATTGAGTCACTTGCGGTTTCGTTATCGGCAGGACGATGAGCAGTGGGCGCTCTACGACTGTATCCCAGCGGCGATGCTCTCGCCGGAACGGGTGCAGCAGTTGAGTGTCCACTGGACCAGTCTGCCCAAGTCGGAGCAGCGGGGGCGGAAATCGTCGGTCAGTGAGTACCAGTTCTACATGTTCAACACCCACCGACTTGCCGTGTCCTTGTACTGGATTCTGCAGGGCACGGAGTATTTGGTGGGCGGAACGCCGTTCGGCTTCACGCCTCGGGAAGAACGACTGATGGAAGCCGAGGGTTTGAGTCCGGAGCCGTTTCCTCCGGGCACCTTCCCCGCGATCCCGTTTGACGAGCGCGTGGTGAGTGTGCTGGGCGCACGGGACCGGCTGCGGAAGTACGGCGACCGCCTCGATGCGATGAGCACGGTGGAAGGGCTGGAAGCCGAAGACCGTGCGGCGGAACGCGAGTACCGGAAACAGTACCTCGCTTGGCACCACCAGCAGCAGGCCCCGACGGCTGAGTTTTTCAAGTGGTACACGAAGACGAAGGAAAGTCGCTCGACGCTCCGTCCCGCCCAGAAAGGCTTGGCGAACACGTTGAGTGATTTCAAGGACCAGTTCATCGAGACGGGCGTCTTGCCGCAGGCAGGCACCGCGTCGTCTCGCATCATCCAAGTGTCCGTCTTGTAACCAGTACTACCCCAATCGAACCGAGGAAACCCGATGCCGACCAAAGAGGGCCTACAGAGCCAAGTCCGTTCCGCGAACAGCCAGAAAGACCAACGATGGGCCGCGACCGTCTATGACCAACACACGTCCGCACGGTTCCCTCGGGGGCGTCCGTGGTGGGGCGTGATGGAGTACCCGTCCGACCGCCAGTTGGAGCCGTCCTTCATTGGGAACATCATGCCGGGGGACTCGGACGATCCGATGAACTCCTCGTGGGACGCGCCGTGGATGCCGGACGTGGTGAAGACGTGGAACAATGTCGGCACCTACCGATTGGACCTGAAGAAGCAGCGTATCACATGGCTCTACGCCGCGATTGCGAATGCCGACCGCTTGGCGATGGAGGAGTACTACCACAAGGCCGCGACGATTGCGTATGAGAAGGGCTGGCCTGCTCCCAAGTTGGGCGAGCCCGTCCCGTACCAGATTCGCCAAATCCTCTTTTCGCCGCCCCGCTCCCCAAGGATTGCGGAAGCCGCGATGGCGGGCGACCAGTGGATTCTCGGCTTCTCCCCACAAGTGAACGAGGACTTGCAGGCGTTACTCGCTGGGGTGCGTACGGAGAACCTGACGACGATTCCTGAGCCGTTGCCCGATTCGCTCCAGCGTCCGGCGAACGCCCCGAATTTGCAAATCTTGATTGCCGAAGGCGTCAAGGCGGCGTTGCAAGCGGAGAAGGACGCCGTGCAGGCTGCGAAGCAGGAACAGGCGCGGAAGATTCAGGAAGGCAAGCAGCGGGCCGCTGAGGCGCGTGCCGCGAAGAAGGCAGAGAAATTGGCTACGAGTGTCGCCGCCTAATTGCCTTCGACCGGCTGGGAATCGACTGACATTCTGGCACTTTTTAATGTGCTGGCGGGTCGTCCTGCGGCGGATGCCGTCACGGATACCTCCAAGTATCTCCGGCTCACTCGCGCCCAGAACCGCATCATCAGTCTGATGACAGCGGTGGCTCCCAACTCGCTCTACCCGCACGTCGCCTACGGCTCGCTTCCAACGCTCACCACGACGGACAATCAGGTCTACACGTTTGGGACCGACACGAACGGCTATGCCAAGTTCCCGATGGGGAAGGGCGGCATCTACCAGAACTTGAACGACATTCCCGATTTCCCGCTCATGCCGGGACGGGACTATATGGTGGAAGGGACGCAGATTCGCGCCCCGAATAACGGCACGTTGCCGGGGACACTCTACTGGTACGGCATCGCCCAGCCCGACAACATCACCGCCATCAGTCAACCCGCGTTGATGCCGGAAGCCTCGCGGGAACTCATCGCCGTGGAAGCGGTGCGGCAGTTCGCAGTGGAGTACGCCCGCAACGAGAAGTTGGCGAGCGCGATGGAACAGGAATGGACCGGCACGCGGGACCGTCCGGGCTTGTGGCCGACGTACTGCCTTGTCTGGAAGACACAGTTCAGGGATGGCGGCGCGTTGAATTGCTACACCGGACTCGACATCGCCCTCACGGGCAACAGCTATCAACCGGGAATCTGACCTATGGGACTCGTTTCAGTCTTCAAGCTCGACCGCTCCATCAGGATCACGACTGACTTGGATGGCTCTATCGGTCAGTGTGGTCCGGGCGGTTCCTCGCACAGCGTCGGCGCGTGGCTCTTGCACTTCGTGTCGGACGCCTCGTTCGCAGGCTCGCTGGCGGTCATGGGGCGTAGTCAAGAGCAGGACGCGGCCACGAACCAAGCCCCGTTTGTGGGGCCCGTGCCATACCGCTCGCTGTACCTGAACGGTGCTCCGGCTGCCGTTCCCTACGGCTTCGACGCCAGCATCATCACGCTCACATCGGTTATCCAAGTGCCCGCAAATCTTGACGTGGGCGTGTTGTTCCAGTGTTCGGCAGGGTTTGGGTGGCTCTACCTCACTGACTTGCAGGGTTCTTCAGCCGTTTAGCACGATGTACGACCTCCACTTTCACGATAGGAGTTGAACAATGGCTCTCTTTGTCCAGACCGTCTTGAACGGTCAGATCGGCTTGGGCTCGTCGCGTCAACAGTTGGCGGCGTCGGGCAAGGTGTACGTGGTAACCAATCCCACGCCGGGCACCGCGATTGCCTTCGCCAATAACACGGCGTTCTCCGCCACGGCGAACGGGTTGTGGTGCATCAGCAATCAGAACCCCACGGGGGGTGCGACGATCTACCTCGACCGCGTGAAGCTCATCCAGACCGCGACCGCCCCGGCGAACGGCCTTGTGGTGCGGGCGGAGTGCTACACCGCCTCTGGTGTTGTCGCCCTCTCTGGGGCGTTTCTTGCGCGGACGCCGGTCAATGTCAATCCGGGGTACCCGAGCAATTCCGGTGGCACGGTCACCACGTTTGCGGCGGGTGCTGGCACGGTTCCGGCCACATCAAACACGCGCTTGGTGGGCGTGATGTCCGCCGCCGAGGGAGCCATTGTCCGCTACGACTCTCTCACGTTTGAGTTTGGCGCAGACGGGCTGTCCAAGGGCAAGGTTGGTGTGACCGCCGCTCATGCGGTGGACCCGACGGATATCGTCGTGGTTGCTCCGCCAATGTCGATTGCTCCCGGCTACTCCGGATGGATGAACCTCTGGGGTGTTGCGCCGGACACGAACGTGCCGAGCTACGAGTTTCAGATTCAATACGCCGAAGTCTGACCTGTACGATTCCATCACTCCTTTCACGACGGAGCTTTTCCCATGACCCAGATTCTGCTCAACGGCCAAATTGGCCTTCAGTCCTCCCGCCAATCGTTGGTCGCGGCAGGCAAGATGTTCGCCGCCACCAATCCGACCCCCGGCACAGCGGTTGCCTATTCGCTCAAGACGGGATTCAGTATCAGTGCGAACGGACTGTTCTCGATTTCCAACAACAATCCCGTAGCGTCGGGCATCAACATCCAACTGGATCGCTTGAAGCTGATTCAGACGGCGACAGCCCCGACCGGCACTCTCGTTATGCGGAGCGAGGTGTACACCGAGACGGGCATTGTGGTGATGACCACGGCTGCGCTCGCCGTGACTCCCGTCAATCTCAATCCCTCGTTCAGTTCTTCGACACAGGCGGCGGTCACGTTCTTCTCGGCTGGTGCAGGCACCATTCCCACGGCGGTCGGCACGCGGCGTCTCGTCGGGGTGGGGTCGCTGGCCACAGGCGTGGCGGTGACGCACGATTCCTACACGTTCGAGTTCGGCGCGGATGGCCAAGCGGCAGGCACCGTGGGCCTCACGGCAGCGCGGGCGACGGACCCTGCGGACTTGGTGACATGGATGAGTCCGGTGACGATTGCCCCGAACTCCACGGCGTGGATGAACCTCTGGTGGGTGACGCAGGCGGCGAACACGCCTTCCTTCGAGTGGGAATTGACGTACTCGGAACTCTAACCCTCTGCCTCTGGAGGGCTGAGCTATGACACAAGCATTAGTCCAAGCGGACTCCGCTTCGACACTGACGATCACGGCGAACACCGTGTTCTTTGCACTGCCCGGAGCCACCACAGGGACGGGCGCGGCCAATTCCGTGCAGGTGCTGGCGAGTGCCATGAAGACCTATTTCGAGGGCGGGGTGGCCTCGGAGTTCGTCAGTACCACGCCGATTGCCACGCCGTCTGCGTACGTCGTCACCACGTTCTCCGGGTTTGCCTCGACGGTCAGTGGGGCGGTCTTGATGGGGTTTGGCACGACGGGCGATGTGACGCTTAAGAACCAAGCAGGCACGGACGTACTCTACATCACGGCCAATACGACTGGAGTGGTAATGGCGGGCGCGGTGACGGTCGGTGATGCCATTACCTCGACGGGCTCGAATGCGGTGCCAGCGGGGACCGTGCGGTACATGGGTGGACAGAATACGGGCGCGATTGATTTGGTCAATAACGTCCCGACTGGAGGGGCGCATCGCTTCCGTGTGAACGGCTCAACAATGCTGACCGTGAATACCGCCATCACGGTTGGGGCAGCGGGTGCGGCGTTCACGGTTACTGGTTCGACGGTGGCCCTAGCGGCGGATGTAGCGTCGGGCGCGCTGACCTACAGCGGTAATGTTGGCACGGGAACGGGTTCTGTGGGCGGCATCGTCTTCAAGGTGCCGGTCACACACGTCACGGATTCTATTGCACAGACGCAGACCACGGTCCTCACGCTCGGCGCAACGACCGAGCCCTCCGTCACCATCGTCGGCAAGATTGCGGCGAGCGTCACACAGAAGGCGTCCGTCGCCACATCTCCGGGCACAGCGGCTGATGGCTGGACCTTCGTCACGGGCCAAGGCGGGAACACCACGATTGCGACCACCGGCACAGGTGGGAAGGGCGGTGGATGGTCGGTCACGACGGGTGCTGGTGGCACGGCTGCGGTTGCCGTGACCGCAGGCACCGGTGGTGCGGGTGGCGACTACGCGCTGACGACTGGAGCCGGTGCGGCGTCTGCTGTGACAGGCACAGGCACAGGCACGGGTGGAAAGGGTGGTGCGATTGCGATTCTGACGGGCATTGGTGGCGCGACCTCGACATCAACCGGCGTCAACGTCGGTGGCGCGTCTGGTGCGATCACACTGACCACGGATGCAGGTGGTGCCTCGACCAACGGTTCGAGCAACACGGGCGGCGCGTCGGGTGTCATCACCATCTCGACTGGTGCGGGTGGTGCGGGTGCCACGGCGCAGGGTGCGTCGGGTGCCATCTCCATTTCAACGGGCGCAACCACGGCGACGGCGGGCACGATCACACTGAACCCCGGTGGCCTCGCGCTGGTGACGGCCTCGTTCACCAGTGCCACGGTTGGCTTGGTCACGATTGGTGGCACGTATGGCGCAGGCGTGGCCTCGATGCGCTACAATGGACTGACCACAGCGGCGGTGACCAACCAGACAGGCACGCTTCTCAACGCGCCGGTCGCAGGCAACCCGACTTTCTGGATGCCGGTGTCCGTCGCAGGCGTCATCAAGTACCAACCCCTGTGGTAGCCGATGGCTAAAACCCGTGCGTTGAATCCGCAGTTCCATGTGGTCGTGATTGAGGATGAAATCACGGGTGCGGGAGCGATGACGGCTACGCTCGAAGAAATCGCGGCCCTCGCACCTCCGGCAGAAGCCATTGAAGGTCCGATGGGTCCGGCGGGTGTGGATGGGGCAACTGGACCAACAGGACCACAAGGCCCTCCCGGTCCTGCGGGCAGTGCGCCCGTCCAGACGTACAGTGCGGTCACGCAGACCGGGGGCAAGACCGCCTCGGTCTGGAGCGATAGTGATACTACCACCATCACGACGAGCACTGATGTAGTGAACGCCAATGATGATTTCACGTTCACGTTCAGTAATTCACGGTTCAAACCAGAGAAGCACCCGCGTATCACGGTCATGGGGACATCGCACCCGCTCTACTATTTCCCGATGATCGTCCCGCTCAACGGTGCGTCAGACATTACGGTCAAGAACACGTCTGGTAGTCCGATGGGCGAGGCAATCGTATTACGTGTCACCATTTCCTAATTCCCTCTCATCCATCGGCTCGGAGACTATGGCAGACCTCACGCTTCCTACCAGCAAAATCATCGATGTATACAAGGCCATCCAGAGCATCGACAATTTGTCTCCGCCGATGGCCCCCAAGGCACGCTACGTGCTGAACAAGGTCATGATCCAAGTCGAGCCCGTCATCGCGAAGTACGACAAAGAGCGCATCGCAGCGGCGAACGCCTTTGCCAAGCGCGAGGACGGGAAAATCGTGTCGCTTGGGGACGGGAAGATTGCGCTCGAAGACCCCGAAGCCTACCGCGAGGCGGAGGAGAAGTTGCTGGCGGCTGAGGTCACCATCACGGGCACTCGATTGGTGACGCGAGTGGAAGTGGGCGCGTGTCCCCTGACGCAGTTCGCGGAGCGGGTGTTGCTGGGCGTTCTCATCGCGGACGAAGAACCCGCGTGATGTGCGTCTTCTCCTCGCGTGGTTCCTGATGACGGTCCCGTTCGTTCCACAGGTCTATACGTGGAACAAGGCCGCGTCACGCGACGTGGGGAAGATGGATGCGGAGTGGCAGAAGATTCAACGCGCCTTTGGGGCGGCGTTCTATCCAATCTTGCCGGACGAAACCGGGGTCGTGAACCCGTGGTACCCCTACGGGAACGTGTTCCGCTATGGGGCCACAGGTGATGGGGTCACGGACGACCTGAAGGCCATCAACAACGCTTCGGCTAGCATTGATGCGCTCGGTGGCGGTGTGGTCTTTCTGCCGGTCGGGACGTATGCCGTCTCGAACACCGTCGTGGTGCCGAATCGCGTGGTCTTTAATGGAGAGGGGCGGGACATCGGCCCGACGGGAGCGCCGCGAGGAACGACGATTCTTGCGATGGCGTCCTTCCCGATTAACACGCCTGTTGTCCAACTCGCGGACGGGTCGGCCCAAGCCTTCGGATGTCGGGTGCAGAACCTCTGCATCCATTGCCGTGCGATTGCGGGGAGCGTGGGGGTGTTCAGTGCCGTGGCGCAGGAATCGTCCGGCTTGCAGCGGGTCACGATTCGTGGGTTCATGGCGACGGGGGTGAGTTTCACCGACACCACGAGTGTGTTATTCAACGGCAACTTTTTGCTGAGTGAAGTCGAAATCTTCTGCGACACGACGGCTACCGGCACCATCGGGTTCTATTGGCTCAGTAAGAACGGCGCATTTGGCTTTCTTGAGCGCGTCAGCATCAATAGCAAGAACACGAGTGTGGACCAGACGGCGGGCATCAGTGTGGTGAACGGTGGTGTCGGGACGGGAAAGGGCCAGCTCATTGTGCAGGGCGCGAACATCGAAGGGCAGACGGACGGGATTCTGGTCGGGGCCGATACGCTCCTCGTGGCGAGTGGCGTTGGGGGCTATGTCAGCCAAGGTGGCGGGACGAACGTGATTCGGATTGCCTCCGGTGGGCGAGCGGTGCTGTCGGGCATTTATCGCACGAGTTACTACACGAACACAATCACCGACACTGCCGCAGGCGTGAGCGTGACGGACCAGACGGTTCTCCAGTACTTCCAAGGCGTGGCGACCGAGCAGGTCCCCGTCGTGACCCTAACCGATGCGTCGTTCATTGTCTGTGATGCCTCGCTCTCGACGGCCTATGTCGTGACGCTTGGGGCGAGTCGCACGATGGCGTCTCCCTCGAACAAGCGGAGCGGGAAGCGCATCACGATTACCGTGATTCAGGACGGGACCGGCGGGTGGACGCTGGCATGGAACGCGGTGTTCAAGGTGTCGTGGTCGGACACAGGCAACACGGCAGGGAAGCGCAGTACCATCTCGTTCATCTACGACGGCACGAACTTCAATCAAGACGGAGCGCAAACGCCATATGTCTAGCCCAATGGTGACCACTTGGTAAGCGCCGCGTTCACCGACCTCGTAGTCCTGACCGTCCCTGCGGGCGGCGACATCATCGCTATCGTGGATGTCTCAGATAGCACGCAGTCGCCGTCTGGTTCTACGAAGCAGATGACGCTGGACAATGCCTTCCATCGCGGCACGGTTACGACCTCGCAGCCCATCATCGACGCCTCGCAGACGTGGAATGCGGGCGGGGTGACGTTCGCGGGGGTCAAGATTGCGGTCACGAATACCGCGAGTGCCGCCGCGAGCTTGCCGTTCCAAGTGCTAGGCGGGGCCGGGGGTGTTACGAATCTGTTCAGCGTCCGCATTGACGGCTTGGTGACGGTCGGGACCGCTCTCACAGTCACGACGGGGAATCTGACCGTCTCGTCGGGTGTCGCGGCAGTGACGAACACGGCAGACAGCAACACCGTCACGCTCACCTCGTCTCACGCCAGCTACGCCTCAGCGACCGTTCGGCTACTGGCAAGTCGGGCGTCCTCCTCGGCCTTCTACCATCTCTACGCCACGAGTAACGCCGTGGAAATGGCGTATATCCGTGGCGACGGCGTGGGTTTGTTTGCGGGTGGACTGACGGCGTTGAGTCTGGCCGGTACGACGGGCGACCTCGATATCAATTCGCTGGCGGGTGGAGTCAATGCGGTACGCCTGAACCGCAGCGGTGGCACGGGTGGGTTCGTGGTCTTCGCAGGCAGCACGACGACTGAGAACCTTCGTATCACCGATGCAGGCGTGGTGACGTTGAGAGCTGGTGTGTCAGGGATTACCACCTTGGCGATTACGGGTGCCTTCACGGGCGTGACCTCTATCACCATGAACGGCACGCTGTCCAACAACAGCAACTTTACAGTGACAAGCGCCGGAGCGGTGTCGGGCATCACGACCTTGGCAGGCGCTGGTGCCGTGACGGGCTTCTCGTCGGCGGCGTTCTCTGGACAACTTTCGACGAGTGCGGGGAATATCCTCGCGGGTGCAATGGCGACCGCCGGCACCACGGCTCCGACGTTCTGCCTCTCCAATACGACCGCACCGAGCCAAGACCCTGTGGCTGGTGGATTCCTCTACGCGCTCGCGGGCGCACTCGTGTGGCGCGGTTCGTCTGGGAGTATCACCACTTTGGCACCGGCTTGATCTATGGCAATCAAACGTCTTTCTGACACGGTAGCGGCGACTGTCAACACGACGGGCTCTGCGACCACGACCGTGATTCTCTCGTACACGATTCCCACGGACTACGTGGGGGTGCTGTACGCACGGATTGCTGGGCGCACCGCCTCCACGGGTGCCATTCCCGCCGCCGTCGGCATCATGGGGTGTTTCGTGAAGAACGTGAGCGGCACCGTGACCGTGGCGGACAGCGGCAATATTCTCTCGCCGGGAGCCGTGACCTACACGATGGACTTCAATGTGTCAGGCACCGCTGTGCGCGTTCGGGTGACGGATGCTGGGTCCAGCTTGAGCAATGATTGGTTCTGCGTCTTGGAATCGACGCTGACGAGCGCCTAGTGCCCGCACTCCGCAAGAACCCGATGTCGGCAGGCCCGTGGAAGGGCGTTCGGACGACCACGGAGCCATACGATGATGACGCCGCGCTCCTACTCGACGCACGGAATGGCTACATCGCGGACCCATCGGGGCTTTCGTCCTTTGCCTCGCGTCCCGGCTTTGTGCTGGATAACGGTGGCAACGCCATCTTCACCAGCGCGTCGGCCTTTCGTGGGCAGGGCATCTTCACGCACACCGAACTCGACGGCACGACCATCAACTTCGTGGCGATGGGCGGTCACTTGTTCCGCGTGGATGGCGTGCTCTCGACCTTCACCGATGTCACGCCCGGAGGCGTCACGATTGATGCCGACATCAGTACCCGCGTGGCGTTCTGCGACCTCGTCGGCACGATGGTGGTGACGGATGGGGTGAACCGCCCGTGGATTGCCTCGAATCTGACGAGTACGCCGATCACGGGGACGTACATCGACTACGACAGCCTCGGCACCTCGTGGAGTGCATTTGGGGCTCCGAGGGTCTATGGCGGGTCGATGTTCTTCATCTTGAATCAGGTGAACGGCATCAGCCGCCGTCAGGACATCAGTTGGTGCGAGTCCGGCGACCCGAGCATTGGCTATCAGCAGACAGACTTCGACGATAACTGGACGCTCATCACGTCGTCATCGGGTGCGCTCTTTGCCCTGTGGGGCACGAACAACTACTTGTATTTCTTCCGCGAGGCGTCGATTGGGACGATTGCGGGAGAAGTGGGGCCAACGCTAGCGTCCACGGCCACGGAGGATTCCATCGGCTTTAACGTTGGAGCCCAAGCATGGGCGACGATGACCGAGTACGGCAACACCCTCTACTTCTGTGATGGGTTGGGCCGTCCGTATTCGGTGCGTCCGGGCGAAGCGCCGAAGGCCATCTGGTTGCAGATGCGGCAGATTGTGGACGAGTCCACGATTGCCTTCCCTGCCGTGACGGCACGGGATGCGACGGGGGCGTTCGAGTCCACGTTGAACTTGTGGCTGGTCGCAATCTGGAGTCCGACCCCTTCCGTGCAAGCCGCTCCGTTGGAACTCTATGCGTGGGACGTGCGGACAGGCACCTACGTGGGGCGGTGGGACATCGGGGATGGCTGTTCGATTGAGTGCTTGGGGAGTGTCCAAGACTCGTCGGGTCGGTCAGTGCTGATGATGCTCGGCAGTGCCATCCCCGGTGGTGCGTCTGGGTATGCGTGGAGCTTCAATAGCCTCTTGGGCACCCCAGAAGCCTTGACGACCGAAGGCGGCGTATTGCTGACGACCGAAGGTGGGGTACAGTTGACGACCGAGGGGCAGGACGAGCCGTGGACGGATAACGGGAGCGTCCCGACGATTCAGGCCGTCACGAACTATTTGGGCTACGCCGATGACTTGGTATGGAACGTAGACCAAGCCGTGATCGTGACCCTGAGTGATGCGCCGTGCTTGGTATCCATCGGCACGACCGCTCTTGCTACGACCGTAGAAGGTACGCCGAGCCCGAGTGCCTCGCAGAACGGCACGTATCGCTTGGTGGTGGGGATGGAGGCGCAGGGCCGTGGTCCGTCGGTGACGATCCAACCCACGACCGCGACTCAGCAGTGGAGCGTTCAATCTGTTTCGCTACGCGGTATACCTTCCGTAGCTGACCCGCTGGACCCGTAGAGGAATCGAACTATGAGCTGGCTGAGTCAACTCGCAAAAAAGAAAGTGTTCGGCGTGTCGCTCGGCGGCATCGCGGGCGGTGCCACGCACATCCCCGGTGGCAGTATCATCGGGAGTAAGGCGGCTGGCGTAGACCCGCGTCAAGACTGGGCGGCTGGGGCACGGAATACGGCAATCGCCCTTCCGCTCGCGGCGACCTTGGGCCAAGGCGAGACGACGGGCGGTGCATCAGGAACGCCGTCGGGTACTTCGAGCGGCTTGCCGCAAGCGTTGTCCTCGTTCCTGCCACATAACGCTCAGGGCGGGATTGATTTCGGAGGCTTGGCCGACAAAGGCTTGGGCCTCGCGCAACTCATCAACGCCGCGAACCTCCAGAAGCAGTCCACGGGCTACGCTACGCACGCCTACGACCTCGCGAACCAGAGTTACGGGGAACGGGCTCCGCTTCGCGTGGCCGGGATTCAAGGCTTGCTCTCTCCGCAGACCGCTGACATTTCCAGCTTGAGCCAAGGCCAAGGGAACCCGTTTGCCGTGCGGCCCAAGGCTCCCATGCCGGTCAATGGGGTGGGTGCAAAGCCCATCAACGTGCCGCCCGTGAACGCCCAAGGAGGCTACTAGAATGGACCCCGTGTCCAGCAATGCCGCTGTGCCACTGGCACGACCGCTGATACAGAAGAAGCCGACGGACGTTGCGCCGGGAGGCACCACGGGTGGTCCCCAACCATTTACGCCGACCGGCCCACAAGGCGCACTGCCGTTGCCCAAGCCAGTCGGCATTGCTCCGGTTGCCCCGACTGCCCCAGAGCAGGTTCCCGTTGCACCGCCCGTCGGTGTGACGCCCGTGGCTCCGACACCGCCTGAGCAAGTGCCGGTGATGCCGACGGGTGGATTGCCGCCGGTGGGCTTGCCGATGGCCCTTCCCCCGACATCTACCGATATGTCGGGGGTGAGGACGACACCGACAGACCCGAGCAATGCACTGACTAGTCAGACGATTGCTCCGGGTGCGATGGCTGACCGCTTCAAGATCGCTGAGGACCGCTACAACGCGGGGGAACCCGCCTATCAAGCCGCACTGCGCACCGCCGAGCATCATGCGTTTGGCGCAGGCCGTGGTGTGAGTGGAGCCTTGCGGACGAGCCTTGGTGATGCTGCGTCGGCGCGGGAAGGCCAGCGAGTGGGCTTCTTGAGCGATGCCTTGAACGGCTCGATTGACGACGCCTACAAGAACATTGGCATCGCCCAGCAACAGCAGGGCTTCCAGAAGGGCCAGCAGGACACGGCATTCGGTCAGGACTTGGCGACGAAACAGTTGCAAGAGAGCCTGACGAACGGAGCCTTTGGCCGTGCGTTGCAGCAGTTGACCGCAGGCAATGCGAACTCACCGGACCAGATTGCGTTGATTCTCTCCCAAATCTTCGGCAGTCAGGCGACGGGCGCAGGACAGGCCGCGTCGGGCTTGTTTGGCCAGCAGGGACAGACAGCGGGCACTCCGACAAGCGGCACACCGGATTGGCTCGCCGCCATCCTCCGCCAGATTGGAAGTGGTAGCTCTGGAACCGCAGGTACGCCGCAGTTGCCTGCGGATGCGGGGACGTACTGATGAGCTTACTCGATGGCATTCTCTCGCCCTTGCTGACGCAGACCGCGAACGCTCGCGGGGCGTACTTGTCAGGGGAACGGCAGGCGCAGGAGAAGGGCATCACTAATGCACTGGCGCAACTCAAGGCCAAGCGGGAGGCAGAGTCGGCGTCGATCACGGATGCTTTGCATAAAGCCCAGACCCAAAAAGCACTCCAGCCCATTCCCGAAGGAATGCAACTTGCGATTGCACCGGACGGCACGCCGTATGTCTTTGGGAAGCGCACGGGTTCGCTTCGGACGGGAGAAGTGACATCTCCGCAGACACCGCCGTCCAAGTCTATGTCGCCATTGAGTGGTGGCAGTGTGACGGATGCGTTGACGCGCACCGCAGGTCCATCGTCAGAGGTGGTCGATCAAGGCGCACCTGCGGGCGTGTCTCAAGCACCGCCTCAGGCCCCCGCGCAGGCTCCGGCCCAAGCACCCACACAAGCTCCCAAGCCGTTTGCGAAGCCAGCACCGCATATCGACCCGCTTTCACGAGAGGGGATTCAAGCAGCGGTGTCGTTGGATTCTGCCAAGCAAGTCCACAAAACACCGCCTGTTCACGCCCAGAACTTTGTGGACCCACAGGGCGGCGTCCACTTGGCGACCGATGCGGAAGCTCTCACGCACAAGGACTGGACGAAGCAGACGGCGGCTGCCAACACGGGGAGCGCAATGGCGAATCGCCAAAAAGACTATGTGGCGCTGATGGTCGATGCGCTGCCTCGCGTGAGGGAATTGAGTCCGACTATCAACGCAACAGCGGTCTGGGGCTTGTTGAAGCATCCGAACGTCACGGGGTTTGTGCCAGGTGTGACGGATGACGATAAAGAATACGCATTCAAGATGCGCGACTTCATTGCAGGCGCTCTGCATGAGGAGTCTGGGGCGCGGCTCTCCGATGCGCAGTTGGCGTGGGGCATCCCGCGCTTTGCGGTTTCGCCAAACGATAGTCCAGCGATCCGCGCCAAGAAGATTGCCGCTATGGAATCACTAGTCGCGAATCGTGCCCAGAACGCCAACTATGTTATTCCCGGCTCGCCTTTGTCTGCCGAAGCACAAAAACGTCTTTCGCCCACACAGAATCGGCGGTCTACCGATGCGACCGGCGATGCGGAGTTTGATGCCTTGATGGCCAAGGTGAAGAAGGTACCGACGCCGTGATCGACGAGGGCCAAGACCCAACGGATTATCTCGCCAAAGCGAAGCAGCTTCGGGCGGCGGGTGTCTCAACGGCGGACATCGCGCAGTACCTGCGGTCGAAGGGTGCGTTGCACGAAGGACCCATCACGCCGGGGCACTCCAAGTTCTCGCCCGAGCAACTGACGCGACGGGCCGAAGGGGCCGTTACCGACGCCAAGGCTGAAGAACCGACGACCGTGGAGAAGGTGACTGGCGGCTTGTCTGCAATGGCGAATCAGCTTCCGGTCGTGCCGACGTATCTTCGAGCGATGGTGCGCGGAAATGACCCGACGATGCAGATGCCGATAGGGGCAGGAGTTGGCTTTCCGGTGCCATCTGCCCGCGACTACACCGAGGCCGGTGCAGACATTGAGGATGCCCAGAAGTCCAATCCTCGCGTATCCAATCTCGCTGATCGGATCAGTGGTACGTTCGGAATCGTTGCCACGGGTGCGCCGCGAGCGGCGGTGTCGGTTGGGCGAGCCGCATTGCCGTTTATGAAGGCCGCGATATCGCCACGGCGAGCATTGGCGGGCGTTCTGCGGTCAGCCTTGACGGCTGCGCCAGAAGCAGCCCCAGCGGCGGTACCGAAAGCCTCGTCCCTCTTGGAAGGCTTGCTGCCGGTCGGCGCGGACGTGGGGGAAGCTGGTGCTCCACGCACGGCGGAGGCAGGACTGCGCGCTTCACGGGCGCATTTGCCAACCTTGGAGCAGAGCATGGGCGGCGGGGCGGTGGAGGCTTTATCCCCACTCACAGCTCCCGTATCCGAGAGTGTGCTGCACGAAGCGATGCACACGCCAGCACCGCTGGATGCGCGTGGGGCGCTCGCCAAACTTCTCCAGAAGGCACTCGATGAAGGTGCAGTCGGAGAGACGGTCAAAGGCTCCCCGATTACGAATGATCCGATTGGCAACCCCGATCTCCTGCGGAGTATCGAGGAGAACTTACGAGGGGCTCGTCCCCGCTTCCGTCCGACTGGCGGTCAGTCTTCTGGACGCAGCGTGGCGGATGTGCTGCGGGCCAAACGCTCCCCATAACCTCGCGATGATGCGACCCCTATGACTGACCCTCAAGCCATTCCGGTGCAGCCGATTGTGACCAACTGGGAAATCGTCGCAGGCACAGTGCTCGCCATCGCCTTGGGCAAAGTGTACGATGCGCGATGGTTGCAACCCAAGGTGAAGGCCGAGCGGAACCGCGAAGTGGACATGGTGCGGAACGCGATTGACTTGGCCCAGCAGTCCAATGTCTTGGAGTTCGGGAAAATTGGTACGCGACTCGACAAAGTGGACGGGTCGATGGAGGTCGTAAAGTCGGAAGTGACGGGGCTCAGGACCAGAGAACTGGACCGCTTAGAAATCGCCTCTCGTCGGAGGAAACGGTGAAACTCGTGCGCTTCAAGCAGACCGAGTGGATGACTTGCGGGCATCTCTACGCTGACGACGGGACGGAAGTGTGTGTCACCTTAGAAAGGCCGTGGGTGGATAAGGATGCGGACGGGAAGCGGGACGCCGGAATCTCTCGCATTGTGGCAGGCACGTATCAGGTCAAGCGCAGACTCGACTCACCCAAGCACGGCGAAGTGTTCGAGCTACAGCACGTGCCCGACGCCACGAATATCCAAATCCACGTGGCCAACCTCCCGACCGAACTAGAGGGCTGCATTGCCACGGGCACGGCCTTTGGGGAAGCCACGGTCAAAGGGGTCACGGCTCCCGGCGTGACGGGTTCCCGCTTGGCGTACCAGAAGTTCATGACGGAGAATCAGTACCGCGATAGCTTCACGTTAGAAATCATCGACAATTTCCCGGAGAAATCTCATGCGTAATTTCTTGTTGACTCATGCGTGGGCGCTTGTCTCAGGCCCCGTGATTGGCGCGTTGGTGTTTGCGTGTCACGAAGGATTGCAGAAGGCGTGGGGCTGGCTCGATGGGCAGAGTCCTGTCGTCAAGCGCGTGGTCGCCTTCCTCCTCGCAGCAGTTTTGACCCCGCTCGCCTCCGCCCTTGGAGTCGCGGTGCCTGCGGCCTGTAGCACGGCAGATATGGACCTCGCGGCCTGCGTGACGGGCTTGGCCTCGAACGGCTGGCTTACGGCGGCCATTGGTGGGGGAGTCGCCTTGGTGCTACACGCGGTGGTGCGACCGGGGAAGACCAGCGTGGTACCGACCCCGTAGCGTAGCCCATGAGGTAGGCGAGGACGATGGAGCCCGTCCAGAGAAGGGATGTCATGGTAGCGATGCACGGATAGCGGCTGCGCTCTGGCGTAGTTCGTCAGGCACTGTCTCTTGCGAGATGACCCGCGTAGTCGCCAGACCACTCACCGTGGACTCGTTTTTCGCTACCACGACATCGAAGTACAACCCTTCACCGCCCCAACGAACAGTACGACCGGATGGCGCGGTAGACGCAAGGCACGAGAGCCGAGGCATGATGACGGCAGACGCAAAGCCTTCGTACAGGCGACGAAACACGCGCCCGATAGGATTGCGTCGTCTCGTGCGATTCTTGTACCACCGCTTCTTCCGGTACTCTGGGCGTCGAACTTTCATGGTCTTCCAAATCTAGCGTTGCTTCTTGGCGCGCATCTTTGCTGCCACGACAGACTGTTCGGTGTTGCGATCAGCCTTGATGTATGAGCCACGTTCCTCGGGCGGCGTGAGGTGCCAACAACGATTACAGAGCGTCGGCGTGTTGTAGTCACGACTGAACGGCTCGGAGCACTCTGCACAGGCGTCGGTGGGCATCTGGCTCATCGCGAAGAACACGGTGGACTACGGCGTATCAGACCATAGCCACGCACCAGAAGTGGTGCGCCCCACCCAGCCCCGTATCCCTCGATACGCAAGCCTCGTGAGCACCGCGTCATGGTTGGTAGTCTAGCGCGACGCGAATGGTGGCGATGAGTTCGGGTAGGGCGAGTTGTTGCGGCGTACACCGCAGAAGTCTCCAACCCATCGTCGCCGCGCAATTCAGCTTCTCGCTGTCCTTAAGCCAGCCAGCCCCACGGGTGTGACGGCCTTGTCGCCAGATGCCCCCATCGCATTCCAACGCCACTCTCTGCTCAATCCACGCGAAGTCGAACCGCCAGAGGCGCGTGTCATGGAAGCGGAACTCTTGGTGGGGCTGGGGAAGTCCATTGGCTGAGAGGAGGAGCAGGAAGGGGGCATTGCGATCAGACCCGGCCCGCTTCCCTCGTCCCCTGACTGGCGCACGTTTGAGCACCTTCCGCCGCAGGGCCGAGGGTAAGTCCCCGAGTTGCACGATCAGCGCACGACTCACGTTCCGCCCTCCTCGACGGCCCCGCGAACTGATGCTTTTTCAGGGCGATAGAACAAGGTGATCCAGAGGCGGCGAAGCGGACGGCGAGGCCAGTGTGCCTTGAGCGACTCTGCCACCATGCCATCCAGTGTCTCAAGCGATTGACTGCCAAGGACGGTAGACCGACGACCCGTCCGTTCCAGTAGGTCGAGGCGACCACGAATCTCATCCTCAATCCATTGCTCCAAGACGCCTCGGATGGTGATCGTCGCCCAGTACACGCGGCGGCGATGGATGAACCAGCCAAGCGCAAAGCCGATGACAATACCGAGAACGCCGCTCATGGCTTCTCCTGTGGGGAATCGGATGGGACGGCTGAGAGCAACGTGTCGCGTTCTTTCAGAAACGTGTCGGCCAGAGCCTTCTTGCGTTGCCATGCGGCAGCTTCTTTCCGGCCATTGTTGTTGTTGCGCTCTTCATAGTCGAGCCAACCCAAGAGGGCATAGCGCATAGCCGATGACGGAAGTGCCTCATAATCCTTTCGGCGTGCGACGATCCAGTCGTTGCTCTGCTTCCAGACCGTCTCGTAGTCAGCCCCGCTAAGAAACGAGCACGTGAGCGGACGGCCATCCCTTGAAAGAACTTCGAGCGCCGCTTGACGCACTTCGTCCTCGTTCCCGAACAGCAAGTTGAACAATCCCATCAGCGTTTCTCCGAGTTGTGAGGTACATCCGGCTGGTCGCTCATTCGCTCGCTCTGTGAGGGACCGGAAGTTCAACCACGCCTTGCGGGACCATGTCGGAAAGGCTTTCGCACCAGCGGGCGGCAGTCCAGACAGTCGCAATCGTCCTCATGCTCATCGTCCCAGCCCTCTGGATAGCTCATGCCTGTTCACGGTCTGAGGAAGCCCGCAGTTTCGGGACGTTCGGATAAATCCCCATTCTCTTTTCCAGTTCGACTGACATGCACTGCATGGCCGCGAGCGGGTCTATGGAGCATTCCCCGCCGTGCTCGTAGATGTCGTTGTACGTCGCGTCAGGAGAATCCACGATGCCCTGCTTTCCGTTCGCCTGTAGCCAGCCAATCACGAACGCATCGCACAAGTCGCGGAAGGTCACGCCCGCCAGCAACGTCTTGCCGCGCTCGCCTTGATCGGTGTGCGGCTGGCCGTCGTAGGGGCGCTCACGATTTGCGAAGCTGTGGTTCGTCGTCTGATACAGGATTTCCCCGATTCTCTGCACGATGCCTTCCGGCAGACCGCTCGCCTCAGCCATTCCGTTCCTCCGTGGGTGTCTCTCCCTGCGACCGGCGAGTGGCCAAGCGAGCAGCAACATCGACCCGAAGTGTAGACGCGATTGCCTCGTTCTCTTGCTGCTCAGTCATCGGCGCTGTCCGGTCTTCGGTGGAGGAACGCGAGGCGAGGAACGCAGCGAGACGGTCAGCAGTGAAGTCACTTGGATGATTCAGGAATGCTTCGACTTCCTTGTCCGTGACTGGCCCTCCCGGTCGCTCGGAGGAACGCTCATCAGCGACATTCTCTAGTGTGACAAGTAGCGTGACCATCTGCATCACCACGCAATCGCATTCGTATGCTTCGCCAGCCTTGTCCAGCCCACGCCGTGTCGCACAGTCGTCTTCGTGGCGCATATGATCCACGATGGCCTGACGAACAACTTCGTAGGCCGCATCGCTTGGTCGCTCGGAGGAACGCGAGGCGGCGGCCACAGCCCTTTCCAGCTTCCGCACATACGCGATGACAGAAAGCTCGTCCATACCAGTCAAGTCTTTCTGACCGACCAGCGGCGGCTCGGCGTCTGAAATCCATTCGCCCCCTCCACCAAACTCCACGACCGTACGCGCTCCACAGCGACACAGACATCCGGCGAGGCAAAGCTTATCCTTGCCGCAGATCAGGCAGTGGTGAACGTGCGGCTCGGCGTCTGGGACTCCACGGGCGGGCGCTCGGGTGATGACTTCCTTCCCCTCGTACCAGCCGAGGATTTCGTCAACAATGCCCTTTGCAGATTCGGTGGCTGGTGCTTCCACGGCGGCGGGCTGGCTGGCAGGGACGGTTGAGTCCTCCTCGGGGCGCAGGCTCACGCCCTCCGTACTGCTCGGTTGTCCTTTTCCCGTTGACGCGGTAGCCAGCCACCGTCTGAGTGCTGCACGCTTATCGCCGTCAGCGCAGCGAACAATCTCGCAGTTCGGGACAAACAAATCCCCTCGGTCAAGTCGCATCGCGTCCAGCACTTCTTGCAAAAGCAGCGCCTCCGTGGACGGCTCCCCTGCCCGTAAGCGGGACCGAATGAGGGCAAGAACTCGCTGGAATCGCTCAAGCCGTGCTCGTCCGAGGAACGGGCCAGCCTTCGCCATTCCTGACTGACTGTCCTCGATTTGCAGCAGTTCGATTTCAGACTCGAACCACTTTGCATCTGCCTCGTCATGCTCGTGCAGTGAAGGTTTCCGTGTTGCCAGCGCGTCCGCGTCTGGAGAGCGGGCGGGGGCGCAAGTGCAGGCATGTTCAGGATGGGGGCAGTAGTGATGCGTGGCGCGATACTCGCACTCGGCAGTCGTGGTTTTCTCCCACTGGCAAGTAGGCTGGTGCATTAGAAGTTCTCCAAGTTCAAGGGCTGCTTCAGCATGAACTCTGATAAGGCGAGCGAGAGCCTGTCGCACCGAGCGCGGAGTGACGCGAACGTCTCAGGCTCCCATGATGTCGCGTCCTCCCCGTCGCCACCCTTCAGGCAATAGCCCTGCGCGTGGTGCTCGCGCTCTGCCTCGCCGCAGTTCTGGCAATGCGGCTCGCTGGGTGAGACGGGGCGCTGGGCGGCAGCACAGAGACGTTTCAGCGCATCGCGAAAGTTCAGGCTGCGCTCATGCAAGGGGCCGTAGCCGCCACGCATCAGCCGGTCGAACTCGCCGTCCATTTCCTCAGCGGTCGGCGTCGTCCCCGCTGACGGTCCCACGGAGGCGGCACGAGCTTCGATGGCATCATCAGCAAGTCCCATGAGCCACCAGAAATCGCGAGACGGCAGGGCGGCGGCGCGGCCTTGGTCATCACTCAAGGCAGCATCGCGAGCGACGAGAAGAACGTGCGCGTCTGCATTGTCTGCCTCGTAGCGTGGACGCTCCATCAGTTTCAGAAGGCGTTGCTTGTCCTCGCTGGGCGCTCGCGGGGCTTCTCCGGAACGCGGGAAGGCCAGACGGGCCGTGGCTTCCATTCGCTCAAGGATCGTTGCCGATGTGCCGAGGTTCAGCGCTCGCAGCTTCGTCGCCAGCATAGCGAGCCCTGCGGCCGCGTCGTCCATCTCCTCTTGCGTGTACGGCGCTCCGGCGTCTGGAGAAGTCATCGGGGGTCCGGTAAAAGATTCCTGCGAGAGCGCAGCCTGCTCTCCGAGCTGCGCGAGGACAACTGCTCCTGCCATAGCAATTCATAGTTCGCCGCGATTTCCACGAGCGGAAGGGCTGTGGGCATGAACATCCGGCGCAGTCCCGCCTCGCCGTGGTCGTGCAGGTAGCGGTGGTGGAAGCGGCACATCGGCACGATGAAACGGGCATCCGCACGACGCGAGCCACCCCCGCCTTTCGTGTGGACATTCTCAGTCTTGTGCGGGCAGCAGTCTGCCACGCAGGGCATGAGCTTCATCCACTCCCGCCGCTCGGGTGGCCCAAACGTTCGCAGCAGTTCCTTCGCTTTTCGCTTCGCATTCACCGGCTTGACGCGGCTCTTGCGGATCGGTCGGCGGGCGGGCTTCGCCTGTGAGGAAGGCTTCGGCACGGGGCGCAGCGTGATCATGCGAGGCGATACCCGCGATAGCCACAGCCAGCAGCAACGCAATGCACGTCCTTCTGTGCAGGCATACTAGTCAGCGTCACCATCGGGTTTGTGTCCCACAGTTCGCGTCCACATTTCGGACAGGCGATGCCGTTGGCATGAGGCTGCGAAGCGATGTTCCAAGCCCGATGCGACTCTCGCCGCTCGGCGTTGTGCTCATCCAGCGTCTTGAGATTGCTCATTTCGTGCTCTCCGGTATCGGGACGCCCCCGCAGAGCGCGGCCCGCACCTTCGGTGCCGCGCAACCCCAACGACGCCATGCAGTAGGTCACTTTGGGACCTTGCGGATGTAACTGGATTCCAGTGCGGCCATGCCGTCGAGCACGGCGCGAACGTGGCCGATGCTGAGCTTGACTCGTCCGTACTGCCTGCCAACGGTCGGGGACGCTTCACGGATGAGGAGCGTCAACGCGGCGTCGTTGAGGCGTCCGGCGCGAATCTTCTTCACGCCTTCCGCAATCGCAATGATGGCCGTCGCCAGTACTTCGGTCGGCACTTCGTTCTCAGGGTCCTGCGTCACGACGACATTCTTTGCCATGTTCACTTTCCGGTGTGAGGAAACTTCCACTTCGGCAACCGACGACCCCGCGCATCACCACGCTCCGCAATCGCATCCGCGCCTGTGCGCTCCAAGCGATGGAGCCGAATCCGCGACCGGACCCAGCCGGGGAAGCAGTTCTCGCGGCCACTAACGCCCAACCACAACTTCACCGCGTCCGACTGTTCGGCTCGCGTCCTGACCTGCTCGAACGTGAAGCCCGACGATTTGCGGAAGGCCATCAGTGCATCGCCGAGCGCCGTTAAGACCCACGACGGCGCGTGTTCCTTCAAGTGCCTCGCGGCATCCTCTGCGCCATCCATCCCCTTTGCCCGCCCCGCTCTGCCGTGCGCCAGCGCCTTGACGTAGACGGGTGCCCCATTCCCGCCATGCGTTGTGGTGATCGTCGTGGCTTGAACGGGAGGGTTGCCGACGCGCACGTAGCCCACCGCAAAGAGCGGCAAGCGGTCCAGCGGGAGCGGGACGGTGCGGGGGTCCACGGCTATTCGACCTCGCGGTGCAGGCGTTCGGTGTTCGAGGCGGCTTGGGTGGCTTTGGCGAAGTGCTGCGTGATGGCGGCGAGCGCAACTAGCTCTGGCTCGGTGACGACACCATAGAGCATCTTCCCCTTATGGCACGCTGCCATGCGCTCCATGATGAGGCCCAGCACGACGAGATTCGTCCGCATCGCCTCGGCTGGTGTTGCCGCCGCCACTCTCATACGACCCTCGGCTTCGATGGAAACGAGCGCACGAACAGACTCCATCGTGGGCTTCTTCTTGAACACGCTCACTTCCCCTCCATGATTTCGTCCAGCGTGGAGTACCGCACATCTGACCGACGCACGGCACGAGGCTTGAGGTGGTACGAATCGCAACTGTCGCACCCTGTGGGGCCATCTAGAGGGCATCCGCAGCCCGTGATGGCTGATGGCAACGCATCATGCGCTGTGCCAAATCCCATGATGGGGGCGAAGATGTCTCGGAGCATCCGCTGGCACCGCTCCATTGCTGCTTTGTCGGCGGCGATCATGGCTCGCAGTTCGGAGGGGGTCATGGCTAGAACCCGTGCTCCTCGCCGCCCATGCTTCCGCCGTCGTCATTCACTTCCTCGAATTCTTGGTGTGGGGGAGTTTTGGGGGCCGAGAGTGGGGTGCCGTCGCGGGTCGCCGCAATGAACAGGGTTGCCGCCGCCGCAATCACATCGGCGGGCAGAGCGTTCTTGACGTGCAAGTTGACCACCGCAACGGCGATTCGCATACAGTCGTTGTAGAGCGGGCCGAGTGGACGCGATGCGCCACGGGCAGGCGCAGGAGCCGGGGTGCCTTGGCCTCTCGGTGCCCCGCCACCGCTCTGACCACCCTTCGGGGGCCACTTCACCCAGCCGCATCCGTCCTTGTCCTTGCAGGCCATCAGGGGCAAGGGGCGCTTGCCTTCCGCGACTCGCTGCTGGTTCTTCTGGGCGTTGTTCCAGACTTCGCTTCCGCATTGCGGGCAGTTCATGGATTCAGGACTCGGAGTGAGAGGAGGTCAGGACTTCGACGTGCTGGTGGAGTTCTTGAACAGAATGTGGCTCAGGAGGCCCAGCCCCACGGCTTGCCAGAAACCAATGCGGGCGAGATGGAACAAGGTTGGCATCAGCCAATTCCAGAGCAGCATGAGCGGCAAACCCATCAGCAGTACAACGAACGTGGCGATGCCGAGTCCGGCGAGGAACACTCCAAGAATCTTCATTGCTGCTCCGGTGTCAGGGCGAGGATGCTGCTAGATGGCGTTCTCGGCCTTGCGAATGCCTTTCGTGTGGTGACGGAGCACATGGGCATTGTCCCGCTTCGTCCTGCGGGGGCCGGTCTTCGGATGCGTGGCCCGTGGGGCACCGAGACGGGCGGAGGGAATCGGAATGCTCAGGCGATACGTTCCCGGCGCGAAGTCGTGATGACGGTCGAATGATACGATCTCGTGGCGCACGGACTCAGGGACGCCGTAGCGAACGATGCGTCTGCCGTTCACGATATAGGCGTGGCGAATCTGTACGATGGCAAGGTCCGCGTTTTCCTGACGAGCACAAGCTTGTGCCATCGCACAGGACTGCGCGTTCTTCTTGGTGGCGACCCGATTGTCAGCACGGGTCAACTTGACGACGAGCGGGGCCGTCGCATCACGAACCTTCGCCCCCACGGGGAGCATGGCCTGAATGCGCTTCGGAAGGAACGTCGCGGGGAACCACTTGGTGTGCTTCATTGCGGTGCTCATGGGTTGAGGTGTCCTACGGTGATTTGGTCGATCTTCGCCAGTGCGGCGTCCAGCATCATGCAAGCCTCTGAATTCTCTTTTGTCGGGGCGATTTCCAACGCCTCCCGTGCCAGCCCCTGTATCTGGGAGAGCGACCCCGCAAGCGACGCGATTTTCTCAGAATGGAGGCGAAAGCCGTGTGCCTCGACGGCATCCCACACCGCCTTGGCCGCTTCACCCTCTTTGCCTTCGGGACAAGTGACCGAGCCATCAGCGTGGAGCGTAAGGATGGGCGCTTCAGCCGACTTCTCGCTGAAGAAGTGGAAATTGCTCGGCATGGGACCGGTCAGCATTCCCGCTCGCGTCGGTACGGTCGGCTCAGTCATCGGAGTGCGCGGAGACACGGCAACTATTACAAGTTGGGTTCAGCGCATCGTTGCTGGGCGAGGTGAGCCAGTGATGATGCTCGGGGCAGTGCGGGGCTTCACAGGACACGCACCGCAGCCATCCCCGCGAGGCAACCGTCAGAACTTGAAGGCATTGCGAGCACTTCTCCCCCAACTCAATGCGGGGCGTCACGCAGGGTTCCTGCTGGCCACAGTCGCACGTCGCCCCCAGCCAGTTGCGGGAGTTGCACAGGTCCTCGCACTCAACAGTCGCGTCGAGCCAGTTGGCCACGGCCCCCTCGAACAGTTCTTTGCCGACCGAGGCGAACTCGGGCTTGGCGACGATCTCGGCCATGCGCTGGCGCGTAAGATTTTGAAGGGCTCCCTCAAGAATTGCCCGCTTGACCTCGCTCTGCTTCAAGGCTTTCTCCAAGAGGCGCACTTGAGCCTCAAGCACAGGCAATCGGTCCCACGCATCGGCAAGGGCGAGCGTGGCGTTTTCGCTGATTCTCATATCCAGAGGGCCAGTGAGGGTTCGCCGCAAATCGGGCACCGCACGTCGCTATCGTCAAAAACACACCCGTCCTTGACGTGCTGGTAGGCGATGGCGTCTTTGTCAGCCGCAGGCAGTCCCGCCAAGAGCGAGGCGATTTGCTGCAAGTCACGCACCCTCTCCCCGACGCGATCTCGTGGGGATTCTGCTTGGGCGCGAGCGATGCGAACGGCCTGCCATGTGCTGGTCACTTGGCCTCCTTTTCGGCCCACAGTGCGGAACGCTCCTCGTAAGTCGTGGCGGCGTTGTACCGTGCCCACCATGCTTGAGACGCCTTGGCCTCAGCCCGCCACGTTCGGTCATGGTTCGCCATGAAGAGCACGACGGTGAGGAGGATGAAAAAGATCACCCCGTTCACAATACGGAGGGGACCGTGACCGAGCACCACACCCGCCCCAACGACCGTGAGGATGAGGACAAAGACGGCGACTTCGAGCAACACGAGGAGGACGGGCGGTCCTCCCATTCCCTTGTAGGCAGGCACTAGAGCGTCCTCCCCTGCATGGCATCCAAGGCCCTTCTGGCTACCCTAGCCGCCACGCTCAAGTCCTCTTTGGAGATGCGCGGTTCGATGCGGGGGGAGCGTACCGGACGGCGCAGATAGGCGCACAGTGCCGACAAGGCGAGGCCGAGCAGGATATAGCCGAGGGCGTTAGGCATCGGTGGGCTGTCCTCCGCGCTTCACGAACTTCCGGATGTGCTTGGCGACCTGCTTCGGGGTGGCTCCATCGCCAAGCCTGCTATCCCCGGGGTCAAACAGAAAGCAAGCGTCATCGTACTCGATGTCGAAAATCTGAGCAGCGGCATCGAAATCAATAGAGTCGTCGTCAGACCGGAGACACACGTCGAGGTCCCTTGAGCCTATGTTGAGGGTCACCCACCGGACGAGGCGGGGGAACACGACGGGCGTCCACCCAATCGCGCAGGCCACGGTCCCGCACCGATGCTTCCCCGCCTTCAGGGCATCGCGCATGGACTTGTGGCCCTCGTGGGCAATCCGGGCGAAGTCGAACTTTTGCCTCGGCAACTGGTCGAGGAAGTCCGCGAGTTTGAGCAATCGCGTGGCGTTCATGGGGCTTACCGTGCCTCCGAGAGAGGGGACTTCAGAGCGCGTCCCGCCTTCGGCACGCGCAACGACCCTGCCTTCCACGCGGCCTGCTGTGTCGTCGTGACGGAGGCCACCGAGGTATTTCCCAACACGCCGTAGATGGTGTCGCGGGCCTTCATGCCTTCGACCAGCAACTGGCGGCAGGTTTCCCCGACGCTCTCCCCGTCCTGCTTCGCTTCCTGCTTGAGCAAGCGGAGGAGCTTCGGCGTCACCAACACGACTAAGCGTTTTGTGAGCATGGCCTACGGTATGGCATGGTCATGCACATGTCAAGGGTCAAGTTTGGGTGGGCGGCTGGGGCGATGCTCCGGAGGAGTGGGCATCGCGCTCGTCGGGGGTCATTTATCGGGGCTCCGCACGGGACTGCAAGGCGTCCACGGCATCGCAGAGCTTGTGCAGCATCGCGGCCATGTCCTGCCATTTGCTCCAATCCCCTGTCCTCGCAATCTTCTGCGGGGCGTCTGGGGTGGAAAGCGGGTAGCGGCGTTCGGCGTCCTCGCGAGCGTCGGTAATGGTGAAGCGATAATCGGTCATCACGACCATGCCCTGCGCGTATGCTTCCCGTTGGGCGGTGGTGATCTTCTGCTGCACCAAACGGGCGACCACTTGCCAAGCGTTCTGGGTGGGGCCTGCGCCAACGGTGAAGGCGTCACAGAGTTCTTTAGCTAGTGTGTCGAGTGAGGTCATGGTGGGAGGGGGGAGGGGTTCAGGAAACGGGCGTTAGCCGTATTTCGTGCCTTGCTGGCGATAGCGACGGGGCGTTTTCGGATCGTTTGGGCGCTTGATCTTGCCGGTAGCGATGCCTTCCCAGAACCGCGTCTTTGCCTTCTTCCGTTTTGCCTTGCGCTGCTTCTTCCGGCGACGGCGTTCTGCGGGTGGCACGTTCCAAAGCGAAGGGAGTTGTCCCGCTTTCCGCTTATTGCCTTTCCGCGTCAGGTTGTGCGCGTTCAAGTGGCATCGACGGCAGATGGCCTTCAGGTCGGTCGGTAGTTCATCGCCTCCCGAGCGGGCGTAAGTCAGGTGATGGACTTGCAGATGCTTGGTCGGACGCTGGCACTCCTCGCAATGTCCCGCCGCTCTGGCAATGATGGGAGCGCGGACCTTCTGCCAGAGCGTGGACGCCAAATACTCGGCGTGGTCAGCGGCCCACATGGAGCGCGGGATTCTAGTCACGGTAGGGCAATCGCTCCGTGACCTGTGCGACGATTCGGCGCGTTTCTTCTTGTGGCTCGTCCTCGCCGTCCTCAAGCATCGGCTGGGGCGCGATGGCGTTTTCATACGCTTCGCGGAATCGCTTCTGGATAATCGGCCAGTTCTGATCGGTCGCGGTTGAAATCTTCATCAGCCCGCCCGCCGCGCTGATACCGGCCCATGTTGCGGTGCTGAATCCGGCGGAGATTTGCGGCGAGAGGTAACGGAACCCGCCGTGGTTCTTGAGCGTGTCTACGACCATTTCCAGTTGCGCGGCGGACTGCTCTTTGGGGTCGCCCAAGCCTGCCCGAATCAGAATGGCGCAGGGGGGCCAGAATGTCTCCGAGGCACAAACCTTTCGCACGGCCATCTGCCACTGCTCATCGGTCAAGAGAGGGGAAATGGCCTCGTAGTAGAGCTTGGACACCGGCCCGTCAACCTCACGGCCAAACGTCCCGCCGAGTAATGCCATGCCTTGTGCGAATTGGGTGGGCGAGATCATGGCTTGTCTGGCGGAAGTCCCAATGCAGCAAGGGCGTTATCGTAGCTGCGTTGCCCCACGCCGCCAGTCCGGCGTTTGTAGGTCGGCTTGCCGCTCGTATCTTTGGGGCTCATACGTTCTTGCTGGGCATTGTGGATGAACTGCCGCAGCCCGAAGGGTGATCCTATCGGACGTTCGAGGGCAGAATCATCCCGACAGACTTGGGCCAGATCGGCGGTGTTGTAGGAGGTGCCGCTCGTGAGTTTGAGCATTTCGCCCGCCCAGCCCTCCCACGTACTGGAACTACGGCGATGCAAGAATGCCTCGATTTCAGCCCACTGCTCACCTGCCGCCTTGCGGAGCAAACCGAGCTTCAGCCCCGCTTCGCGCGCTGGCGGTGTTATGGTGTGTTGTATCTCAAGGGGTTTAGGAAGGGGTGTGGGGAAACCTTGAGGGGAGTCTGCGGATTCCGCGGATATCTGCGGATTCTTGGTGTGTCGGCGGACACGTTTTGTTGTGGCATCTCGTTGTCGTCGGTCCAAAGTGGCGCGGGCCAGCGAGAGCAAGTCGAGCGCGATTCCCGCTAGTCGCTGCGGGTCGTTGGCTTGGATTGCTGCGGTGAGGTCGTCGCGCATCTGCTCGTACTCGGTCACGCGATGCGCTCGGAGCGTTCCAGTTCGTCCATCTGGCCACATGAGAGCCACGCATTGATCGTGACGTATTTAGTCGGCGTACCGTGCTTGGCAAAAACACCTAGTATCCATGCAAGTGTTTCGCCCAAGTCGTCAATCGTGAGTGCCTCGCGCCCGAT
>Ga0137410_10000246_pt1 | contig 38659 bp, 49 predicted proteins | sample CZODoug1_16funga_FD_108878 | JGI IMG/M metagenome (GOLD analysis project Ga0137410, IMG submission 108878) | Vadose zone soil fungal communities from Angelo Coast Range Reserve, California, USA - CZODoug1_16fungal (Illumina Assembly) | ecosystem: Environmental > Terrestrial > Soil > Vadose zone... | reverse complement strand
TCCAATTCCAAGCGCAACCGGTGCCGCAAACCCATCCAATGTAAGGGCGCCATCCAGACGTAAAGGCACTCGTCGAGCTGGCTTCGGCCTGATTGATCGCAATCTGCCCTTGAACCATAGATAAGACGCCAGCAAGTTGCTGCTGCTCTTCCTGGGTCTTATCAGGCCAAATGCGGCCTACGATAGTCGTTGCGAGATCGATTCCCGCAGTGATCGGATCTAAAGCCATCAGAATTTCCCTGTAAGCATGACTTGTGCCAAGTATTGTGCGCGGCGCCCGACTTGGTGTGCCCAAGTGCTATTGAGCATCCCATCGTGCGCGGCGTGCCAGTTCGAGTTCTGAATCGCGGCCAGCGTGGCGTGAAATTCAAGCAGGCTAGCACCCATATTGAATGCCATATCGACGAGTACGCTTTGTCGAACATCATCGAGTGATGCCCACCACGTGAAATGCGTATTCAGAAATTCGACTGCTCGCTTCACATCATTCCGGAGCATTAAGTCGATTTCATCATCACTGAAACCAACGTCGGAAAGATTCCGACCGATGCCGCCCGTTACTTTTCCGACGGTATCGGTGTAGATGTGCGATCGACGGCCTTCCTCAGTTTCAAGACGCGTCTTGAGAACTACGGGATCGAAACTCACAGCTTGCCTACCAGGGTGAGGATCTCCTGGACCTTATCCGTCGTTGCCTTCGTCGTATCGTCAACAATCGCAGACAACGGAGCCGTAATGGCATCAATTGCTTGCACCTTGGAATGCAAACCAACAAGTGCAGCCAGCTTCTCTGGGACTGAGGTAACATCGGCTACGATGGCTGCGAATTCGGCTTCGAGTGATGCGAACATACAATTCTCCTAGATGAAAAACTTTTTAAATCCGCCGGCAGCACCATACGCTGCAAGCCAAATACAAAGATAAACGAAAACCTTCCAGGCGAGGCCGATTACTCCTCGTCCGATATTGATTTGAAAACGCTGCGAAGCCCGTTTCTCTAACTCGTCGACAATTGCTTTTACATCGCCTTCGGTAAGCGTTCTGGAGTCCAATCATCTTCCCCTATTTGTTTTATAGCCTCCCGCCGCCCGAGGGCGACAGCGGTATTAAGATGGTCCTGGCGCTTAACAACCTCATTACGCATCGATTCTACCGCTGCCTGAACTCCGACAGTATGCCGAGCATTGTCGACAAGGAGGACAGGTAACCATGCTACAGCACAATCAAAATGGTCCATAGTTACTCCACTCTGAGGATGCTTCCCCGTAACGTGGACCCAAAACCGGCATTTATGTTCAATGCACTCTTTTTTAATAAGAGGACAAATAGGGCCTTTGCTCAAGATTTGCTCGCCATGATCATAGATGCGTAGTTTACATTGAAAGTTGTGGTATGAGTATGCGCCGCTCCGCCCCCCGTATTCAAAATTCCAATACCTGTAAAAGAAGGCGAGTTAGAGATCCCAGTAGTCGCAAAATCTGTCGTATTCTCGACCCCGACTGCACCCCCGCCCCCTGAAAATGCAGCTGTACCCGCACCGCTCATGAGAAACTGAGTCCCGAGAGCACCCCCATGGGCATGCCCGGGATCATTAGATGCATGATTGTGTGCGGGGTCGTTTATCCCGTGTGCATGTGCAGGCATTTGAGAAGTGGATATTGCTGTCCCTCCCGATGTCCACGCAGCTTGAAACATCGTACTGTATCCAGCTGCTCCGCCTGTCGTCCCCCCGGCAGTTGCATTCACCTGTATCGTATGGTCGGTGAATCCCGCACTTACTGTCCACCCTAGGGGCGCTGCGGCTTGATAGAACACCGTGGTCGTTCCGGGGGGCGCGGTGAGTGTACCGGAAGGATTAGCATTGGCATTCACTTGATTGACGATATAGTTAAAATCTGCCATCAATGGCGAAGCATCAACTAGCTGCCCATCCTGGATATTATTTGGAAGTGTCCCAATGATCGACATGATTTACTCCACGTTTGTGTACCCGGTGTTCTGATACCGCGCAAAAAATGTACCGATAGAAATGCTGGCGGAAGAACTAGCAGTGATGTCTAGAGACATCTTTTGAAATACTAGGGGGATCCCCCATGGGATGTTATATACCCTCGGGATAATAGCCGGAGTACTCCAAACTGCGCCGCCGCCCCAAACTGCGCCGCCGCCCCACGTAACCCCTTGCGAAGGAGTAACGACGAATGTCGAGTTAATCGTATTTCCTTGGCTATCTTGCGCAGTGATATTGTAATTTACCGATGCCCCTGATGAAGCAAATTCCTGTGTTGACTCAATAACCTGTACTTCGGCCATCTGCTGCGTTTTCGGAAATGCCGAGGAGCGGATATGCACGAGTATTTCTGCGCCATTATCATTGAACGATGATGTCGGTGTTGGGAGACTTGGACTTAGAAATAATGCTGCGCCACTGCCGATCCCCGACAGAATAAACCCGTTCCCGAACTGGGAAGCACAGTCATAAGGGAACGAGTGGGGGCCGGACCATCTGAGACGTCGGATGTCAAACCAATAGTCGTTTGTCTGTGATATCCCTGATAGCTGTGTCGGCACACATACCCGATAGATATTTCCGGAGAAGCACCCAGAAATACGCGTCGATTGAGTCGTATTCTGAAATGGCACTTGCAGGTCGGGAGGCATAGCTGATCCAGGGGAGTGCGACAAGGCCTGTAAGGTTCCCAAGAAGCTTAATGCATACGGTGCGTCCACGCCTATGAAGAGAATTCCGAAAGGCCCTTGGCATACGCTACGAGGCGCATTGCACCCCGTAGTGAGCGAGATATAGTTCAGCGCCAAGTTGTTCGTCGCTGGATCACCCGAGACTTGCCAGATGCTACTCCCTTTGAATACTACTAGGGCGCCGATAACGCCCGCCGAAGTGGTCTGAATCGGAAGGCCTGATTGTGCAGTGATCGGAGTAGGATCCCCAAGGGTAACCGCTTGTGTTGCATTCGTCCTGATAAGTGGCGTAAGCGGATCGCTAAAGTTCAATACGTTACCGTTCGAGTAATATGCTCGATTATTGAAGTTTGCAACACTCGTCGGAACGGATGTAAGCGGATTCGTCGTCAGATTCTGCGATGACCATACCGGTGCCGCCGGGTTCGCGATATTGATCGCGCCGAAGAAGTTCGCACCAGCGCCGCTAAACCCCGGATGGGTCACGATGATATAGGTACTGATCACTGCCATCGTAGGGGGTGTCCACGCGCCTGTAGTAGGCGGGGATGTCGGTACATTAGCCGAGGTGACGCCACTGATCGTAACGAATGTATTCGTTAGCAGATTGTAGGCGAAAGGTTCATCGAACCCTGGTGTACGCGCGGTCGAGACCATGCCGTAGACCATTGCCCCAATTGTAATCTGTACTGATACGAAAGTCGGTGAAGTAAAACTTGCAAAAGATGTTTGAGGAGTACCGACACCGGGGCGGCTGACAACAACTTCGGGATTTGCTTGATCGAAGACGAGATTAGACAGGAGCTCACAAGCCCCCTGGAAAGCATCTGTTGCATCGAAAGCATCACAAAGACCTTTCGGAGTGAATCGAACGGGTCGCCCATCGCGGATCGCCATAGTGTCCCCTAGTCGGTCACCTTGGTAGGTTTCAAGGTACGGTTCGAATGGAATCGACGAGGGTCTAGTCGCACAGACTTAACCACTTGCTGCTCATCGCCTTCCATGATTATTTGCAGCCGAAGCATCTTATCGCACTCTGCCAGAAACTCAGGGCGTCGCGTATCATCCGTGATTTGCATCAATCGGGCCGCAGTCGCCGTGATCAAATAATCCTGGTCAGGAAACCATGGGATCACTGTCGAGGTTTCCGGCGCTATGATATCCGGCTGCTTCACCATATACCGATGCGTCAGTACGATCTGTCCGCTCGACTGCGGGTAGATGAAGAGCTGTCCGGCAGACGGTGGAACTTGTACAAGAGCATTAGTCTCATCGTACAAGAGCGTCATGAATTCGTAAGGGTAGTTCGCGATCGACGGGTCTTTAAACTCTTGGTCGTATTCCTGGGTGCTAATCGGATTCAGAAAATACGGAAGATTATTCTGTTGAAAGAACAGATCATAGGTTCGCTGGTAATTCTGCGGTAACCTAAAAGGCCCATACAGATTTGCCTGTACGGTAATAAATTCGGTAACGCGATTGATCTTTAGGTCACGATGCAACCAAAGATCCTCCAAAACCATATTCAAGAATTGTCCGCCCTGTGCTGTGTACCCTGGGCACTTAGCGATTTGAAGCGCTAATTTAACAATCTGTTGGCTTTGGAGGTAGGCCATTATGCAGCCTTCTTTACTTCTGCGATCTTGGCGCGACCTTCTTCAATCCTCGAAGTGATCTGCTTGATCTGGATCGGATAGTTCTTCTGAGCAGCCTCATCTTGACTCGTCAGCTTATGTTTTGCCTTGGTCTTTTCCAAAAGGTCGGCGTAGGCCTTTTGATGATTCGACAGCATATGCTCCATTGCCTGGATTTCCTTTTCCAGAACCGGAACTTCCAGAATCAACTGCTGGCGGACTAGGGATTCGCGGACCAGATCCATCCGTTCGTCGAGCGACTCTTTCGACTCGCCCTCGTAGACATAGCCGCTGACCGAAACCGAAGCACCATTCGGCGCGGGCAAAGTGATCTGGAAATTCCCCAAGACTGCTGTTTGCTTTTCCATCGATTCCTCTTATCGGCGACCCGCGCCGCGCAACACGCGGTCTTGGGCTCGTTTGTAGACGTTTTCGTTTTCACCGTGGACGCTTGCTTCATGCAGCCACGTTCGGGAGACGATCTCCTTCACGCTTCGCAAAACATCCGTGGTGAACTCATAGGTTTCGCCATGCACGTACTGGATTCCGTTAAGACGAATATCCGTACCGCCGCACGGCGACAGATCGACACGATACCACCAAATGTCCGTCTTTCCGTCCGCCGATTTGCGCGAGTAGCGTTCGGTGACGTTCGATGTGAAGAGACTCGATTGAGCCTGTGCGGACAAGCGTGCAGATTCCTCCTCTGCACTTTGTCGGCTGATATCGGAATGCGCCAAGGCGGCCTCAAGACGTGCGATACGCGCCTTGAGCTGCTCGGTCGTTTCCTCGGATGCGGAAGCTTCAATTTCGGGCTTCGCAATCTCATTTCCTTCGATATCATACTCCACGCCTTGCGGCGTGGTCGTGGGGCGCGGAGGCATGTAGTTATGTTCCTATTACGGTGTCGTCACGGTACCGGCAGTATACCCCGGCGTAAAGGCAGATCCCGACTCAGTTCGCGCTAAAAATGCCTGATTCAGAATAATCGAACCGTAAAACACTTTCCAGGAGACAACACGCGTCTGATTCAGTGGGTCCGACTTATCCGCGCCGGTCAGATAGTGGAACTCGGGGTTTTCGAGCAACACTTGACCGTACGAGTGGTTGCCGATAAAGATCGTTGGGAACACCGAAACGCCCGTTGCCGGAGCTGCCGGCGGAGTCTGCGCGACGCCAATACCGGTCAGCGTGACAGTCTGATTCGGCTGCAGTTGGGTAGCCTGTCCTGCCAGGGGGCCTGTGACTGGCACGCCAAGACCGATCGCAGTAGCCAAGTTGCCCGGCGTGGCCGATGTGCCGATATACACATTGAAAATGTAGTTCGGAACGTTCGGCAACGTGACCGAGATCGAACCAGAAGGGCCGGTGACGCTGATCGCGTTCGACACCTGATAGACGATCTGCTCTACCGACGTCTGTGCAGGGGCAGCGGTCACGATGATTTGGTAACCAGCGTTCGTCGCCAGGGTTCCACCCGAAGCCGATGCTGTACCTTGAATCGCCGCGGCGCCAGTCCAGTAGGGCATCATGTTCGACTCAACGAATCGAGCACCATTGAACGGCCCCAATTCGTTGTTGTACAGACGATTCACATCGCTGTACGCCCATGCGTTCGAGACGGTCGTATTCTCGCGCATATCTTGTGCCGACAGCGGATGAATCAAGGCAATGTAGTGCTGCATGACTGCCGGAGACTTCGACGGATCGCGATAAGCGCCTGCCTCGATCATCATATCTTCGCGCTCATCACCCATAAAGCGGGGTACGCCATACGTCAGGAACGAACCAACAACACGGTCGATTTCATGCGGAGTCATCACATCGGTCGCGAGCAGATTCGCGCGACTTGCTTTGCCATTGGCATAGTTCACTTGCGTGGTAGCCAAGAGGGTATTGAAGGTATTGCGCTCCAACGTTTCCGGCAACTGCAACGCGACCAGTTCACACGCTTGCTGGAACAGCGGGTGCTTGATCGTCAGGTTCGCGACGTCGGTGATGATGACCCGATCACCCCATTGCTGTGCCGTGGCCGAGACTTGCTGCAACGTCATGGCTTCGCCCGGGGGTGCGACACCCTCTTGCAACGGTGCGAACGGCAACGGAAGACGCGTATAGCGCGATGCCGTGTAGGTCGTGCCGCGGTTCGTATCAAGCTTCAACGGCTTGCCGAACTGGTATGCAACCAGTTGGCGGCGCGCCAGGGGCTCAACTTCCTCTTGGATGTACGCTTCAACGTCGGCCGTGAAACTGGTCGACTGGTTGGTAACACCCGGGTTCAACGCGGCCCACAGATAGGCCAACTTGCGGATAAGAAGCATGATTTCCTCTCGTGGTTAAATATTCTGGCTTTCAAGACGCGAACGCAACTTATCACGCTCGGTCGAAGGGCGCCCACGGCCCTGTACATCACTGCGTACGCCTGCTGGTTTTCCTCGTGCGACAGCAGGAGCCGACGTAGCCTTAGCTTTCGACTTCAATTTCCCCTCAGCGATATCCTTACCGAGCATGTAGAAGTACACCGCCTCGCGTGAAGCATTTCGACCTGCTGCGCGCTCTTCTTGGATCGCCGTTTCCACGCGGTCGATGTATTTCGATCGGCGGGGGTCTGTAGACACCTTCGATTCGAACTTGGTCTTATCAACCATATCGTGCGCTTGGGCGAGCGCTTGTTGCGATTGTTGCTGATTCAATCGCAATTGGCGATTTGCACCGATCTGCCAGCGTTCAAGTTCCGACAATTCGGGATTCCGAAGACGCTCTTCCTCCCGTTGAAATTCTTGATCTACCGGAGGGGCAGCATTGCGCTGTGCTTCGACCGCGCGACCCCTGCGTTCAACCTCAGCTTCCAGGCGAGCCAAACGGTCGTCAGCATCAGTCCGCCGCGAACGGGCGACAGGTGTAGGGTCAGCAGAGTCATCAAGGTCAGGAAGATCGTCATCATCCAGCCCATCGGTATCAGGTGCAGGAAGATCATCAGCATCAGGTACATCGTCGGCTCCATCGACCCCTGGAAACAGGAATCCAAACAGCTTTTTCAAAAGTTTGCTCATTGTTATTTCCTTAGATCGGACCGACACCACGACCCACGGCTTGCAATGTCGCTGTCGGAGTAGCACCAATCGTCGTGATCGTCACGATGTAGTCTTGCCATACATTTTGTGCGATCGCTTGCGAAGTACCGGCGAGAGTCCAACCCGTGTTTGTCGTAACCGTCCAGGCGAAAGCCGCGCTGGAGCTATTGACGATTCGCAAGGAGACCGAGGATCCGACAACGGCTTGCTGAGGGGTAAGCGCCGCCAAGATGGAAGCAACCGTCGGAAGAGTAAGTGCAGCACCGGCACCTAGGGTGCCGGTCAGATTCAAAACAGTTTGCTCGGCCCCCATAATCTGCGAGGGGGCAGCAGTGAACCCTGTCGTGTTCGTCGCCGGGTTATAAACTGAAGCCTGCCACGGGTTTTGCGCCAGGATTGCGTTAATCAGGCTAATCTGATCTGGCATCGAACCGTTGTCAACGATTACCGGCATTTGCCCCTGGATCGATGGAAACATTGCCCTAAACATCTGGGTAAAACAGAATTTGCGCACAATGTGCTCCTATTAGGCTTTCGCCGGTTATAGATTATTTATTCTAAAATGTCAACGAACTCGCCGTGCTTCTATAAAGCCGTCACAGGTTAATGTGCCGCTAGAGAACACTACAGTTGCGGCTAAATAGACTGTTGTAGTTGTGCTTAGGCTAAAGCGCATCGAAGGGACAGGAAGACTAAGATATGCCCCTGTCGGGTTTGAATTTGTTTGTAGCCTACGGGGCGGCATCATCGTAGTTGCCGATGTTGTTGAAGACGAAGCAAGGAAAGTTCCGAGTACTGTTGATGCTGCTGGGTTGATTGCAGCAGCGCCTGAAACATCCCAATCGCCCGCTGAGAGCGAAATACTCGTTATGTTTAACCCCGTACCGCTCGTAGCACTCACTGATGACCCTGTAGCTGTAATGTATTCCCCTATGCTACCTGCATTCGCATCGTTATTCGTCGTCGTTCCGACGATCCCGGCGGTCTGACTAGGCGTAAACGTACCTGTGCTGCTGAGCGTGGTGAACGCCCCCGCAGCAGGGGTTATGCTACCGATCGGAGTGTTATCGATCGTTCCGCCGGAGAGCGTCGGATTGTTCCCGAAAGCTGGATCTGCACCGGTAACTCCGAGAAGCATTTGTCCGGTAGTTCCTGCTGCCGTCTGGTTAATCGCAGCCGTAGTTTCGCCAATCAATACGCCATGTGCAGTTAATGAGGCCCGGCCTGTTCCTCCGCTTGATACGGCGATAGGAGTAGTTGCGGTGAGTGTCGTGAAAGCACCGGCAGCAGGCGTAGTCTGCCCGATAGGAGATCCGTTAATCGACCCGCCTGTAATAGTCGGGGAACCCCCAAAGGCTGGATCTGCTGCGGCACCTGCGGAGATAAGCATTTGACCTGTCGCACCCGGCGCCGCAAATCCTACTCCCGAAGTCCCCTCCCCGAGTAACACATTGTGAGCACTCAAAGCATTCTGCCCGGTGCCCCCGCTAGCGACTGCTACTGGCGTCGAAGCTGTAAGAGTGGTGAATGCCCCTGTGCTGGGTATTGTTGCACCCACGGGGGTACTGTTCACCGTCGAAGCAGTGATCGCAACTCCACTTTCCGTTCCGCTCGTCACGTGCAATGCAGTTACGGTAGGGTTTGGATACGTACCGCTGAGATCTCCCCCAGCGGCGCCAGCAGGAGGCAACCCAACTGTTTCATTCAGCGCGATCGTAGTCTGCCGAGCAAGCGAGTTGACTGCGGCTTGGACTTCCTCAGGTGGAACATCAGTGCCCGCAGCACGGACCCGATAGGGGACAATCAAGAATTCATCGGACATGGATTGCCTCTAGGCGTTGCCGTACCGTCGGGTACCCATCTGATTTTGTATGGAGAGAAAGCCGAAGTAGAAACGAGATAAGGCCTGCGGTATGCCCCCTATCGATGGCATACCGATCGGCTTCTAGCTCTTGCGCTTCGCACATTGCGAGAAACCCTTTCCAATCTCGAATTTCTCTAAAAGTAAGGATCCACTTAAAGCGTATCCAGGCATGCTTATGGTGGATATGCCCACGCTCATGCGCGATCACTGCCCGTTGCTCTCTCTCGGAGAGCAAGAAGAAAGACTCTCCATATTGGATAGTCCCCCACAAGGTAGAGCGCGCGATCATTGAATAACCCGAACGTTATAGGTTGACGCAGTGGGCGTTCCTAATACCAGGGCGCAAATTTGTGCAGTAACTACTCCTGCCGAAGATACATAACCGTTCCAAGTGGTTCCAGCTCCCGGAAAAGTGACTGGAGTTATCTCGACAGCCATTGAGGTCGTTACCCCTGTTATGCTGACAGTAGTCGAAGCGCAGGCGCCGGCAGCTAGCAAACTACCTCCAATAGAACTTGTCGTACCTGAAAGCGCAGGGAGTAGGGGTACGCCATTGACTTGCACCGCAGCAGCGTTCATGGTCCCCGTCACCGCGGTATTCGATTGCAGATTGATTCCGCCAGCGCCTTTTGTAGCAATGTTAAGGCTGATATTGTTTGCGGCTCCGAACGTCGTAATCGAGGGTACACCGACCGAATTGGTCCCCGCCATGACGACTCCATTACCGCTGACAGGTAATACTGCCTGCTGCCCCGTGGTAGTGAAGTTCCCCGTATGTACCCAAGTTCCGCTGCCACTATTCGATAGGATTCCGGTAATTCCTGTACCATACCCGCCGATGCCGGTCAGCCATGAGGATGCTGCACTCCCATCGTCTTTGGTGAATCGAAAGTTCATTCCCCCAGAGATAAAGATTGCTTGCGCAATACGATTGTTAGCAGTCTGCGCTTGATCGTAAAAGGACTCGATAGCATAGTTTGGTCCGCCGCCAATCCCTACCCCTGAGTTAGTGATTCCTGCTGGTTGGGTGTTGGTCGCAGAACTCAATGTTCCCTGAACGTTCACACTACCTGTCGTAGTGATATCGCCTAGCGCAGTTAATCCCCCCGTCGAAGTCATCGCCCCCGCAGGGTCAATCGTTAATCCCCCATTGATGCTCGAAAATGCATCTGCGGAGTTTTGTAAAAGGAGACTTCCTGGATTAGTTCCGGCGATGGTAGAAAGGATTCGCCATTGATTCTGATTTGCGTTATTCAGAGGCTTAAATAAAATTGATGCCCCATCGGCATGGATATTCAGTCCTGTCGACTCTACTGGCCCGGAAAGAGTACCGCCCGTGAGCGGAAGATAACCTGCAAGGGATGTGCCGAGATACTGTTGGGTTGCGATGACTGCACTGTCGCCGGAGCCGGTGGAGAACGGAATCCATCCAAGTAGTGTTGATCCCTCTAGTGTGCCCCGGAGAGCAGGCCCTGGCGCCTGTCCGTAAGAAAGCGATGCGCTGGTAGCGAACACAAGCGCACAAAGAAATTTTAATAAGTGTTTCATCATTTCCTCCTGACTATAAGCCGCCGCTTCCTACTGATGTCACTGTAACCGCCTCTGTACCTGCGTTTGCATTCGTGATTTGAAAGATATAGTCACGGAACGAAAAAGAAGCGTTTAGAGGCTGCCCGACTAGCGTTACACCGGCCCCGCCTGCAATAGTCTGCACGAAACCTGTAGTATTGATGTACCGAGTAGTCCAAGTGAATCCTGCCAAGTTTGCATTCGGCAATGCTACCCGCATACCGGCAACGATATTCGCCGCGGTGTCCGTCGTATCTGTGAAATTGGCAGTAGGGCCGCTTCGGATAATATACTTTAATGCCGCCGGATCCTGAAACATAAGCGTTATGCCAGTCGTGTTCGAATAACTGTGAACTGACGTAGGAGGCAATACCGGCGCGGATGCCAGACCATTTACCGCGTTTATGGCGGTGTTCGTACTTTGTGCAAGTGCGAGGATAGCGCGACGTAAGCTGTCTGGATCGCTCATACTTCCGAGGATCTGAAAAGTACCAGCAGTTATATTGTATTGATCGCTCATTATAGGCTACCCTTAAATTCCGTTGGTTTTTGGTACATCCAACTGGTACTGCCCTTGAGCATTAATGATCCACCCCCATAGCAGTTCGGTCGTGCCGCTCGGGTTAGCATCAAGAAAGAGCGCATTCGATGCGGCATTAGCCTCAGCTGCGGTAGCATACACATATGGCGGTTGTGGCAGGCTCATTACATCACCTCTATGGTATCAAGTTGGATATTCCAGTTCACAGTGTCTGTCGTCGAGCTAGTTACAATCACCGCAAGCGAACCATTGGTAGTATCAGCCGACACTGCAAGTAACCAACCAGAAGCGCCTGCTGTTGCAAAGGTCGAGGTGACCGTTGGCGCCCCTACAATTGCTACGCTCGCCGCAGTAGCGCCTTTAGTTATCAGAATATCAGTGATCCATTCTTTTGCATCAGTGTTGTTCGTGCTATCCCGAGCGACTGCGCGCAACTGCACGCGATAGGCAGAATTCGCGCGCAAGGTAAGCTGGTTGCTTGCTGCTCCGCTAGTACCATCCGCCGTCGCGCGTGTTGCAGATGTGCTCGCCGTGGTCGCATATAGTTGAGTGCGGGTTCTCTGGAACTTGCCACTTGCTGGGCTATTATGGCCATCTGCCACCTGTCCAGAAATACCGTTTGTATTTGCATTTATGCCGAGGGTCGTAGAAGCAATGCCTGATGCCTTGCCATTTGCTCCGATAGCTGTCGCATACTGCGCGCTTGCCGTATGTCCGATGCCGATAGCTGCTGAAAATTGCCCGCTGGCGGTTGTGGTGTTGTATCCAATCGCGCCGCCGATCGCTATAGCCCCCAGGGCGGTTGCAGTTGCAGTTCCAACTGCAACCGAGTTTTGTGCGGAGGCAGTACTCCCCCCACCCGCCGCAAATGCAGATGCTCCGCTCGCCACCTGCGTTGCTGCCGTTCTATTCGTTTGCAGGTCGACCGCATTCGCACCGCGTTTATTCCCGCCAACTATTGTGCCGTCGGGGATCGCTGCCAAAAGTGCGCCCGTGCCGGTTGGAATGACTGCTGCATCGATGTTGGCATCGTTCGGGTCTACGCCGGAAGACTGCCACGCTGCTGTAGGGACAACTGCATTCACCCCGTAATTAAACAGCGCGGGGCTTGCACTTTGTACTTGATTTACCGCGTTCACAATTGCGTTGATTCGGACTTTGAGTGAAGTCAAATCGGGTATCGAACCAACAACATCGTAGTCGGTAATTAGCATTATCTCGGTCCGGCTTGCGGGTCCGCAACTTGGTCAGGATGCACCATGCCGGGCGGCCCTTGTGGTCTTGGTTGACCCGGCTGAGCGCCCGGGCGTGGGGTTCCTGCTACGCCTGGGCCTGCTCCTCCCGGAACTCCTTGCTGCCCAGGTTGTGGCGCGCCCAATTGCTTTTGCATCTTCTGATTCATGGCCTGCTGATGCGCCTGGATATGCGCACGGTATAGGCCATGCGGATCACCAGTAAGGGTCGCGCCATGCATATGCGACTGGATGTGCTTCTGGTCATCATCCGCAGGGTGTACTTCTGCCGGAAGACCATTATGCATCATCAGATTCTCATCATTCGGATCGACGGTGTACATATTACGTTCGTCGATCAAAATACGCGGCCCAACTTCTGGGCCAAATATCTGTTCAGTGCCCATTTCCAGGATCGGACCAACGTTCAGGCGGCGCCCGTCGAGTTGCTGCGGTGGCACTCCGCGCAAGACATTCATCCAGGCGATCATCTGCTGCATACGCTGCATGCCCGTCTGGTAAGTCGAACCGCACCACCGGAAGAAGTACCGTTCGTTGAAAGCCTGTACTGGAATATCTTGTTGCTGCGCACGGGCCCCAACTTCACCCATCGTAATAACCGTGATCTCTTTCGTCCGGAACTGTCGATCAAGTTCGAACATCCGTTCAAGTAACGGATTCAAAATGCAACCCTCATACCGCTTCGCATGGTCAATGATGTTCGATTCTTGCGACTGTGCCTGCGCTGCGGCTTGTGCCTGATTCTTACGTCCTGCTGGCATCTTGCCGAGCATGGCGTCATTCACTTCCATCGATTCCTGGATCTGTGCCTTAATCGCATTGCACAGACCGACAGCATCTTTGTAGATCGCCGGAAACTGCGCAAACTGTGTTGTCTGTGGATTCGTCAGCCACACGGCAGCGAGCCCCATCACCATTGATTGGTAATTAGGATTTGCTAATGGATCTGTCATGACGATAGGCAAAAGCGCGTACTGCGCGCTGTCTTGACCCATATTCCAGTAGTCATTCAGATTCCACTGCAAATACTTGACCGGTTCGACTCGGCTAATGCCATAGATCGTGCCTTGAATCCGCTCTACCGGCGCCGTAATGATCGGCCGCTTCTTAGTCCAAAATGGATTGCGGATAATGCCAAGAATCGTTTCAGGACCGGCGTAATAGACAAAGACGGGCTCTTTGCCCTTTCCTTCTTCAAGCTCAAGATTCGTATGTACCTCATAAACCAGCGCGTACTTATACGTGCCTTCTGTTCTCACTCCGGCGTCTGCTGTACGCCGTTTATTCGGGACTCGCTTCTGTCGGCCCCCATCGGGCTCGTTGAGCGAATCCATAATCTCTTGCGCGTTCCAATTGACGAAGACGCCTTCGTCGATGAACTGCTGCACCGAGTCTTTTGTCAGTCGAAGGCGTACAGCTGTCGCTGTCGCTCGCTCGACATCATTTACCGTAGGCGGGTAGATTGCTAGATCGTCGACAGCCATGGGTGTGATATCCGGCATTTCATCGACAATCTCTTTCTCTTCGAGATCCCATTCCTCATCGGCGGTAACGTCTTCTGCTTCAACGCCGGATTCTTCATCTGACAAGATGGGGGGAGCTTTTACCAGTTCGGTAATTCTGCTTGTCGTCTTCATCCAGTCAACGTACAAGCACCATTGGCCTGTCACGTCGCCTGATAACAAATCGGCGCGGACGATATCTTTCAGATTCGTCTTTCGGATGTAATGCTCAAGCAATGCGAGGGTAGGATACGGCGTGATATCCGCCGGACCGACTGCGTCTACGTGCTTGTAATTCGCGGGAAAAAGGGTTGCAAGCGTCCGCTTACATCTTGCATTAATCGCATCGCGAACAGCTGGGATGTAGCACTGGGAATTGCCGGTGTATTGCTGATTCTCATCGGGGCGAGCGTTGTAGATATTCCAGTACTCTTCAACCCAATCAGATTGCTGCTGCTTGTTCTCGTAGCACTTCTGGATCTTTGGGTACAACTTCATAGCATCAGAATAGGCATCCGACGTTAGGTCTTCTGCCCAATTCTCGATTTCTTCGCCGGTCTTCTCAGACTCAATGGCGCGCGAATCCACAACCTTAAGCGCCGGTTTGTCTTCCTTTTCCTTCTTTTTTGCTCGCGCCATATCAGCCGATTACCTTACCGGCTAGGCGTTTTGCGGCAGTCGTTCCGGTATTACGCTCACGTCCAGAGCGAGCAGGGCGGTCATCTTCCTCGGGCTTCTTCGAAGTACGGCCATAGGTCGTATCCGTCTTCTTGCCGCCCCAGGGGTTCCCCGAGCGCAAGTCGACAGACTCTGACCAGTTGCGTCCATTGTTTCCAGCGCGGTCTTTGCTTGAGATTTTTGTCGCCATATCAGCCGCCCATCTTTGGCGTCTTCGCCTTATGCTTACTGACCTTCTCAGTTCCCTTACCGCCGGCCTTGATCTTCGACTCAGGTGCTTTCACACCTGGAGCAGTGTAGACCCGCCCCATACGGCCCTTTTTCTTTTCCATGATCAGAGACCGTCGCGGCGCATCTTCTCGCGCATCGGTCCGCCTTGCAGCTTCTCAGGAACACTGGTTGGCTTACCTTGGCTACCGCCAGCTTGCTCGCCTTTGTAGAAGGCGACGGGGTTTTGCGACGGGGCTTTCGGGTGAATCTTACGGGAGACTGCCATGATTACCTCCGGGGTAACGATGTGAAATATTGTGCACCTTGTGGGTTTCGTGCTGAATGTAGCTCATCCGGTAAAGAATTACCAGCGTTTGAGCAAATTACATGCACCGCGCACTCTAAACCCTCAAGCAGAGTACGATGCGGTCCGCGTTCGGGTTCGGTGTTGAGTTGCCCATTCTTGGCTACAGGGTAGTTATATCCACCAGCCATAGCATTCATCGTATGCCTTGCTTGGCTATCCGCCAGGAACAAACTTCGACCTTTCATCTCCGTCCGGATCAGCGGAGACAATGAACCCCGTGCCATTGATGCGTAGGCACCCCGAGTAGGTTGGAGCTTCGCCGCACGCAATGCCGCCATCAGCGGCATCCGGTCCTGTTGATCCATTACATCAGCTGGGAGCCAAGACGTGATGCGCGCTCTCGGGAATGCTGCACGCACGAGTTGCATAACGTCTGGTACGGCTTGGGCCGGCGCAATAGGTGATATCCAGTCAGCAACCGCCACCAAGCGTTCACCCTCAACTGAAACCAGAACAGCCGTAGTCTCACTTCCGCTTGCGTTGAAGCAAATAGCCAAAGTGTCACGCTGTGAAGGTTCGTACTCACTCGTAAGATTACGTGGCCCAAAATCTTCATAAACGGGTGTACCCGAGAAAACTCGCTGTGCATAAGCGAGAGCATTCAGGATATCGCGCTTGCCTGAGGGAAAGTTGAGGATCTCAGATACGAGTTGAGCATGTGCCCCCCGGCCCCCAACCAATACTACGTCGCCCGCTTCGAAGAAAGGTTGCAGGCCCATAATGAATTGCTCTTTACTTCGGTCTTGCGGCGCCTGGATTGTCTTTAGCGGCAAGCTGGCGCCGCGCCGTAACATCTCAGCACGCAGTGGCTGGAGTAACCATTCGTCGAGCGAATTCTTTTCAATCGCCACCGTAGCATCGTCGAACTTCGCTGATGTCGTAAATGCATCTGCGATTATCTGGTCTGGTTTCCAGTACTCGCCGCTGCTTGCATGCACGTAGATGCGGGTGCCGAGCCGAGAAAGAACCACTCGGCCTGTCCGGTCAGAACGGCCCACGTTAGCAGTACGGGCAGGATCAACCACCAGAGTTTTAGGTAACCACGGCGCCGGATCGATTGCGATTTCATGGATGTGCTCTGCCTCAAACGGTTTGTCTTGACTGCCGATCGCCATCAACATCAATTCTTGCAGGAATCCGCGAAGCTGGCCCGCACGCTCAAAGTTGTCTCGTTCCTTGCGTACCCAATCCATTGGGAACCGCTCTGGCCACAGCGCGATCGTAGTCGGTGCATCGATCTCCCCATCGCAGATCGGAAACCGTAGCGTCGTCCATAACGGATCCGCCCGCAAGCGAGACACCAGGCAGTCCTCCGCCAGTGGGGTCTGCGTGACCCGAACCTTGCGCTTCTCCTTGTCCATAGCCGGAATCAACTGGAGATAGAGCTTCCGCATAGTCGCGTCTACCGCTGCCTTATCCTTGACCATCGTCTCATTCTCGATGTCGTCAAGGTAGGCCCGGTCGGGTCGACTGTCATGCCACTTGAAGCCGCGCAACTCTTCTTCCCACCCGTGTGCCTCAAGCAACACGCCGTTCGGCAATTCGAATTGGTGCTCATTCCACAGGCGGCCCGACGTCTTCGACAACTTGCCGAAGAGCGTGAGCAACTTCATGTTCTTTGCCGCTTCGTTCTTGATCGCCTCAAGTCGCTGACAGGCTTTCGTGTACGTTTCGCCCAAGATCAAGCAATAGCCGAAATTCCCAAAGCAGGCCTCAAGGAGCAAGAATTCTTCCGATAAGGTGGACTTCGCCGCCGACCGGAAAGCCTCTACCAGGACAAACTCGTCGCTACTGCGCCACGCATCCATGATCTCAACGTGGAATGGCGGGCTCGCCTGGGGGTGGCGGTGCGGGAAGATCATGGCACTCGCAAGCGCCCGATCCTCCGATATGACCTTAAGCGCCGCGGCGTTGGTCAGCGCCATTAACTGAGGTACGTATTGTCAAAAACGGTCAAGTTCAGCACACCCGCAATCTCGGTGGAGGCTTGACCAACACTTACCACACGGATGCTAATGTCCGTTTTCGATGGCAGAAAGATCTGACCTGGGATCGACTGCTCGTAAGGAAACCCCGAGTTAATATCGAAGCGCAACCCGATGTTCATCGCTCCGCTGGCATTATCCGCCCGTGCTACTTGGCCGAAGTTGGTGGCTCCTGACCCTGCCATGCTGAACTGGACCAGGGTGACTTGCGCACTGGATCCAGCCGGCACAGTGTACACGCCAGATGCCATGATCCCAAAACCCGCACGGATAATCCCCTGGATATTCGTTCCGCCAGATTGCGCGACGGTGATGTCGCCCAAGTTGGTCGTCGCGAAGGCCCCGCTGGTCGCCACTACTGCGCGGTTGATGCGTAAGAAGCTGTTCGTCGTGAGGACCGGCGTCACGCCAGCCATCGTTACCGTTTCGATGATCTGGTTGTAATTCGCGTCCAACCCGGTGAGCAACACCGTTCTCGCGCCAGTGCCTGCTGCCATGTCATTCGCCGAAGCCGAAGACAGTTGCAGGGGGTGTGCTGCTGCGAAGTAGGGGAACAACGGCACTGTGGCGGCGTTCTCGTACAGGTCGTAACTCGTACCAGTGGTGAGATTGCTTGCATGCCCAATGGCGCCAGGTGTCGTTACCCCAGCGACCATTCCGCAACCCACAGCGTGAAACGCATCTGGGGCGAACTGGCCTTTCTGCCACGTGGTCTTGTACCCGTTACCCGCCATTTCTCGCACCTGTGGACTGGAATTTACGGCGAGTTTATCACGATTTCATGCATGTTTTTTGGATTCGCGGATTTGGAAAGCAGTCTGCAAAATTTGACACCCGTCCGGCGGCCGGGCCTCCGGCCCCCAGAGTTAGGAATGATTCTCATTCACAATTAGGAAATACCTATATGAATCAATGACTTAGCTTCAACTGTAAGGCAATTGTCATACACGACATTATAGTACTAATGTCGTGTATCGAATGGTTAACCGCCAGGGGTGTCCTGCCAGCGGTGCGTGTTTGGGAGGCGCGAACTGATGCCAATTTTGCAGTAAATCGAATCCTTAATAACTTTCCGTTATAAGCCATCACACCGCGCACGCGTAGTCATAATGACTTCATTGACATTTCCTATTGATTTCCGTTTTGCAAATGCTATAGTTCTGTCACGCCAAACGGAGATAGAAATGTCGAACTACATCATCACTTTCGCGGATGGAATCAGTGTCGCCGTAGCAGCATTCAACTATGGCGAAGCTCAGGAAAAGGCGATCGACTTCATGGAAGCTAACGAGAAAGTCGTCTACGCGATCTCATCGGTCCAAAAGGGGTGACATGATCCCTTACGCAATCCTGATCCCTGGCGATGAAAAGGTAGGCGAGATCCTCTCGTCGCATCCGCCAAGCTTCGAGACGATGGCTGACCAGTTAGCCTTCGATCGAGGGTTCCTCAACCGCGATACCTTCATGGCTTCCCTCCCTGATCCACTCTACCTCGCCTCTTCCCCCATCCAATAACGAAAAACGGCCTCTAGGGCCGTTTCTTCATACCAACTGTGGTTCAGGTATCCCCTAACCCCTTTCAACCTCCTGAGCAGCCTCCTCATGAACCCTAACCGCATCCGCAACACATTGCTCGCACCACATTGGCCCTGACCATCTCACCAGTTCCAACAAACCCACATCGAACTCTCGACCACAGGCAATACAAAAAACCGAATCGCGTTTCATTTTCCCTTTTCTCCTCGTCGTTGGCTGAGCCTAGCTGCACCCTTAGGGTAGGGTGCGCAGGCTCAGTAGGCTCAGCTAGGCTCAGCACCTAGGCTCAGCTAGGGTACGTAGGCTCAGCAGATCCTTATGTTACGGCCCTCTTTAGTTATTTTCCCTAGATTAGCTAGGGTCCGAAGCGTTGGGACGATATTTTTCTTTAAAGGGTAGTCCGGCTCCTCCATTGGGTTGACAATCTTGTCCTTCTGAATCGCTTCAATCACCTCATCTTCTTGTAGGTTCAGCCCAATTTCTAGGCCGCACATATCTTGAATAACGTGGAGAAAATGACGCGCTTTTTCGTAATTATGGCTAGTTTCAAAATCACCGGATCGCGGCTTTCGACCTTCCTTTCTTGGTGCAGGTGAGTAATCCTCCTGCTCGATGGTACAACTGGTGATAGGTTTTCCGTTTGGTTTGAACGCAAGCGGCTCGGAAATACGAAGCGCAAAGGGGTAGGATCGCCCATCCTCACCTTCTCGGTGCTTGCGTTGCGTGATCCACTGCTTGCGCTCAGCGCCTTCACCTTCTGAGACCAGTTCGAGAACAGCGTCCACGTTGGCGAAGAGCACGCCGGAGCCGCGATAGCTACCGCCATCTTTGGTCGTGTGATGCACGAAGATGATCAAACACTCCAGAGCGTCGGAGAGCGTCTTCAGGTTACGCATCATCTTGGCGATATCCTGTTGACTGCTGTCGTCCCCTTCAAAGGATGCCGACATCGTATCGATAATGACGATTGCGGGTTTTCCTACTGCAAGCGCGGCGTCACGAACTGCTTCAAGCGAGACGGTAGAAGCGAGATCTGGCGCGATGTCAGCAACGAAAGGCGATCGCCACTCAGGATTGCGCCGCTTGACAGCCTGTATCCGCTTCTTGATGCCTCGGCCGGCCTCTGCCGCCACATACATCACATCGCCGCCAGCAACGTCCTTATCGCGCCATTTGATGCCGTTGTGCACATGGAAGGCCAGGTCGAGTGTCCAGAACGTCTTACCCTTACCCGACGGACCGTACACCATCACGATGCCGCGATCAGGCAACACGTCTTCGATAATCTCCGGTGCCGCGGCGAAATCAACGGCGTAATCATCACCTGAGTAGAACTTGAAGGCAAGGTCGGAAACTGTTGGACCATTATTTGGCGCTGCGTGCCCCTTCAACAGACTGCGCAATGTAATCTGCCGGCCAGTGTAGCGACCGAGCGAATTCCAAGTCGTATTGAACTTCTCATCGGTATGCTTGGCAGAAGACGATGACCAGTCATAGGCCGCGTCGCGCCCTTCGTCTCCTAGCTCATGCTGTACCGCGGCGAGCACCGCGAACCAGTGGTCGTAGTCGCTGTCGGTGTTCTTGTGGTATGTAAGCAACGTAACAACTTCGGATGACGTCTTACCGACAGCTTGCGAGGCGAACGGATCGTCGTCTTTACCCAAAATGCTATGTCGTTCAGGCCGTGTGCCCAATTCCCGTTTTTTCCATCGTCCGTTTGCAACCATTTTGGCCGCAATGCATTCGAATGCATCAACAACAAGTTGAGCATCGTATTCTCGAAGACTAGGGAGAGCGGCGTGGGGTACCACAGTGATCCCAGCGTCGTCGACGCCGTTGAACCAGACATAGGGATTTCCTGTCTCTGGGTGGATGTGATAAGCAACCCATTGCTGTCCATCACCGAGGATTTCGACTTTATGGTCATTTATGCCGTCCGTGTAAACATTAGAAGTTATCTTCCGAAATGGAGTTTCTGACCGAAATGGAATCAGGAACTTCGGAGCCAAGCCGGTACGCGTCATCAGCGCAATGCCAGGGAATATCTGGTCGATCGCATCGCTCATTTGCTGCGCGACTCCAACGTCCATCACGTCAACATCGACGGCTGGCGTATCCCGAGCGTTAATGCCAGCGCCATGCTGTGCTCGACCGTTGCTGTACCACTTCACCACATCATCTGCGGTAGCAGCGACGTTAGGCCAATCTCGGATGTCTGGCCGCTTTGTGCCCGGCTGGATAGGCAAGACGGTGTACCCGAGCTCCACGAGGCGAACCCCATGGTCTTTAAGGAATTGAGGCATTACATCACCTCTTGACGCAAATCCTTCTGGTCTTTCACCCATGATTCGATCTCTTCCGACTCCCAGAAAACCCGCTTAGTGATCTTTACTGGCCGGGGAAAATCATTCCGATTCATCAGGTTATAAAGCGTAGCGCGCGATACAGGAACGAGTAAAAGGACTTCGGATACTGACAAGAGCATGCTATCACCTAGATAGAAGTGGACAAACGTAGACGAATACTATCTTGTGATTACCAAATAGGCAATAAAAAACCCGCTAGCTGGCGGGTTCAAATTTTGAAACGATAGTGCTGTTAGATGTTTTTGCTCTGCCTATCTCCGGTTATAGGAAGCTATTTCTCTACCCTGGAACGGCCGGCATCGATAGCGTCAACCTGCTGTTCGTCTAAGCAAAGGTCCAGTCGTGCCTGATTCTCTTCGGATGACTCCTGCGTCCATGGTGCATGTCGCCAAAGCATTGCACCGATTTGACCAGCATGGGTGCGCAATTGTCGATACCGCTCCGCATCCCGCATATCCTCGCTCCCGCGCACAGTGGCGCGAGCGAGCACGGCATGCACAACTTTGCAAGCCCATGACTGTGCTCCGAAAGATGGCCACTTACCTAATGTATGCTGAGTCAGTTCATTAATCTCTGCATCTGTCATCCCCCCTATAGGACCTATCTGTGCAACAGGGTGATGGCAGCGACCTTCGCCCTTACACTGGCCCGGCAGATCGCATTCCCGGAACTGGCAATTGGCGAATGGCGCGGTACGGTTCGATGCCGGAACACTACGTGAATTACAATCTGGGCAAGGTACGCCGCCCTCATCCGGCTGACTGAAAGACGGTCCGCCGATCATTCCATGACCGTTGCATGTCTGGCAGACGATATCAGTTACGACGCCGAGCGACTGCAAATGCACATCCACCTCAAACGCCTCCCGCATCTCCCCCAACTTCAATTCTTTAGTCATTTATCACACTCTTTGTAGAATTTACATTTCGAACACGTTTCGCATAGATCCCCACGCTGCACCACTGGCAGCGGAGAATGACGTTTTCGTCGGTTGATCGATTTCACTCCTTGTTCAATCCGACCCGCTAGATCGCTACTCGCATTTCGCGTACCGTAAACCAACTGGTAAAGAAGAGAGAGCGATGTTCGAGCTTTAATCGCAAGTTCTTTCTTCTCTCCTGCAGTCGATTCGCCCATCCATTTCTTGAACTTTTCGATGCTCATTCTGCCGCCTGTGGTGCTTCACGGAGTAAAGCAAGCAGGGTTTCTGCTTCCCATTTGAAATGCGACGACCACATCGACGACCACATCGACGACCACATCGCCGACCGCGCCGACCACATCGCCGACCACATCGCCGACTCCGCCGCCGACCACGCCGCCGACTCCGCCGCCGACTCCGCCGCCGACCACGCCGCCAACCTCGCCAACTCCGCCGCCGACTCTGATTTAACTTCCGTTTCACAAAATGCAATAACGATGTTCAAAGCCTTAACACATTGTTTTGCGTATGGCTCCGGATTTTTAAGAAGGCGATCACGGTCTCGCGAATGGCGTTTTGCGGCAAGCTGCCAGCGTACGTTATCGACATCTGCCCCTACGGGTATAGACTCCAAAAAATCAACTGCAAATTGCTTCGCCTCAACTGCCAGCAACCCCTCGAAGATTCGATCTTCCAATCGAGCAAGCCACTCCGGCAAACCAAGTTCGACTTCGTATGCCTTATGGTTATATTTGTTCAACGTACAACCAACGGCACAACCACGGCCGCCACCCCATCCAGTACCCTGAATGATTTCGTCGGCAACGTGATGCGCTTGAAGACGTGCAAGATACTTTGCTTTGATTGCTGGATCACCGTGAAATGCCTTCATATTCGCCTCTTCTGTTTGGAATGAACGAACTATAGCAAGTGCAAAACCAATGCGCAAGTGCAAAAAGTTCTTGACAGAGGAGTTTCGTATCGCTAAATTCCTATTTGCGGTGAACGAACTCACAAGGAGAAATAGCAATGCTGGAACAGCGAATTGAAGAACTGACGGCTGCGGTTAAGACACTTACGTTAGCTATTGCGAGCTACCAATCGATCATATTGGTGCCTGCATTCACAGGCGACCCAGAGGACAAGGGAAACGACAACATCCCAAACGAGATGCAGAAGTCCGAAGACATTACCGATACTTCGCAGACTTCCTCACCCGAATTGCCATCGGCGACGTATGACGACGTGAAGCGCGCAACGAATGCGGTTAGTAAGATTAGCCGTAAAAAGGCGATCGCCAGTCTTGCACGTTTCGGTGTGCAAAGCGCGACCAAGCTAGCAGAAACGCAGTGGGCCGAGTATGTTGCCTACATGGGTAAAGTCGCAGCAGGAGAAATTGATCCGGAGTCTTCGAATGGCTGACCAATACCACGCTCTTGCAAGTCCTTCCAGCGCGGCAAAATGGTTGTATTGCGCCAACTCGCTCGCAATGGAAATCGGACAGCCTAATAGTTCATCAGGCGCCGCAGATCTCGGAACGGATAAGCACGAGTTGCTTACGCTCTGCATGGAGAACGAACATGATGCTATGGCCTATCAAGGACATATCCTAAAGCGAGGACACACAGTCAATAAGGAGTTGGCCCATGATGTACAAACTGTGCTGGACAGCGTGCGTGCTCGCATTAGTGGCTATGAATTGTTGGGTCTATCTGTTCAAGTCGAACTTGAACAAGATCTTCTAATCGAGCACATCACGGGAGAAGAAGGTGCTACAGGCCGCGGGGATATTGTACTTATCGTGTCTCGCCCTGACCACAGTTCTTTTATGGATATCATAGACGCAAAATTTGGGTATCAAGAAGTCGATGCCGAAATGAATCCGCAGTTGCTGATGTATGCTTCCGGAGCGCTAGAGAAGTTCGGTCTGACCGAAGAGTTTGATAATGTCACCTTGGCCATCGAGCAACCCCTTCGAGGTTATATAGAGGATTGCGATATAACATCGGAAGATGTGAAGGCATGGGTAGAGTGGGCGAAGCCTAGGGCGGTTAGGGCGCTCATGATTCACAAGATGGTCGGCGAACGTGCGCTGAAGGATATCGACTTCACACCTAGTGAAAAGACTTGCCAGTGGTGTAAGGCAAAAGCAGTTTGCCCTGCGCTACTGGCGAAGGTTGAAGAGACGATTGGAAATGGCTTTGATACTGACGGAGTCGAAATTGATGTACCGATAGCCGAAACAGTAGGACTGATCCCCCTCAAATCCCTCGGAAAGAAATTCGAGAATCTCGAATTGATTGAGGATTGGATCAAAGCAGTTCGTGCCCGTATCGAACTTGAAGTGTTTGCCGGTCGAGCAGTCCCCGGTGTCAAAGTGGTAGCAGGAAAACGGGGTAATCGTGGCTGGTCTTCCGAAGACGAAGCCGAAGCCATGATGAAGAAGTTTAAGATGAAGGTTGACCAAATGTATGCCTTCAAATTGCTCGGCCCAAAACCGATTCTTGAAGCATTAAAGGATCAACCGCGTCGCTTGAAACAGATCGAATCGTTGATCGTTCAAGCAGATGGCAAACCGCATGTAGTACTTGAGTCGGACAAACGCCCGGCAATCGAAATTAAACCGATCGAAGACGGATTTGAAACCGTTGACGATCTCTGCTAAGGAAAGAAAATGGAAGTCATGTTGAAGAATGTCCGTATTGCATTTTGCCAAACGTTGTTGGGCGAAGCCGAAGACTATCAGGGTAATGGTGTATTCCGCCACTCTGCGACCTTCCTGGTTGAACCCGGCAGCGCGAATGCGAAGGCAATCGATGCTGCGATCAAAGCCGAAGCTGCGAACGTATGGCTGAAGAAAGCTGATTCGATGCTCGAATCGCTGAAAGGCAATAGCAACAAGTATTGCTACCAGAAAGGCGATACGAAAGACTACGATGGCTTTGAAGGAAAAATGTTTATTGGCGCCCACCGAAAGAAGGCTGATGGCCGTCCGCTGCTTCTCGACAGCACCAAAGATGCAGATACCGGAAAGGCTGCGAAGCTGACTGGTGCAGAAGGCCGTATCTACGCAGGGTGCTATGTGAATGCGAAGATCAGCATTTACTGCCAAGCAGGTCAGAATAGCGGCGTGCGTGCCGGACTTCTCGGTGTGCAGTTCGCGGGCCCAGGTGATAGCTTCGGTGGCGCCGGACGGGCTAAGGAAGACGATTTTGATGCAGTAGATGCCGAAGACGATTTAGCATAACCAAGGAGGCCCCGAGAGATCGGGGTTTTTGATATGTATTCAAGCTACACCAATGCAGAATTACGATTGCTGCTCGATTCAAATCCTAAGAATCAAGATGCTATTAAGGAGGCTATCAAACGTTTTGTTAGCCACATCACAGAAGAATCGGACATAGAACAAGCTTATAAAAACGGGTACGAAGAAGGATATACGGATGGATATGACGAGGGATACATGGCAGCAGAGGATTAATCATGAAACTCTGGTGGGATCTCGAAACGTTCTCTGAAACCCCAATCGCTGACGGCGCACACCGATACGCTGAGAAGGCTGAGGTTTTGCTGTTCGCGTGGGCAGTTGATGATGGTCCAGTGCAGTGTTGGGATGCTGCAGAAAAAAGTAAAGCTCCTGCTGATCTTGTCATCGCCATACGCGATGTCGATGAGTATTGGGGGCATAACTCAGGAGGCTTTGACCGTACGGTCATCCGACATACTCAGCCGCTACTTCATGAGCTAATGGAGGCGCACCGACACAGAGACACAATGGTCCAGGCTCTCTGCCATGGGCTCCCAGGTTCGCTCGGCGCTCTCTGTGATATCTTCAAACTCGAAGCCGATCAAGCAAAGGATAAGCGCGGCCGCCAGCTTATCCAAATGTTTTGCAAACTGCAGCCGAAGAACAGTAAGTTGAGACGTAAGACGCGTGAAACCCATCCGAAAGAGTGGGCAGAGTTCATTGAGTATGCGAAGTCGGACATTACTTCGATGCGCATACTGCATCAAAAGATGCCGAAGTGGAATTATCCGAATAACGAATTCGAGTTGAAGCTGTGGCAACTCGATCAACGAATTAATCAGGCGGGTGTCTATGTCGATCTTGAACTATCTCAGAAAGCCATCGAAGCGGTCGACATTGCGCAAGCCAAGCTTGCAAGCGATGTTAGCGAAGCAACGGAAGGCGCCGTCACCGCAGCCACTCAGCGAGACAAACTCTTGCAGTACATTCTGGCAGAGCACGGCGTTACGCTGCCCGACATGCGCGCAGATACACTCGAACGGCGACTTACAGACCCTAGCCTACCTGACGGAGTTCGAGACCTTATCGGCATCCGTCTCGCAGCGTCTACGTCATCAGTTTCGAAATACAAACGGGTAATCCGATCGACGTCGAGCGATGGCTATTTGCGAGGTATTATCCAGTTCTCCGGCGCCGGCCGCACCGGTCGTGATGCAGGTCGGTTATTCCAGCCACAGAATCTCATGCGGCCTACGCTCCCTGCGGAGGAAATCGAGATTGGGATTGACTCGATCAAATCCGGGTGTGTGGATTTAGTCACAGATAACGTGATGGAGATGTGTGCGAATGCGATGCGTGGGGTTATCATCTCGCCGCCCGGCAAGAAGCTCGTGGTTGCTGACTTGTCGAATATCGAAGGCCGAGTGCTTGCATGGCTGGCGGGGGAGGAGTGGAAGCTTCAAGCATTTCGAGACTTCGATGCGGGAGAAGGACCAGACCTCTATGTTGCCGCATATTCGAAAGCGTTCAGGATCAAATCGGAAGAGGTCACCAGGCCGATGCGGCAGATCGGTAAGACGATGGAACTGGCGCTAGGCTATCAGGGCGGCGTGGGGGCTTTTGTGACCTTTGCAGCGGCTTTCGGAATTGATCTTGAAGCTTTGCCAAGCGATTCTATTCCGGCAGACGTATGGGCTGATGCAGAGAACTTCCACAACTGGTCGATCGAACAGAATCGACCAACGTTTGGGCTTTCGAAGAAAGCATTCATGACCTGCGATTCGCTCAAGCGCTTATGGCGTCGAGCGCACCCGATGATAGAAGATTTATGGTATCAAGCTGAAAATTCTTGCCGGAATGCAATTCAATGTGAAGGCGATGAATTCTCAATAGGCCCACATTGCTATGCAATTCGCAAAGGTAACTGGCTTCGGATCGTACTACCATCTGGGCGGTCACTTTCGTATCCTGCACCCCGCGTTGAGGATAACAAGATCAGCTTTAAGGGTATCAACCAGTACAGCCGCAAGTGGGATCGGATCTCAACCTACGGTGGGAAGCTTGTTGAGAATATGACGCAAGCTGTAGCGCGCGATGTGTTCAAGTCGAATTCATTTCGGATCGTCGATGCAGGGTATGAGATCAAGCTGCCGGTGCATGACGAGAACATTTGCTATGCACCGGATAAACCAGAATTCAATCCGGCGCACCTTTCGGATTTGCTCTCGACTAATCCGCCGTGGGCGCAAGATCTCCCTCTTGCAGCAGCAGGGTTCGAAGGATTTCGCTACAGAAAGGATTGAATTTCCATTTTGCAACTGCTATAGTTCGTGAAACAAAGGAGAAAGACATGTTCTCAAGAGACAAGCATCACTACCGCCAAGCACCGCGTACGCTGAATGAGGCATTCGGCCCTTACTCACTGCTCGAAGACATCCAGGCGTGTAAGCGGCACGAACGGTATGTTGCGATCGCAGGTGTGATTCTTCTTGGCATATTTTTAGGTTTGCTGTTTGGGTGGAGGGGATAATGTTCGGTCCCTTTCATGAGTGCCCACTGCTAGTTGTGTATGGAAGTCTATCTGATGGCTTTTCGTTTTATGGCCCTTTTACAGATGACCGGGAAGTTGCGGCATTTCTGGCGCGCCTCGGATTAGATGAGAAGTTTGTCGAAGTTAAAATTCTCGATATTCCTACGCATTGACGAGGTAGAAAAATGAGAGAAAGTGAAATCGAAGCGTACTTCGTACGCCGCGTGAAGGAGGCCGGCGGCTTACAGCGTAAGTTTGTGAGCCCAGGCCACCGGGGAGTGCCGGATCGGGTTGTCGCATTCAAAGGTAACATCGGGTTTGTTGAGTTGAAAGCAGAAGGTAAGACACTCCGTGAAGACCAAACGAGAGAGCACATAAAGTTGCTTACAGCCGGATGTTTTGTGATTACTGTCAGTACTAAAGAAGGTGTTGAATACGTCATTGATCGATTGAACAAATGAAACTCCGACCCTATCAACAGTTGATTATTGATCACATACTCGATAAGGAGCGATGTAATGCGTTTGTCCCAATGGGCCTTGGCAAAACGATCTCAACACTCAAAGCGCTTGAAAACTTGGCCCTTATCGATGAGTCCCCGACGCTTGTTCTGGCGCCGCTTCGCGTTGCGCAGAGCACCTGGCCTGATGAAGTCAAGAAGTGGGATCTCGATTTGCCTATCACGCCAGTTGTTGGTACGGCAGAACAACGAGCCCAGGCACTTCGTGAAGATTCAGCTATCTTCACAATCAACTATGAGAATCTACCGTGGCTCATAGATTGGTATAAGTACAATCCTCGCCCATGGCCTTTCAAGACGATCGTGGCTGACGAGGTGACGAAACTTAAGGGCTTTCGTACTCGCCAGGGTGGAAAGCGCGCTAAGGCGCTTGCAGAAGTCGCACACAAGAAAGTGGATAGATGGATAGGTTTGACAGGGACGCCAGCGCCCAATGGGCTAAAAGACTTATGGGGGCCAATGTGGTTCGTCGATGGGGGCCAGAGACTCGGGAAGTCTTTCACAGCTTTTTCCGATCGGTGGTTCCGCAAGAGCTACGACGGGTTCGGGCTCGACCCGATGGAACATGCGCAGAGGGAGATACAGTCGACCATATCCGATGTGTGCTTATCGCTCGATGCGAAGGATTACTTCGATCTCTCCGAACCAATTGTGAACAAGATAGTTGTAGATCTGCCGCACAAAGCACGCCAGCAGTACAAGGATATGGAAAAGAAGATGTTCCTCGAACTGGAGGGGCATCTGGGGCCGACATCAGTAGAAGCGCTGAATGCCGCAAGCAAGACGCAGAAGTGCCTCCAGCTTGCGAACGGGGCGATCTATACCGATGAGTCTCGAAACTGGTCTGAGGTACATGATGCGAAGATCCAAGCGCTTGAAGACATCATTGAAGAAGCTGGCGGGGCTCCTATACTCGTTGCTTACCACTTCAAGCATGATCTTGCTCGCCTGCGTAGCGCTATCCCTAGAGGACGAGTTCTAGACTCAGATCCAGAAACTATCCGTCAGTGGAATGCAGGTAAGATTCCTGTTCTTTTTGCACATCCTGCCTCGGCGGGCCACGGATTGAATTTGCAAGATGGCGGCAATATTATTGCGTTCTTCTCAGTGAATTGGAATCTGGAAGAGCACCAACAGATCATCGAGCGGATAGGTCCAACTCGACAGAAGCAAGCAGGCCATGACCGACCAGTTTTTATTCATTACATTTTGGCAAACGACACAGTGGATTTCGATGTACTTGAACGTCTTGAAAGCAAGGCTTCAGTGCAGGAAATCTTAATGAAGGCAATGAAAAGGAGAAAATGATGCTTAGAGGTGAATGGGATTGGATAGCATGCTGTGGAGATTTGGATCGGCGTCTTGCGGCTTTGGAAACTCTTGAGAAACAAAAACTCGATCCTGCGGTTATCAAATCGCAAGCCGCGGCAGCACAAATCGAGAATGCGGCAAACGCTCGTACTGATGTACGTGCTCTTGTTGACTTAACAGCGTTTGCTAAACGACTGACGGATGTCGGTAACCCAGAGTGGCTGTTTGTATCGGCAGAGGTGTATACCGCCGCGCGTAAAGCATTAGGCCTGGAATGAAACTCTACTCGACAACCGATATCTCAGCTTCGGTTCACAAGGCCTACGAGCAGTTTACACATGTAGTTCTGAGCCGAAAGTATAGTCTCCATGCCCCTGCTTTATTCAAAAGCGATAGTCTCCTAGATCTTCCGTTGTTTCAATCGGCTAGCTGGCTTCCTTCCGCTAGTGAAAAGCAGGAAGAATCTTGGCAGATTAATGGGGGTGTGCTGATTAACCTAGACCTCGTCAACTATAAGATTTGTGATGTGTCTCTTGCTGTTGAGTGTCCATATTCTGTACACCTCATAGAGAAGCAGGCCCGCGGATCGATGCAATACACCGTGATCCCAAACCCCGGCGCCTGGACCACTCATGATGACTTCATCGATCTCAAGTTTCCGATTCCCGATCTGCTACGAGAGATCTGGACGGTATGCGCTGGCAAGGCGATGACGAATGTTGAACTTGCCGAAGCCGTTGGGATGCCTGTCGCGCAGATCGGGTTCTTGAAGAATGCTTTGAAGCCAAAAGAGCACTGGTATATCCAGAAGCGACTAGCCCCAGAAGACCCTTTTCTGATCCCGGCATGGGATTGGCTAGTGTCGGGTTGCCTGCCCCGTAACGAAGTCACTAAGGCCGGTTTCCGGCAGCAGATAGAGTCAATGGGCCGTTCCGGCCATATCGACATAAAACGGATGTTCCACTACCCGCCGGACGAGCCGGATTGGCGTAAGAAACGCAAAGAGCGATATACGGCGCTTAAAGATCTATCTGATGTACGACAGTTGGTCGAGTCACTGCCGGACCATCTCGCATCGTGATTACCGTTTGGCGAATTTCTTTAATACGAGGAGCATTAGCATGATAGAGAGCATTGAGTTCCGCGAGGGCGTTTTCAGTCTCGTTGTTTCCGCCGCGAGTACTCCCGGGACTGCTGAGAGCGAGTGCCGCATCCAATTTGACTTTGGCGAGAGCGGCACTGTCTCCAAAGCTCATCGTAGCGAGTTCATGGACCGCATGTATTCCATCTACCCGGAAGGAGCGCATCAGATCTGCAACCTGATTTTCGAACTGCTCAGCACTCATACGCGCATACGTAGGGTCCACTTTTACTGTTTCTATCGCGCTGACGAACCCTTGGAGGGAAGCAGATCGACGGATGAACAGATCCAGTTCGCGGGGGCTGCAATCGAGAGCACAGGCAGCGAGGAAGATATCCCCTTTTGATTCAGCAAGAGCGGTCTTGATCGACTGTTCAGAGATCAAGCCGCCTTTTCGAGCTCGTCCGGTCATTTCTTTTTGTGCTCCGGAAGTTTCTTTACACTCTTCCCGTGCTGCTCTTTTACGAACTTGGCAGCAACCTTTTTAGGTACGCGATCCGACTTTCCCTCCGCCGCGGCGTGCATAAGTCGGTTTTGTGCTTTCGATTTCATGGGCATAGTAGATCCTAATATGAAAGACCAGTTGCGTATCCCAGACGTTGGAGATCCGGAAGTTGTTTTTTCAGACGTCCCGCGCCGATGTCCGTTCTGTAAAAAGGTGAATTTGGAATCTTCACTTTTTTTATTGCACTGTAAGCACTGCGGCGAGCTCCAGTTATGGACTCCCCAGTCCCCGTCGCGATAAGGACGTAATCCCCCGCCGTAACCGCTCCTGGGAGGTCAACTACCTTCCCGTTGACTTCACGCGGCGCAGTCCCAATCATAACTTCCGACCAGTGGAGATGATCCATATCTTCCGCATTGTAAATCGGAATCCCACACAGCTCTTTGTTCGTGACTTTGGAGTAGGGGAAGTCGGGTAATGCCATCAGAACCGAGATGCAAACCGTGTCACGCTTCACCCGAAGCGTATCCCGACCATTCACTAGATCCAGCATCCATTGCGCTTGATCGCCTTCGATGAGAGCTGTCAGGTTGTGGCGGATAGGCCACCCGTCACGCATTGTCCACTCAAGGGGGTACGGTGTACCATCCGGCGTGATCATGCAGTTGACGTCAACGTAACCAACGTATCCGACAGCATGTAGAGCCTCGGTCGCTGGTAAGAGCACTTGGTCCGCCAGCTTTGACTTTTTCACGATGCGAACTGTTGTCCCCATTTCGCCAGTGTTGACACCTAAGTCGCCATTCATCAACTTCTTGTTCTCGAAGTTCTCTACCCATCCCGCCTTCGACCAACCAGCGGGGCCGAACCATCCGCCCACAGCCATCTCCATTCCGTCAATCTTCTCTTGGAGAATGAATCCCTCTTCCTTAGCCGCTTTGACATACTTGGGGATCGTCTTCCAACGTTGAAGCATGTAGACGAGATCGGCAGCGCTGTTCGCAACATAGGACATCGCGCGCTCCCCATCGCCTGACGGCTTAGAGACGAAGGCCTTACCTTGCTTCTTCACATACGCAATGGCCGAATCGTAGTCATGAAATGTCTTGCTCGGAATACAAGGCATTCCGCAGTCATCCATGACCTTCTGTCCAATCTCACGATCTAGTTCCCACTCGACAGCTTCAAGGTTGCATCCGAAGATTGGATAGCCTATCTTTCGGTAGGGCTCAAGGAGATCGAGATATGACACGTTGTCGGGGGTATAGATGAGATCGGCCCATCCAATCCACTTCTTACGCAGATCATTGAAGTCTCGGATCTTTTCGATTAGGCCTTCACCTGAACGTCGCTCACCGCCATCAGGCCGGGGTTTGTCATACCATTTCACCTCATGGCCTTGATGCTGCCAGCGTATGCAAAGGTCGAGAGCATTAGAGCCTACATCTATGACTAGTATTTTCATTGCGCAATTGCTATAGTGGTCGTAACTACCTGGGAGATCACCGTGAGTTTCTTTCCTTCACTCGACATGATTTATGACATTATTGCATTGCTGATGTTGGTTGTGAGCTATTGGGCGCTTGGGCAGTCGGACTCTGCTGACCACCATTAGCCTGCCCATACTGTGCGCGTAGGGCACCAAGAGCAGCGGCTTGCATTTTACCATTCGTCGACTGGTATGCTGAACGCAGAAGCTGCCTACCTTGAGGCGTGAGAAGCGCTTTAGAGGCGATGATAGGCGTTACCGCAGCACTTACCGCCGCCAATGGATGCGAGAGGGCGAGGGCAGGCAAACTCGCCAAGTGAGCTACACCGGCCGTCTTGGAGGGATTAACTCCTGTCTTATCCCCCGCTCGGGCCATCGTATCGGTAACGTCTTTTATGTCCTTAATATCCCGGTCGGAAAAGCCCATTTGCTTCATCTTTGGCGCAACCTTCTCCATCTGGGTGCGAAACTTGGAGAAGGAAAGGGGAGCTCCGCTAGCCGGACGAGATTGCTCTAACCCATTCCGAAGCACGAATGCCTTTGCATCTTGGAGCACCTCCGGCTGATGCAACTGGAGAATAGCAGTTACCGACTTCGCTTGACTTGGAGTCATCGACAAATACTTCTTGGCTATCGCTTCCGGTGCCTTGGTCGACGCTTGCACTCCGGTGAAGGCAGCATCGGCTACATCTTCTCCAAGCAGCTTTCCGAGGGCCGATTTCTCTACAAAGGATAAAGACTGTGAGGCCTTTGCATAATTCTGATTTGCGGCTTTCAAAGCTTGAGCAATTGGAGTCTGCGCCGTGCTTGCAGCGTCGAAATCTTTATTGATTGCTCCGAAGAGACGTTTCGCAAGAATCTGATTTGCGTTTGGGTCGATATCAGAGAAAATGTTACCGCTACGGCGGGCAGCTTGCCCCCATGCGCTACGCGTCTTCATCGCATCGTTAATCGTATGTGTGGCTGTTCCCCTCGTATCTGGTACAGCAGGGATTGCCGGTCGGAGAGGACGACTGTCAGTGCCTAGAATAGCGCCTGCGGGAGCACCTGCTGCTCCTGCCTTTGTGACTGTCAGTGCATCTTTAATACTTTTCGCTTGTGCTGCCACTTTGCGCGCATCAGCCGAGGGGACGTTTTCATTCTCGGCAATGATCTTGTCGAGCGTGGTCATAGTATTCGAGTATCCGACTACCGGCTTATCACCCGAGAGTTTTCGCACTGCGCCGTAATCTTTTTCTGCTTGGGTACTCCGCAACGTATCGATCTTTTTAACGGTATTCTGGTACGCATACCGCAACTTCTCCCCGATATTTGTTTCTAGTGCCTCGCCTGGAACACCTTGCGGTGCACTAATCCGATCTGCAAGTTCATTGATCCTATTTACTCCAGCGTTAACTTGCGCCAGTTCGTCTTTGTGCGCAGTACCGGCAGACGGGAACAAATCACGAAGTGTATTCTCGCTGAATGTAAGCGCTTTGCTACCCGTCTCTTGACCAAGCGTCAAAGGGATTCCAGAGGCTTTAGACGCCCTTGCGGCTTCATTTGGTGGTGCAGCGATTCCGCGCTCTGCGCCAACCATACCGCCAGCGCCGCCGCCGAGGATAGAGCCAACGATTTGCCCGCCAGTGCCCCCAACTTGACGACCTATTTCTCCTCCGACTCCACCTCCGGCCGCTGCTGCGATACGCGGCAATGCCTTTGCCCCGCCCCCCGGCAGAACGGCGGAAGGCGCGGCTTCAAGCCCTGCTGCAACGATGCGCTGTCCTGCCGTACGTGGTTCGGCACTCGGTCCGATAGCGCCCACTTGGCCAAACTTCTGCTTAAGCCATTCAGAGCCCCCGACAGGTGCTTGAGTCGCCTTGAGGTGCGTTCCGAGGATACGATTGGCTAAGGCCTTTGTGCCTTCTATAGCGCTACTCGACAGGTCGACAGGAAGGCCTGCAACGTCTGCTACTCCCTTCGAGAGATTACCACCGACGAACGCCGACATATTCTGAGGGTGTTCAGCAGCTGCGGAAGGTGTCGCGGCAGTAGTAACTCCCGACTTATATTTATCCCATGGGCCGATAGCCGATGCAGCTGTATCCTGTGAATACTTTTCCCAGGGCATCATTGTGCTTTCTCCCAACTAGACTGCGAAGCGGGATCACCGCCTTTAAATCGATACCCGCCTTCGACTGTACCGACAGTGGGCGCACCCTCCCCGTGCCCAGAGATACGGGTCCGCTGCTGCGCTTGCACTTCCTGCGGAGCCTGCCGTGCTGCTGCCATCTCCTTTTCCATTATATCGAGAGCAGCATCCACCTGTTCTGGGGTGTTAGCTGTCGATAGAATCCGGCGTGCGTGTTCTTTATCCGATACGGTAGGCACACCTGTGGGGCTGATTGCGCGAGCATAGGCATTGATCGAAGTATTGAGAGCTGCACCGAAGGCGATCACCTTAGGGTCACCTGTATTCGATTCTGCGGCTTGCAAAGCACGGTTCGCGGGTACGAATTGTGTACGCGGAAGTGCGGCCGATGTTTGGCGAACGAGAGGGAACGTCTGTTGTGCTTCTGCCACGGCCATACCGATATTCGCTGCACGAGTTGCCCCGGTACGTGCAGCAGCCTTTTCTCCGCCGTAAACGACATTCGAAGCTGCTTGGTCAGCGCCCGTCTTACCCTGTGAGGTATTCAGTTTCTCCACTTCGCGCCGGATCGCAACGATGTTCTGCGCGCCTTGCACTCCGCGCCCTAGGTTCTGGTACACAGAGGTATCCCCCGCTGCTGCCTGCTGAGCAAGGAAATGCACATCCTCCGGCGTAAGCTTCGCATCCGGATCGGCGGCGTGTTTCATCTTCGCCTCCTGTATCCGGAATTGCATCATCTGTTGCTGCATGCCCAACGAGTCTTGATGCGCTTGTGTGCGTTCCTGTAGACTCGCATGCCGATCGCCCGCCGCTTCTTTCGAAGCATCGATTCGAGCTTGGAGACTCTCCCTCTGATTCGCCAGTTGTGATAAGTGCAACTGTTGATTGAACTGCGTCTGTGCCTGCGCGGCTTGTGCCTTTGCCTGACTATCCATCATCGGCATGAGATGCTGTAAGCCCGCCATGAGATCCGCGCCGGACAACCCCTGATCCTGCAATACCTTAACCGCGCTTTGCAAAGTCAAAGGACCGCTCGGCTGAGGTTGTGCCTGAGGCGGTGCGCCGATAGTACTAGGAGCCGCCTGTTGTTGCGGAGGTGGGCTATCTGGCATCGGGCGGAAGGGCGGTGGCATTTGTCCTTGCGGACCGCCGGGGGGCATTGGGGGTCGATTTACTTGACCCGGGGCTGGCCCCTGCCCAGGCATAGGTGCAGCGCCTTGCGACGGTTGCATAGGCTGAGATGGTTGCCCGGGCTGTGGCGCCTGCGGTGGGGGTGGCATTTGCGGTTGTGCGGCTGCCTGCCCCCCCGCCAACAGTTGGGGCAAAGCATTCCCCGCCGCCATAGAGGCGGCTTGCTGCTGGCGCTGCTGCGCCTGTTGTTGCTGAAAATTGGCGAGCTGAATATGCGCCTGCTGATTCTGGTTCGCTTGTTGCTGCGCCATCTGCTGATATTGCAGAAATGAGGGGAGTCCGCCGAGTCCTGCCATGATTGCTCCTAACTCGTAAAGCCGTAGCTATTTCCGCCGCCGCTGTAGTACGGACTGGCAGAGGTCGACCCAAATCCAGAACTACTTGGCCCAAACATACTGGACAGGCTAGAGGATCCAAACAATCCTCCGAGATTCTGAGATGCATTTCCCAGGCCACTAATCCCGCTCGATACTGCACTCCCGAGTGCTCCGGCGCCTTGTGATGCAGCATTGTAGGCGTTACTAGTCGCCCCCTGACCGTAATTCAGGTAAGGAATAATCGACGATTGGATTCCTGAACCCGGCTGATACACGCCTTGGTTCAAGATGCCGCTCATAGAGCTAAGTGCGCTATTTGGTGCGCCCGCAATCGATTGTGCTGTCGAGTACGGTACTTGCCCGCCTGCTAAGGTATCAGCGGCTCCTTGCTGTCCTAGATTGGCCGCTGCACTTCCGTAGTTACCTGCCGTATTCGCGGCACCAGTGTACGCGCCAAGGCCTGCAATTTGGTTCTGTAACTGTTGGGTATTCCAATCGATATTGAAATTATTCAGTGCCTGATTTTGAACACCAGCGCCCGCCGCAGATGACCCGAGGCCGTACATCGAATTCGTAGCGCCAGTTTGCTGCATCATGTTATTCAAATTCAGATTGTATTGCGGGGTATTGCCTGTCTGGGACGCCTGATATGTTTGCTGTCCTGCATTCAGTAAGGCTTGCTGCGTAGCAGCGTCTTGTGTCGAAAGACCGCCGAGCATTCCGCCCAGGTTGCTGTATTGGCTGCCAGCTGCATTCGCGGCATTCTGATACCCTGGCCCGTACTGGTTATTCGCATTCAATGCACCCTGGTACGCTGCATTCGCGCCGCTATTGATCGTATTGGCGTTCGCACCGTAGTAGTTCTGCATCTGTTGCAGAACTTGCTGCCACGATTGATCCGAACTACTTAGCCCTGTAGGCGTATAGAGATCCGATCCCCCGCCAGATGCGGTCGAACTAGGACCGGAGGCAATACTGGTGATCGCCCCGATAGCGGGAGCCGCGATTGCGAAAGGCATGCTATTGCTCCTTAATTTCTGGATCGGCGATGCCTTCCGAATGGATGCACAACCATGTAATATCTGTGATCGCCTGAATACGATGTACTTTTCCCGCTTTCACTTCGAGCATGCAAGGACCGTCGATGACAGACAATTCGCCATCGATCTCTACCGATGCACGGCCGGCGCCGAGGTAACTCAAGTGGTCGTAGTCATGCGCGTGTTTCTGCACTTCTTCGCCTGCACTTAACGTTTGCTCGCGCGCGTACACTCCGCCAGCGGAGAAGTGGTGCTTGATCACTTCTCGCACCTAATCGACACGATGAGGCTAATCCGATCGTCCGGGCCATCGTTCACGACGTCATGTTCCTTCGTGTTATCGAAGTACCAAGCCTCACCTGGCGCCATCGCTACTCGTTCATCTTCCACACGGTTTATACACTGCGGATTCGATTGCAATACGACATAAATCTTCGTATTGTAATGCCGAACATGCCATGAATCATCAGCGTGGGGGAGAATACGCCCGCCGGGAGGGATTCGGGTAATCAAGATTCCGCCTAAGCGTGTGCCCTCCACACGAGTCATCAAACCGAATACGATCGGGCGGGCTTGAGGTAACGCATACCACTCAGGATAGAACACCGAGTCGTGCTGCTCGCTGATGTCGGTGAAGTCATCCTTCTCCTTGAATGGCTTCTCGTCATTGAACCGCAGCCAGATATCATCCATCTGCGCATGCGGACTTTCCGCATAGTCTTTGCGCATTCGGTGACGGTTCCAGAGTTTCGGCTGACGGGCGATCGCGAGCAGCAACGGCGCCGTATCGATACCCTGGGCGAGCTTCACCATGTGGTTCATTTGGCTTTACTCGTCTGAACGTTTTCCCACGCGTGAGTAGCACTCATGCCAAGCATGCCCATCAATAGAGGGAGCATCTGGGTGAGATCTGCGGACGGCATATCGATCGGATGACCAACCCCTTTGGCGATGAAACTCAGCATTGGTAAGCCGATCCAATTCCAAGCGCAACCGGTGCCGCAAACCCATCCAATGTAAGGGCGCCATCCAGACGTAAAGGCACTCGTCGAGCTGGCTTCGGCCTGATTGATCGCAATCTGCCCTTGAACCATAG
>Ga0137410_10000245_pt1 | contig 38682 bp, 33 predicted proteins | sample CZODoug1_16funga_FD_108878 | JGI IMG/M metagenome (GOLD analysis project Ga0137410, IMG submission 108878) | Vadose zone soil fungal communities from Angelo Coast Range Reserve, California, USA - CZODoug1_16fungal (Illumina Assembly) | ecosystem: Environmental > Terrestrial > Soil > Vadose zone... | reverse complement strand
GCTGCCGGTGACATAGAAGACCCAGCGCCAGCCGAAATGGTGGGTGATGGCGGCGAGCGCGGGCGCGGCGACGATCGCGCCGAGGCTGGACCCCGTATTGAAGAGCCCGAAGGCGAAGGAGCGCTCCCGAGGGGGGAACCACTCGGACACGGCCTTCCCGGAGCCGGGAAAGCCGCCGCCTTCCCCCATCCCGAGCAGGAAGCGGCAGCCCCGCAGCCCGCCGAGCGATCGCGCGTGGCCGGTGAGGAAGTTCGCCGTGGACCACCAGAGGATCATGAGGAAGTAGCCCCGGCGCGTGCCGATGCGGTCGAGGATCCACCCGCCCCCGGCATACATGAGGCCGTAGGCGACGAGGAAATAGGTGCCGAGGCGGGCATAGTCCGCGTCCGTGATCGGGATATCCCGGCGGACCTCGTTGACGACGACGGGGAAGCTCTGGCGGTCGAGGTAGCTGAGGGCGGTGGCGACGGCCAGCAGCGCGGCGATCCACCAGCGCAGGTGACGGATCTTCATTCCGCGGCCCGCCGGGCGGGCGGCGGCGTTTCGGCGAAGCGGACGAGGACGTAGTCGAGGAAGCCGGCGAAGATCTTGCGGAAGCCCGCCTCGATCCCGCGGTCGCTGCCCTCGAGGATCAGCTTCACCATCCGGCGGTGCTCCTCGGCCATGACGTCGAAGCGGAACTTGCCGGAATGGGGCAGGTCGCGGATGAGCTCGTACCCGAAGAAGCGGGTCGAGACGTCGTTCAGGATGTGCTGCAGGTGGCGGTTGCCCGCAAGCTCCCAGAGCGTTTTGTGAAAGCGCAGGTCCGCAGCCGAGAAGAGCTTGATGTCGCGCCGGCGGCAGGCGTCCTCCAGTTCGGCCAGCGCCTGCCGGAGCGCCGCCTTCGCCCCGGCGTCGGCGGTCGCGCGGATCTTCTTCGCCGCGTGGATCTCCAGGAGCTCGCGGATCTCGAAGATCTCGCGGATGTCCTGCTCGGAGAGCTGGGTGACGTGGGCGCCGTGGTGGGCGCGGATTTCGACGAGGCCCTGCCGGGCCAGGCCCCAGAGAGCCTCGCGGAACGGGGCCCGGCTGACGTTCAGCTCGCGGGCGAGGGTGAGCTCGACGATGCGCTCGCCGGGCTTCAGCTTGCCGTCCAGGATCCAGCCGCGGAGGACGTCGCCGATCTTGTCCCTCAGGACCTCCTTCTCGATCTGCATGAGCCTCCTCAAAAACCTGTTGACATAGTTATTGTCGACAATGATAATGTCGATTGTCAAGACTAATTCTGAGGAACCGCCATGGGTCGACACATCGGGTTCGTCGGGACCGGGCTGATGGGCCGCGGGATGGCCCGCTGCCTGATCCGCAGGGGTCACACCCTCCGGATCTACAACCGCACCCGCGCCAAGGCCGAGGAGGTCGCGAAGGCCGGCGGCCAGGTGGCCGCGACGCCCGCCGAGGCCGCCCGCGGGGCCGACGTCGTCATCACCATGCTCGCCGACCCGGCCGCCGTCGCCGCCTGCATCGAGGGGCCCGACGGCATCCTCTCGACGCTGAAAAAGGACGCCGTCGTCATCGACTCGAGCACGGTGTCGCCCCCCAGCACGAAGCAGATGGCGGAGCGGGTCCGCGCGAAGGGCGGCCACCTCCTCGACGCCCCCGTCTTCGGCAGCCGGAACGAGGCCGAGAACGGCAATCTCGGATTCATCGTCGGCGGCGACCGCGCCGTCTTCGACTCCGTCCAGGACGTCCTCTCCGCCCTCGGCAAGTCCACCTATATGGGGCCGGCCGGCATGGGCGCGACCGCCAAGCTGGTCGTCAATCTCGTCATCGCGAGCGAGCTCCAGGCGTTTCATGAGGGGATGGTGATGGCGACCAAGGCCGGGCTCGACCCGGACGTCATGTACGGCGTGCTGATGAACAGCCGCGCGAAGGCGGGCATCTTCGAGATGAAGGGTCCGAGCATCCTGAAGCGCGACTTCGAGGCGTTCTTTCCGCTGCGCCTGATGGACAAGGACATGCGGCTCGCGCTGGAGACGGCCGAATCGCTCCAGACCCCGCTGCCCGTGGTCCGGGCGGTCAAGGAGGTTCTCGGCGCCTGCATGAGTGCCGGCCAGTCCGAGGAGGACTTCTCCTCGGCCATCAAGCATCTCGAACGCGCGGCGGGCGTCCAGGTCGCCGCGGGGAGGAAATCGTGAAGAAGACCGCCGCGTCGCTGGCGAAATTCGGCATCGCGCCCGAGGACGCCTTCCTGCCGGCCTCGGATAAGCGCTTCCCCGACGGAGCCCAGTACCGCATCGAGATCCCCAGTGTCGAAACGCCCGAGGCGCTCTCGGCCGTGCTCGAGGAGGCGGACCGGCAGAAGGTCCTCCTCCACCGCGCGAGCCAGGGCAGCGGGATCATGATGCTCACCGACGCCGAGCTGACGAAGATGCTCCGGATCGCGAAGGACGCGAAGATGGAGCTCTCGCTCTTCGTCGGTCCGCGCGCGGGTTTCGACACCACGCCGCAGCCGTTCACGGCCGCGGGCAAGGTGATCGGCGGGAGTCTCCGCGGCGGCTCCCAGCTCGTCTTCGCGGTCGAGGACGTCAAGCGCGGCTGCTCGCTCGGCCTCCGCAGCGTCCTCGTCGCCGATCTCGGCCTCTTATGGCTCCTCGCCGAGTTCAAGAAGTCCGGCGAGCTACCGGCCAATCTTGTCCTGAAGATCTCCATCCTGCTGAGCGTCCCCAACCCGGCGACCGCGCACGTGCTCGAGTCGCTGGGGGCGGGAACAATCAATGTCTCGCCCGACCTTTCCCTCGGGCATCTGTCGACGATGCGCGGCGCGGTCTCCGCCCCGCTCGACATCTACGTCGAGGTGCCGGACGGCTTCGGCGGCTACATCCGCACGTTCGAAGTCCCGGAAATGATCCGCGTCGCCTCGCCGGTCTACGTGAAGATGGGCCTGCGCAACGCGCCGGACATCTATCCTTATGGAGAGCAGCTGAAGAACGTCGCCCTGGCGATGAGCCGCGAGCGGGTGCATCGCGCGCGGCTGGTCCTCGACACGATCCAGCGCTACGCCCCGGACGCCGTGATGTCCAAGGCGGGCGCCGCGGGTCTCGGAGTTCCCGAATGCTGAAGATGATCCCCGTCCGGCAGAAATTCCCGGCGTCGCCGCCGCTCGACGTGCGCGCGTCCCTGCGTCGCGATTTCAAGCCGAAGCTCAAGCCCGGAACCCGCATCGCCGTGGGCGCCGGGAGCCGGGGCATCACGAATCTCGCGGCCGTGGTCGGCGAAGTCGTCGCCATCCTCAGGGATGCGGGCGCGAAATCCTTCATCGTCCCCGCGATGGGCAGCCACGGCGGCGCCACGCCGGAAGGCCAGATCCAGATCCTTTCCGAATATGGCGTGACGGAAGCCGCGATGGGAGTGCCGATCCACGCGTCGATGGAGACGGTCGAGCTGGGGACGACGGAAGACGGCGTTCCCGTCCGCTTCGGCAAGGCGGCGCTCGACTCCGACGGCATCGTCGTCATCAACCGGGTGAAGCCGCACACGGACTTCGGCGGTCCGCTCGGCAGCGGCATCGTGAAGATGATCGCGATCGGATTCGGCAAGCAGGCCGGCGCCGCCGCGTACCACGCCGCCGCCAGCCGGCTCGGGATGGAGCGCGTCATCCGCACCGTCTCGAAGGTCGTCCTTCCGAAAGTCCCGATCCTCGCCGCCGTCGCCCTGCTCGAGGACACGTATCACGCGACCGCGAAGATCGTCGTCCTGCCCGCCGGGGAGGTCGAGACGCGCGAGGAGGAGATCCAGGCCGAGGCGCGGCGGCTGATGCCGAAGCTTCCCTTCGACGAGATGGACCTGCTGATCGTGGATCGCCTCGGCAAGAACATCAGCGGCGCGGGCATGGATCCCAACATCACCGGCCGCGGAGTCCACGGATACACGTCGAAGCTGTCGGAGCAGAAAACCCGGCCGCTCATCCGCCGCCTCTATGTCCGCGATCTGACGCCCGAAAGCCACGGGAACGCTATCGGCATCGGGATGGCCGACTTCACGACGACGCGCCTGGCGGCGTCGATCGACGCCGCCGCGACCGGGATGAACGCGCTGACGTCGCTGAGCATCAACTCCTTCAAGATCCCGCTGGCGTTCGACAACGATCGCATCGCCCTGCCGAAAATCCTGGGGACGGTGCCGCTTTCCGACGGACAACCCCATCACGTGATCCGCATCCACGACACGCTCAACCTGGGAACCGTCGAAGTCTCGGAATCCTATGCCGCCGAGCTGGCGGCGCGCGCCGACCTGGAGGCGCTCGGCCCGGCGCGCGAGATGGTGTTCGGCCCCGACGGCAACCTGCCGGCGATCGGTTCGTAGAGGAGGAGCCATGAAATCCGCCCTGTCGATTCTGCTTCTCATGTCGTGCGCGGTGCCGGCCGCGGGCCAGGAGCATCCCGTCGCCGAGATGTCGGCCGAGGACCTGGAGGACAGGATCCGCGGCGGCCTGCTCGGCGAGATCTTCGGCAACCTGAACGGACTGCCGCATGAGATGAAGTACATCGCCGAGCCCGGCAAGGTGGAGTCCTACACGCCGAGCCTGCCGAAGGGGGCGTGGACCGACGACGACACCGACATCGAGTGGGTCTATCTCTGGGAGATGGAGCGCAGCGGCGAACTCTACGTTCCCCCGAAGCGGATCGCCGAGCTCTGGCGCGCCAACATGAACAAGGGGATCTGGTGCGCGAACCTCTACGCCCGCCAGCTGCTCGACCTGGGGATCGAGCCGCCCGTGTGCGGCCGCATCGCCGTCAACCCCTGGTCCGTCTTCAACATCTCCGCGCAGTTCGTCTCCGAGGCCTTCGGGCTGATCTCGCCGGGCATGCCCCGCAGCGCGGCGAAGATCGGCATCCATTACACCCACTATGCGGTCGACGGCGAGCCGATCCAGACGACGCAGCTCTTCACCGCGATGATCGCCACGGCCTTCTTCGAGAGGGACATGGAGAAGATCGTCCGGGCGGGGTTGGCGGCCGTCGATCCGAAGAGCGCGATCCATCCGATCGTCACCGACGTCCTCGGGTGGTGGAAGGAGAATCCGAAGGACTGGAAGGAGACCCGGAAGCGGATCAAGGAGAAGTACACGCATTACGGGGGAGGGGAGAGCGACCGGAACGGCTACGAGCTGAACACCGCGGCGGTGATCGGCGCGCTCCTGCACGGCGGCGGGGACGACCTGAAGGAGATTCTGCGCCTCGCGTTCAATTTCGGCTGGGACGCCGACTGCAATGCGGCCATCTGCGGCGCGATCGTCGGCGTGCTGCGCGGCAAGAAGTGGATCGACGCGCAGGGCTGGGAGATCAAGGACGTCTATAAGAACACCTGCCGGGACGAGATGCCGAAGGACGAGACGATCACCGGCTACGGCGACAAGCTGATCGCGGCGGCGAGAAAGCATATCCTCGCGAACGGCGGCCAGGAGGCGACGGTCGACGGCCGGAAGGTCTACCGGATCCGGCTGGAGACGCCGGCCAACGTCGAGCCGCTGCCCGAGCCGCTCGACCGCCTGGAGGAGCTCCGGAAGGAACTGGGGCCGCAGATCGAGAAGGAGCTGTCGGGAGCGGGGAAGGAGCGCGCGCGCGCGGCCTACCTGGCGCTGGCCCTGGGAGAGGCGGAGCGTCTGAAGAAGGAGCGGCCGGAGGACTGGAAGGCCGCCCTGGAGGAGCTGATAAAGTTCCCCAATGTGCTCCGCCAGATCTACGATGCTCCCCAGCCCCAGGGCGCCCGGATCCAGGCGGCGGCGAAGGCCGAGGGGCTCGAGAAACCCCGCAAATAGGGAGTCCTCATGGCGCATCATGGAAAGAACATGATCGGCGGAGAGCTATCCGCCGCCGGCACCCAGAAGTTCCGCGCCCTGAATCCCGCCACCGGCGGGAAACTGGAAGGCGACTTTGTCGAGGCGACCCTGGCCGAGCTCGACAAGGCGCTCGACCTGGCCGCGCGCGCGTTCCCGGTCTACCGCAAGCTGGCACCGGACCAGATCGCCGCCTTCCTGGAGCGCATCGGCGCAGAGATCGTGGCCCTGGGGCCGGCCCTCCTGGAGAGGACCGGCGCCGAGACGGGCCTGCCGGCGGCGAGGCTGGAAGGCGAGCGCGCCCGCACGGTCGGGCAGCTGAAGATGTTCGCCGATCTGGTCCGCGAAGGCTCCTGGGTGGACGCGCGCATCGACCGTCCGATCCCCGACCGCACACCGCTTCCGAAGCCGGACCTGCGGCGCATGCTGATCCCGATCGGCCCGGTCGCCGTCTTCTGCGCGAGCAATTTCCCGCTGGCGTTCTCGGTCGCCGGGGGCGATACGGCGTCGGCGCTGGCGTCGGGCAATCCGGTGCTCGTGAAGGCGAATCGCGCGCATCCCGGCTGCGCCGAAATGGTGGGCGACGCCGTCCGCAAGGCGGTCGCCGCGTGCGGCCTGCCGCCGGGCGTCTTCTCGATGATCCACGGCGCGAACCACGACCTCAACTTGCGCCTCGTCAAGCATCCGCACACGAAGGCCGCGGGCTTCACCGGATCACTCAAGGGCGGCCGCGCGCTCTTCGACGCGGCCGCGTCCCGCCCGGATCCCATCCCCGTCTACGCCGAGATGGGGAGCGTGAACCCCGTTTTCATCCTGCCGGGCGCCCTTCGCGAGCGCGGCGACGCAATCGCCGAGGGGCTGAAGGGCTCCGTCACGATGGGCAACGGCCAGTTCTGCACGAAGCCCGGAGTCGTGTTGGCCTTCGACGATCCCGCCCTCAACCGGTTCATCGAGATCATGAAGGGCCTGATGTCGCAGCAGCCCCCCGGGACGCTGCTGCATCCCGGAATCCTGAAATCCTACGACGAAGGCGTGAAGGCCTTCGGCACCCTGGCGCACGTCGTGGCAACGTCCGCGACGCCGGCCGACAAGACGAAGACCCAGGCCGAAGCCGCCGTGTTCGAGACCGACGCCCTGCATCTGCTGAAGGAGCCCCGCCTGCGCGAGGAGGTCTTCGGGCCGGCGACGCTCCTCGTCCGCTGCGGGACGCGCGACGAGCTGGAGCGGGCGGCCCGCGCGATGGATGGGCACCTGACGGCGACGATTCACGGCACCGACGAGGACCTCAGGGAGTTCGCGCCGCTCCTCGCGATCCTCGAGGAGCGCGTCGGACGCATCGTCTATAACGGCTTCCCGACCGGCGTCGAGGTCTGCCCCTCGATGAACCACGGCGGCCCTTATCCCGCGACGACGGACGGGAAGTTCACGTCGGTGGGCACTGCGGCGATCTACCGATTCGTCCGTCCGGTCTGCTTCCAGAACCTGCCCGACGCCGCGCTGCCGCAGGAACTCCGCAACAAGAACGTCCGCAAGATCTGGCGACTGGTGGACAGCAAGCTCTCTCAGGACGACCTCTAGGATGAAGATCAAGAACATCACCCCGCTCGTGCTGGGCACGCCCTGGCGCAATCTGACGTTTCTCAAGGTCGAGACCGACGAGGGCCTGGTCGGCGTCTCCGAGGGCCGCAACGTCAACCGCACCGAGGCCCTGCTGGGCTACCTCGAGGGGATCAAGAAGCGCTATGTGGTCGGCAGCGATCCGTTCCGCATCGAAGAGCTCGTGCATCGCATGTTCATCGGCGACTTCGCCCGCGTCGACGACATCGCGGGCATGGGCATCGCCCTCGTCGAGATGGCCTGCTGGGACATCCTGGGCAAGGCGCTGAAGCAGCCGGTCTACCAGCTGCTGGGCGGCGCGGTGCGCGACAAGATCAAGGCGTACGCGAACGGCTGGTACACGGTCGAGCGCGAGCCCAAGGCCTTCCACGAGGCGGCGAAGAAAGTCACGGCGAAGGGCTATAAGGCGCTCAAGGTCGATCCGTTCGGGGCCGGCCTTTACGAGATGGAGCGGGCGGAGAAGAACCGGTCGATCGCGCTGGTGGAGGCGATCCGCGACTCGGTCGGCCCCGAGGTCGAGATCATGATCGAAATGCACGGCCGCTTCAGCCCTGCGACGGCGATCGAGCTCTCCGCCGACCTGGAGAAGTTCAAGCCGTCGTGGGTCGAAGAGCCGGTGCCGCCGGACAACCTCGAGGCCATGGCCAAGGCCGCGTCGAAGATCAACATCCCCGTCGCGACCGGTGAGCGCGTCCACACGCGCTTCGAGACGCGGCGGCTGCTGGAGCTGGGCGCGATCGACATCCTGCAGACGGACATCACCGAGTCTATGGGCCTGCTCGAGGGGAAGAAGATCGCGGCGATGGCGGATGCGTCCTATGTCACGTTCGCGCCGCACAACGTCGGCGGTCCCGGCAGCACGGCGGCCTGCCTGCATCTCGCCGCCTGCACGACGAACTTCAAGATCCAGGAGCATTTCAACGACTTCGTCGACTCCTGGGTCAAGGAGGCGGCGACGGGCCCGGGCTATCCCGAGGTGAAGGACGGCTACTTCCCGCTCCCCGGCGGGCCGGGTCTCGGGATCACGCTCAACGAGGACTTCATCCAAGAGCACCCGATGCAGAGCGAGAACTTCAACCTCTTCAAGGAAGACTGGCACCGTCGACAAAGTAAAGCATAGGGCATCAAGCATCAGAGAAGAGAGTCCCGCCCTAAAACGAGGAGGAGTCACGCCGGAGCCGCCTCAGGGTATTAGTAAGCAGAGGGAATGGAGGCTCCTATGCTGCCACGCGCTGCAATCCTCGCATCGTTCCTCCTGATCCTGGCCGCGCGGCCGGCCGTCGACGCGGTCAAGTCCGCGAAGAGCGGCCCCTGGTCCGACGCCTCCACCTGGGAAGGCGGCGCGGTCCCGCCCGCGGGGTCCAAAGTCCTCATCCGGCCCGGACATACGGTCCTCTACGACGTCGTCTCCGATCAGGCGATCCGATCGGTTCACGTCGGCGGCACGCTCCGCTTCGCGACCGACCGCGACACGCGGCTCGACGTCGGCCTGATCAAGGTCCAGCCCGGGGAGGACTGCGTCGAGGACGGCTTCAACTGCGACGTGCATCTCGCGCCGCCGGCGGAGGGCGGCGTCCGTCCCACGCTCGAGGTGGGCAGGGCGGAGCAGCCCGTCGGGGCCGACCATACGGCGCGCATCCGGCTCGTCTACTTCGACGGCATGGACAAGGAGACCTGCCCCGCGATCATCTCCTGCGCGGGCCGCATGGAGTTTCACGGCGCGCCGTTGAACCGCAGCTGGGTCAAACTCGGCGCCACCCTGAAGCCGGGGGACGCGGACGTCACCCTGTCCGAGCCCGTCACGGGATGGAAGGCGGGGGACAAGGTCATCCTGACGGCGACGAGGCGCGACGAAAACGAGTCGGGCACGCGGCGCCCCGGGAAGCGCAACCGGAAAGTCTTCACCGAGGAGCGGACGATCCGGACGGTCGAAGGCTCGAAGCTGACGCTCGACGCCGCGGTCGAGGTCGAGCACCTCGGCGCGGGCGAGACCCGCGGCGAGATCGCCAACCTGAGCCGGAACGTTGTCGTCGAGTCGGCCGAGCCCGACAGGATGCGCGGCCACACGATGTACCACAAGCACTCGGCGGGCTCGATCTCCTACGCGGAGTTCCGCCATCTCGGGAAGGAGAACGTGCTCGGCAAGTACAGCCTGCACTTCCACCTGCTCGGCAGCTCGATGCGCGGCGCCTCGATCGTCGGCGCGTCGATCTGGGACAGCGCCAACCGCTGGGTGACGATCCATGGGACGAACTACCTGGTCGTGCGCGACTGCGTCGGTTACCAGAGCGTGGGCCACGGGTTCTTCCTCGAGGACGGGACGGAGGCCTACAACGTCCTCGACCGCAACCTCGCGGTGCAGTCCTACAAGGGGAAGAAGCTGCCCAAGCAGGTGCTGCCGTTCGACCAGAACGAAGGCTCCGGCTTCTGGTGGGCGAACAACCTCAACTCCTTCACGCGGAACGTCGCCTGCGAGAACGACCGCTACGGCTACCGCTTCGAGGCGTCACAGTCCCGCGAGCTCCGGATGACGCTGCCGGTGCTGCAGCCCGACGGCGAGCGCCGGCCCGTCGACGTCCGGACGCTGCCCTTCGTGCGCTTCGACGATAACGAGTCGCACAGCGAGGGTCTCTATGGATTCAACCTGGGCGAAGGCGTCGAGCGCGTGGGCCCCGACTTCAAACATCCGCTCGTCGTGCGGAACCTCAAGCTCTGGGACGTGCACTACGCCTTCCGGCCGGAGATTCCGAGCGTGCTGGCCGAGGACGTGAGGATCATTCGCGCGGTCTATGGGATCTACCATCCCGACTTCAACAACCACGTCTATCGGAGGCTCTATATCGGCGACACGGTCGCGGAGCCCTTCAACCGCGGGCACGACGACGAGAACGTGCAGTATGGCCCGTTCACGGTGGACGGCCTCGTGATGGAGCGCTGCAGCGGGACGCTGATCCAGGTGAGCCAGCATTCGCCGACCGGCAAGGCCGCGGCGCACTTCCGCGCGGTCGAGTTCCGCGACAACAGGCGCTACGTTCCCGCCTATGTCGACACCTCGGCGAACGGACAGCCCAAGGACGCGCCGGACGACGACCTGATCCCGTACTACTTCCACGACTGGTACGGCCCGGGCCGCACGGCGAAGCTGCTGACGACCCAGATGGCGGAGCGGGCGAACGACGGGCTGGACTATAAGGAGGGTTCCGCGCCGTTCGCCGGAAAGCACATGAAGTCGGCGGAGACGCACGACGTCGAGTTCCCGGAGCTGCTGTCTCCCGTGGACGACCTGCCGCCGGCGACGATCATCACCTCGGTGTCGAAGGGCCTCGTCCGGGGGACGACCTGCGACAACGGCGTCGTCCAGCGCGTGCTCGTCAACGGCCGCGAGGCGAAGGCGACGGCGCCGAATTTCGCGGAGTGGGAGATCACCCTGGACGCGGCGGGAAAGCTCGAAGCCTGGGCGGAGGACGCGGCGGGCAACGTGGAGACGAACCGCCACGTTCGTTAAGAAAGAGGAATCCTAGTCTTTCGACGCCGCCACCCAGCTGCGGAAGTCGTCGTTGATCTTCTCGAGCTTCGCGCCGGCCCCCTTCTCCAGCGCGGCACGACAGGCGGCGATCGGCGGCGCGAACGGAGTCGCCGCCTTCACCCGCTGGACCTCTTTGTACATCGGGACCAGCCCGCCCTTGTCCTGCAGGTAGAGCATCAGCGCGTGGGCGATGTCGTAGTTCAGGTTCACCTGGTCGCCGCCGAAGAACTCCTGCCCCTTGAAGCCGGTGAATTCGGAAAGAGCCGGGACGCGGTTCTGGGCCAGGGCGGTGCGGACCGGGCGGAGCGTGGAGCCGCGCTCGCCGACCGGGACGCCGTTCTCCAGGCGGAATCGCTCGAAGAGCTGGGCCAGGCCTTCCGTGAACCACGCCGGCTGGCGGCCCGTGTCGTCCTCGAACATCGCGTGGCAGTATTCGTGCGCGAGCGAGCCGGAGTCGGGCTCGAGGTGCAGGACCAGCCACCGCGAGTCGTAGGAGAAGTATCCCCCGACCCACTGGCGGTGCGGCGCGTCGATCTTCGCATATTCCTGGAACGCCGCCTGGTCCTTGAACAGGCGCGCCAGCACCGGGAGTCCCGACGTCTTCAGCCCGAAGAGCTTCACCAGAGGATCGCGCAGTTTCCGCACGTCGTCCAGCGCCTGCGACGCGACGCGCGGCTCCACGTTGCCGGTGACGGCCAGCATCAGGTCCTCGTCGACCTGGATCAGCGGATCCGCGCCGAAGACCTTCTTCGCCTGCTCGAGGAAGCGGTCCCGGTTGAGCCACGGCAGCCCCTTCAGGTGCAGGTCGAAAGCCTTCTCGACCGCGTCCAGCTTCGCGCCGAGGGCCGCCTCGACCGCCGCGGCGCCGCTCACGTCCTTCCGGAACGACTTTCGGTATTCCTCGAAGAAGTTCTTGAGCGCCCCCTTCTTCTCCAGGTACTCCGCGAACTTGAGCGACAGCGACGTATGGGGCGAGAAGCCCTCGCGGCCGTGAAACGTGCCCAGGTCCATCGAAAAGAACGTGCGGAGCGGGGGGAGGGTGCCGCGACGCTGGGCCTCCCGCAGCATCGCCGCGCGGTGATCGAAGGTCGCGGGCTCCGGGTCCGGATCGTCCAGGACCGACAGGGCCGCGGCGATCCAGGGCGGCATCGCGTTCCCGTTGAGGCTGTCGGTGAGCAGGAAGATCCGCGAGGCCTGGAGCGCATAGGCCCCGGCGGCCTCCGTCCGCAGCAGCACGCGCCGGTTCGGGACGTCGTAGTACGTGGTCTGCGGCACCGGTCCGCCGTAACGCTTCGCCGTGTAATCGCGGTAGCTCTCGGCGCTGCCGAAAAGGATGATCAGCAGCGAGTCCTGCGGGGGGACGTCGAGAGCCCGCGTGCGGTATTCCCTCACCGCCCGGCGGATCGAGTTCCGGAGCGCGGCGGGGTCGGCTTCGTCCGCGGGACGCGCGAGCAGGATGCCGGACTCGACGCGTTCGACCGCGAAGGCGCCGCCGAGGTCCTTCTTCGCCGCGGCGAGGGGATCGGCCTGAAGGCAGGGGAGGCCGAGGAGGGCCAGGACGGCGAGCGTCCTCATCTCACTTTAGGGGACGTCAGGGATTGCCGTTTCCCGACGCCAGCAGGAGCGCTTCCGCCCGCTTCGCGTCCACGGGCTTGCTGAACATATAGCCCTGGGCGTACTCGCACTGGAGCTCCCGGAGCGCGTCGCGCTGGATCACGGTCTCCACGCCCTCGGCGATCACGTTCAGGTCGAGGTTCTGGGCCAGGGCGAGGATCGTGCGGATGATTTCGCGCCCGCCGCCGTCGGCCTTCATGCCCATGACGAACGAGCGGTCGATCTTGAGCGTGTCGACCGGGAACCGGTGGAGGTAGCTGAGCGAGGAGTAGCCCGTCCCGAAGTCGTCGAGGTAGATCCGGAACCCCTCGGCGTCGAGCTGCTCGAGCTGGCCCGTCGCCGCCGGCGAGCTGTCGAGCAGCACGGTCTCGGTGATCTCGAGGCGGAGCGCGCCGGGGTCCAGGCCGAACTCGCGGACGGCGTTGCGGACGTGGTCGGCGAGGTCGGTCCGGGTGAACTGCTTGACGGAGAGGTTGACGCTGATGGACAGCTCCTCGGCGCCTTTGAGGCGGTTGCGCCAGTCGCGGAGCTGGCGGCAGGCCTCGCGGAGCACGTAGCGGTCGATCTCGATGATCATCCCCGTCTCCTCGGACATGCGGATGAACTCCGCGGGCGGGACGAGGCCGCGGTCGGGGTGGTTCCAGCGGATCAGCGCTTCGAAGCCCGTGATGTGGCCGGTGCCGAGCACGACGACGGGCTGATAGTAGACCTGGAATTCGCCGCGTTCGATCGCGCGGCGGAGCTCCGTCTCCTGGCGGAGCAGGTCGACGGCGCGCGAGTGCATGCTCCGGTCGAAGACCTCGTGGGATGCGCCGCCGCGGGCTTTCGCGCGGTACATGGCGATGTCCGCGTCGCGCAGCATGTCCTCGGGCCGTTCGTAGCCGATTTCGCTCATCGCGATCCCGATGCTCGCGGTGGTGAAGACGTCCTGGCCCCCGATGCGGATGGGGGCCGCCAGCTGCTGGTGGATGCGGGCGGCGACGAGGGTGGCGTCCGCGCCCGTGCGGACGTCGTCGACGAGGATCGTGAATTCGTCGCCGCCGAAGCGGGCGAGGGTGTCGCCGGGGCGGATGCAGTGCTCGAAGCGGCGGGAGATCTCGATGAGGAACTGGTCGCCCGCGAGGTGGCCGAGGCTGTCGTTGATGATCTTGAAGCGGTCCATGTCGATGAAGAGGACGCCGAAGCGGTGGTCGGGCCTGCGGGCGGAGAGGCGGATGGCCTGGCCGAGGCGGTCGAGGAAGAGGGCGCGGTTGGGAAGGCCCGTCAGCGAGTCGTGGAAGGCGTCGTGGACGAGCTGCTCCTCGAGGGCCTTGCGCTGGGTGATGTCGATGGCGGTGACGACGGAGAAGCGGAGGCGGCCGTCGCGGTCGTGCAGCGGGGTGATGGACCAGGCCAGGTGCGGCTGGGCGCCGTGGCGGGTCAGCCACGAGTGCTCGTGCTGGTTGCCGCTGGCCTCCGACGGCTGCATGGCGATGATCTCCCGCACGGTGTCGGAATCCTGCGGGGCGATGAACGCCTCCCAGAACAGCTTGCCGGCCGCCTCGGCGGTCGTGGCGCCCGTGAGGTGGCCGGCGGAGCGGTTGAAGCGGACGATGCGTCCGCCCGGATCGAGGACGACCATCAGCATGTCGGTCGAGTCCAGGACGGCGTCGGTGAAGCTGCGCTCCTCGCGCAGGCGGTCCTCGACCTGGCGGCGCTCGGCGGCCTCGAGGGTGAGCGCGGCGAAATCGGCGAAGGAGGAGGCGCACTCCTGGTCCTCGAGGGGCCAGTCGCGCGGCGGGCCGATGTGCTCGTGGCAGAGGACGCCGACCAGGTTGCCGTGGAGGCGGATGGGCGCATCCATCATCGAGAGGATGCCCTGGGGCTTCAGGTAGGGATCGGAGAATTCCGCGGTGCGCGGGTCGCGAAGGGCGTCGGAGGCGGCGACGACCCGGCTCTCTTCGAGGGCGGAGAAGTAGCGGGGGAAATCCCGGGCCCGGAGGACCTTGCCCTCCTTCTCGAACGCGTGGCGGGACCGGATGTAGAGGCAGCGGCAGGCCATCTCCGTATGATCGAGGTTGAAGAGCCAGACACCGACGCGCTCGACGTCGAGCGTCGAGGCCGCGCCTTCGCAAAGGCGGCGGAAGGACTCCTCGGGATCGGTGGGTTCGCGTTTCGCGAGCTCGAGGAGCGAGCCCTGGAACTTGGTGAGCTTCTCGAGGTGGCGGCGGAGGGCCTCGCGGGAGCGGCGGCGCTCGGCGGCATAGCGGACGGCGCGGACGAGGAGGTAGGCGTCGAACTGTCCGCGCACGAGGAGGTCGCTGGCGCCGCGCTCGGCGGCCTGGGAGGCGGAGCAGGCGGCATCGGTGCGCGCATAGGCGATGACGGGAAGCCCCTGGGCGCTGCGGCGGAAGCCGTCCAGGCGATCGAGCGGCGGCCCGTCGCCCAGCTGGAGGTCGAGGAGGGCGACGTCCTGGGGCTGCCGGACGTGAAGCTCAAGGGCCTCCTTCAGGGTGGCGACGCGGGAGAGCTGGAAGTTCAATACGGATTTCACCATATCGAGCATGGAGGAGACCATGCGGCTGTCGGCCTCCTCGCCCAGGACGAGCAGGACTCGATACGGGATGGACTGATCGGTGCGCGTGGTGTCCATGGCCGATACGCTTTGGGAGAAGTATACTCCGGGTCATCAAAAATGGGTCACGCTTTCGGCGCCGACCCATCCCGCTCAGTCCTTCCGCGATACTCCGGTCTGCCAGGACGCGAATTCCATCACCGCCCGGCAGTAGGGGCAGATGTAGGCGCGCTCGAAGACGCGCCGCTGGATCTCCCGCTCGCTCCGCACGAGATTCTCCCACGAGACCGGCTTCTTGCAGAGTTTGCACACGGCGGTGTTCTCGGGCAGGCGGGTGGGATCCATGCGTCCCATTCTCCCGGGGACGCCGGCGAAGGGCAACAAAAAAGCCCCGGCAGCTCTCGCCGCCGGGGCTTCCGTGGTCTTTCAGCGCTACTTCGTGCGGTGGGCCTTGTGCGCGTGCCCGTGATGCCGCTTCGCGCCGTGGTTCTTCTTCGGCGCGCCGCCCTTGTGCGACACGGGCGCGGGTGACGAGAACATCGACGCGTGCGCGGGCGCCGGATGACGGGCGGGCTTGTGATCGGCGGCCACAGCGACCGTGGCCGCGATGCTCCCGAACACGAACAGACCCCCGGCGAGCAGAAGCTTTTTCATGGTTCCCCCTTCCCAGCGGACCGACATAAGGCACATCGCGTGCCCGGCGGGGAACGCGCACCGCGCGTTCGCCACCCTTATGATCGGCGGGGAGGGAGCCCCGGCTTTACTGGAAATCGAAAACTTCCACGCGAAGCCAGTTTTTCTTGTTCCGCTTGATGAACACCTGGTGGCTCGCCGCCTCCTGGTAGGCGTCGTGGTCGGCCACGGTGTCGAAGCAGACGGTGAGGCCGACGTCGTAGGTCGCGTTGATCACGTCGCGGGCCTCTGTTTTTGCGGGCATGCCCGCCCAGAAGTGCTTCACGGTCGGGGTGTCGAGGTACTTGAGGGCGTCCTTCATCGTCTGCTTCGCCGCGCCCTTGGGGGCGTTCTTCTTCATCCAGAAGAACACGGTATGGACCAGCATGGGGGCTCCTTGCAAAAGAGCGGGCACTCTACCGATCGCCGGGCGGAAAGGCAATGCTCCTCTGCGTCCCCCGTCGTGCCTATAATAGTCCCGGAGGAGCTGCGCATGATCCGAGTCCCGGTCGTCCTCGCGGTGCTGCTGCTGGCCGCGCAGGATCCTCCGCGCTACGAGACGCGGGAGAAGCACGATCCGAACGGCATCAACAAGTGGTATCTGGGCCGCGAGATCGCCCACGTCATGGGACCCGGCGGCATCCCCTGGCTGGACCGCCCCGAGCGCGAGGACGAGGAGAATCCCACGCGCTGCATCGAGGCGCTCAAGCTGAAGGCGGACGACGTCGTCGCGGACCTCGGCGCCGGCTCGGGCTTTTACAGCTTCCGGATGGCGGCCAAGGTCGGCGGGAAGGGGAGGATCCTGGCCGTCGAGATCCAGGACGAGATGATCGCCGAGCTGAACAAGCGGATCGCGAAGCAGAAGATCACCAATGTCGACGTGATCAAAGGCACGGTCGACGATCCGAAGCTTCCCGAGGCGGGCGTGGACCTGATCATCATGGTCGATGTCTATCACGAGCTGGAGTTCCCCTTCGAGGTGATGACGGCCGTGAAGAAGTCGCTCAAGCCCGGCGGCCGCGTTGCGCTTGTCGAGTTCCGCAAGGAGGATCGAAACGTCCCGATCAAGGACGTGCACAAGATGTCGGAGGAGCAGATCGGGAAGGAGATGGCCGCGGTGGGTCTGCGCCCCCTCGAGACGGTCGGGATCCTGCCCTGGCAGCATATCGCGGTCTATACGAACCGGGACGTCGACGCCGGCATCGAGCTGGGTTTCCGGCTCGCGATTCCCGAGGATCGCAAGGCGGACGCCTGGAAGATTTCGACGGCGGCCGAGACGGTGATGCGGAAGCGGCTCGACGCGGCGGGCATCGCGGCCTACACGCTCAGTCTGCGCCAGGGCCTCTATGCGCTGCGGCTGCCCGGCGCGACGCCGGAGGACTCGGACAAGGCCAAGCGGCTGCTCGGCCGGGCCGGCCGGCTCCAGTTCCGCTCCGCGGCACCGCTGGACGTCCAGACGAAGTACGTGCAGGACAAGGTCGTGCCCGAGGGGTTCGCGGCCGTCGAGCGGGGAGAGTCCTCCGTGGGTGGAGAATATGAGGCCTATAAGGGATCGATCCTCCTGCGGAAGGAATCGGTGATCGAGGGCAGCCAGATCGTCGGGGCCCACGCGCAGGCGGAGCCGAGTCCCGGACGCGAGAAGCATTGGGTTGTCGCGATCGAGCTCGACGCGGACGGGGCGAAGCGTTTCGACGCGGAAGCGGCGATTCTGTACGAACGGAGGCCCACGGGACTGATCGCGATCCTGCTCGATGGCAAGGTACTGACGACGCCCGCCGTCCAGTCGCCCGTCTTCCGGGGCAAGTTGCAGATCTCCGGCCAGAAAGGCCAGGAGGAGGCGGCCTGGATGGCGCTGATCCTCAGGACGGGCGCGCTGCCCGTGCCGCTGGAGCTGGAGGCCGAGAGTCTCTACGGGCCGAGGAAGTAGGGAGCGGCGCTACCAGCGGGCTTCCTGCAGGAGGAGCTCACTGGCCTCCTCGTGCGGAATCGGCTTGGAGAAGAGCCAGCCCTGCCCGTAGCCGCACTTGAGGCGCCGCAGCAGCGAGAGCTGGTCGTTGCTCTCGATCCCCTCGGCGATCACGCGCATGCCCAGGTTGTGCGCCAGCGTCACGATCGCCTGCACGATCTCGTGCCCCTCCGCTTTCGGCCCCAGCCGGCTGACGAAGGAGCGGTCGATCTTGACCGCGTCGATCGGGAACCGCTGCAGATAGCTGAGCGAGGAGTAGCCCGTGCCGAAGTCGTCGAGGTAGATCCGCGCGCCGAGCTTGCGCATCTCGCGGAGCATCGCCCCCGCCGTCGACGTGTTGTCGATCAGCACGCCCTCCGTGATCTCGATGCCGAGGCTCTCCCCCGGCAGGCCGCTCTCGTTGATGGCGCCGCGGATGATGTCGACCAGGTCGGAGTGGTGGAACTGCTTGGCGGAGAGGTTGACGCTGACCGTCAGGCGCTCTCCGTCCGGATACTTCTGCTGCCAGTCGCGCACCTCTCGGCAGGCGCGGCGCAGCACCCAGCGGTCGATCGCGATGATGAGGCCCGCGTCCTCGGCGACGCCCATGAAGTCGAAGGGGGGAATGATGCCGCGCTCGGGGTGCTGCCAGCGCACCAGCGCCTCGAAGCCGTCGATGCGGCCGGTGGCCAGCGAGACGATGGGCATATAGAACACCCGGAACTCCTCGCGTTCGATCGCCTGGCGCAGCTCGTTCTCGATCTTGAGCAGGCTGACCGCTCGCGCGTGCATGGCGCTGTCGAAGACCTCGTGCCGCGCGCGGCCCTCCGACTTGGCCCGATACATCGCCGTGTCCGCGTCGCGGAGCACGTCCTCGGCCTTCTCATAGCCCGTCTGGCTCATCGCGATGCCGATCGACGCCGTGCAGACGACCTCCTGGCTCTCGAGCTTGATCGGGGTCTTGAGCGAGGCCTGGATGCGCTCGGCGACCCGGACCGCGTCGCCGGGCTCGAGGACGTCCTCGAGCAGGATCGCGAATTCGTCGCCGCCGAGGCGCGCGACGGTGTCGCCGGGCCGGACGGCCTGCTCGAGGCGCCGCGCGGTCTCGATGAGCAGCTGGTCTCCGGCGCTGTGGCCCATGGAGTCGTTCACGAGCTTGAAGCGGTCGAGGTCGAGGAAGAGGACGCCGAAGAGGCGGTCCTTCTCGCGACGGGAGTGTTTGATGCGGTGGCTCAGGCGGTCGACGAACAGCGTGCGGTTGGGGAGGCCGGTGAGGGCGTCGTGGAGCGCGTCGTGGATGAGCTGCTCCTCGGCGAGCTTGCGCTGGGTGGTGTCGGACTGCGCGCCGACCATGCGGTACGCGCGGCCGCTGCCGTTGCGGACGGCGAGGCCCCGGCTGAGGACCCAGCGGTAGCCGCGGTCCTTATGGCGCATGCGGTGCTCGCTTTCGAAGGTCACGGTGCGGCCTTCGAGGTGGTCCGTGAGCAGGGACTGGACCTGGGCGAGGTCGTCGGGGTGGACGCGACGGAACCACTCGAAGGGGGTGTTGCCGATATCCTCGTCCACGCAGCCGAGCATGGCCTTCCAGCGCTCGGAGTAATAGACCTCGTTGGTCTTGAGGTTCCAGTCCCAGAGGCCGTCGTTGACGCTCTGCGCGGCGAGAGCGTAGCGCTCCTCGCTGGCGCGGAGGGCCTCTTCGGCCTGCTTGCGCTCGGTGATGTCGACCGCCATGCCGCCGATGTAGCGCTGGCCGGGGCCCGCGTCGACGGGGAACTGCAGGAGCCACCAGTGCTGACGGACCTTGTCGGGTCCGGAGAGGGTCTCGTAGAGCTGGCGGGGCTTGCCGGACTCGAGGACGGCGCGGTCGTTCTCGGCGAGCTGCCGGGCGGTCTCGGCGGTCCAGGGCTCGGGGCCCGTCTTGCCGGCGATCTCGTCGCGGCGGACGTTGAAGGTGAGCTCGTAGGGGGCGTTGACGTAGACGTAGCGGCTCTGCTCGTCCTTGATCCACGCGACGGTGGGGCTGTTGTCCATGAAGGCCTTGAAGCGCTGTTCGCTTTCGAGCAGCTGGGCGAGGACGAGGTCGGTGGAGCGGCGGTGGAGGACCCCGACCATGATGACGATGGCGGGGGTGATGGCGGAGAGGATGAAGAGGCGTTCGAGGTCGTCGGTTTCGTAGCGGAAGGGGTGGCCGGTCCTGGAGAAGGCGAGGGCGAAGTAGATCCAGGAGATGCCGGCGCTGGTGAGGCCGGGGCGGAGGCCGCCGGCGAAGGCGGAGAAGGCGACGATGAGGACGAGGAGGGAGGAGGAGCTCTGGGGGGAGAAGCCGTAACTGGACAGGAAGGCGAGGACGCCGGCGGTGGCGGCGGTGAGAAGGGGACCGCCGACCCGGCTCCAGTTGGCGCTCCGGACAATGTTCAGCGCGGGTTTGATCATTCTCCCCGATCGATTCCCGATGATAGGCCCATAAAGTATAACCGCGCGTGTGAGTTTGGCTGTTCTGGAATGGGATTACGCGAAGAAATGCGCGGAGCGGTCCCACGGATGCGGAACCCCGCGCCCCGTCAGCCCCCCGCGCGCTTCGACCGGAACCCGTGCTCCAGGAGGATCCCCTCCAGCGCCTCCCGGTGGTCGCCTTGCAGCTCGATCGTGAACCCCTTCACCGCGCCGCCCGTGCCCAGGCGCCGCTTCAGCTCGCGCGCGAACGCGCCCATGTCGAATCCGCCCTTCGCGAAGCCCTCGAGGATGATGAGCTCCCGTCCGCCGCCCCGCTTCTCGCGGCGCATCTTGATGATTTCGGAACGGAGTTTCTTCGCCGCCGGAGCTGCGGCGGGCGGGGGAGCATCCGGCGGGCCGGGAGGAAGGGGAGGGCAGGAGCAGGCGGGCGGCGGCAGCGTTCCGCACTGCGGACAGGGCACCGCGATCGGCATGCCCGGGATGATACCGGGGCATGCCGACCGCCGCCAGAGATCAGTTCAGGTCGAAGACCAGGACCTCGGAGTCCGCCGAGGCCGACAGCTCCAGTTCCTTCTCTCCGCTCACCGACGCGCCGTCGCCGGCCTTGAGGACCTTGCCGTTCAGCGCGACGGCGCCGCTCGCGACCTGCACCCAGGCGAAGCGTCCGGTCTTCAGCGGATGCGAGACCTTGCCGCCCTTGGAGAGCAGGGTCGTATAGAGCTCGGCGTCCTGGTTGATGGTCAGCGAGCCTTCGCGGCCGTCGCGGGAGGCGACCAGTCGGAGCTTGTCGCTGCGCTCCTTCGCGGGGAACTCCTTCTGCTCGTAGCCGGGCTGGACCCCCTTCTTCTCGGGATAGATCCAGATCTGGAGGAAGTGCACGGGCTCCGTGCGGGACGGGTTGTACTCGCTGTGGAGCACGCCGGTGCCGGCGCTCATGCGCTGGACTTCGCCGGGCCTGATGATGGACGATGTCCCCATGTTGTCTTTGTGCTCGAGGGCGCCCTCCAGCACGTAGGAGAGGATCTCCATGTCCCGGTGCGGATGCGTCCCGAAGCCCTGGCCCTCGCGGACCCGGTCCTCGTTGATGACGCGGAGCGAGCGGAAGCCCATCTGGTCGGGGTCGTGGTAGTCGGCGAACGAGAACGTGTGCCGCGAGTCCAGCCAGCCGTGCTCGGCGTGGCCGCGGTCGTCGGATTTGCGGATCGTGATCATGGATTCATTCCATAGCTGTTTTCCTGCCCGCGGGCAAGAAGGTTGTCGATCGAGAAACGGCCGGCGCCGGTCAGCGCGAGGGCCACGAAGGCGGCGCCCAGGTTGAGCGCGTACTCCCGTCCGGGCGGGGTGTTCGTGATGAAGTACCCCGAATGGGCGAGGAAGGCCGCGACGGCCATGTTGAAGGCGAGCGGGATCGCCGCCAGGCGCGTGAGCAGACCGAGGGCGATCAGCAGACCGCCCGCCAGCTCGGTGCCGGCGCTCAGCCAGGCCGACGCGTAGGGGGCCGGGGCGCCCAGCTTCTCCAGCAGGCCCGCGAAGCCGGAGACGCCGAAGACGAAGAATTTCTGCCAGCCGTGGGCCATGAGACCGAGGCCCAGGAACAACCTCAGGACGAGCAATCCCGCCGAGGTCGCCTTGTCTTTCGTGAGGGGGTTCATGACACCCTCCTTTCTTCCTCCAGAACCCGGTTCCCCGGAGATATATTCCATGGAAAGTATTATCATGGAGACTAATGGGATCAAAAAAAATCACCTGGCGCCGCCCGGTTCCGAGCGGACCGCGTCGAGCATCCCGATCAGCGTGTCCACCTGGGCCCTGGACAGGGAGGCGAGGCCCCCGGCGTCGATGTCGTCGACGGTCGTCGAGATCCCGTTCACGAGGTCCAGGCCCCGGGGCGTCAGCTTGACGACGACGATGCGGCGGTCCCGGTCGTGGTCGCAGCGGGACACGAGCTTCTTCTGGACCAGCTTGTCGATGAGGCGGGTGATGTTGGGGGCGCGGGTGATCATGCGGGAGGCGATCTCCAGGGTGGGGAGGCTGCGGTCGGGGGCGCCCCGGAGGATGCGGAGGACGTTGTACTGCTCGGGGGAGACCTGGTGGGGAAGCAGCGCGGCTTCGATGCGGCCGCGGAGGACGTCGGCGGTGCGGAGGAGCGCGATGACGGCCTCCTGGCGCGGATCCGGGTACCGCCGGGACTGCTTCAGCTCATCGTAGATCTTTCCCATCCCAGGTAATAGTATCCATGGGAACTATTGAGGTCCAGGGGAAAATCCCGGATTGCGGGGGCCCGGCGATTATTTCGCCTGGGGCCGGGTGCGGACGATCCTCGGCGGCTTGCCGCACTCGGGGCACTTCACCTGGGCGCTGTCGATCGCCTTCGTGCAGGCGAAGCAGACGAACTCGGAGTTGCCCGAATTCCAGTAGAAGTAGTTCAGCTCGCCGCACGAGGGGCACTTGGAGATGAAGACTTCCTTGTCCTCGTGCTTGTCGCTGTTGGCGCAGACGAACATGATGGCGCCGGTCTGGTCCTTGGGGATGCCGTCCCGCTCCTCCGGGATCTCGCGGCTGGGGAGAATGCTGGCTTTTGCGATCTTGGTATGGGGCTTGGCGACGACTTCCGGCTGTTCCCCCTTGGAGGCGCAGGCCGCCAGGCTGCAGATCGTCAGAAGCGCGGCGATTCTCTTCATGCATTCCTCATGGTTAAACCCTTTCCGTAGTATACCCTTTACGACCGAGGAACAAAATAGACCGTCCATTTTGTTCCTGGAGTAGAATGCCCCCCGATTCGGAGGAAACCCCCGCCATGCGACTCTACCGGACCCGGAAGGGCATCGTCGCCGAAGACACCGGCCGCGCCGGCCTCCTCAAGGACAAGGATTGGGACGCCCTTTTCAACCGCAAGGGCTTGGCCGCCTATCTCGCCAGGGCCCTGAAGGCATCCCCGCCGATGAAGTTCGACCCCGACAAAGCCCCGCTGCTGGCCCCCATCGGCTCCCAGGAGGTCTGGGCGGCGGGCGTCACCTACTTCCGGAGCCGGGACGCCCGCATCGAGGAGTCCAAGGCTGCCGGCGGCGGCGACTTCTACGCCCGCGTCTATGAGGCCGACCGCCCCGAGATTTTCTTCAAGTCCACCCCGCACCGGGTCGCCGGTCCGCGCCAGCCCGTCCGCATCCGCAAGGACTCGAAGTGGAACGTGCCCGAGCCCGAACTGGCGGTCGTCGTCAACGCCGCGGGCCGCATCATCGGCTGGACGATCTGCAACGACATGAGCTCGCGCGACATCGAGGGGGAGAATCCCCTGTATCTTCCGCAGGCGAAGGTCTACGACCAGAGCTGCGCGCTCGGCCCCTGCATCCTGGTCTCCGAGCAGATGCCGCCGCCCGAGACCGAGATCCGGATCGACATCCTCCGCGGAGGCCAGTCCGCGTTCTCCGGCAAGACGGCCCTTGACCGGCTGAAGCGCTCGCCCGAGTCCCTGGTCGGCTGGCTGCAGCGCGACAACAGCTTTCCTTCGGGCTGCTTCCTGTCGACGGGCACCGGGGTCGTCCCCGCCGACCCCTTCACGCTGCAGTCCGGCGACGAGATCCGGATCACGATCCCCCCGATCGGGACCCTGAGCAATACCGTAGCATAGACGTGCCGAACGACGAGACCGCCATCGGCGGCGAGAAGCGCGCGTTCCAGTCGACCCTCTGGACGGTCGTGCTCGCGGCCAAGGACCCGGCCTCCGCCGACCGGCGCAGCGCCCTCCAGCGGCTGATCGAATCCTACTGGAAGCCGGTCTACCTCTTCATCCGCCGCCGCGGCAACGATGTCGAGTCGAGCAAGGACCTGGCCCAGGGCTTCTTCACCGCGCCCCTCGAGCGTAACTTCCTGCAGGACGTGCAGCGGGACGTGGAACCCCTACGTGATCACGAAGATCGAGCTCACGGGGATCTCCGGGACCGGGACGCGCCTTCGCTGAATTATCCTGTGCGCGGGCCGTTTCGCTGCGTAGAGCAGGCGGGGAAGAGGGCCTGACCATGAGAACCCTGCTTGCGCTCGCGCTTCTAGTCTCTCCCGCCTTCGCCGGCGAAATCGTCCGGCTTGGCCCGGACACCTGGAAGCTCGCGCCCGGCGGGAAGGAAGCCGACGCCATCTACGGCGACTACCTCCTGCGCAACGACAAGGTCGTCGCCGTCGTCGGCGATACCGTCCCCGGCCGCAACGCCAACATGTCCTGCAAGGCCGTGCAGGGCGCCGTCATCGACTTCACGCTGCTCGACACCAACAACGACCAGCTCTCCGTGTTCTACCCGCACGGATACCGGAACACTGTCGTCCCCCAGGCGACGAAGGCCGAGATCGTCGCCGCCGCCGGGCCGGAGGTGATCCTCCGCGTGACGCGGCCCGCGACCGACAAGGAGCCGATCGAGGCGGTCACCGAGTATTCCCTCAAGGACGGGGAGACCTCGCTCCGCGTCACGACGAAGTACCGCAACAGCGCCGACAGCCCGTCGAAGCTGCGCGCGTCGGACAAAATGCGCTGCGACCAGACCTTCGCCCAGAGTCCCGAGGGCGAGCTCGACTTCGTCACCTTCTACGACAAGTGGTTCGGCGCCGCCTACGGCGTCGTCCGGAAAAGCGGGAAGCTCCATACCAACGGAAAGTTCGGCGGCATGTTCGAACTCGCGGGCGGAACCTGGATCGACTACCCGGACCTGGGCGCCGATCCGCGCGAACGCACGATGATGCTTCCCCCGGGCGGAGAGCTGACGCTGGTCCGCTTCCTCGTCACCGGCCGCCACACCGCCGAAGTCCAGCTGGCGGCGCGCGAGCTCCTCGGGCAGCCGCAGCGCCGCCTCGTCGTCTCCGTCGTCGACGTCCAGGACAAGCCGATTGCGGGCGCGGACGTGGTCCTGCTCCAGGGGCTCCAGGAGGTCAGCGCCGGCGCGACGGACGAACTGGGCCACGCCGTCTTCTCGACCATCGGCGACCACCCTACGATCGAGGTCAGCCAGACCGGAAGGGTGAAGCGCGTGGCGTCGGTCGACGCCTCGATGCAGTCCAAGGTGACCGTGGAGATGGGCCCGCGGTCGCAGGTCGTCTTCGACGTCAGCGACGGCGCGGGCAGGCCGCTGGCCTGCAAGGTCCAGTTCATTCCCGTCGAGGAGACGCTGCCGGTCAACCTCGGTCCGAAGCAGCGCGCGTCCGGCTGCCTGAACCTCTACTTCTCCCCCCGGGGGCGCTTCGACGTCCCGCTGCCTCCCGGAAAGTACTACGTCCTGATCTCCCACGGCCCCGAGCACGATGCGGCCTGGCGCTCGATCCTCCTCAAGGAGGGCGAAACCCTGCCGCTCCGCGCCGCGCTGCCGCACGTCGTGAACAGCGCGGGCTGGATCTCCGCCGACTTCCACAACCATTCCACCCCCAGCGGCGACAACACGACGGAGACCGAGAGCCGGCTGGTCTGCCTCGCGGCCGAAGGCGTCGAGTTCGCCGCCGCGACCGAACACAACCGGATCATCTCCTACAAGGAGATCCTGAAGACGCTCGGCCTCGACAAGGCCCTGGCAACGTCGGACGGCATCGAGCTGACCGCGAGCCCGCTGCCGCTGCAGCACCATAATGCCTTCCCGATGCTGGAGAAGGCGCACCAGCAGGACGGCGGCGGGCCGCTCATCGGGCCCTCGCCGTTCGCGCAGATCCAGCGGCTCTTCGACCATGACGCGGGCGCGGAGAAGCTCGTCCAGCAGAACCATCCCGACATCGGCTGGCTGTTCTACGACGCCGACGGGGACGGCAAACCCGACCTGGGCTTCGGCACCTACAAGTTCACCCACGTGATCGAGGTCTGGGCCCCCGGCGTGCTCGACATGAAGCCGCTGCGGACGGTCGGCGTCGAGGTGCGCAACAATGTCATCTTCAACTGGCTGCAGCTGCTCAACCAGGGCTTCCGCATCCCCGGCGTGGCCAACACCGACGCGCATTACTGCTTCCATGAATCCGGTCGCATCCGGAACTACGTGAAGTCGCCGACCGACGACGCCGCCGAGATCCGCGAGATGGACGTCGTCCGCGAGTCGAAGAAAGGCCGCATCATCATGACCAACGGCCCGTTCCTCGAGGTGTCGCTGAACGGAGCGTTCCCCGGAGACGATCTCCGCCTCGAAGGTCCGGGGCGGCTGAAGATCCGGGTCGAATGCCCGAACTGGATCGACGTCGACCGCGTCCAGGTCTTTGTCAACGGCCGCCGGGAGCCGACGCTCAATTTCACGCGTGCCGCGAACCCGGGCATGTTCCATCGCGGACCGCTGATGTTCCAGGAGGAGGTCGCCGTTGAGCTGAAGGCCGACGCCCATATCATCGTCGTGGCGGTGGGGGAGCAGTCGACGATGGGGCCGGTCATGGGGCCGAACGCCGACCAGCCCTGCGTGGTGTCGAATCCGATCTATGTCGACGTCGACGGAGGCGGCTTCACGCCCAACAAGGACACGCTCGAGGCGCCGCTGCCGGTCAAGAGGTCGCTGTCCCGCTGACCGGCTCGTAGCCGGGGCACTGCAGGACGGGGAGGGGCGGGTACTTCCGGAAGGCCGGGTCGCTCTCCGACCTGCGGCAGTAGTAGAACTCGGAGCCCCGGTCGCTGCGGTTGATTTTCACGTGGCGGCAGGACGCGCACAATCCGGCCCGGACCTCCTCGGATTGCTTGAAGGCGTCCACGCCGACAGGTATACCATGTCCTTCATGTCCTGTCTTGGGGTCCACTTCGCCCTCGTCGACACCGAGGCGCAGCGCCTGCTGGCCGCGGCGGGCAGCGACGCCGTCCTGACGATCATCGAGGAGCTCGAGGAGAAGTGGGACGAGCCCTGGCTCTTCCAGACCGACAAGGCCTGGGACGCGCTGCACCGCTCCCTGTCGAACGGCACGCTTTACTACGACGAGGGCGAGTATCCCCTCAACCGCGCGATCCTGGGCGGGAAGCACCTCTATGGCGGGGACGACTACGTGGTCGCCTACGTCGAGCCGAAGGAAGTGAAGGACGTGGCCGCGGCGATGGCGGCGATCTCGGAGCAGGAGCTGAATTCCCGCTACGACGCGATCGATCCCGACGAGTACGAAGGGGAACACGGGGGGAAGGATTTCGAGTTCGCCTGGGGCACCTTCCTGAACCTGCGGGAATTCTTCCGGAAAGCCGCCGCGGACGGCCGCTCCGTCGTCTTCACCGTGGATCAATAAGGTTTGTCACACTCCCGGGGTCCCGGGGCTATGTATAGCTACTAGCTCCCCCCTATTCGGAGGAATCGCCATGAAGTTGATCGCGCGCGCGTTCGCGCTGCTCCTGCTGCTGTCGCCGCTGGCCGGCGCCGTCCAGGACAAGAAGAAGTACAAGATGCTGTACATCACTCAGTCGAAGGGCTTCAAGCACGGATCGGTGGACCGGAAGGACAAGCCGCTGGCGCCGTCGGAGGTCTCCGTCACCGAGATCGGCAGCAGCTCCGGCCTTTTCGAGGTCGAATGCACGCAGGATGCGTCCGTGCTGACGCCCGAGAAGCTGAAGGATCTCGACATCGTCATGTTCTACACGACGGGCGAACTGCCGATCTCGAAGGAGAACTTCGCGGCGTTCGAGGAGTGGCTGAAGGCCGGTCATGCGATGATCGGCGCGCACAGTGCGACGGACACCTTCGGCAGATTCCAGCCGTACTGGTCGCTGATCAACGGGACCTTCGACGGCCATCCCTGGGGCTCGGGCGAGAACGTCACCGTCGCGGTGCAGGAGCCGACGCACGTGGTGGCGAAGCCCTGGCCGGCCGAGTTCCAGATCAAGGACGAGATCTACCAGTACCAGCACTACGATCCGAAGTCGGTGCGCGTCATCTACGGACTCAACATGGCGAAGTGCAAAACGAAGCAGCCGTATCACGTGCCGATCTGCTGGGTGCGCGAGTCCGGCAAGGGCCGGCTCTTCTACACGAACCTCGGCCATAACGAGGGTACGTGGACGAATCCGCAGTTCAAGGAGCACCTGCTCACCGGGATCCGCTGGGCGCTGAAGCTCGAGGAGGGTCCCGCCGCGCCGAACCCCGAAGTTTCCTATGCGGAGCAGGCCAAGGCCTTCGCATGGGTGATCGGGACCGAAAAGGGCAAGAACGCGGACGAGCTGGCGTCGAAGGCCGAAAAGGCGGCGAAGGGCGATCCGGAGTGGGGCGCGAAGCTCTACGACGACATCGACAAGTTCCGCCGCTCGGACAAGAAGAAGGACCCGGAGAAGTCGAACGCCGAGAAGGACCGGATCCTGGGCGAGATCGAGAAGAAGTAGCTCCGACGCAATTCCGAAAGGGCCGCGGGCGATGCTCGCGGCCCTTTTTTCTTCTTCCGGTAGTTTCCGACGGCTCCCGGATGAAGCTCGGTTTTCCGCTCCTTCGGAAGATTGAAGACCGGATTCTGGTCGTTGCGCGCGCAGGGGTCGTCGGAAGTGCCGTGGGAGGGTTTCAAAAGCAGCGCATGGACGGGAAGGAGCAGCGTAGTGACCACTCCCTTTCCCGCGATCGCGGCGGCGCCTTCCAGCATGGTGGCGTTCCGGGCGCCCCGGACCCAGAGGACGACGTCGGTCCTTTGCCCCTTCCGCACCTCGACTTCGGTCGTGACGGGATGGATGTGCCGCCCGCTGACGGCGATCTGATATCGCCCGGGAACCAGGTCCCGGATGGCCGTCGGCCCGGAGGCGGAGGTCTCGTAGACGGCGGCATACGTCTCTCCCCGTTCGATCGAGAAGAGGTATCCGCCGGAATATTTCTCGGGTTCCAGCACGCGAAGGGCTTTCACCACCAGGGAGCCGCGATCCGGATTCGCGTCGGAATCGTCGATCGCCTCATGCTCGACGCGGAGGGTCGTGCAGCCGGCAGCGGCGAGGATCAGGAGCGGCAGGATGCGATGGAAGCGGGTCATCATCCCTCCCCGAGGCGGCGCCTCATGGAGGGAAGCATGCCCGGTCACTTCAACTGTTTCAGGCGGATGTTGCGGAAGGCGGAGGAGGTCTGGAAGTTGGTGAGGCCGAGGGGGACAGCGGCGTCGACGGCCGGATGCACCGAGATCTGGCGGTTCGCCAGCTCCAGGTGCACGACCTGCTTGGCGTCGCGCCAGACCTCGATCTTCTCCGGGGTGACGCGGAGCCGGAACTGGTACCATTTTCCTTTGTCGTAGGTCTGGTCCGTGGCCGTCTCGTTCTCCGACGCGTTCATGTTGTCCACGCTGGACAGGCCTGTGACGCCGCCGCCCCAGCCTCCGGCGACGAAGCTGCAGGACTCCTTGCCGACCGGGAACACGATGCCGAGGAAGAAATCGGTGCCGTCGACCTTCATCGCCTCGACGCTGAACTCATAGCGGGTCCGGGGAGGCGCGGCGCCGGTCCAGCGGATGCCGGAAAGCGTGGCGCCCTCGGCCATCCGGATCTCGCCGTTCTCGATCGTCACGGCGCCCTCGCCGCCGAACTCGACCGACTTCCAGGAGCCGAGCGTCTTGCCGTCGAAGAGGCTCTCACCGGCCTCGTCCTTCGCTGCAGGCGCCGCCGGCGGGGCGGACGCAGGGGCCGGCTCGGGGGCGGGAGCCGGTCCTCCGCACCCCGCGACCAGGATCGTCAGAAGAGCGAACCGTCTCATTTCGTCAGGAACTTGATCTTGAGGTCCTTGAACAGAATGGTCATCGTGAAGCCTCCGTGCATCTGAAGGCCGATCACGCCATCCTTGCAGGCCTTGGGGCTGCTGTCGGTGAGGTCGGTGGTCACCTGGCCGTTGATGCTGTAGACGATATGGTTGCCCTCGGCGCGGACGACGCATTCGTTCCATTCGCCGATGGGCTTGATCATCTTCTTGATCTCGGCGTCGTTCTTGTCCAGCGGGGTGGCGCTGCGCTTGTTCTCCGCGTCAAAGACCGTCTTCTCGCCGCGCTTGCTCATGACGCCGCGGCCGCCCGCGACGCCGCCCTCGTCGTAGATGATCCCCGTGTAGCCGTTGCCGGCGTCGATGTCGGCCTGGTAGCCGCCGACGTGCAGCATCTTGGCATTGTCGATCTTTCCGCGGATCTGGACGCCCGAATTGCCCGCGGGAGTGACCATCTTCCAGCTGTACCGCAGTTCGAAATCGGCGAACTTCTCGGGGTTGTCCTTCGAGCACAGGAGGATCAGGTCGGATTGCTTGGACGTTTCCTTCGTCTCGGAGCACTGGATCGCGCCGTCGACGACGGACCAGTAGCCTTCCAGGCCTTCCCAGCCGCTCAGATCCTTGCCGTTGAACAGCGTGATCCAGCCGTCCGCCCCGGCGGCGGGGATTTCGGCCTTGGGCTTGTCCTGCGCGGAGGCCCCGGTGGCGAAGACGGCGAAGAGTGCAGCGATGAAGACACGGGTCATGGGATCAGTCTCCTTTTGGAACACCCTATATAACGACAGAGGCCGGGGTTGTCACGCGTTCCCGTCGAAATAGAGGTCAGGTCGGGAGCCGCAGCCGGAACAGGGCGAAGCGGCGCGGCTTGCCGGGCTGCTCCGGCCCCTGTCCCGTGATATAGAGCATGCCGGACGCCCCGAAGGCGCAGTTGGTCGGATCTCCGGGCAGCCGTACGAAGGCGAGCTGCTCCCCGGCGGTGCCGAACACATAGAGGCCCGCGCGCTCGCCCGTCCCGCCCGCAGCGTAGATCCGCCCTTTCACGTCCAGGGCCATTCCGTCGATCGGGCGTCGATCCGGCCCGAAATCATACAGCACCCGCTTGCCGGTCAGCGTCCCGTCGGTCTGCACCCGGAACGCCACGAGCTGGTGATTGCCCCGGGGATCGCTGTTGGTATCGGCGACGTAGACCGTTTGCCCGTCGGCGGAAACCAGGATCCCGTTGGGCTTCTGCACGTCGCGCGTGGCGAGCGTCACCGCCCCCGTGGGGGACACGACATAGACCCCCTCGAAGTCGATGTCGCGGAGCTCGTCGCCGCCGTACCGCGGATCCGTGAAGTACACGTTACCCCGGGCGTCGAGGGCCAGGTCGTTGGGGCTGTTGAAGCGTTTGCCCTCCCAGCGGTCGGCGAGCGTGCGGACGCTGCCGTCGCGCTCCGTGATCGACACCCGTCGGTTTCCGCCGCCGGCGCCTTCGCAGGCGAGGAGGCGGCCCTGGGGGTCGAACTTGAGGCCGTTGGCCTTGCCGCTGGGCTCGCGAAAGACGGTCGTCTTCGACGACTTTGGATCGAACTTCATGATGCGATTGCCGATGTCGCTGAACAGGATCGTCCCGTCGGGCGCCTTCGCGGGGCCTTCCGTGAAGTCGCCGTCGCTCCAGAGGATCTCCAGCGGGGTGCCCGGGGGGACGATGGATTCCTGGGCGGTGGGGGTGAATTCGCCGGGAGCGGCCGACGGCGCGGAGGCGGACGCGCAGCCCGCAGCGAACATCAGGACTGCCGCAGCGAACGTTTTCATCCGTATCTCCTATAGATAGGCTACGGTCCGGGTTTGAAATTTGGTTCCCTCGGAGGGCGAGGCCGCTAGAATACCGCCATGCTGAAAACCACGCTCGCGCTCGTGCTTCTGGCGCTCGCCGCCTGCGGCGAGGACCCCCTGCCTCCGAAACGGACGACTGCGCCGGAGTCGAATCCGCCCGCCGTAAAACCCGAGGTGAAACGTCCCGACCCGGACACCAACAAGCCCGCCGCGGTGGAAGAGAAAAAGCCCGGCGCGGTGAGCAAGATCCTCCTCGATCCGTCGCTGCCCGACTGGCTGGTGAAGGCCCCCGCTGAGTTCAAGGTCAAGTTCACGACGAGCAAGGGCGACTTCATCATGCTCGTGAACCGCGAGTGGTCCCCCCGCGGCGCCGACCGCTTCTACGCGCTCGTGAAGAACGCGTACTTTGACGAGGTCGTCTTCTTCCGCGTCATCGCCGGCTTCATGGCCCAGTTCGGCATTCATCCCTCGCCGGACGTCAACGCCGCCTGGCGGAACGCGACCATCCAGGACGACCCGGTGACGCAGAGCAACACGCGCGGGATGGTGACGTACGCCAAGCGTGGTCCGAACACCCGGACGACCCAGATCTTCATCAACTTCTCCGACAAGAACGACCGGCTGGACCCCGACGGATTCTCTCCGTTCGCGAAGATCGTGGAAGGGATGGACGTGGTCGACGCGCTCTACAACGGATACGGCGAGGGCGCTCCCCGCGGACGCGGACCCGACCAGGGGCGGCTTCAGGCCGAGGGCAACGAGTACCTGAAGCGGGAATTCAAGGAGCTCGACTACATCAAGACGGCGCGGATCCTGCCATAGTCCGCGACTCGGCGCGGCCGCCGGGTGTTGAGTTCTTGTGCGCCGCCTGCTTCCCGCCCTGTTCCTGCTCCTGGGCGTCTCGGCCTCCCAGGAGCCGGCCGCCCGGCCGAACATCCTCTGGATCACCTGCGAGGATATCAGCCCGAACGTCCGTTGTTTCGGCGACGAGTACGCGGTGACGCCGAACATCGACCGGTTCACCGCGCAGGGCGTCAAGTACACCCGGGCCTTCGCCCCGATCGGCGTCTGCGCCCCGTCCCGGTCGACGCTGATCCTGGGCACGTTCGCCTGTTCCGCCGGTACGCAGCACATGCGCTGCAACGGCCCGCGGCCCGAGTATCTCCGCTGCTTTCCCGAGTATCTTCGCGAGGCGGGATATTACTGCTCGAACAACGAGAAGACCGACTACAACTTCCCGGCGCCGAAGGCCGCCTGGGACGAGTCGAGCAGGAAGGCGCACTGGCGCGGGCGCAAGCCGGGACAGCCGTTCTTTTCCGTCTTCAACATCCTCACCTCGCACGAGTCGCAGATCCGGATTCCCGAGGCCCAGTATCAGAAACGCACGGCCGGCTTCACCGCGGCGGAGCGCCACGACCCGGCCCAGGCGCCGCTGCCGCCTTATCATCCCGACACGCCCGAGGTCCGGAAGGACTGGGCGCGCTACGCGGACATGATCACGCTGATGGACAAGGAGGTCGGCCAGTACCTGAAGGAACTCGAGGATGACGGCCTCGCGGGGGACACCCTCGTCTTCTATTTCTCCGACCACGGCGCCGGGATGCCGCGCAGCAAGCGCTGGCTCTATGACTCGAGCCTTCTCGTGCCGATGGCGATCCGCTTTCCGGAGAAATGGAAATCGCTGGCGCCGTCCGGCGCGGGGACGTCGACCGACCGTCTGATCAGCTTCGTCGACTACGGCCCGACCGTGCTCAGCCTCGTGGGCGCGAAGATCCCGGAACACATGCAGGGGAAGCCCTTCCTCGGCGCCCGGGCCGCCGAGGCGCGGGAATACATCCACGGATTCCGCGACCGGATGGACGAGCGCTACGACCTGCTCCGCTGCGTGCGGGACAGGAGGTGGAAGTACATCCGCAACTACCGGCCCGACCGCATCTGGTCGCAGTACATCGGCTACATGTACGAGATGCCGACCATGGCGGCCTGGCAGAAGCTGCACGACGAGGGCAGGCTCAACGAGGTCCAGGACCGCTTCTTCCGGACGAAGCCCGCCGAGGAGCTCTACGACACCGATGCAGACCCGTGGGAGATCCGCAGTCTCGCGGAAGCGCCGGAGCACCGGGAGACCCTGGAGCGGCTCCGGAACGAGCTCCGCCGGTGGCTGCTGGAGATCCGGGACCTCGGCTTCCTTCCCGAGGCCGAGCTGCGCACCCGCTTCGGGGCGACGGCGCCGCACGAGGCCGTGCGCCGCGAACCGAAGAGCTATCCTCTGGAACGCATCCTCGACGCGGCCGAGCTGGCGAGTCGCGGGGACCTGAAGTGCGGGCAACTGTTCGACGATGCCGACAGCGCCGTGCGCTACTGGGGCGCGATTGGCTGCCTGGTGCTGCGCGACAAGGCCGCGCCCCTGGAGGAGCGGCTGCGGAAGGCGCTGGCCGACCCCTCGCCCTCCGTGCGCGTCGCCGCGGCGCAGGCGCTGGCGGGCCTGGGCCAGGTCGACCTCGCGCTGCCGGCCCTGGGGAAGGTTCTCCGTGAAAACGACGAATGGGCGAAGGTCCAGGCCTTGAACGTCGTGGACGATCTCGGACCGCGGGCCGCTCCGCTGCGCGACGCGGTCGAAGCGCTGAAGCCGGACAAAGGCGAGTACGTCAAGCGGCTCGTCGAACGGATCCTTTCGCGGTAATTTCGCTTCACTGCAACCGTAAGAACCCCGTTCCCTGTGTTACTAGTAGTAGAAAAGGCGGAGCGGGATCGGCGCCTAGGGGTTCTTCATGTCAGGGAAGTCGGCTGTCGCGCTCGTGGTCGGCGGTGGCATCCTCATCCTCGGAGGGCTGCTCCTCCTCTGGCCGCGGTTTCATTCCGCGACGGGGCCGTCGGAATCCGTCCCGGCGGTGGGCTTCGCCCGCGACATCCGGCCCATCCTCGCGCAGCACTGCTATTTCTGCCACGGCAACAAGAAGACCAAGGCCAAGCTGAATCTCGAGCTCTTCACGGACGAAGTCTCCGTCCTCAAGGCGCGGAAGACCTGGAAGAAGATCTACGACCAGCTCAACGCCCGCGAGATGCCGCCCGAGGAGAAGCCGCGCATCCCCGGGCCCGACCTCGAGAAGATGACCGCGTGGATCGAGACCACGCTCGACCGGCCCGATCCCAGCGCCCCGCGCGATCCCGGCCGCGTCGTCATGCGCCGCCTCAACCGCGTTGAATACCGCAACACGATCCGGGACCTGGTCGGCGTCGACTTCAACCCCAACGCCGAGGATTTCCCCTCGGACGACGTCGGCTACGGCTTCGACAACATCGGCGACGTCCTCTCGCTTCCGCCTCTGCTGATGGAGAAGTACCTGGCGGCGGCGGAGAAGATCCTCGACCGCGCGATCGTGACCGAGGACCGCAGCCGGCCGAAGGCGAAGCGCTACGACGCGCGCGCCATGCAGGTCAGCGGCGGCGGCAGCCCGGACGGCGACATGCTCACCCTCTTCGCCAACGGCGAAGGGGTGCAACCGGTGGAGATCGCCCGGGCGGGGAAGTACCTGGTCCGCATCCGCGCGGCGGGGGAGCAGGCGGGCAGCGAGCCGGCGCGCATGTCGCTGAAGATCGACGACCGCGCCATCCGGATCTACGACATCCCCGCGACGCGGAAGAATCCCCAGACCGTGGAGGAGAAGCTGGAGCTTGCCGCCGGGCGCCGCAACGTCATCGCGGGCTTCATCAACGACTACTACAATCCCGAGGCGAAGCCGTCGGCCCGCGACCGCAACCTGATCATCGACTATGTCGAGATCGTCGGCCCGGTCGACCTCAAGCCGCCGGAGCCGCCCGAGAGCCACCGGCGACTCTTCGTCTCGATGCCGGGCGTCTCGGTCACGAAGCGCCAGGCGGCGGCGGAGATCGTCGCCCGGTTTGCCCGCCTCGCCTTCCGCCGGCCCATCAGCCCGGCGGAGCTGGAAAAGCTGATGACGCTCTTCGACCTGGCCGAGCGCCAGGGCGACCTCTTCGAGTCCGCGGTGAAGCTGCCGCTGCAGGCGGTGCTGGTCTCGCCGCGTTTCCTGTTCCGCATCGAGCGCGACGGCGACACGGAGACCGGCGCGCACCGCCTGGACGATCACGAGCTCGCCTCGCGGCTGTCCTACTTCCTCTGGAGCACGATGCCCGACGCGGAGCTCTTCGAGCTCGCGGAGAAGGGGACCCTGCACGTCCCCGAGACCTACGAGGCGCAGGTGCGGCGCATGCTGAAGGACCCGCGGGCGAAGTCGCTCGCGGAGAACTTCGCGATCCAATGGCTGCAGCTGCGGCGGCTGGAGGCGCACGCGCCCGATCCGAAGCGCTTCCCCGCCTGGGATGAACCGCTGCGCGCCGCGATGCACGACGAGGCCGCGATGCTGTTCGACGATATCGTGAAGGAGGACCGCAGCGTCCTCGAGATCCTCGGCGCCCGCTATACGTTCCTGAACGAACGCCTCGCGAAGCACTATGGCATCGACGGCGTGAAGGGCCCGGAGATGCGCCGGGTCGACCTCACCGATCCGCGCCGCGGCGGCATCCTGACGATGGGTGCCGTGCTGACGGTGACGTCGAATCCGACGCGCACGGCGGCGGTCAAACGGGGAAAGTGGGTCCTCGAGACGATCCTCGGAACGCCGCCGCCGCCGCCGCTGCCCGACGCCGGTGAGCTCAGGGACGAGACCGACGAAGACCGCAAGCTCTCGCTGCGCCACCGCCTCGAGAAGCATCGGGCGGATCCCAGCTGCGCCGCCTGCCACAAGCGGATGGATCCCATCGGCTTTGCGTTCGAGAACTACGACCCGGTGGGCGCGTGGCGGGACACGGACGGCCCGCATCCGATCGACACGGCGGCGACCCTTCCGGACGGCAGCTCGTTCCGTGGCCCGGTGGAGCTGCGCGCGCTGATCCTGTCGCGGCAGGACGACTTCGTCCGCTGCCTTTCGGAAAAAATGCTGACCTACGCCCTCGGGCGGGGCGTAGAGTATTACGACGCGTCGACGGTGAAGGCGATCCGCAAGGCGGTCGTCGAGAACGGCTGCCGGATGTCGACGCTGCTGATGGAAGTCGCGCGGAGCTACCCGTTCCAGTATCGGCGGGATCGGAATCAAGGCGGGGCTGAGGTGAAGGATGAGTAGGCAGATCTCGCGGCGCACGGTCCTTCGCGGCCTGGGCGCCGCGGTCGCGCTCCCGGCGCTCGAGGCGATGGCGCCCCTGCGCGTCTTCGCCGGCGACACCCCGAAGCCCCCGCTCCGGATGGCCTTCTTCTCCATTCCCAACGGCGTCAACAACACGCACTGGTTTCCGAAGGACGTGGGCGCGGATTACGTGCCGCCCAAGACCCTGGCGTCCCTGGCGCCCGTCCGGAACGACCTCCTCGTGATCTCCGGTCTCGCGCACGACAAGGCGAAAGCCAACGGCGACGGCCCCGGGGACCACGCCCGCTCGAACGCCACGTATCTGACCGGGTGCCAGGCGAGGAAGACCGACGGCAGGGACATCCGCGCCGGCGTCTCCGTCGACCAGATCGCGGCCGAGAAGAACGGCTCGAAGACCCGGCTGGCCTCCCTCGAGCTGGGCTGCGAGAAGGGCGCGATGGCGGGCAACTGCGATTCCGGATACAGCTGCGCGTACTCCTCCGCGATCTCGTGGAAGTCCCCCACGCTGCCGATGCCCAAGGAGATCAATCCGCGGGCGGTGTTCACGCGGCTCTTCGGCGATCCGAACCAGATCGCGGAGGACCGCGATCGCGTCAAGCAGGCCCTTTATCGCCGCAGCGTGCTCGACCTCGTCGGCGAGGACGCCCGGAGCCTGGACAAGGACCTCGGCCTCGCGGACCATCGCAAGCTCGAGGAGTATCTCGAAGCGGTCCGGTCGATCGAGAAGCAGATCCAGGCGGCCGAAAAGGACGATGCCCGGCACCTCCCCGCGATGGAGGCTCCGGAAGGCATCCCCACCGATTTCCCGACCTATCTGCGCCTCATGATGGACCTCCTGGTCGTCGCCTTCCAGACGGACACGACCCGGATCTCCACCTTCGTGATGGCGAACGAGGGCTCGAACCGAACGTTCCCCTGGATCGAGGTGCGCGACGGCCACCACTCGCTCTCGCACCACGGCGGCAACGTCGACAAGACCGACAAGATCCAGAAGATCGACCAGTTCTACGTCGAGCAGTTCTCCTACTTCGTCCAGAAGATGAAGTCGGTTCCCGAAGGCGACGGCACGCTGCTCGACAACTCGATGCTCGTCTACGGCGGCGCGATCGGCGACGGCAACCGTCACAACCACAACGACCTGCCGATCCTGCTCGCCGGCAAGGCGCAGGGGACGGTCACGACCGGCCGCCACGTCCGCTACGAGCGGGATACCCCGCTTTGCAACCTCTTCCTCTCGATGCTGGACCGGGTCGGCGTCGAGGAGAAGAGCTTCGGCGACGGCACGGGCCGTCTCAACGGCCTGAAGAGCTGATCGGCGTGAAGCCCGCGGTCCTGCTGTTCTCACTGCTGATCGGTTGCGCCCCGTCCGCGTCCGCCCAGGAATCCCCGTCTGGAGAACGGCGGCTGCTCTATGTCGCTTCCCCTGGCATCCGCAACTATCTCGAGTGGGGCGGGGCGGGAGTCCTCGTCTACGACATCGACCACGGCCACTCGTTCGTCAAGCGCATCCCGGTGTCGTACGACGATGATAAGGACACACCCGGGAAGGCACCGGAGAACGTGAAGGGCGTCTGCGCTTCCGCGAAGACGAAGCGCCTCTATGTTTCCACGCTCACGCGCCTGGGCTGCATCGATCTCATCTCCGAGAAGCTCCTCTGGGCGAAGCGCTACGAGGGCGGCTGTGACCGGATGTCGATCACGCCCGACGGGAGGAAGATCTATCTGCCGACGCTGGAGAAGGACGACTGGCACGTCGTCGACGCCGCGACAGGCGACGTGATCGCGACGATTTCGCCGAAGTCCGGCGCCCACAATACGGTGATGGGGCTCGACGGCTCGAAGGTCTATCTCGCGGGCCTCAAGTCCCCGCTGC